>Ga0209181_10000054_pt1 | contig 167633 bp, 139 predicted proteins | sample MAT05_FD_187208 | JGI IMG/M metagenome (GOLD analysis project Ga0209181, IMG submission 187208) | Freshwater microbial communities from Lake Fryxell liftoff mats and glacier meltwater in Antarctica - MAT-05 (SPAdes) (version 2) | ecosystem: Environmental > Aquatic > Freshwater > Ice > Liftoff...
AGAAGGTAGAAGGTGGAAGGCAGAAGGCAAAAGGTGGAAGGCAGAAGGTGGAAGGCAGAAGGTGGAAGGTGGAAGGTAGAAGGCAGAAGGGTTGTGAGGATTGAGCGAAATATATTGACGGTTTCGGGTATAAATTTATTATGAGTAGCTGGCCAAAAAGATAATACCTACTCAACATTTATCACTCATCATTTACTACTTATCATTCATCATTCATTGCTCATTAACTGATTACTGATTACTCATCATTCATCACTCATTATTCATTACTCATTACTCATTACTCATCACTCATCACTCATTATTGATCACTCATCACTTATCATTCATCACTCATCATTCATCATTCATCATTGACCATTGACCATTGCCCATTGACCATCCCCCTATCTTATCAGCACTGCATATCCTTTTCTAACAATCACTTCTCCCGTAAATGTAGCGCCTGAAGCCATCCATACATAAGTGCCGGGGTCCTGGGGGTTTCCTTTAAACGTGCCATCCCAACCTGCTCCTTTTTGAGTAGTATAAAATAACAGCTTTCCCCAGCGATTATACACCCTGAAATACTGAAGCGTTTTCATTCCTAATAAAATAGGTTTTATCAGGTCATTTTTGCCATCATTGTTAGGGGTAAAACCCGAGGGTACATAAAAACTCGGTGGCACTTTGTATAATCTTATCCGGATACTATCTGAAGCCTGGCAACCTGAAATACTGGTTACCAGTAATTGATAAATAATATTATCTTCCGGCAAAGCAGTAGGATTGGCTACCGCTGCATTGCTGAGCCACCTGTTAGGTTGCCATAAATATGTATTGCCTCCCGTTCCATTCAGGAACATCGGCTCGCCCAATACTACGGTAGTGTCCGATGGCCCGGCATCCGGTATCAGGGGCGGGTCTACATTTACAATTACCGTATCAAAAGCAGGTTTGGGGCAGCCAACCACATCCCTTACGGCAACAATATACCGGGTGGTTGCTGTTGGATTCAACACATTGGGATTGGCAATATTTGTAGCGGATAAAAAAGTGGAAGGCGTCCATTGATAGGAAATTCCACCCATTGCTTTTAAACTTGCGGAATATCCAAAGCAAACGGAGGTATCTTTCCCTGCATTGGCAATCGGATAAGGTAAGGTACGGATGGTTACGGTAGATGAGTCCCTGCATTTACCGATATTGCCTATAACCTTATAGGTAGTAACCGGGTCCAAAGGATTGGCAAATGGACGTTTGGCCGTATCGCTGCTTAGGTATAAGGCTGGTGCCCATATATAATGCAGCGCATTGCTGCTGGTATTCAGTATTAATCCGTCGGTTCTGCAAATAGTGGTATCATTACCTGCACCAATACTTACTGCATTTACTACATTTACAAAGATGGAATCCTTATTTGTACAGCCAAATCCGTCGGTAAAACTTAGGTAATACCTGGTGGACACGTCGGGGCTTACAAGTGGTGCAGGGCTGGTGAGGCTGCTGATATTATAATTAGGGCTCCATAAAAATGTACCGGTATTGGTAGTTTTTAGTTGCAATGTATCTATCGAACAAATCAGGGTATCGCGGGGCACCAGATTGACTACAGGTTTGGGATTGATTTTTATGATGTTGGTAATAGAATCGGAACATCCAAGTGTACTACCTACAATTAACTGCACATTATAACTTCCGGAATCCGTATACGTGTATGATGGGTTTGGAAGAAGGCTGGTGTCGTTGGTAGCGGCAAGATTTCCAAAGTTCCATTTCCAGCCAAATACATTTCCGAATTTAGCTTTTGTAGAATCAAAAAACCGGACCGGTACGCCGATGCATGTGGGAGCGACTGTATAGAATCCCGGGAAAAACCCGGGATAAACCCTCACCAGCAATGTGTCTGAATTGGTACATAGACCACCTAACGAAACCGTTAGTTTTACCCGGTAAATACCAGTATCCGAATAAACATGTACCGGAGTAGCCGATGTGGAACTATCATTTATTCCTGATGATGCATCGCCAAATTGCCAAAGATAATTAGTGCCGGATTGATTGTTGCTGGAATTTGAAAAATTTACGGTAAAGCCATCGCAGGTAACACCTTTTGGCGCTAGTTTGGCTTCCACAGGGGTGCAATCTTTTACTTGTATATGCAGCTCTTTTCGGGTTTCGCCTATAAACACTCCCCCCCTTGTTTCGGTAACGCAAACTGTTACAACAAACTCACCGCCGGATGTGGCCTGTATTGGAGCTATTCCGCTGATAAGTCCGGTAGTAGCATTAATACTAACATTTGGCCCCATTGGTTGTGCTCCGTAAAAAGGGCTGGTGTAAGTCACTACGGTATATGGTGGAGCTGATGCAGGATGGGGATTGGGAGCGCCTGTAGATCCGCCTTCGTAGGCAGAACACAATGAGTAAGTCAATACATCGCTGTCTTTATCGGTCGCTTTAAAAGGATAGCTGAAAAAACTGCCACCACAAACCACTGCCGTATCATTTACTGCAAAATCCGGACTGCTGTTTCTATTTGCATTCGGCACCGGTGAATTGGTACCCGGAATTTTAATGGAATAAGTATTACCGACATTTCCGGAATTCTGTACATTTTCCACACCGGATATCCGGCAACAACGTTGGTAGCTAATGGTATAATCAACAGCGGATACCGGTAATTCATAGTTATCCAGTTGATATACAACGATAGTATAATAACAGCCCCGCTGATCTAAAGAGATGCAGGGTTCATCTGCTCTTTTTTCAAGCTCGTACCTGTTGGTAATGGAAACTAATGGACTGTCTAAAACAGTCGTGGCATTTCCTGCAAAAATGCTAAGTTTAATCGGGTTAGTTAACTGGCCCGCTGACGGAAAACAACCCATATAAACTGTGAGCGTAATCTTATATCGAAGATGAGACGGGTTTGTAATGCCCGGTCCAAGGTATTCATAAGTGATAAAGCCCCCTTTAATATGCGCTGAAAATGCATTCAACAGGGATATGGATAAAAATATAGTAAAAAAGAATTTCTTCATAATCACCTAAATAAACCGGGTTTGGCTATAAAAATAAATAAAATCGAAATCCCGTTGTGCAGGGTAATTGTTAAAAAAAGAATATGTTACCATCACAATTGTTGATGCTATTGGTTAACGACCTGTTAAGATAAAAAAGTGTGCAATGCCTGGTTTGATTTACCGGTTTCTTCCCACATACCCATGTGTGCCGATTGATTTAGTATATGAACGTGCGACTCTGCAGGTATATGACATTGTTGAAGGCTGCTTTGCAAAGGAATGGCCGTATCAAATTCACCGATGATAAACAGTATGGGGAGTCGGTTGTCTCTTAAAACCATAGTCCGGTCAGGCCGTTCTATCATGGCGTGATAATATTGAACCAGTGCCGCCGCAGTAAAATTTTTCCCCCTCTCAACAAGGCCAGTTATTTTTTCGGGAAATTTTTCTGCAAATGCCTTGGTGAACAATCCGGGAATACTGGTTTTTAGAAACGCATTCGCTCCATTGTCGTTGATAAAATCAATTGCCTTCAATCTTACTTGTTTTTTTTCTTCGGTATCTGCAAATGCGGTAGAATGGAAAAGGCCGAAGGACCGAAGGTATTGAGGGTATTTCTCAGCAAAGGCCAGTGTAATGTATCCACCCAAACTGTGGCCGATGATGGTTACCAGACCGTCTGATTCCCAGGCAAAAGTCCCTGTATTTTTGGCGGTAAGGGTTGATTCCTCAACCTCCGGAATAAAAGATTTTTGAAGCTCTACGTCTATTATTTGTTTTATGATCTCTGCATAGGTTTCAATATTGGCGTTGGGCAACAGCTCCGATTGCCCGCTGCCCGGCAGATCGGGAACGATTAGCCGAAAATGGTCTTTTAAGAAATCCAACTGGTTGTTCCAGATTTCGCCATCTTCTGCAAAACCATGTATTAATACAACCGGTTTGCCCACTCCAATGGAGCGATAGAAGATGGAAGCGTTTTGATATATAATGGTGTTTTCAGTCACGAACTATGCGATTTCTACGAATTTACAGAAATTATTTAAAAGGATCGGCGCACCGGTGGCAAAAATGCCGGGTGCATGAAATCTTAAGATGAACGACGGGATTTAAGAGAGCGGCTTAAAATATTTTTTGGCGCTGATAAATATCAGTAACAGTGTAACAGGGATCAGGGCATTGTTTAATTGCTGTGGTAAGGAGAACCACATTAACAATACCAGTATCAATAAAATGGAGCTAACCCCAAAATACTTCCTGGCCCATTTTTGTTTACTGTTTATAAAAAAGGCGACGATGGTATTGGTGGGCCAGGCCCAGATTAAATTGTAATTATTTTTTGTCATGGAATGATCCGTGCCTATCCACATGAAAATGAATAGCAACCCCATAGCGCCTGTTAAAAAAAAGAAGATGCCATTGAAACCCTCTAAAAATATACTCAACCGGTGGTTTGTAAAAAAATGAAGCAACACTATAATTATGAACAACAACGAAAAAATAATCATGGGGGTAAAAAAAGATCCGTTGCTATTTTGCCGGTGAACAGGATATAGATTGGTGGTTGATAAAACCAACTCATGGTTTACATTACTATTGTCGAATGATACCATTAAATTATCCGGTAAAAACTGCGATTGAGCTGTTGTCATTACCGCATCGGTGGGTTCGCCCAATAACAAATCAATGCCAAGCTTACTCCAGTACTTTTCATTCATATCAAGGTACTGGTGAATGGCCTGCCTGAACCGGGTACCGGGTGGCATTACCGGTTTAAAAGCGGGGTTGGTTGCTTTAAATTTTACCAGTATATCCCTGGCACGGGTGGTACAGTTGTCTAAAAAAAAATCGTATTTGTAAAATTTGTTTTGATCTTTTGCATTTCCATTTAATGCCTCCATCAACGAAATTTTTTCAGTCGGCGACATATTAAGTAGCTGTTCTGTAATGCCCCGGTTTTCTGCCTGGTAAGCATACTTAAAATCCGGGAAATTTTCCACAGACAGATAGTACAACAATTTACCCCTTACAAATTTTGTGTAAAAGCCAGGCTCCTCAAAATTGAAAGTGCCATAGTTGAAAACATAGTCGGTAACACTGCTGCTGTCTGTAACCCTGATGGCAGTGTGGCCAAAGGTGGAATATAATTCTTCACCGGGCGTACAGGTAAGCAGGGAGATACGGATGTGTGAGGAATCCTGGGCGAATGAGAAATAGTGAAAATTTGAAAATGTGAAAATGAGCGCAACTTGTAATATGATCCGCTTGTATGGCAAATTGAATTTGAAGATTTGAAGATTTGAAAATTTGAAAATGGAAAATGCAAAGGCAATTAATTGAGGAGGCTTTTTTTTCATATTGATTATATACCACTGTAAAACGAATGTAGAAATAAATTTTGGCTACACATTGGCAGTTAGGAAAAGAGTTTACACCGTTTTAAAAAGGTGTAGACTCTTTTGAAAATATATGTGCTATAAAAAAATAAAAAAGTAATTGCAAAGATGAAAGCCGTTTACATTTTCAGGCTCCTGCCTTCCTCCTCCCCTTCGGGGAAGCCGGGAGGGGCTGCGTTTTACCTGCTATAATTCGGTGCTTCCTTTGTAATCGCAATATCATGCGCATGACTTTCTTTAATACCGGCGTTGGTAATTTTAACAAACGTTGCTTTTTGCAACGCTTTAATTGTTGCTGCACCACAGTAACCCATGCCTGCTCTTAATCCACCGGTGTATTGATACACCACTTCTTTTAAAGGGCCTTTAAATGCCACCCTGCCTTCAATACCTTCGGGTACGAATTTTTTTATATCGTCTTCCACATCCTGGAAATAGCGGTCGCTGCTGCCCTGCGCCATGGCGCCTAACGAGCCCATTCCTCTATATTGTTTAAAACGACGGCCTTCATAAATAATGGTTTCGCCCGGGCTTTCTTCCGTACCTGCAAATACATTCCCCATCATTACACAACTAGCGCCTGCGGCCAATGCTTTTACCAGGTCGCCGGTATATCGGATACCACCATCACTGATGATACCCACGTTTTTATTTTTTAATGCAGCGGCTGCTTCCATTACGGCGGTGATTTGCGGTACGCCGGTACCTGCAACGATTCGGGTGGTACAGATAGACCCCGGACCAATACCCACCTTCACTGCATCCGCACCTGCATTGGCCAGGGCTAATGCGCCCGCCGCAGTTCCTACATTGCCTGCAATTACCTGTATGCCCTTGAAAGTTTTTTTAATATTTTTCAAAGTATCCATCACACCCTTTGTATGCCCGTGTGCACTATCAAGGCAAATAACATCCACCCCTGCATGATGCAATGATGCTACCCTGTCGAGTGTGTCTGATGTAATGCCAACTCCGGCACCTACCAGCAAGCGACCGAATGAATCCTTGATGGCGTGCGGATGTGATTTTAATTTTAAAATATCACTGAAAGTAACAAGGCCAATCAGTTTCCCAGATTTATCCACTACGGGTAACTTCTCAATTTTATTTTTTTTGAAGATTAGCTCTGCCTTTTTTAGATCCGTGCCTTCGGGTGCAGTGATGAGGTTGTCCTTCGTCATCACCGTACTTACTTTTTCTTTGAAGTTTGTTTCGAGGCGGATATCCCTGTTGGTTAAAATACCTACTAATTTATTACCATTATCTACTATTGGAATGCCGCCAATTTTATTTTCCTTCATCATGCGAATGGCTTCGCCGATGGTAGCATCCGGGCTCAGGGTAACCGGATCCAATATCAAACCATTTTCACTTCTTTTTACTTTTCGAACCTGGTCGCTTTGGTGTTCGATACTCATATTTTTATGCAAAATACCGAGGCCTCCCTCGCGGGCCAGTGCAATTGCCAGCGCTGCTTCTGTAACGGTATCCATTGCTGCACTTAACAAGGGTACATGCAATGTGATGGTTTTAGTAAGGTTGGTACTGATATCTACTTCCCGTGGTAGCACCTGGGAGTAGGCCGGCATTAGCAAAACATCATCGAAAGTTAAGCCTTCACCGAAAAATTTGTTGGAACCGATTTTTATTGGTTTGCTTTTAGCAGCGGAGTTATTTATTGTTGCCATAGGTAAAGGTAAAAGAAAAAAATTAAAAGCCCCGTGTCCCCCCAAAGGTATAGTATAGGTTAAGTTAATATTATGGAGCGAATATGGTTTTGATAATTAATGCATTGGAGTCAACTCCAGGCTTATTCCATTTGTATGATATTTAATGATCGGTCTATGCCTAAGAAAAGCAGAAAGAATTATTGGAATCCAAAGTCCCCTTCGGGGATTTAGGGGCTCATCATATAAACTTTGCCTGGTAAACTGCTTACCAGTCCCTGCATTTCGAGCATTAACAGTGCAGCAGCCATCGCACTGCTGCTTAAGCCGGATTTAAAATACAACTGATCTATTTGAATGCTTTCCTGGTTTTGTAATATGTCGATTACAATTTTTTCGTCTGTAGTTAATTCGATGAATAATTCTCTTTGTTTTTTGGGATTAGTCTTTTTTGTTTCACTCCAATTCATCATTTCAAGTAAGTCTGTTGCACCTGTTATTAAGGAAGCTTTGTTGTTTTTAATGAGATAATTGCAACCTTCGCTTTTGGTGTCATTGATGCGTCCCGGTATGGCAAATACATCCTTGTTGTAACTGTTGCCCAACTCTGCAGTTATGAGTGAGCCACCTTTTTTGCCACTTTCTATTACAATCACCGCATCGCAAATTCCCGCCACAATCCTGTTTCGTTTGGGGAAATTTTGTTTGTCAGGATTTGTATTACTAACGAATTCTGTCAGCAATCCGCCCTGCGCTGTCATTTGCTTTGCAAGGGTTTTGTTTTGAGGCGGGTAAATTCTATCCAGGCCATGCGCCAGCACACCAACCGTTTGCAGGTTATGTTTTAAAGCGGCTTTATGGGCAATGGTATCAATGCCAAACGCCAGGCCACTGACCACTAAAATATTAGTCTGTTGTAAATCTTCCACCAATTTCTCACAGGTGATCCTGCCATAATCAGCATTGTTCCTGGTTCCAACAATTGAAATGATCCGGGAAGTATTCAAGTCCGCATTACCCCGGTAGTAAAGTAAGGCCGGGCTATCATAACAATTTAATAATCGCTGCGGGTAATTTTTATCAGTGATGAAAAGTGGGGTGATCTTGTATTGCTCCAGGAATTTTATCTCGGTTTCACTGCTGCTAAAATCTGTAAATGATTTGATGCTGTTTGCTCTTACGGTACCAATCCCTTCCATGTTTTCGAGGTCTTTCTTTTTTGCTTTAAAAACAGACTGGGCATCACCGTAGGTATTTACCAATGCTTTAGCATTAACATCGCCGATATTGGGTACAAGGGTAAGGGCTATTTGATATAACAAATCATCTGTCATAAGGCAACGATACATTTAATCAAATATAATAAAAAAGCCGCATCCCTTTTGTTCCAACTGTATGGCGGAAAAATTAAGATTGTTATTGTATTTAATAAATATCTGTTCTTTTTGCCGAAATAAAAGGCAGCCAAATACTCGCTAAAAATATTTTTCATTTTTTAGCGGGGTCTTTTAATAACTCCCCTTCAGGGGATGGGGGTATTACTGATCACACTTAATTCAGTCCGCCTGTTTAGGCCCCTGCCATTTTCTGTTGCATTGTCTGCTATTGGTTTATCGGCACCCAACCCTTTCGATTGTAATCGCTCCCGGGCAATTTGCCTGCTGGCCAATAAATAACTGACTACCGCTGATGCCCGGCCATTGGAAAGTAATACATTATCTGCGGGCTTACCTACATTGTCGGTAAAGCCGGTGATGAGTATTTTTAGTTTAGGATTTTCATTCATCAATTGAATTACCTTATTTAGTTCGGTCATTGAGGCCGGGTTTAACTCGGTTTTTTTACTATCGAAGAAAATGTTTTTTAACACGATTGCCGCACCTGCTTCAATGGGTTGCAGCGGAATGTTCGCTGTAAAAACAGAATCGATGGAACGATCGTTCAAATTATAATTCTCTGAGAAAAACAAATACCCCTTTCGGTTTACATTAAATGCATAATCTTTTCCAACCGGCAGTGTGGTTAAATAATTACCCTCTTCATCCGTTTGCACCTTGCTGATCAACTGTCGGCTATTGATATCTGTTAGTTCAACGGAAGAAGGCAATCCTGCCTTTGTTCTGGAATCATACACCTGGCCTTTTACCCATAAGGCTTTGGGTGGTTGTATATCTTCCCTTAACTGGAAACTATATAAATCCAGCCCTCCTTTACTATTGCTTTTGTCACTGGCATAATAGGCTGTTTTGCCATCAGCGGATACAACCAGGGAGCCCTCATCATCAATGGTATTAACCGGGTAGCCAAGGTTTTCCGGTTCGCTCCAGGTACTATCATTTAATTTTTTTGAAAAGAAAAGATCCGTTGCCCCATATCCTTTGTGGCCATTGCTGTTAAAAAAAAGGGTTTGGTTATCAGCATACATAAAGGAGCAGCTTTCATCTCCGCTGGTATTTACCCGGGGGCCTAAATTTTCGGGCCTGCTCCATTTGCCATTGGCATTGCGGTGTGTTACCCAGATATCCTTTCCTCCATAGCCGCCGGCCTGGTTGCTGCTAAAATAAATATCTCTTTTATCAGGCGAAAAGGAAGGGGACGATTCCCAAAACTCAGTATTCACCATCGGGCCAAGGTTTTCCGCTTCGGTCCAGCCTTGTTTTGTTTTGTATGAAATGTACAGGTCGCAGCTTCCCTGGCCCTCCGGATAATTACAACCGGTAAAAATGATCAGTTCACCATCCTGTGAAATATTTTGAGCGCCCTCATTTAAATTGGTATTTACCTTGCCGCCCAATGACTGTGCATTGGACCATTTGCCATCAATTAAATCGGTTTCGTAAAAATCCTCATCACCGGAAACCCGCCTTGTGAAAATGAGTTTTTTACCATCAATGGTGAGCGAGGGGTAATATTCCAAGGCGGTTGAATTAACACTGTCGCCCAGGTTTTTTGGTGCAAAAACATAATTATTGGCCGGGTGTTTTTTTTCGTAGTCCAGTGCAAATTCGTACACAGTTTTACGATAGTTACCGGCACGAAGGCTTTGTGAATTTAATTTATCATATTGCAAAAAGCGGTTAACCGCATCCAGCGCCTTTTGAAACTGTCCGATGCCCGCCAGGGAAATTGAATACGGCAGCAGGTAGGTGGTTGAGTAAACAGGGTCTAACTGTAGCCCTTTTTCGAAATCAACAACAGAGGAGTCGTATTTTTTAAGGTTGGCATAAATGCCCGCCCTGGATAAAAACGCATCCACAAATTTTGGCTCAATTGAAATGGCCAGGTTTATTTTAGCGATAGCGCTTTCATATTTTTGCTCCTGGGCATTCTCGTAGGCTGCTGCATATACATCACCTGCTTTTTTATTTACTTTATCGGGGTCGTACCATTGGGCGGAGCAGATAAAGGACGAGGAAATGATGAGGCAAAAACTGATGACGATTCGAATGGTATACGGATTTTGTTGCATTTATTTTATTTCAGGAATTGAAGGTAAAACGAAATGCCCATAGTTTTATTTTGGGGATGTTAAAGTGTCGGAGGTGTTGATTGTTGATGGTTGGAGGTTGAAGGTTGATGGTTGATGGTTTGGGAGTTTGAGGTTTGGGCAAACTTGTTTGTTTAACTGTACAAATGGGTTTATTGTGCATTCGCTAATGCTTTGCATTCTTCAAACTGTTAATTAAAACACTTAGTTACCGACGCAATATTGAAGCGTTCAACAAATTCATCATATTTGGTATTGAATTTGCCCTTAGCACGCGAAACGCTATTTTTGTAATAATTGAACAACCCACTGCGCAGATTACTCAACATATTAAAATGGATTTCCCTTACACTGATATTTTGGTTGGTGTTGGGCGTTTTACTCATTTATGTTTTACCGGATTATTCAAAATGGCTTTTCCTGGCATTGATATTTGCGTGGTTCTTTGCATGGGTTTTCACTTTTAAAAAGGCCGTTCAAAAAGTTTGGTTTTTCCTTTCCATAATACTGCTGGTTTTGTTTACCTGGTTCCTGTTGCAATTTGGCCCGGTACAAAATTATATAATCAGTAAAGTTACCACAGCACTTTCCGATAAACTACACGCCAAAGTAAGCGTTAAACATATTCAATATCGTTTTTTTGACAAGATGGCTATGAATGGCCTGTTAGTGGAGGATAAGCAAAAAGACACGTTGTTATATGCCGGCAGTGCAAATGTAAATATCACCGACTGGTTCTTTGTCAAAAATAAGGCGACACTTAAATATGTAGCTTTAGAAGATGCAGTTGTAAATATGCAGCGGACAGATTCTGTTTGGAATTACCAGTTCCTGGTGGATTATTTTGGCAGTTCCAAAGATTCTTCTGCAAAGAAAAAGGGTGGAATTGAATTTGACATCAAAGTACTCCAGTTTAAAAATATCCAGTTCAATCAAATTGACAAATGGGTAGGAAAGAATATGAGAGTGGCGGTAAAAAAGCTAGATCTTTTTGCGGATGACGTAAACTTTACAAAAAAACAGATCAATTTAAATACGCTAACCCTTAATGAGCCTGTTTTTTCACAGGACGATTATGAGGGAAAAAGGCCGGATTCACTCAACATAAAAAAGCCCAAAAAAATTAATCCTTTACCCCAGTTATACAAATGGAACAATGAAGGCTGGGTAGTGAAAGTGAACAGTATTCATGTAACCAATGGCACTTTTAATAATGAAGTAGAAACTGAACGGGCTCCCTTCCCGGGAAGGTTTGATGGGCAACATCTTCGGTTTAGCAACATTACCGGAGTATTACAAAATGTGCTTTTTAAAAAGGATACCCTTACAGCCGAACTATTGCTGGGAACAAAAGAAAGAAGCGGCTTTGAAATTAAAAAGCTACAGGCCCAGATGAAATTTACCCCGGAAAAAATGGAGTTTAACCAGTTGGACCTTATTACCAATAAAAGCAGGCTTTCGAATTATTACGTGATGAAGTATAATAACTTTGGTAAGGACATGGGCAATTTTTTGCATGATGTAACCCTTGAAGGTAATTTTAAAGACAGTGAATTAAATAGTGACGACCTTGCTTTTTTTGCTCCCGAATTAAAATCATGGAAGCGGGTTTTTTATCTGAATGGTGTTGCAAAGGGAACGATTGATAATATCAGCGCCAACAAAATGCGCATAAAAAGTGGTAATTCTTTTTTAGATGGAGATATTTCATTAAGGGGATTACCCGATATCAATAAAACCTTTATTGACTTCCGGGCCAACGACCTTCGAACTACCTATTCTGATATCACTTCCATTATCCCCTCCCTAAAAAATATTAAACAGCCGCAATTGAGTAAACTGGGCAATATCCGTTACAAAGGAAATTTTACAGGTTTCATCAACGACTTTGTAGCATTTGGTTCTATCAATACCAGGCTGGGAATTATAACCGGGGATATCAATATGAAATTGCCTGAAAACAGGCCGCCCATTTACCTTGGTAAAATTTCAACGGTAGGATTTAAACTGGGTGAGTTTGTTAACAACGGGAAATTGGGTGCTATCACTTTTAACGGTAAAGTAAATGGTAGTGGATTTACGGAAAAAGATATCAATGCAAATTTTGATGGGTATGTCCGCCGCGTGGGTTTTGCAGGCTACGAGTATCAAAACATCAATATAAAAGGTGACTTTGGAAAGAAAGTTTTCAATGGATTGGTAAGTATTGATGATCCTAATTTAAAATTAGATAGCTTAAAGGGTACCATTGATTTAAGTGGCAGTGAACCGCAATTTGCATTTAATGCGATGCTCGCTAAAGCAGATCTTAAAAAATTAAAATATACTTTAGATGATTTTGTTTTAAACGGACGCTTTGATCTGAATTTTACCGGAAGCAATATTGATAACTTTTTGGGCACCGCTAAAATATACGACGCAAGTCTTACACACAATGGCGTACCGCTTTCTTTTGATTCATTGGTGTTGCAGTCAGCTATCGCTAATAATCAAAAGTATTTAACCATCCATACCAACGAACTGGATGCCGATCTAACCGGTAATTTCAAAATACTGGAATTGCCCGATGCTTTCAAAGTCTTTCTAAGTCGTTACTATCCGGCTTATATTAAAAAGCCCACCTACTTTGTAAGTGATCAGAATTTTTCTTTTCTTATAAAAACAAAGGAAGTGGATTCCTACATACAATTATTGGATAAAAGATTGTCGGGCTTTAGTAACGCCACTATTTCCGGTAATCTTAATTTAAAGGAAAATGAATTGAATATAAATGCGGATGTTCCATTGTTTAGTTATGATGGAAAAGCATTTAACAATGTCAGGCTTGCCAGCCGGGGCAATCTCGATTCATTGATAGCAAATATTGATGTAGATGAAATAAGCATCAATGACAGCTTGAGGTTGCCGGCCTCCAAACTGGTATTCACTTCAAAGAACGATATTTCTAATATCAGTATAAAAACAAGGGCCAGCAAAACCTTTGGTGATGCTGCTATTAATGCCCGGGTGCAAACATTAAAGGATGGTGTGAAAATTCATTTCTTTCCCTCCTCCTTTATTATCAACGATAAAAAATGGGAATTGGAAAGGGATGGAGAGTTAACCCTTAGTAAAACAGAAGTGAGTGCAAATGAAGTGAAATTTATTCAAGGTAATCAACAGGTAATTATCTCCACGGAACCATCAGAAATAGGCAATTCACATGATGTGGTGATCAGGTTACAGGAAGTAAGTATCAATGACTTTGTTCCGTTTGTACTGAAAAATCCCCGTCTCGAAGGACAGATTACCGGCAGTATCCGCATCCTCGACCCATTTGGAAAGCCCTACATTGAGTACGATACCAGGATCAATGAATTCAGGTTAGACGGGGATTCTATCGGCGTTGTAGATGGCAATGGTACGTATTCAGTAGCAACCGGTATTGCCAAATTTAAACTGGATGCGGAAAACCTGGAGAACCGGTTTAAAATTGAAGGCAGCATTAATTCAAAAGACAGCACGGAAAACCAGGTGGATGTTGCGCTGGTTTCGCAGCGGTTGAACCTCGCTATTCTAAATCCTTACCTGGGAACAATCTTTAGTAAGATCAGCGGTATAGCCAGCACTTCCGATCTTAAAGTAACGGGCAATTCTAAACACCTTTCATTAACCGGAACCGCCAATATAACCGAGGCCTCGCTGATAGTCAATTACACCCAGTGCCGCTACCGGTTTAGCAACGAAACCATCATTTTTAACCCGGATGAGATAGATTTTGGAAACATTATTTTAAGAGACACATTGAACAATATGGCCACCTTAAGTGGTAAAATGTACCATCGCTTTTTCCAGAATTTTTTCTTTGATAACGTAAAGTTTGAATCGAACAAACTGCTGGTGCTAAACACTACCAAAAAGGATAACAGCCAGTTTTATGGTAAGGTAGTGGGCAAGGCGCAAATGACACTGAATGGCCCTGTAGATAATATGGTAATGAATATAAGTGGTGAGCCATCAAGAGCGGATACCAGCCATATCTATTTATTAAGCGGAAGCAGCGTGGAAAGCGGGGTAGTAGATTATATTGATTTTATACAGTTTGGTACCAGGATGGAGGATGAGTATAAGGGAAAGCAATCTACCAACATAGTAGTAAATATGATACTAACGGCAAACCCTGCCTGTAAAATTGATGTGATACTGGATGAAACAACCGGCGATATAATCAAGGGCGAAGGTAATGGACTACTTAAAATAAGGGTAGGCAACAGGGAACCGCTTACCATTAATGGCAATTACAACATCACAAGAGGAGAGTACACATTTAATTTCCAAACCTTTTTAAAAAAATATTTTACGGTTAACAGCGGCAGCATTGTATGGAGTGGTGATCCGCTGAACGCAAGGATTGATATACTGGCCGAATACCTGGCAAGCAATGTGGATTTTAAGCCCATATCAACCGGCACCCAGCTAAATCAAAAAGAAGATGTGATTGTGGTAGCCCATCTAACCGAAACGCTGTTAAAACCAGCGATCGATTTTGAGTTTCAGTTGCCTGCATCCAGTCCGCTTAAAAGTGATTTTGTTATCAGTAAACGATTGCAGCAATTTAAAGATGATAAAAACGAATTGAATAAGCAGGTTACCTCATTACTATTGTTCAATTCATTTACCAGCAGTACCCAGGGTTTTATTACCGCCAGCAGTGGATACAGCGTTTTATCAAGCACCATTGGCGGAGTGGTGTCTAATGCATTGTCGGGCTACTTTAATAAATTCCTGCAAAAATATTTAAAGAATACCTCCCTTTATCTTGATCTCAACAGCGGTCTCGAGTTGCGAAGCAACGTTTCAACATTGCAGGCTGCCGCAAAAAGCGGGTTGGTATTTACCTTATTAAATGGCCGCCTCATCATTACAGCCGGTGTAAACCTCGATTATAACAATCCCTATGTAACCAACACAGGCAGGAATAATAACCTGCTGGTAACCCCGGATATAACCGCGGAATGGTTATTGTCGAAAGACGGGCGGATAAGATTGGTGGGCTTTAACCGAACCAATTACGATCTCATCAGCCAGCGCACCCGCACTGGTATCAGCCTCTCGTACCGGAAAGACTTTGACAAACTCTCCCAGTTATTTACAATAGATGAAGAGAAGAAAAGGATCAGGGCGCTTAACCAGGTAAAGCAGGCACAATAGTTTTTAATGTCTGATGTATGATTTGATTATGTCTGATTTATAATGTCTGATGTATTATGTCTGATGTCTGATGTATGATTTGCTGATGTCTGATTTTTTTCAAATTGCTACTTTCTGCGGTTTTAGTTACCGGTGCAATCGTTTAACATGTCCAAATTTTATTTTTAAAATTGCGGTTCCTTCTGCCCTTTTCGCATATAAATTGCGCCCTTTAAATATAGACATCAGCTAATACCCGGCAATCAAATAATAGTATCACGGTTTAAGGAAATCAGACATCACAAAATCAGAAATCAGACATAAATCAGACATCAGACATAAATCAGACATCAGACATAATCAGACATCTTTAAATCAGACATCAGACATAAATCAGACATTTTTAAATCAGACATCAGACATAAATCAGAAATCTTTAAATCAGACATCAGACATACCATTCTAGTGTTCACTCAAAATATCATGTCCCATTTTATCCCGTTTGGTGGTCAGGTATTTTTCATTGTGTATGTTGGGTTTTATTTCAATGGCTACTGTTTCTACTACTTCAAGACCATAGCCGAGCAGGCCCGCTCTTTTCTTTGGGTTGTTGCTCATCAGTTTCATTTTGCTGATACCCAGGTGCCGGAGAATTTGCGCCCCTACTCCATAGTCTCTTTCATCCATACTAAAACCCAGTTCCAGGTTGGCTTCTACGGTGTCCATTCCCTGTTCCTGCAGTTTGTAGGCTTTTAATTTATTTAGTAATCCAATACCCCTGCCTTCCTGGTTCATATATAAAACTAGTCCGCTACCTTCATTTTCTACCATTTTTAGCGCCTTATGCAACTGGTCGCCACAGTCGCATCGGAGCGAACCGAGAATATCACCCGTCATACAACTGCTGTGTACCCTTACTAATACCGGTTCATCTTTATTCCACTCTCCTTTTTTTATGGCAAGATGTATCTCCCCGGTGTTGATTTGCTGAAAGGCAATCAATTCAAAATCGCCGTATTTGGTGGGCATGTTCACCCTTTCCATTTCTTTAATCAGTGTTTCCTTGCTAAGGCGGTAAGCTATCAGGTCTTTAATGGATACCAGTTTCAGGTCAAACCGCCTGGCAATTTCCTCTAATTGGGGCACGCGGGCCATTGTCCCATCTTCATTCATAATTTCTACCAGCACACCTGCGGGGGCAAAACCAGCAAGCCTCGCAAGGTCAATGGTAGCTTCTGTATGGCCGGTTCTTCTTAATACTCCTCCCTTCTTAGCCCTTAGCGGAAATATATGGCCGGGGCGTCCTAATTCTTCGGGTTTTGTGGCAGGATCTACCAGAGCTTGTACAGTTTTGGCCCGGTCGGAAGCGGAAATGCCGGTAGTGCATCCATGCCCGAGCAAATCAACACTAACTGTAAAAGGGGTGGCATGCAGTGAGGTATTATCTATTACCATTGCCGGCAGGTTCAGTTCATCACATCTTTCTTCGGATAAAGGGGCGCAGATAAGGCCGCGGCCGTGAGTACTCATAAAATTGATTATTTCCGGGGTAACTTTTTCAGCTGCAGCAATAAAATCACCTTCATTTTCCCTGTCTTCATCATCCACCACTATTACCAACTTTCCATTCCTGATATCTTCAATGGCACTTTCTATACTATCTAACATTTTTAAAATTTAAGTTGCAAAGTTAACAAGGTTTGGTCTTTAATGTTTTAGGTAGTTTTTTTAGGATAAATAAGTAGTTTACAATTTATTAATTCAAACATTATGCAGCGTTCAAGCAACCAAAATTGCCTTGAAGTTGTTAATTTTTTTAACTTTTTAGGCAAAATATACTTTCTTTGCCGTCATTAAATAAAATCTATTATGCTATTTAGAAAACTTTTACCTCTAATCATTGCATTTTTTGCAATACCAGTTTTGATTAATGCCCAGGTTACTACCAGTAGCATTACGGGTATTGTAAAGAATCCAGGCGGAGAAATGCTGCCTGGCAGTTCGGTACTTATCACGCATATACCAACCGGTACAGTTTATAAAACCACCACTAACAAAAGTGGCAAGTTTGATGTAGTAAACCTGATACCCGGCGGCCCCTATTCTATCCAGATTTCTTATGTAGGGTATGCTAATTTTTCAGAATCGAATTATACCTTACCCCTGGGAGAAAATACGAAAATAGACGCTTCTTTAAGTACTTCTACAACCACCTTAAATGAAGTGATAATTACCGGCAGGCAAGGCGCCGGAATTAATGCGAGGAAAAAAACAGGTGCTTCAACAAGTATCAGTAAAGAGCAAATTGCAGCTTTGCCAACTTTAAGCAGGAGCCTGCAGGATTATACCAGGTTGACGCCGCAGGCAAATGGAAACTCTTTTGGTGGAGCAAGCAATCGTTTCAATAATATTACGATTGATGGTGCAGTAAATAATGACGTATTTGGTTTATCTGGTTCGGGTACACCGGGTGGACAGGCTAATACAACGGCTATTTCACTTGATGCAATACAGGAGATTCAGGTCGTATTAGCTCCCTATGATGTTTCTTATGGCAACTTTACCGGCGCAGGTATTAATGCTGTTACCCGTTCAGGAACAAATAATCTTGAGGGTTCTGTTTATTATTTTTTAAGAAACCAAAATACAATAGGAAAAGATCCTGTAACCAAAAAAAAATCAACCACCTTCACGGATAAACAATACGGCATCAGGTTTGGCGGGCCAATAATAAAAAATAAATTATTCTTTTTTGTAAATGGCGAACTGGCGAGAAAAACCCAACCTACTTTGTTTAATGCAGGTGAAACCAACTCATTGCTAACAACTGCCGAAGCTCAGCAAATAGCTGATGAACTGAAAAATAAGTATAGCTATGATGCAGGTACCTTTAATACTTATGATGCGCAAACACAAAGCGATAAAATATTTGGAAGGTTAGATTGGAATATTTCCGAAAAGCACCGGTTAACAATCCGGCATAATTACATTAAAGCATTTGATGACAATATTTCCCGCTCAAATACTTTTTTCCGGTACGGAAATAATACCTACCGTTTTAATAACAAGCAGCATATTACGGTTGCCGAATTACGGAGCCGCATCAGCAAATCGGTTTCTAACAACTTAATAATTGGCAGGCATGAAATCAGGGATTTCCGCACCACATTGGGACAGCTTTTCCCCTCCATTGAAATTGTAAAAGGTGCCGGAACAGTTCAACTTGGATCTGAAAGAAGCTCAACAGCCAATGAACTTGACCAGGATATATTTGAAATTACGGATAACTTAAAAATATTTGCAGGTAAAAACACTTTTACTGTTGGAACACACAATGAGTTTTTTAAGTTCAGGAACCTTTTTATCAGTAACCTGAATGGCCGCTGGCGGTTTGCAAGTTTAGCTGATTTTTTTGCTAACCAGCCCCGGCAGTTTGATGTGACTTATTCGGCTAATAAAGCGGCAAATGAAAAACCTTCTGCTGAATTTAATGCTGCCCAGTTAGGTTTTTATGCACAGGATGAAATTCAATTTAACCCTAATTTCAGGCTTACACTGGGGTTAAGAGTTGATGTACCCATCATCAATACTAAACCCGGTTATAACAAAGCTGTAGATTCTACATTTGCCGGGGTTTACAATACACAAAATATTCCCAACAAGCAGCTATTGTTTGCTCCAAGAATTGGGTTTAATTATGATGTAGAAGGTGATAAAAGTATTATTATTAGAGGTGGCGTAGGAATGTTTACCGGACGGGTACCGTTTGTTTGGGTATCTAATCAATTTGGTAATACAGGATTATTGCTGAAGGCAACCAGCCAGACAGACAACACACCAAATGCCGCACCGTTTGATGTAAACGGGGGAAATGGTTTTAATCCCAATGTATCCCAACAAAGTAGTATTGGAACATCGCCGGCCGGTGCCAGTTACGATGTTACTTTAATTGATAAGAAATTTAAATTTCCGCAGGTGTTAAGGATAAACGCAGCAACAGACGTGAAACTTCCCGGGAATGTAAACCTAACCATAGAAGCAATAGTTTCAAAAACGCTCAACAACGTTTTGTACCAGGATGTAAACCTGAAACCAGCAACTGGGATAGTTGACCAGGCATACAATAATGGATTTGATAAAAGAATTGCATTTGGTAGTTCGAATGCATTGAGAAGAATCAATCCAATTTTTAATTACGCAATTTTAATGAGTAATACGAACGAAGGCTATACCTTAAACCTTGGAGCAACGGTTAACAAAACATGGAAACATTTCTTTACCCAGTTTACTTATAATTTTAACTCTGCTACTGATGTTAACAGTGGAGCAAGTTCAACTGCGCTGTCAAATTATGAATTTGTACAAGTGGTAGGAGATCCAAATTCTCCTAAAAATGCTATTTCAAACTACCAGTTACAACACCGCTTTACAGGCGTTTTTTCAATGAATTATGAATACTTTAAACATTTAAAAACATCACTTGCTTTCTTCTATAATGGTAATTCAGGTCAGCCTTTTACTTATCTTGTAAACGGTGACCTTAACAGTGATTCCCGCTTTGGTAACGATCTGATATACGTTCCCAATAATCCTTCAGAAATAAAATTCGTTGACCGGCTGAATTCATCCAATACAACAGTTGTTGCTACCGCCGCACAACAATCGGCCGACTTTGAAGCATTTATTGCGAATGATCCGCATCTTTCAAAAAGAAGGGGAAGTTATTCAGAAAGAAACGGAAGGAGCACACCGTGGGAACACGTAGTAGATGCCCGACTGGCACAGGATTTTTTTCTTACATTGGGAAGAAAGAAACATGACTTTCAGTTTACTTTTGATGTCTTCAATATCACCAACCTGTTGAATAACGACTGGGGCCGTCAGTATTTTGTAAGTAACCAGGCTTACACCGTTCTCACCACAGTTAACAGAACAAGTGGTGCATTTGCTGGTAAAGGGTTTAATTTTAATAATACCCAGGTACCATGGAGCCTTAGTTTTGGTTCAAGGTGGCAGGGCCAGGTAGGTGTCAGGTACACTTTTAATTAAGGTCGGTTTTTAGTTTTTTTTATATTTTAGTTCCGTAGGATTACATAACATATTTAACGATTGCATAAACGCCATGATGAATACATCATGGCGTTTTTATGTTTAATACTATTTGAACTTTTTGTGGAATAGAAAGGATTCACCTCACAAAGTGAATTCCAGCTACAAATCGTTAAAAGGCTTAACGATTTGATATCATTCATCTGGACTTTGGAATAAATTATAAAACAACTTTGCGCAAAATTAAAAAACCACGATTATGAGAAGAAAAATTAACCTGTTAACAGCAATCTTTGTATTGCTTGGCTTTTTTATAAAGGCACAGGAAACAACCTCGGAAATACAGGGAACTGTATTTGATGCAGGACAAACACCATTGGCTGGAGCAACCATTACAGCCATTCATCAACCAACCGGAACAAAGTATGTAACTACTTCCCGTAAAAACGGGCAGTTCAACTTAGCGAATATCCGGGTAGGTGGCCCTTATTTATTGACCACCACTTTCGTTGGTTTTAACGAAGGGAAACAGGAGGATGTTTTTTTGAGCCTGGGCACAGCTTATAAAGCTGATTTTAAATTAATCGCAAGCACCACTAACTTAAATGAAGTGGTTGTAACCGGCCGCAAGAGTGATAAAGTATTCAGTAAAAGCCGCACCGGTTCTGCTGAAATAATTACGCGTCAGCAAATAGACAGATTGCCTACAACCAGTAGGAGCATACAGGACTTTACCCGTTTAACCCCAACGGCAAATGGAAGCAGTTTTGGCGGCAGGAGCAGCGCCTACAATAACCTTACGGTGAATGGTGCAAGTTTCAACAACACGTTTGGGCTTTCGGGTTCACTCGGCGGACAAACAGCTTCACAACCATTTAGCATTGATGCACTGGAACAGATACAGGTAAACATAGCGCCTTATGATGTAACCTTAGGAAATTTTACCGGCGCAGGTATTAATGCGGTAACCAAAAGCGGTACCAACGAATTTAAAGGCAGTGTTTATAATTTTTGGAAAAGCCCCAGCCTAACCGGTTTAAAAGTAGGCCCTACCAAAGTACAACGACAGGAGTTCGAATTTAAGAACCGCGGTGCAAGTATTGGCGGGCCAATCATTAAGAACAAACTGTTCTTTTTTGTGAGTGGTGAACAACAACGAGAGGCAACGCCGGCGACAAGCCGTGTAGCCAGCAGAAATGGTTCAACAGGTAATAATGTTTCGCAGGCAAGGGCAGAAGACTTAGATGTATTAAAGAAATTTTTACAGGACAAATTTGGGTATGATGCAGGCGCATACGAAAACTACACCTACGATACCTATAGCGATAAAATCACCGCAAGGCTAGATTTTAATATTAACAGCAAGAGCACACTGAATGTGAATTATTATTATCTGAAATCCTACAGGAACGTTGCCCCAAGCAATAGTGGGGCACCTGGTAACAGCCGTCAGCCGAGCATCACAGCCATGCCATTTATTTCTTCTTCCTACGTAATCAATAACAATTTCAATATCGTTATTGCAGAATTAAACACACGGCTCAGTAATAAACTGTCCAATAAATTACAAGTTGGTTATAACCAGTTAAGGGATTTCAGAAGCAGCCCGGGTGGAGTATTTCCATTGGTAGATATTGAAAATGGGGCAGGCCTTTCTTTAACTTCGTTTGGTTATGAACCGTTTACTGCATTCAACCAGTTAAGTACAGATACCTGGCAGTTAAACGATATTGTCACCTTGTACAAGGGGGCCCACAACCTTACTTTTGGTACGCAGAACACTTATAATAAATTTAAAAACGGCTTTGCACCAAATTACTATGGCGCTTATCGTTTTGCCAACCTTGATTCTTTTTATAACAGTGTGAATTCCGGGAATGCCAACGCCAGCAGGTACGAATTAAGGTATTCCGCCCGCAAAGGAGGCGAGTTCCCTTTTGCCAATATTTCCAATATACAGTTGGGATTTTTTGTACAGGATAAATGGAGTGTCACCAATAATTTTACCATCACTGCAGGGTTAAGGGCCGACATCCCGATTTTTGAACAAAACTTTATTGCCAATACAAATGCAGATGCTTTAACCTACCGCGATGGAAAAAAGATTGAAACCGGTAGAGCTCCTTCCACGTCCGTATTGCTGAGCCCAAGGGTAGGGTTTAATTGGGATGTAAAGGGAGCCAAAACAACACAGCTTCGGGGTGGATTGGGTATTTTTGCCGGTGCACCACCATTTGTTTGGATCAGCAACCAGGCAAGTAACAATGGGGTGGATTTCGGGTCTTTTGTAAGGACCACCGGAACTGCGTTTAATGCCGATGTTGATGAGAACAGGCCACAAAATGGCGCAGCCAACACACAGTACAATCTTGCAATCACCGATAAAAAATTCAAATTCCCTCAGTTATTCAGGGCCAACTTTGCCGTGGATCACAAACTTCCATTTGATATAACCGGAACATTGGAAGGGATTTTTAATAAAGACATCAATGGGGTGTATCATCAAAATATCAACCTGCCAACTACCGGTACGCCTCTGTTAGGTCCAGACAACCGTATTCGTTATGCTTCGTCAAGAATATACAGCGGTGCAGGCGGTGTATCGGACGCCAATCCTGTTATTACGGATGCCACCCTGATGACCAATACTTCTAAAGGGTATAGCTATAACCTGACTTTACAATTACAACGTAATGTGAAAAACCTTTACACTATGGTTGCATATAGTTATGGTGACAGCCGCTCCGTAAACGATGGAGGTTCTATTGCACAATCAATCTGGAGGGATCGTTTTGTAAGCGGAGACCCCAATACCGATGTAACGTCCTACTCTAATTTTTATCAACCGCACAGGGTAATTGCAGCAGCGGCCTACAGGTTGGAATATGCAAAATATTTTGCTACTTCAATCGGCTTTACATTTGAAGCTGCCAACGGAGGAACCGCAAGTTATGCGTATAACGGCGATGTAAACAATGATGGCCTAAACACCAACGATCTTGTTTATGTACCTGCTGCCCAATCTGATATTGTGTTGCAGGCGACTAATGCTGCGGATTTGCGTACTCCGCAAATTTTATGGAACCAGTTGGATGCTTACATCAACCAGGATCCATACCTAAGTACACGCAGGGGACAATATGCCGAAAGAAACGGTTTGTTATTGCCTTTCTACAAAAAGATGGACCTTAATTTTACACAGGATTTATTTGTATCAGTTGGAGGTAAACGCAATACCATTCGTTTTACTATGGACATATTAAACTTTGGTAATTTGCTGAATAAAAACTGGGGTACTTTCAAAACAACAAACAGGACTGCCCTGTTGAATTTTGTAAAAGTAGAAACCACTGGTGCCAATGCAGGAAAACCGGTTTACAGTTTCCCTTACCTGGATGCAAACAATCAAATTCCGTTGACCAGCTCTTTCCTGAACAGCACTGGACAGGGATCAAGGTTCCAGGTGCAAATGGGGCTACGCTATATCTTCAATTAATATTTGCTTATTTTATAAAAAATGCCATGGCTAAATCCATGGCATTTTTTTATGCAGCTTATTCAATCGCAATGAATTAACAAATCCTTTTGATCCCAAACCGGCAATGCGCTATTAAGTCTGGTACAACCGCAATACATTGCGGCAGTTTAATAAACCTGTCCATTTGATTATAACGTTACGCTTACTGTTTTACTGTTGTTCCGTTTTGTTGGTGTTGCCGGCACGGGCACAGGAATATATACTCTCCGGGAAAATTACCAATGCCCGGATGGAGCCCATTGCTTATGCTTCTGTAAGTATCAAAGAACTGAAATCCGGCACCACCACAGATAATAATGGCAATTTTAAGATACAATTAGAGCCCGGCAAATATGATGTACTCATTACCATGATGGGGTATAAAATCAATACACTTACAGTTGTGATTACGCAGAATTTTACACTCAATGCAATATTGGAGGCGGATATGGGAAAGCTGCTTGGAGAGGTACAGGTAGTGGGTACCCGGAAAGATCATGCAGAGGATATAGTGCGAAATGTTATTCGTAATAAAGAAGCCCATCTTAAAAATGCAGGAACCTATAGCTGCAATATCTATATTAAAGCGGTTGATGAAAGTGGGTTTTCATCTAAACCTAAAAAGAAGAATAAGGACACCACTACCCGGTTGCAAAAGGAACTGGATGCGATGAATATGGCGGAAGTATTGCTAACGGTAGATCATGCCTATCCCAACAGAATAAAAGAAGAAAGAACCGCCGTAAAAATAAGGGGCAACAGTGAAAGCCTTTTTTATCTCACCACCACCGACGGCGATTTTAATTTCTATAAAAACCTGGTTCAGTTGCCGGCGCTTTCTGCCATGCCAATGCTTTCGCCCGTTAGCAACAGTGGGTTGGTTGCCTACAAGTATAAAACACTTCGGATCCGAAAAGAAAATAACCACACTATTTACACAATAAAAGTTACACCAACCAAATTGGGCAACGCACTGGTTACCGGCGAAATGGAGATTATGGATAGTGCCTGGGTTTTACTCAGTTCACATTTTGAAATGCCCAAATTTCATTTAACAGAGTATGATTATTTTTCGGTGGACCAGCAATATGAATGGGTGAATAATAAAGCATGGATGCCTGTTCGGCAGGACTTTACTTATATTACAAAGGCAGGCAAAAAATCGCTTAGCGGAAGAACCCTTGCCCTGTATAGCGACTATACAATTGACACCAGTTTTTCATCAAAACATTTTACCACAGAAGTGAGCAAAACTGCACAGCAGGCTTATGAAAGAGACAGTAGTTTTTGGGAAACCATTCGTAAAGAACCACTCACTCAAAAAGAATTATTGTTTATAAATTATAAGGACAGTATTAAGAGAGCACATACTACAGTAGCTTATCTTGACTCGGTGGATAGGTACAATAATAAAATCACGATGAAAAAATTATTCATTGCAGGTATTGACAATCACAACTGGCGTAAAGAGCGGTTAATGATCTTTGCCACCATACCTGATTTGTACCAGCCCTTGCAGTTAGGTGGCGGACGCATTGGCTATAATTTTTATCTCCACAAAACATACAAAAACAAAAAGAGCATCTCACTGAATACGAGAACCAGTTATGGCATCAGAAATAAAGATATTCAGGGTGCGGTTGGTTTTTCGAAATTGTACAACCCATTTAGCAGGGGCTTTTATTTCATCAATGTGGGAAGAGAATTTAGTCAGATATTCGCCGGTGATGCATGGATCAATCAATTAAAAAGAAGCAATATTTATTTAAAAGAAGGGGTTGAATTTGGCCACCGGGTAGAACTGTTAAATGGATTGGTGCTGGAGAATAAATTTGAATATACAGTCAGGCGAAGCGTGGAGGATTATAAGACGAATGACAAATACGATTCATCCTGGATAGGCCGAAATCTTACCAACAATGAAGCCATCCGGTTTGAGTCATACCATGCATTTTATAATACCATTGGTCTTGAGTATACACCCATGCAAAAATATATCCGGGAACCCAAAGAGAAAGTAATATTGGGTAGTAAATGGCCAACATTTGCCGTAAGCTGGCGAAAGGGAATACCTAATATTCTCGCCAGCAAAATCAATTTTGATTATCTTGAGTTTGGTATCACTCAAAAATTAAAACTGGGGTTGGCAGGAGAATCGCAGTATACTTTAATAAGCGGCAGTTTTTTAAACCGTAAAGATCTACGGCTGGTAGATTATAAATTTATGCGTCGTGGCGATCCGTTGCTTTTCTCCAATCCCACATTAAGTTTCCAGTCGCTGGATTCGACCTTTCCTGCATTTAAAAGATTTTATGAAGGGCATTACCTGCACCAGTTTCACGGAGCTATTATCAACAAAATCCCCCTGCTAAAAAAAATGAATTTGTTAGAGGTAGCCGGAGGCGGAATACTATATGTACCCGAACGGAATTTAAAATACGCTGAGTTATTTTTTGGGGTTGAAAAAATTATCCGCTTCTGGCGGGACCGTTATAAAATAGGCGGCTATGTGGTAACCAGCGTAGCCAATAAATTCAGCAATCCAATCCAGTTTAAAATAGCGATTGAAATGTTTAATAAAAGGAAGAATAGTTGGTACTGATAATTAGCCAATTTACTAATGTGCTAATATTTAGGATCGATGGACCTCATTAGCTAATTATCGAATTATCGAATTAGCTATTTGTCCCCCATCCCCACCTCAAAAAATCCGGGAACGATCTTGCCCAGGTAGGTACATCGTGTTTGCCATCCTGCAATTCGAGGTATTTAATATCCCGGTCCGAATATCCTTTGGCTTTTAATTCATCAATTAAACTAATAGTATCATCAATGGCGTCTATGATGCCGTTGTTATTCCGGTCTGCGGTTTCATCCTGTGTACCTACTTCAAAAAAGAATTTTAACCAGGGATGGTACACTCCTTTTTTTACCTGCTGGTGCATGATGCGGTTTACTTTTTCATCAAAATCTGCATCATCCTGGCATTTATCTCTCCACCAAAAAGAACCGCTGAAAATACCTGCCCTGGTAAACTCCTGCGGATTGTTCCAAACAATGTCCATTGCACTTAACCCACCCAACGAAAAACCGGCATAAGATTTTTCCTTGAAAGTTTTTACATGATTTGTTTTCCGGATAAATGGCATTACCTCTTCAAATACAAACCGGTTGTACAATGCAGCTTTTGCGCCACGGCCTTTATAATCCAGGTGTTTGGCCGTGCCATATTCATTCTTTCTGTCGGCAGAGCAATGCAACCCTACACAGAGCAGTGGTGATATCTCATTTTGATCGTATAATTTTTGTAAAATTTCTTGAAATTGCATGGCTACCAAATCCTGCCCGTCGTTAATTAATAACAGGCTTAATTGTTCTGCCGGTACCTGTTTTGCCGGTGGCAGATAAAAATCAATCAGGACATCTCTTTTTAAAAAATGAGAATGAATGATATAATTCTCCAAAAGGCCATTGTTTTTCTTACCGATTAGCATATTCTCAAAATTAATGAAACTGCGTGAAAATTACTTCTAAGGTTTATACGAGGGTGCATTTCAAATCCGATAGCTATCGGATGTCTCAGCATCTACTGCGTACTTAGTTTTTGCCGTTAAGGCTTTCAGTCGTTTTTGTTTCTTTAGTAATTCAACGTCTTAACGACTTAACGGCGAGTTATAGTTTTTTTAGTTTTTAAATAAGTGGCTACAAAGTGAAATGCACCCTTACAGGGCAAAGTTGAATGTACCGGTGGTACTGATGTCATTCAATTTTTATAAACTAATACCTATCTTCAATTTATGAATACTGAAATTGAAAACGTACTAATTAAAAACCGGTCCGCTTTTCACCCGGTTGTAAATTTTAAGGCAGCGGAAGATAAATTAATTCACTTTGATTTTACCGCATACAATAAGGAACTGGCCAATACCGATATTGCCGATACCTCCATTTTTTCCCAATATATTGATCAGGAGCTACAAAAGCACCAGGCAAAGTTTGGCATTGGCGGCTATATGGAAGACAGGGTACTTTACAAAAAGAGCCCACTTTTCGAATTACCAGGTGCTGCTGTTTCTACCCTTATAAATGGGGTGGTGGAGGATGCCCGTTCTATTCACCTTGGCATCGATATATGGGGACCAGCCGGTACAAAAGTATTTGCACCATTGGGTGGGATGGTGCATAGTTTTGCTTTTAATGATCACTTTGGCGATTATGGGGCCACCATTATTTTGCAGCACCAGTTGGATACCATTGTATTTCACACATTGTACGGCCATGTTAGTTTGGTTGACCTGGCCCAATTGCACCAGGGTATGTACGTTAGCCGGGGCGAATTGATTGCACATTTTGGCGAACCAAGGGAAAACGGCGACTGGCCACCGCATCTTCATTTCCAGGTAATTGGCGATATGAATTTACAAGAAGGGGATTACCCGGGCGTTTGTGTAAAAAGTGAAAGTGAAAAGTATCTTCAAAACTGTCCGAACCCGGATTTGATTTTAAATTTGATGCAATATGTTTAAAAGCTATTTTTTCGGAAAGTGAATTGGTAAACCTGATATTTCTTTTCGTAGTGATTATCCTTAATTTTAGGGACCTGAATAAGGAATTACCAATTTTTGGTCTTTAGCTAAAATTAACTACATGTGACGAAATACATCTATTTCGCTTGGAGATCATTTTAAAGGCTTTGTTGATGACAAAGTATCTACTGGCCGATTTAAGAATGCCAGTGAGGTTATTCGTGCCGGCCTTCGTTTATTGCAAAAGGAGGAAAGCAGGATGGTAGCTCTAAAAAAAGCAATTGAAGAAGGCTTTGACAGTGGATTAGTCATAAACTTTCATGCAAAAGAACATCTTGAAAAACTTAAAGCCGGTAAACAACAAAATGGCTTATTATGTTTTACAAACAGAACAGAGGAAGATTTGTCGGAAATCTGGGAGTGCACTTTTGAAGTGTGGTCAGAAACCAGGCTGATAGATAGTATTACATGCTTATCGATTCCTGCCAGGAATTGGCCGATGAAAAAGTATTTGGCAAAAATTATCGTGAAGTGGGAGAGAATATTTTAGGGTTTAAAATCGGTCGGCATATCATCTTTTACAGAAAAATTGAAGAGAATAAAATTGAAGTTGCCAGAATTCTTCACATCAGAATGGATTTAAAAAGCAGGATGCATGAATAAAAAAACTAGTCAACAGGCCTTCTCCTAATGGTCGAATATTGCTACAGGCAGGGGATCCATTGCTGGTCAAGCCTCGGAACCGAAGCCGATTAAAAAATAAATGTACAAGATAAACAACAAAAGCCCAACAGAATTCCGTGCGCCGGAAACGCTGCTGATAGCCAACTGTAATCGATTGTTTTAACATGAAGCCCTGCCTGCAGCGATACTTTTGTTATCGGTACGGCTTATATTTTCGCTTATTTCCAGTTGCTGCAAACAATTTTCCTCCGACTTTGCTTTCTTTAACTGGTAAATATTCTTGATGAAAATTAACAGTTTTTGTTTCAAGTGTTTGCCATATTCTACGATTGAGGTCAGCATTGGCAATCTTCTCAACAAGCCAGGTATTAAAGTTTCTTTTTTCGGCAAACACGTCAACGATAACAATTTTACCATTTTCATTTAAAAGTCCTAATAAATTATCAAGTACAGTTTCCCATTCAGTTATTACTGATAAGCCGAGAACACAGATAACTCTATCAAATTTTATTTTGTTGGTGGTAAGTTCCTTTATTAATGATAAACTTAATTTACGTGCATCTGATTGAAATAAAAATATGTTTTGCCAACTGTTTTTTCTAATTTGATCTTCTGCCTTCCTTAACATACCAGTAGAAAAGTCTGTTCCATAAATCGTAACATTTTTATTAGTCACATATATATGTTTGAAATTTGCTCCAGTACCGCATGCCACGTCAATAACATTTTGCCCATCATTTAAATCTAACAACTCAATTGCTCGCTTACGGCTGTCGAAATATAATTTTTCTAATGAATTGTCGTAAAAATTTGAGAAAATATCATACCATTTCATATTGTTATCAATTTTAATTTTGTCGTTTAAGCTGAACGCTATCAAAGATATTGCTGCAAAAGGCGCTGGAAGAAAGTGCAATCTGCTATAAACGCCTGGCAGCACAAGCAGTCTTCTTGATCTTGGCCTGACAAGCAGCGACAAAAATAATTATTCATTTCAACTTTTAAAATACCTTCGAAGCCGTAGTGGCAGGCTTGAAGAAATCTAACCTCCCAACTGAAACAATACTAAACAAAATGTGTTAAGTAATTTGCTAATAACAGCCCCCGGCAGGGATTTTGTAATTATTTTGCTACATCAACAATAAAAAGCCAGTCGGGTGGTTTATTATTGGTATTCTTTAGAAGTATAATTAAGGCATTTTGGAAGATATTTTAGTGGATGTACAACCATATTCGCAAGGCGCTAAGTAGCAACTGTGGCAAATTGAAAAGAAAGTTAAACCATTGAAATGCAGGAACCCTCGTTCGGAGAGCAGAGAGGCATAAAAAAACTACCTTTACAGCGCAAATAAATTAGCATGGAAATTAAAGCAGGCACATTATTAAGGAACATCAACAACCCGGATGACTTAAAAAAGCTAAATAAAGAACAATTACACCAGGTATGTGATGAACTTAGGCAATATATTATTGATGTGGTAAGTGTGCATGGCGGGCATTTTGCCGCCAGTCTGGGTGTAGTAGAATTGAGTGTGGCATTGCATTATGTGTTTAACACTCCTTACGATCAATTGGTATGGGACGTGGGCCATCAGGCGTACGGTCATAAAATTTTAACGGGCAGGAGAGATGCTTTCCCATCCAACCGGAAATACCACGGATTAAGTGGCTTTCCCAACCGTAGCGAAAGTGAATTTGATACATTTGGCGTTGGTCATTCCTCTACCTCAATTAGTGCTGCGCTCGGCATGGCAATGGCCAGTTATTACAAAGGAGAAAAGGATAAACAACATATCGCGGTAATCGGTGATGGAGCAATGACCGCAGGCCTGGCTTTTGAAGCCATGAACCATGCAGGTACTGCAAATAGCAATGTACTGATTATATTGAACGATAACTGCATGAGCATTGATCCCAACGTGGGGGCTTTAAAGGAATATTTAACCGATATTACCACTTCGCATACTTACAATGAACTGCGGGACAGTGTATGGAAAGCATTGGGTAAATTGCCGGTTGGCAAAAATTTTAGTCGCGAAATGGCCAGCAAACTGGAGGCCAGCCTGAAGGGCCTGGTTAGCAAAAGCAGCAACCTGTTCGAAGCCCTGCAATTGCGTTATTTTGGGCCGATTGACGGGCACAATATTACCAAACTGGTTGATACCCTGGAAGATCTGAGAGGAATTCCCGGCCCCAAAATATTACATATAAAAACGGTAAAGGGTAAGGGGTATGCACTGGCCGAAAAAGATCAAACCAAGTGGCATGCACCGGGATTGTTTGACAAGATCACCGGCGAAATAGTAAAGAAAAAATTTGATATTCCCCAGCCTCCCAAATACCAGGATGTGTTTGGACACACGATCATCGAACTGGCTGAAATGAATGCCGCAATTATGGGCGTTACACCGGCCATGCCAAGTGGCTCTTCATTAAAATACATGATGGAGAAAATGCCGAACCGGGCCTTTGATGTAGGCATTTGCGAACAACATGCAGTAACATTAAGTGCGGGCCTCGCCACGCAGGGACTGAGGGTATTCTGTAATATTTATTCCTCTTTTATGCAGCGGGCTTATGATATGGTGATACACGATGTGGCCATTCAAAATTTGCCGGTGGTGTTTTGTTTAGACAGGGCGGGCCTGGTTGGTGAAGACGGGCCTACGCATCATGGTTGTTATGACATTGCATTTATGCGCTGCATACCCAATATGATTGTGAGTGCCCCCATGAACGAAAAGGAATTGCGAAACCTGATGTTCACTGCGCAGTTGGCAACCACTAAAAATCCCTTTGTAATTCGTTACCCAAGGGGTGAAGGCGTAATGCCCGAATGGAAAACGCCATTTGAAGAAATACAAATTGGTAAGGGAAGAAAATTAAAAGACGGACAGGATGTGGCCATTCTCTCTTTTGGCCATCCGGGCAATTTTGCAGCCGCAGCCATCCGCAATGTAAGGGCCGCAGGTATCAATCCCGCTCATTATGATATGCGTTTTGTAAAACCGCTCGATAAGGAATTGTTGCACGAAGTATTTGCCAAATTCAGAAAAATAATTACTGTTGAAGACGGAACCGTAGTAGGTGGTTTTGGCAGTGCGATACTGGAGTTTATGAATGAATATGGGTATAAGGCCGATGTTAAAATAATGGGTATCCCTGATCGTTTGGTAGAGCATGGATCGCCAAAAGAACTTTACAAAGAAATTGGGTTAGATGCCGATGCTATTGCAGCAGTATTAAGGGAAATGATGAAAGAAAAGGTAAAGGTTACTGTTAATACTTTTCAATAATATGGATTAATAAATTGATTGAACCGGCAAATCGTTGCCGGTTTTTTTATGCCTTCACCTTTGTGGCGTTCATTTTTTTTTGTGGAATATTAAGTGCTGCGCATCCAATGCCATATACATTTATTTTTATGCGCTGGCTATTCATACTTCTTGTATCAGCAATTGCTTTTTCTGTATTTACAATTTTTGAAGTTTCAAAAGATAATGCTTTTTTAAAAAATATCCCCCATGCTGATAGGCGGCCAATTTTTCCCCGAAAACACGCCACCACACTGGCACGGCTCAGGCTGTACGTTGACGATGCACATGCCTTTACAATAAAAAATAATTTCAACAACAGCTTCTGTTTTTTAGTCGACATGAAGCAAGCCTCAGGCAAAAAGCGGTTTTTTATTTACGATTTAAAAAATGATTCGATCATCCAGTCGGGGTTGGTTACACATGGGTATGGGATGAACACGTCAAACGGTGGTATTACTTACTCAAATGAGGCGGGCAGCTATTGCACTTCTCCGGGTAAATATAAAACCGGCAAAGCCTATTATGGAAAATTTGGCCTGTCATACAAACTGCATGGATTGGAAAATACAAACAGCAATGCTTTAAAACGCTTTGTAGTGTTACATGCTCATCCTTGTGTACCCGATGATGAAGTAGCACCGCAGAAAATTTGCATGAGCCAGGGTTGCCCCACTGTTTCACCGGCTTTTCTACAACAATTAAAACCCTACATCGATCATTCAGATAAACCTGTATTGTTGTGGATATTACCATAATAGTTTACATCACTACGGGAATAAAAAGGAGTGATTAAAAACTGGTCATATCATTATAATCAAGTGTTGTGGAAACATCATCTACCCTGGCTGACTGATCATTCTTTGTAAACGCACCCAATGAAAGGATAATACACTGCATGGCTTTTATGCCAAAGACGCTTTGTATTTTGGCTACTGCTTTTTGCTCTTCACAGGAGTGGTTGCCAGGAAACATAACCATATCGCCGGTGTTTTAATCCCCACTTTTGGTAGCATCCTGCCACTTTTCGGTTAGTGGCCCATCTTTCTTTTTTCTGCAATTTTGATTTTTAATTGAATGAACCGGCACTATAGAAATGGCTATAAGAAGGTGGGAAAAAGAGAGGAAAGATATGATAAACGGTAGCTGTTTGAAACTGAAAATAATTACCGTAACTACAGCAAAGCACCAATGGCTATGCCGTAAATATTACTGATACCATTGATGTACTGTATACAGCCACTTACCGATTTACTCAAAAAACTTAATAATCATACTTAATCATTTTTAAAATTTTCACAATGAAATCAAACACTAAAAAAAGCAGTCAATATAAAAATATGACTGCGTTGCAATCAGTTCTTTTATTACTTTTTATCGTATGCCATTCAATAACGGTTAAGGCGCAGGTAACACTTACTTCTGTATTAACCAGCCGTAACGAAATAAAAATACCAGGAACATACCAGCGCATAGAAGTGCGGGGCGATGTTACTGTAGTACTTACCAATGAGCCTGCCGGAACCTTTTTGGTGGAAGGAAACCCCATAGAATGTAATAAAGTAAAGCCAACTTTAAAAAACGGAAGGCTACTGATTAATGCAGAGAAGAAAACAAGTTTTGAGAAATTGATTGTGTATGTACCCATAACCGCCGTTACTGCATTGCTAATAACAGGTGAGGCGGAAATATTTTCTTCCGGCACCATTATAACCAATGGGCTAGAGATAACCTTAAACGGCACTTCACAGTTAGCAGTACACTATCAGGGAAAATTACAAATTAGCCCGGCAGATGGATACCACTTGAGTGATGATACGTTTTCAATAAACAAGCGTAAATAAATCAACACCCTTAACTTTAGTAAGCCTTTCAATGGATATTATTCATCCGTTGAAAGGCTTACCCATACAAACGATTGAAGCGGTTCATTGTTTTTAAACATACCTATTTCTTTTACAGTAAATAGCCCCGAGATTTAAAAGCACCGGTGTTAATTTATAAAGCCATAGGTGCCTGCCGTTTCTATTTTTGGAGTTCTAGTTCTTTCCACTTTTCGTAACAAATAATCCCCAATGCTGGTCTTGATTCTCCCTCTAAAATTGCGATGAATTCTAGTTGATGTCCATCGGGGTCATTAAAATAAATGGCTATCGCTGGCATCCAGGCAAAAACCATAGGCGTTTCTGTTCCATCATTTAAAAAGTTATAGGGTTTTAAATTTCGTTCTTTTAAAAAGGTTACTGACCTGTTTAAAACATCCTCCACATCGCACTTAAAAGCAAAATGTCGTTTATCTATTTCTTCAATTGGTTTTTCCCAAAGTCCTAACATTGCTTCTTTAGGTTTGCCAATCCAAAAAAAAGCTGCTCGCCGTTCCTGCTCAAAATAGCACTGCTCTAAACCAAGTATGTTTTTATAGAAGTCAATCGATCGCTCTAAATTTTCAACAAATAAATGTGTTTCGTATAGTCCTTTTATCATTGGTGTAGTTTTGCTCATCCAATTGTGAGCAATAAATTTTAGATCTTATTTTTTGGCAAAGATTAAATAAATTCCTGACAAAATAAATTCGTCAAAACCTGGCCTGTCATAGAATATCAGCCAACCTTCAAGTATTCCTGCCAAATGGGTTATCTTATAATGTCCAGCGTGACTGCAGCTTTATTTGATTTTGTTGACGGATTTAAAATACTTTGTATGATTTTATTCGTAAGCCGAAACCCGTGCTGATATTTAAATGCTCATTGATTCAGCGTCCAGCCAACAATACATTAAACCTAATCCTATTTTTCTATAAGTCTCTTGAATGCGTCAATAAAGATTATAAAATCTTCTTTTGTTTTGTCGTCTGTTATTTGTCCTTCGTTGTTTATTTTTCCTTTTATTCCTTGTATTAATAAAGTTGTCTCATCTGTAAATATTGTCATTACAGTTTTCATTATTAACTGCAATTCTTCGTGTCCCTTTTGTCCACTTGCAGACGCTGTAATTAGTCCAATAGGTTTGCCTGTGAAAACAGTCGTTGAAACACACCATTCAATTGCGTTTTTCAATCCACTCGGAATACTAAAAACATATTCAGGTGTACAAATGATAATGCCGTCTGCATTTTCAATATTCTTTCTAAATTTCACAATTTCTTTCGGTGGTGGAGTGTCAGTCGATAATTCCGGGTCAAAATGGGGAAGTATTTTTAAGTCCTTAAAAACTGTCAAATTAAAAAAATCTGTTGTCAATTTTACGAAATTGACCATAAGTTTTTCGTTAGCGGAATTTCGGCTTGCACTTCCAATAATTATAAAAACATTTTTTTTCTCTTTCATTATTCTTTATACGTCAATTAGGGTCATGATTTGTGCTTGCCCTACAAAGTCGCTAAGCCATGGTAGCGAATTTAATGCTCATATGCTGTGTTGCAAGGGCCATCATTTTAAAAGTTCTACTATTAAAACTAGCTGATGGTACAAATATACCATTGCCTGACTTTTTAAATTGATAGAAGTTTGCAGTAACAAAATATTTACAACACATGCAACTATTAATCGGGCATAATTTATTTTTCCAGCCTTCAGGGATGGTAAACAAGCACTATCTGTTACTTTGTAAGATGCTTCCTGCGCTGCTTGTAACTGTTCCAATTCATTTTGCAATACATAAAGTTTAGCAGGTATTAAAAGGTCTTCCATGAAAATTAGATTTGATAATTTTTAAACAATCTATTTATTAATCATTAAACAACAATCTTGAAAACTCTCATTTTATCAATGACGATGCTTCTTAGCATCACAACAAAAGATACCCTCACCGGAAGATGGGAAGGCAAACCATCCGAACAAGGAAATATTACCGGCGTGGTATTTAACGCAGACAACAGCTTTGAGGGGTATGTAAATAAAAAACCTTTTGCAAGCGGCACTTTTACATTTAACCCGGCAGACAGTATGCTTTCTTTTGTAGACAATGGCTGCGATGGCATGAGGGGTATTTATAAAATTATGTTGTACAGTAATTCCGATTCGTTTCGGTTTAAGCCAATCAGCGACCCTTGCGAAGCAAGAAAAAATGGCATGCTGCAATTGGTAATGGGAAGGGTTAAATAAATATTGGTATGAAACAATACATTTTCATCCTTGCAGTAATGATGATTACTTTATTTATCAGCGCCACAGTAATAAATAATGATTCAAAGGGTAAAGCAGTATTGGGCGCATTATTATTTGCAGATCCCATTCTTTCTAAAGACCATACGGTGAGTTGTGCAACCTGCCATAAACCGCAATATGCATTTTCTGATACAGCTGCTGTAAGCCTTGGTGTTGCCGGTAAAAAGGCTGTTCGCAATACACCCACGGCGATGAACCTTCGGCTGGGTAAATCTTTTTTTTGGGATGGTCGTGCTAAAACTTTGGAGGAACAGACACTGGCACCTATTGAGAACCCGGATGAAATGAATTTGCCTGTAGAAGAAGCATTGCATCGGTTAAGGAATGATAAAAAATACATGCAATATTTTTTGACCGTTTTTAACAGCGAACCAACCCGAAAGAATCTTGGGGAAGCCATCGCTGCATTTGAACGGACGTTGGAAACAAGCGACAGCCCCTTTGACAACTGGAAATTTTCTGATGATTCCAATGCCGTGAGTGCGGCGGTGAAAAGAGGTTTTACAATTTTTAATGAAAAAGGTAAATGCGTGAAATGCCACTTCGGGGCAGACTTTACTGCCAATGAATTTAGAAACATTGGCTTGTTCAACGCTAAAAATTTAAATGATAGTGGCAGGTATGTGGTAACAGGAAAGGCCGAAGATATTGGCAGGTTTAAAACGGCATCCCTACGAAATATAGCCATCACGGCACCTTACATGCACAATGGTATTTTTAAAACGTTGGATGAGGTAATTGATTTTTATAACGACACAAAAAAGAGAGTACCCCAATGCAGTTAATAAAGACACACTGCTGCTAAAACCGCTGGGCCTCACTAAAAAAGAGAAGGCAGATTTAAAGGCATTCATGCTTTCGTTAACAGATAAACAATTTAAAAAAATAAAATGATGGAAAGGCAACGGGTATTTGAAAATCCGGTGATAGGTGACAAAGTTACTTATCTGAAAATATCGGAGGAAACAAATGGCATATATGGAAAGGCAAATGTTGAGCTTGTTCCGGATGGTGGAAACTTTTTACACTACCATAAAGAATTTGCAGAAACATTTACTGCTGTTAAAGGCAATCTGACACTACAGTTAAACAAAGCAGAGCGGATTCTAAAACCGGGGGAGTCATTTACAGTGCCCCCAAACACATTACACCTCTTTAAAAATAAAACAAGGGAAAAAATAATGTTTAGTGTAGAAATAAGACCCGGCCACACTGGCTTTGAGAACGGTATTAAAATAGTGTATGGACTTGCAAGGGATGGAATGGTCAGCAAAAGAGGGGCACCAAAAAAGCTGGCACACCTGGCTGTGATAGTTGCCATGAGTGACATCAACAGGCCTGGTGTATTTGCGCTGCTTGAGCCCATGTTTAAATGGCTTGCAAAAAGAGCCGGGAAAAAAGGAATAGAGCAGGAGTTGATTAACAGATATTGTAACTGATAAAAATATTTTTACATCCTCAATTGTAAAATAATAATTGTTAGCAAACTAAAACAGGAAATGAATAAAAAAAATAATTATGGCAGTAAACTTATATGATGGATTTACGAATCACATTACCGGCGAAAGTTTTCGCTGTATTACTTATGATGAAAGTGCCTTTGTTTTTGAATGGACAGTTCAACCAGACGGGTACATTCCTTTTGAACATATCCATCTTAATCAGGAGGAAGTTTTTCATATTAAAGAAGGAGAACTTAAAATAAGCATTGATGGTGAAACATATATTGGTAAAGCTGGAGATACCATTACAGTTCCAAAAGGCAAAAGGCATATTGCCATCAACAACAAACCGGATACATTGCATTGTGTAGTAACCTACAAACCCGGTCTGGATAACTACACGTTTTTTCAATGCTTTGGCGGGTTAACAATTGATAAAGACATGGATAAAAAAGGCGAAATAAATATCCCGAAGATGTTGTATTTCTCTAAGAAGATGAAGGCACAGTGTGTTACCCGGCCCACCAGCATACCGGCGCCTCTTTTTACTTTGGCAAGCAATCTTTTTTATTTAGCCGGCATATTGTTTGGGTGGAATAAATTTTTTAAAAAATATACCGGCCCCGGAATAATCCACCGCCACCTGGAACCAATAGACAAATTTTACTAACCGACTTAAAAAAACAAATCAATTAATCATGAATCATTTTATTGAGCTTAACGCATTAGAAATTAAAGACTCCTTGCCTGGTGCAACTGCAGCATATTTTCAAACGGAACATTCTACTATTGCTTACACTGCATTAAAGGCCGGTTTGCAAATACCCTTGCACAACCATGCCAATGAAGCGGTGGATATTGTATTGGCAGGAATAGTAGAAATGCAGATCGGAGAAAGTAGCGGAACGCTGACGGCTGGCATGATGAGTTTTGTGCCATCCAATACCATCCGCCATCACGGATTGTAAAGTAATAACTTTCCTTCATCCAAAGAGAAATTTTTAAAAAAAACTAAAAACACATTTTATGACAACTTTTTTATCAAAACACTAAATTCCAGTTGGCCGGTACTTTTGTCTAAAACGCTTACTGCGGCGTTGAAAGGATTTGAATTTGATAAAGCATTGATGCAGGAGCATTTTAATGAAAACTATATTGAGAGCGACAAATTTCCGAAAGCAATTTTTAAAGGAAAAATTGATGATGCCGGCAAAATAAATTTTACCAAGGATGGTAACTACAACGCTACCGTAACCGGCCTGCTTACCATGCATGGCGAAACAAAGAATGTTTCAGCACCTGCAAGTTTTACGGTTCAAAATGGCAAACTCACTTCCTCATCAACAATCACCATTGCGTTAAGTGATTTTAAAATTTCCATCCCTGTGGTGGTGAAGGACAATATTTCCAATACCGTAAAAATTATGGTGATCTGCCACTATGAAAATATGAATTAGTATTTTATCAATCATCATACAAAACGTTAACCGCGGTAATACCCGCTACGTTTTGTCAATAATAAAAAACATGAAAAAGTATATATTATTTGTTTTACTGATTGTTACAGCAGCATTGCCTGCAATGGCACAGGATACCAATTTATTAAATGACATTGAAGCAGCAACACCCGCCAAAGAGCATGTGACAAATGCATTCAAGTCATCCAGGGTTATCAACGGGCACTCTATGGAAATGATTGGCAAAGGGGTATTGGATTTCAGGATACTGCACCGATTTGGAGATGTATCGCAGGGAGCAAGTCAGCTTTTTGGTTTAGACCAGGCCAGCATGCGGATAGGGTTTGATTATGGCATTGCAAAAAATAGTAGCATTGGACTTGGCCGCTCTACACTTAACAAAGAGTTGGATGCATTTGTAAAATACAGACCGCTATGGCAAACAACCAATGGCATTCCTTTTTCGGTTGTACTGGCAGGCGGCATAACTACAAACACGGTAAAGAACGTTAGTACAACTAACAAAATAACTTTTACCGACCGCACCGCCTATTACTACCAGGCCATTATAGGACGAAAGTTTAACCGCAACTTTACCTTACAGGTTACTCCCACAGTAGTACATAGAAACAGGGTAGCTTCAAACGATAAAAATGATATTTATGCTGTTGGCGTGGGCGCCCGTTTTAAGCTTACAAAAAGGGTAGCGTTTGTGATGGATTATTTTTATGCTGCCAATGGCCTTCCAAAATCTGACCAGCAAAATCCTTTGTCTGTTGGATTTGATTTTGAAACAGGTGGACATGTTTTTCAATTGCACTTTTCTAATACCAATGGTATGAACGAGCGTGCCTTTATTACAGAAGCCAATAATAGCTGGGGCGAAGGGGAAATACATTTTGGGTTTAATTTGTCAAGGGTATTTACGGTAAAAAGAAGTAACCGCAAAAGCTGATGCTATTTATATAATTTTCATTTCATTCCTCTGAAAAACTTGTCCTTTGTTGAATGGTATTATAAATCTTTTTGTCTTTCATTCAAATGGTCAATGTTTGTAGGATCGTCTGTTTTGGGGCTTGCAGGTAACAATTGCTTTATAGTATTGAATGTTCATCCCTGTGTACCCGATGATGAAATTACGCCGCAGAAAATTTGGACACGCCAGGCCTGCCCTCTGTCTCACAGGCGTTTCTACTTCAAGTAAAACCCTACATTAACCATTCAAATAAACCTGTATTGTTAAGGATATTACAATGACGGTACAAATTAATGCGGGAATAAAAATGAGTGGTTAAAAACTAGTCATCTCATTGTAATCAAGTGTTGTGGAAACATCATCCACCCTGTTTTCATTAAACTCGATGATAAAGTTATTTCTGCCTTCACCGGTTACGAGCATCATATAATTTTGTTGTACCAGCTCCAGCAGGCTTAAAAATAAAAATATAGCATGGATGCGGTTTTCACATACTTCAAATATTTTTTCAAACGAAACTGTTTTTTCTTTGCGGCAGGTGTCCAGCATAAACTCACGGCTTTCTTCCATAGTGTAATTATACTGTACAACCGTATGAACCGGTTTATTATTTCTTTCCTTTAACTTAAATACTACCCGCTCAAAAGCCTTCATCAGCTTGAATAACGTTACGGCCTGTATCTCGGTACCTTCACCCAGCTCTTCACCAATCTGTGATAATTCTTTTTGTACATTACCACGTTTAATCATCAGCATACGAATTTCTTCCAGTTCTGCCATTTTTAAAGAAGCCTCTTTAAACCTTTTATATTCCAGTATCTTATTGATCAGTTCCTGGCGTGGGTCAATCTCGTTGCCCTGTGCATCAATTTCTTTCCTGGGTATCAGCATCTTCGCCTTGATGCGCATCAGCGTGCTGATAAACAGGATAAACTCACTGCTCAATTCAATATTCAGCTTTTCGGAATGGTGAATAAAATCAAGAAAATCGTTGGTGATTTTAGTGATGGGAATATTATAAATATCCAGCTCGTCCCGCTCAATAAAAAACAATAAAAGATCAAACGGCCCTTCAAACTGGTCCAGCTTTATCTGGTAAGTTGCAGTATTCAATGTGAAAAATTTTAAAATAAAAAACCCCGAAACTATCGGGGCAAAAGTATTGAAACTTATCAGCAAATTACCATTTTGCGGCAAAGCCTACGCCCAGTGTGGATAACACCTGCAAACCAAGCGTATTGGCCGGCTTTTCCGGATTTTTTACATCATCGTCATATAACATATCCAATGAATAACTTACCTGTATCCATTTATTCACCTTCATCCGGATTTGATTGGTCCAGAAAACATCTATGTTCTTTGCCCGTTTGATGTAATTGGAATACAAATCAATTTTACTGTAATAATTGATATTTTTCATGACATCCTTCTTAAAAGTAGCCGTAATAAATGCACCAAATTCGCCCCGGTTAGGGTTGGCCGGATCTACACCGTATAAGGTAGCCAATGGGGTTTCCACATTACCATTAAACACACCACCCTGCGATGCGTAACTGTAAGGGCCATTGGAAGCGATCACCCAACGGGCAACTACCGGCGATCCAAATACGGTGAAGTATGGGGTAGGTTTCCACTCAATACCTACCGGTGCCACCGTAATATAGGCAGGGGCGAAAAAACCGGAATTCCTGCGCTTTGTAGTTGTACCAAAATAATCATATTCATACCCACTGGAGAGCTGGGAACGTACTTGTGATAAAGAAGCGATGCTGAGGTTCTTCCATTTATTGGGTTGGTAACTATATTTTGATATAAAATCAAGCCGGTCATTTACTTTTCTTACGCCTAATGTGGAGGTATTAACGAGGGCATAATTTAGATCCAGCACATTGATCCAGGTATTCCTTTTCCAGGAGCGGCTGGCAAATATATTGAGTGAACTGGCAACAGATAAGGAGAACTTATCGCCGCCTGCAGCTATCCAGTTGCTATTTCCAATCTGGGTTAAGTTCAAACTAAATAATCCGCCCCTGATCCAGCCATTTTTATCGGGTTTATAGGAAGTATCCATTTTGATGGTATTAGCGGCTGCATTCTTCAATTCTTTTACCGTTGCGTCCTGCGCAAATGCTTCTATACAGGTGAGCAAAACCAACAAGCTACAGAGTTTTTTCATACGAGGGTGGTATAAATCAGGAATGCCCATGTTGAATGGGAGTTTTTAGTATAACAAGAATGACTGCGGCACTATTTTTTCAAGGCGTCTCTTATTTCCATTAATAGTTGGTCAGTGGTGGATGGGCCTGCAGGTGGGGCCGCCTCCTCCTTCTTTTTCATACTGTTCATAGCCTCTACAAGCATAAATACTACAAAGGCAATTATCAGGAAGGTTAAAATTGCACCGAGGAATTTCCCCCAAAAAATTCCGCCCGGCGCCCAGTTTTCAATTTTATCAACACCGGCAGCTTTTAAGGCCGGAGTCAGCAACAACGGGGTAATTACATCTTCCACCAATGAAGTGATAATTTTGCTAAATGCTGCTCCAATAATAACACCTACAGCAAGGTCTATAACATTGCCTTTTAATGCAAATTCCTTAAATTCTTTAACAAATCCCATGAGATAAATTTTTTGGATAAAAAAATAAGTTTAAAATTAATTCCAGTTTGATATATTAAATATAAAAGATTTCCTTTAATACTACCAGATCAAATTAGGGTGCGTTTCAAATTGTCGCTCCCGATTCCGGTCGGTGAGAACGTAGACCGTTGATGAGTGGTGGTTTGTATCACAAAACATTTGCGGCAACGATAATTATATATACACCATTCTTAGCTCGCTGATAGCCAATCGAATACAATTTCTAATTTTCAGAGTCGAGCTCCCCTCTCCTTCGGAGAGGGGCGGGGGGTGAGGTCAAGTGCAGGGGAAAATCAGCCAATTTAAATACTGCCACACGCCAATTTATAAAAGTGTATACTGATTTTGTTGCGCCGTCAGAGCAGGATCAATTTGGAATGCACCCACAAATAATGAGTTTGAATATCTCTGGCCATTTAGCCACTTATTTTTTCCGCCATTCCCATTAATCAATTTTTTAAAGGCAACTTTGAAGGGTGAATAAAAATTTGGTCAACTGGCTACTCTTTGCAGCACTTTCCGTTATCTGGGGCAGTAGTTTTATTCTAATGAAGATCGGGTTGGATAACCAATTAAGTCCTTACCAGGTAGCAGCACTGCGTATGGTATCTGCCGGCCTGGTGCTATCGCCGGTAGCTATAAAATATATGCGCAATATACCATCCAATAAATTGCAGATCGTGTTGCTGTCGGGTACACTCGGTGGCTTATTGCCATCCTTTTTATTTTGCATGGCCGAAGATGGCATTGATAGTTCACTCGCCGGTACGCTAAATTGCCTTACCCCGATTTTTGTAATTATAACCGGTGCATTGTTTTTTAAAACGAAAACGCCGGCAAATAAACTCATCGGTATAATCATTGCATTTGCAGGCAGTGTTTTACTATTGATCAGCAAAGGCCACATGCAGGAAAGCCAACACCTGGTATATGTTTCATTTGTTGTAATGGCTACTATCTTGTATGGAATTAATGTGAACCTGGTTGGCCGGCATTTGGGTAATATCGGTTCCCTGCAGGTGGCCGCAGTTGCACTTTCCTTAAATGCGATACCTGCGCTGTTGATACTGGTATACACTGGTTATTTTATTTTGCCTTTATCTAATCATGAATATTTACTGGCAACTGGTGCGGCATCACTATTGGGTATTGTTGGCACAGCTATAGCCACCATCATTTTTTACATGCTGGTAAAAAGGGCAGGTGGCATTTTTGCCAGCATGGTTACTTACGGAATTCCCTTTATAGCAATTGGGTGGGGAATAATTTATGGAGAGGCTTTTGGATGGAAGCAAGTGATATGTTTATTGATTATTTTATCCGGGGTATATTGGGTTAGTAAGAAGCCACGACAGTAACGTTAAACCGGACCATAACTGGCTAATTCAAATAAAAAAACCTCCACATTTTGCGGAGGTTTTTCATTTGATGACAAGCGTATTATTTTGTAACCTTTTTGGTTTTTTTTACTGCTTTTACAGGAGCTGCTACTGCTTCGTTTACTTCAACAGGTTTCATTTTGTCAAATTCTTCTGCTGCCACTACATCACCGGTTAAAGTGATGCTTTTTATTTCATCAATACCGGCAAACTTTACAGTTAAATGTTTATCAAAATGTCCAACGCCGGCTGCATTGTAAGTAGCGTTGATGATGCCGGTTTTACCTGCTGCTATTGGCTCCTTGGTATAATCAGAAATAGTGCATCCACAGGTTGGGTTGGCATTTTCTATGATCAGTGCCTGGTTGCTGATGTTGGTAACTGTAAAAACGGCCTTTGTGGGAACACCTTGTTTGATTTTTCCCAGGTTAATGGTTTCTGTAGCAAATTTTGCTATATCATCTACTTTTTTTTGTGCAAATACCGTAGCTGATAAAGCGAATACGGCTGCAGACAGTAAGATTTTTTTCATGGTTTTATTTTTTTGTTTTAATTAATTAATCTTTTAAACTTCCTAATTCTTTATTTTCGGGTGCAGAGGTAACGGGCGTTTTCCAAACATCACCTTTAATAGTTATTTGTTTTGTTAGTGTTCCGTTATAGGTGATCGTTATTTGTTTTGTGAAAGGGCCTTCACTGGCAGCGTTATATCCTACTGTGATTTTAGTCTTTTCGCCGGATGCCTGCACCTTTTCCCGATCCCATTCAGGCGTAGTGCATCCGCAACTTGCCTGTACATTTACGATCCGCAGAGAATCTTTTCCATTATTGATAACCTCAAAAACATGTGTAACTGGCTTGCCCTGTGGAATTTTGCCAAAGTCAAATTCGATTTCTTTTAAAACCAATGCATCTTCAGTAATGATAGCAGCAGGTTTTGGATTTTCTACGCCTACTGGTTTGATATTGGAAGCCACTAAAGGCGATTGGGCAGTAACGTGAATTGTTAATGCTGTAATAGCTAAAAGGGTAAAAATTTTTTTCATTGCTAAGTTATTTTTTCAATAATTGAACCAAAGATACAAAAACGAATAAATTCATGGCAAATTGTTATCTCGTTATCAATTTTTTAACAATCATCACAAGTAATAATTTACATTTGTTATATGGATACAGTAAATACCAATGAAGCTGCATTGCAGGAAAAACTGAGTTTTGATCACTTTCGGAATGAAGTTTTGAAGGACTACCGGGTAGCCTGTGAAAGCAGGGAAACCAGCCTGATGGGACGAAAGGAGGTATTGACCGGTAAAGCCAAGTTTGGAATTTTTGGAGATGGAAAAGAAGTTGCACAGGTAGCTGCGGCTAAATTTTTTAAACCCGGTGATTTTAGGGCGGGTTATTACCGCGACCAGACATTTATGTTTGCTGCAGGGTTGGCGAATGTGGAGCAATATTTTGCACAGCTTTTTTCTGATCCCGATGTTAACCACGACCCGTTTAGTGCCGGCCGCCAGATGAATGCACACTTTGCCACCAAAATTGTTGATGAAAAGGGTGACTGGCTCGATTTGGCAAACAGGAAAAATAGCAGCAGCGATATGGCGCCTACTGCCGGCCAAATGCCGAGGGCCCTGGGATTGGCCCTCGCATCCAAGCTTTTTAGAAATGCCCCGGTTTTCAGAAAGCATACCCATTTAAGTGACAATGGAAATGAAATTTGTTTTTGCACCATCGGGGATGCCTCTACTTCAGAAGGCCATTTTTGGGAAACCGTCAATGCGGCAGGTGTGATGCAGGTACCCCTTGCCATTTTTGTATGGGATGATGGGTATGGTATTTCTGTTCCCAAAAAACTTCAAACTACTAAGGGGTCCATTTCAACAGCATTAAGAGGGTTGCAAAAAAATGACGATACCAATGGGATTGATATTTATAAACTGAAAGGTTGGGATTATGCTGGCATGTGCGAGGTGTTTGAGCCAGCCATTCAAAAGATCAGGGATACCCATACGCCTGCAATTTTTCATATTGAGGAAATTACGCAGCCACAGGGACACTCTACTTCAGGTAGCCATGAACGGTATAAAAGACCGGAGCGGCTTGCCTGGGAAAAAGAGTGGGATTGTATCCGCCAAATGAGAGAGTGGATATTGGAAAATGCACTGGCTGAAGAACAGGAACTGAGTGAAATTGAAATGAAGTCGAAACTGTACATTAAGGTAAGCAAGCAAAAAGCCTGGGATAAATATATTGCACCAGTAAAAGAGCAGGTAATTACTGGTGCCGCTTTAATGCAGCAACTGGCTGAAGCTATGAGCCATGAAAATGCAGACGCTATCAGGAAACTGGCGGTGGAAATAGTTGCCAATAAAGAGCCCATGCGGAGGGAACTAATGAAAACGCTGGCTGCTACTTTGGATGTTGCCGGAAATGATATTGCTGCAACTCCATTAAGTAATTATTACAAATCGCTGAAAGCCACTAATGCAGCGTTATACAATTCTCATCTGTATAACGAAGGGCCAAAGTCGGCTTTAATGGTTGAGGAAGTAAAACCAATCTTTGCCGACGATGCAAGAATGGTAAACGGTTATGAAGTACTGAATAAATACTTTGACAAGCTTTTTGAAACAAATGATAAAGTGACTGCTTTTGGAGAAGATGTAGGTTTCATCGGAGATGTAAACCAGGGCTTTAGCGGGCTGCAGGTCAAGTACGGCGAACAGCGTATATTCGACACCGGCATACGTGAATTATCCATTATGGGGCAGGGGATTGGCCTTGCGTTGAGGGGACTGAGGCCGATTGCTGAAATACAATACATAGATTATTTGTTATATGGATTGCAACCGCTGAGTGATGATGCTGCAACCACGCATTTTCGCACTGCCGGCGGACAAAGTTGCCCGTTGATCGTACGTACCCGTGGACATCGCCTGGAAGGTATCTGGCACAGCGGTTCACCCATGGGAATGATCATTAATGCATTAAGGGGCATGTACGTTTGCGTGCCAAGAAATATGGTGCAGGCTGCCGGAATGTACAATACTTTGCTGAAAAGCAACGATCCTGCATTAATGATTGAATGTTTAAATGGATACCGGCTAAAAGAAAAGCTTCCATCTAACCTGATGGACTATACGGTGCCTTTGGGTATACCGGAAACCGTTAAGGATGGAACTGACATCACCATCGTTACTTATGGATCTACTTTAAGGGTAGTATTGGAAGCAGCGGACACTTTGACTAAAATGCATATCAGTTGCGAAGTAATAGATGTACAAACCTTACTTCCGTTTGATATCAGGCATCATATTGTTGACTCACTTAAAAAAACAAGCCGGATAGTTTTTGTAGATGAGGACGTGCCTGGAGGAGCAGCAGCATATATGTTTAATAAAGTAATGGAAGAGCAGGGCGGCTATAAATACCTCGACGTATCACCCAGAACGATTACCGCTCAGGCTCACCGGCCATCCTACGCCAGTGACGGAGATTATTTCAGCAAACCAAATACAGAAGACGTAGTAAGGGTAGTGAAGGAGATGATGGCAGAATAGGTGGAAAGGCGGAAGGCGGAAGGGCGAAAGGCGAAAGGCGGAAGGCGGAAGGCGAAAGGCGAAAGGCGGAAGGCGGAAGGGCGAAAGGCGGAAGGCGGAAGGCGGAAGGCGGAAGGCGGAAGGGCGAAAGGCGAAAGGCAAAGGGCAAAGGGCGAAAGGCAAAGGGCGAAAGGCAAATGCATAAGTACAATAAACTTTTAAACACCATCAACCAACAACCTTCCACTACCAACCATTAACATTAACTATCAACCATCAACCATCAACCTTCTTCTATGGCGACTTATACAATTTACCAGGTAGATGCTTTTACCAATAAACTTTTTGGCGGTAACCCTGCTGCTGTGATTCCTTTGGAAAAATGGCTGGATGATGGGTTGATGCAGGAAATCGCTGCCGAAAATAACCTTGCGGAAACGGTTTTTTTTGTTCCAAAAGGAGTGGGGTACCATATCAGGTGGTTTACACCGGAGCTCGAAATTGATTTGTGCGGGCATGCTACCTTAGCCTGTGCATTTATACTGTTTGAATATCTCGGTTATTCAAAAAGCGAAATTATTTTTTATTCAAAAAGCGGGGAGTTAATTATTCAACGGGAAGGAGATAAATTTCAATTAAACTTCCCTTCCCGTATGCCGGTAAGGGTAACCGAATATCCAGAGCAACTTTTAAATGGCCTCGGCATTTCCGATCCTTTGGGCGTGTATAAAAGTCGTGATTACGTGGTGGAAGTTGCCACTGAAAAGGAAGTGTTGAATTTAACAATTGATATTTCGTTGCTGAATCAAATAGATGTGATAGGAATTATTGTAACTGCCCCCGGTAAAGACTGTGATTTTGTCTCCAGGTTTTTTGCACCCAATTGCGGCATACCGGAAGACCCGGTTACGGGATCTGCGCATTCTACGCTTATTCCCTTCTGGTCAGAAAAGTTAGGAAGGGATGTGCTTCACGCAAAACAACTTTCGAGAAGAGGGGGAGAGCTATGGTGTAAAAACCTCGGTGACCGCGTTACCATGAGTGGTAATTGTGTTTTTTATATGAAGGGAGAAATCAATATCTGATGTCTGATCCGCTATCGGATTTTTGATGTCTGATTAGCAGTATTAAAAAATAAATTGTACACTCCTCATTAAAAAACTTTTTATTTTAGTTAGAGTATTCGAATAACTCCACGCTGCGGCTGGGACAGGGTGGAACCTACTTCATATTATGATACACTTTCTGAACATCTTCATCCTGTTCTAATTTGTCTACCAGTTTAAATACATCCTGGGCGGCTTCTTCATCCAGTTCTGTCGCATTCATGGGTATTCTTGTTAATTCTGCAGTAAGCACTTCAATCTTTTTTTCTTCCAGTGCTTTCGCCATGTGGCCAAACTCTGGAAATGCTACCCTTATGATTATATTGCCTTCGCTATCTTCTCCAATTTCTTCCAGGCCGTAATCAATCAGTTCCAGTTCCAGGTCCTCAATATTTAAACCGCTGTTTTTAATTTTGAATTCTCCCATCCTTGTGAAAGTAAAAGATACGCTTCCTGCTGTACCTAAACTACCACCACTTTTGGTAAAGTGCATCCGCACATTCGCCACAGTACGTGTAGAGTTATCTGTAGCTGTTTCAACCAATATTGCAATACCATGGGGTCCGTAGCCTTCATACAACACTTCATCATAGTTGATCATTTCCTTTCCCATGGCTCTTTTAATAGCCGCTTCCACCCTGTCTTTTGGCATACCCACACTTCTTGCATTCTGGTAACAACGACGCAATGCCGCATTCCCATCCGGATCGGGGCCGCCTGCTTTTACAGCAATTACAATCTCTTTTCCAATACGGGTAAAATTTTTGGCCATTTTATCCCAACGTGCAAACATGGAACTTTTTCTTACTTCAAATATCCTTCCCATCTGGTGGTATATTAGGTTGTTTAATTATTAATCGGACTGCAAATTTAAGGAATTCATTTTTTCCGGTAACAAATGTATCAGGGATTTGGCGGGTCTCTCTGGGAGCGGTCAAAACCCCGGGGCATCAACCATCTTTATTATTACTTCAAACCCAATCCCTTTATTTTTATTCCCTAATTTTATCTATCATGAGTCAACCACTGTTACAGGTAAATAATTTATCCATCGATTTTCATTCGGAAGGCACTATCAGCAATGCCGTAAAAAATATTTCTTTTGATGTAATGGCGGGAGAAATAGTAGCCATTGTAGGGGAATCCGGCTCGGGTAAATCCGTTACTTCTTTATCGCTCATGCAATTATTACCTAAGCAGGCGACGGTGAATGGCGATTTACTTTTTTCAGGTAACGGAAAGCAGTCAGTTGATCTTTCAACAATTCCGGAGCAGGAGATGAATGGGATCCGGGGCAAAGATATGGCCATGATTTTCCAGGAACCCATGACTTCCCTTAACCCGGTGTTTACCTGCGGCTACCAGGTAATGGAAGCAATTCAGTTACATCAGCAACTATCATCTGCGGCAGCTAAAGAAAAAGCAATTGCCTTGTTTGATAAAGTGAAATTGCCCCACCCCGCCGAAATGATGAACCGGTATCCGCACCAGTTAAGCGGGGGGCAAAAGCAGCGGGTGATGATTGCAATGGCGATCAGTTGTAACCCTGCTTTATTGATCGCCGATGAACCTACTACTGCTTTAGATGTAACGGTACAAAAAACAATCCTCGAACTGATAAAAGAATTGCAACTGCAACTGGGCATGGGTGTTATTTTAATCACCCACGATTTGGGTTTGGTAGCGGATATCGCTGATCGTGTGTTGGTAATGTATAAGGGGGAAATTGCAGAGCAGGGCAACACAACGGAGGTACTACAAAATCCTCAGCATCCATATACAAAAGCGCTGATGGCCTGCAGACCCGCAATGCACCAGAGAGGCGAGCGCTTGCCGGTAGTGAGTGACTTCCTGGCCCCCCTAAACCCCGAGGGGGGAGTGAAGAAAGCGAATAGCCTTTTGAAGGATGAAGTCCATTCGGTTTCAGGAGATAATTCTTCAGCAATTCTTCCTTTTTTATCAAACTCCGAACAAAAAAGGGAAAACAAAAAACTTAACACCGAAGGAGCAGAAATTGTATTGAGCATTGAAAACCTGAAAATATATTACCCCGGTAAAAAAACGTTGTTTGGAAAAACACCACCACCTTTTAAAGCGGTGGATGATGTTAGCTTTATAGTTAGCAGGGGCGAAACGGTGGGGCTGGTAGGTGAAAGCGGTTGTGGTAAAACAACTTTAGGCAGGGCGATATTACAACTGATTCCTGCAACTTCGGGCAATATTATTTTAAACGGGGCAAACCTCGCCGGTTTGTCCAAATCGGCTATGCAGCCCATTCGTAAAGATCTGCAGATTGTTTTCCAGGATCCTTACGGATCTTTAAATCCCAGGCTTACCATTGGCGCAGCCATACAGGAGCCCATGAAAGTACATGCTATTTTAAATAGCAACCAATCCCGCAAAGACAAAGTGATGGAGCTTTTGGAAAAGGTGAATTTAAAACCGGAACATTTTAACCGTTACCCACATGAGTTTAGCGGTGGTCAGCGGCAGCGTATTTGTATAGCAAGAGCACTGGCATTGAATCCATCGTTTTTAATTTTTGATGAAAGTGTGAGTGCTTTGGATGTAAGTGTGCAGGCGCAGGTATTGAACTTGCTCAACGATCTTAAGAAGGAGTTTGGGTTTACCGCAATTTTTATATCACATGATTTGTCGGTTGTTCGTTTTATCAGCGACCGGATAATGGTGATGAATAAGGGCCGAATAATCGAGTCGGGTCCTGCGGACAAGGTTTATTTTTCACCCCAGAATGAATACACAAAAAAATTGATAGCGGCGATACCGGGGAAGAAGATTAGCCTGTGATTTTAAACATACGTGGCTACCCATGGAGCCGAACTATGTGGCAAGCTTTTTCTATAAACACGATGCTCCTATGGAGCGAATTGCAATCACCAACCAGCAAAAGCAATCAACCGAAAACAGGAAACTAAAGACAACAAACCTTTTCACCGCTCCTCATTATCCGATGTTCTTGTAAAACGGTAACCATTGTTTTCATTCTCAAAAAAATTGCGGGCGCTTTTTCTAAGGGCGAATTGAATTCTTTTTAACTGATCCTGGAACTGTTCGTCCTGCGGTTTACCAGCCTTTAATTTTTTGTCAGTCATAATAGCCAGCTTGTTATCACTACTCACCGCTGCGGTATCTAAGGGTTGCAGTCCACTCATGCCAATCTTCCAGTCATCCGCTCGTTTTACCCGGTATTTAAAAAAATAGACGAAGCCCTTTTTATTGGGATAAGCCGATTGTTGTATACCGATAAAAACAATGGAATCTATTTCACTGTAATCTTTGTCTGCCACCATATAACTTCTTGCCAGGTCTGTTTGCGTTTTATATTTCGAAGGAAATCTTTTCAGTTGTTTAATTTGTTCTAAACGGGTGAACAGGTTCCCACGCCATTTGTCTCTTTCTGCAAACCAATGGATGGTACTGTCTGCAATAGGTTTGTTGTTGCGCAACAGGATGATCGCTGTATTTAATCTTACCTCATCGTCTTTTGAAGCCAATAGTTTATCGAAAAATTTAGGCACAGTTGCTTTGCTGTCGTAAAAAGGGATCAGCAAAATGGCATAGTCATTCAATTCGTTTTTATTATCGCTGTTGCTGTAACTGCGTGATGGCTCATCATCATTATCTTTATTTATTTCTTCCGCTGTTTTTTTTTCGTCTTTACCCTGTTGTTTTTTTAATTCAATCCTGGCATCAAAATATATGCTGTTGAAATGTTTTTCCAACTGCGATTCCTTTATATAGCCACTATCCACCAATGTTACCAATAACGACATCACCGGTTTTTTATAATCGGCTACACTTGCCAGTTGCAGTAATTCAGGATACAGTGTCGCCGCTAATTTAAGCGAATCTCCCAGGTTGTTGAATATGCCGTTGTAATCATAACTATTTTCAAAAATCGGGGCCTCCTGTAAAACCAATTCTTTAAATAACTGAATTGCATTTTTGGTTTTATGCCTTGCCAACGCCTTCATTACTTCATTTTGAAAAGTACTGGTATCGGCAGATTGTTCATATATTTTTTTGAGTATTTCTACTACCACTCTTTGTGAGGTGTCTTTTATATAACCCAGTTCTGCAATGAGTTTGGTTTTGCTGTCAACATAATTTTTATCTGCCTTCAATGCATTGATGGCAGCTTCTATTTTAGGCACACCCTTTTCGCCATAATAGATATTGCTGATGGTTTGCTGAGCCCTGGTAAACACGGCACTGTCTTTACTAAACAGGTCAACAAAAAAGCTATCGAGGCTATTACAGAAAATGTTTGTACCTTTTTTTGTTTCGTCCGGAGCAAAGCTTGAAAAGAATTGTTCGATAAAATTATTGCGGTCATTCAATGTGTCACCAATAGTCACCAAACCATACATGTAATTATCCTTCAACAAAATCATCCTGTTGATGGTCCTGGAACTTCCGGTATCTCTTAAACTGAAATTGTAACCGCTTACACCACTTTTTAAGTTTATAAAATCCTTTTTATACAATACCAGGTCGCCTTCATTGAAACTGTCATTCAACTCGTTTCCCCAAAAATTTACGGAATCTTTTACAGTATAATATTTAGGATATTGCTGTACACTCACTCCAATCGTTTCACCGGTGGAATCGCTTGTAAACAGTGCGTTTTTACTTTTAGGCCAGTAACTGTTGTAACCTGGATAAACGTTGCTGCCGGCCACATCCGCAGTCACTTTTTCTAATTTAGCCCGATAAGCTTCATCAAGGTCAGGTACCACCGGTGTGGTTACAGAAAAGCGGAGGAAGGTATCTACATACTGATTTTTAATGGTGTACCGGTATGGTGTAAAAAGAAATGAATTAAAGAATTCACTGAAATCTTTGTGCAAATTTTTGCTGCTTACCGCTATGCAATAATAATGTGGTCCTTTGATAATATACCGGGCATTGACGATATACCCGTTGTTCATTTTTTCTTTTACTTCAAGGCAGGGGTAACCCAGCCAGGTTGTCAATTTTTTGGCGGTTTGATTTTCAAAATAATCCGGAGAACGAAAAGACTCCTCAATCAGTTTCAGATCAAAACTATCCTCCTCTAAAAACTTAAAATTATGTACACTTTTTTTAAAGATCAGGTAAGCATCACCGGTTGATTTATCTTCCGCTTCGTACTCCCAACGTGCCATACCATCACCGGTATTGGTGTTTAAATATTCATGCGGTGCCGCTGGTAACTTTACGGTAAATCCGCCCTGCGCAGGAGTAAATGAAAGAGCGCCGGCAATATCCTCTTTGAATTTTATAGAGGAAAAGAATTGAGCCGCTTCTTTTCCTGTAATATAATTTTCTTTCCCGCTCATTTTAAAAATCACGATTTCAAAAGGGGTGATGAAAATATTGTATCGTTGCTGATCACCCCTCCTTGTTTTATTGATGATGTCAAAACCTTTGTACCCATTTTTTTCTATCGATGTTTTTTGTAAAATTTTACCGGGGATATTTTCATATAAAAGACTATCCACCTTTTTCATCACCCGGGTGGTTGTTTGTCCTAAAAATGTAGCGAATGTTTTTACCCTTGTTACCAGGTAATAACTGCCATTGCTCATGTCAGCATATTGTCTTCTGTCTAAACGCTGGTATTCATCCTTCATTTTAAATAATGGTCCCGGCATACTCACACTGTATAAACCATCGGCTGCTTTTACAGTATTAAATTGTACCGGCACTTTCAACTGGTCTGTTTCTTCTTTTCTCATTGCATCCCTGTCGGACATTATGATGGGGCGTAATGTATACCCCATTTTTCGCAGCAATTCTATGATACCCCGCGGGCCTGGTAAATGTGCGGCTCCCACACCCACAAAAAGGCTGCTCTTTTTAAGAATGGTATCAATGGAACCGGCCTGTATTTCATTTCGTTTGTATAAAAATTTCTCCCTGAATGCATCTGACCTTTCAGTAAGCAGATCCAATGAATCCATCAGGTCAAGGTCGCCGCTGCGATAGGCATCCTGTATCTTTTGACCAATATCCCTCATGGATTCGCCATCGATATCTATATTTTTTTTCTTTTTTTCTTTAGCCATATCCGCATAAGCTTCCAGCACTACTTTTTCGGTTTCATTGTAATCCTCTACACCGGCCGATCTTTTACCTAGTTTTTTTCCGGTTTGAAAAATGTACATGTCGAGGAATGTATCTTCCTCAAAGTCTTCCCTTGCTTTATAACTGCGGTATAATAAACTATTTACAATGGTGGGTTCTGTACTCAATGCAGCTTTTAATTCGGTATCGTAATTGTTTATCCGAAAAGAGTTTTCATTTAAGAAATCGCCACCTGGTGACTGGATAAAATTCGCATAATTTTCTTTTAACCTGTCCAATCGTACCATTTGCCCCTGCCAGAGATCGGGGTTCAATTCAAGCGCAACCGCATCAACCTGCTTCATTGCATAATAAAATGAATCGCTTAAATGAAAAACCATTTTGCTGCTAACATGCATGGTGCCAAAAACGTAGGATGGCTTTTTTAATCCATTTCCCGTAATCTCCCAAAAAAGGCTGGGGTATTTTTTAGTGGTTATCTTTTGACCGTACACGTTACATAAAGCCATTACAAAAAAGGCGAAAATCGTAAACTGGTAGCACTTTCTTCTCATACTGGTTTTGTTAATATGGCTTTGTTATAAAGATGCACAGAAGTAGAGAAATCACAAAATATTCCCTTGACCTTTAACTGTTTTTTGGTGTTGGTATTGCAGAACAAATAAAATGATTTGGCCATTTGATACATTCTGCTTAAAATAAGCTACATTTGCGCTCTTAAAAATCATGCCGTAACATGATAAGTGCCTTTAAGGGCTACATATCTCTGTAACACCTACAGTTTAAGGTCTGATTCTCATTATAAATTTATTGATAAAACATGAAATTAAGTCAGTTCCGATTCGACCTTCCACTTAATCTGATCGCCCAAAATCCAACCAAGAAAAGAGAAGACAGCCGAATGATGGTTGTACACCGCAAAACAGGCGAAATTGAAAACCGCACTTTCCGTGACATTATTGAATATTTTGATGATAAGGATGTAATGGTGGTTAATAACACCAAGGTTTTTCCTGCTCGGATGTATGGCCGTAAGGAAAAGACAGGCGCTAAAATTGAAGTGTTTCTGTTAAGAGAATTGAACAAGCCAAACCGTTTGTGGGATGTTATTGTTGATCCTGCCCGTAAAATAAGAGTTGGCAATAAATTATATTTTGGAGACAATGATGAATTGGTAGCTGAAGTAATTGACAATACCACCAGCCGCGGACGTACCATTCGTTTTTTGTGGGATGGAACTGAAGAAGAGTTTAGGGTAATGCTGGACTTTATGGGAGAAACACCGTTACCAAAATACATTAAACGCAAACCGGATGAAGAAGATAAGGAACGTTACCAGACCGTCTATGCGAAACATGAAGGCGCAGTTGCGGCTCCCACTGCTGGTTTACATTATAGCAAAGAACTAATCAAACGACTTGAAATTAAAGGTGTACGTTTTGCAGAAGTAACCCTGCACACGGGTTTAGGCACATTCAGGCCAATTGAAGTAGAAGACCTGAGTAAACATAAAATGGACGCAGAGTATTATGGGATTGACGATACGGCTTGCCAGATTGTGAATAAGGCCAAGGCAGACGGCAGAAGAATCTGCTCTGTTGGTACCACCACTATGAGAGCGATGGAATCGTCCTTTACCGCACAAAAATTGTTAAAGCCTTCTGAAGGCTGGACGAATATGTTTATTCATCCACCTTATAATTTCTCTATTGCTGATGCGCTGGTTACCAATTTTCATCTGCCCAAAACCAGTTTGCTGATCATGACCTGTGCTTTTGCCGGGTATGACCTGGTAATGGAAGCATATAAAAAAGCGATTAAAGATAAGTACCGTTTCTTCAGCTATGGAGATGCGATGTTGGTAATTTAGTTTTAGTAACCATAACTGCAATAATATTTCTAACTTCTTGCCCCGGCGGGGAGTTTTTTTATGTGACAATCTGATGCGCTTACTGTTGTGTGTAAACGTATGGAAAGTCTTGAGCAGGGAAACTGAATGATGGTGAACCCGGTTTGCAGTACAAAAAAAGGGCTGAGATAGAAATCCCGCCCTGTTTTAAATCCAATATCCTATGAAAAACCAGTGCTCAGACAATTGTTAACCAACAGTCATAGCATGAACATTATTAAAAAACTATTACGTGACGTTTTTAAAATGGAAACCAAATAGATGCTGATAATAACCATAGAGCAGAAAATAAATTTCCACCCTGGTCGCCAATATTTTTCGACGTTTAATTTACTGTAGATCTTCGTCCCGGATTGACGAATTTTTGAAATATAAAATGCACCCATGAAATGCTCGTTATTTTAAAAGGTATTGAGTACCTTAGTTTTGAAAAACGATGCTTATGCCAACTATACACCAATGGCTTTCAGAATATGGTGAGAGCCATAAGAACGAAACTAACAAAGCCATCCATTGGGTATGTGTACCCATTATTTTTTTTTCCATAACCGGGCTACTTTACGAGATTAAACTACCAGTTAATGTAGCAGGTATTTCTGTAAATGTGGCCATCATTGCAGTGGCAATTTTAATGGTATATTATTTTTCACTTAGCAGGACCTTGTTGATTGGAATGTTGCTGTTTGGGGTAACCTGTTTAGTTCTTTGCTATCTTATAGAAACAAGTGGAATTATCCCTCTATGGCTACTGAGCCTTATTTTATTTACCGCAGCCTGGATTGGCCAGTTTTACGGACATAAGGTAGAGGGCAAAAAGCCATCCTTCCTGAAGGATCTGCAATTTTTAATGATTGGACCAGCCTGGCTGATGAGTTTTATATATCAGAAAATAGGTGTACGCCTCTGATTATTCAAGGCCAAACAGGTCGCTGTTCAATGCCCGTAATGTTTGAATTTTATGGCTTCCCGCAATTAATATGGAGATATTATGACGACTGCCACCATAACTAACCATACGCACGGGTATATCTTTTAACGCTTTAAACAGTTTTTGCATTACCTCTTCTGTCTGCGTAATTTCGTTACCCACTATGGAAACAATGGTTTGATGGGGGTCAATTTCAACTGTACCAAATGGTTCCAGTTCTTTTATGATCTCCGGTAAATTAGTGTCGTTATCTATTGTAAGTGATACGGCCACTTCGGAAGTGGTGATCATATCAATGGAAGTGCGGTATTTTTCAAATACTTCAAATATCTTTCTTAAAAAACCATAGGCTAGCAACATCCGGCTGCTTTTTATTTTAATGGCAGTAATGCCATCTTTAGCAGCTACAGCTTTTACACCAACACTCCCGGCTTGTTCAGATATCAGGGTTCCCTTAGCATCCGGCTGCATGGTATTTAGTAACTTAACCGGTACATTGTAAAATTGTGCCGGCCAGATGCTGGCAGGGTGTAAAATTTTAGCGCCAAAATACGCCAGCTCTGCAGCTTCTTCAAAACTAAGTTGTTCAATGGCTACGGTTTTTTTAACAACCCTTGGATCGTTATTGTGCATACCATCTATATCTGTCCATATTTCGCATACTGATGCATTGATTGCCGCTGCAATTAAGGAAGCACTGTAATCACTGCCACCTCTTTTTAAATTGTCCACTTCACCTTTTGAGTTGCGACTGATATAACCCTGGGTGATAAATATTTTTTTCTCTTTGTTTCGTTGTAAAATCTGGGCCAGTTTTACTTTGATGCTGCCGATCTGCGGTTCGTCATAATTATCAATGGTCATAAAATCAAGCGCCGGGATCAGCAAATGATCTATTCCGTTTTCGTTCAGATATACGGAGAATAATTTTGTACTTAACAACTCTCCTTGCGCCAATATATCTTTATTGAGTGCTTCGCTGAAAGAGATTTTTAAAATGATATGCAGGAATTCAAAATGTTCGTTGGTAATGGCAGTCGCCTTTTCCAGGGCTTCTGCGGTAGTAAGTAAATGGCTGCAGAAGTTTTTATAATGAATCTCTAAGGCGTCGATTTGTTTTTTTGCACTATTCCGGTCACCCTGTGATAAGGAATTACTTATTTCTACCAGGGCGTTGGTAGTTCCGCTTAACGCAGATAATACCACTATTTTACTTTCTTCATCTTTGGTAATCAACTTCGCTACTTCGTGCATTCTTTCCGGCTTTCCAACACTGGTACCGCCAAATTTCATTATTTTCATATTAAGCCCCCGTTTCGCTTTTGGCGAATTTTTTAAAATGATTCATTTATTGAGTCGGCAAATTTACCGGTTAAAATCCGGTTTCAAAAAAATTAGTCCGCAATTAAAACGGGCTTTTAAAACCAGGGATAATATATTATTTCAGTTTGGTAACTAATGGCTGAATGTTTTTCATCATTGCAAACCTTTCCCGGAAAACTAACATTTGCGTCTTCGAAGAGTTTCCTTCAAGGTTTGGGTGCATTTATTTCAAGATTATACTTTGCTCCCAGGATGTGTAAATCATCAATAACACCCTGTAAGAGTGGAATGCCATTCAGCATTCTTTCTTTTTCCATCGCTCTTTCCGGATCACCGGGAATAATTACGCTGGTTTCTCCTTTGATGGTTTTTGCAGAACGGAAACGTTGTATCCATTTATCCATGTGCAATTTAAAATCGGCTGCCGGCCTAAATGCGTCGATCCGCATGGCGCCAAAAAAATGCCCGATTCCTTCACCCGGTAAATTTTCGGGCATGGGTATGTATGCCGGAAAAGGCGGCACCCACGGACCGTAATTGGCGCCACTCAAAACAGCGGAGAAAATATCTACAATTGAGCCGAGCATATAACCTTTATGGCTGCCATGCTCTTTATCACCTCCCAATGGTAATAATGCGCCGCCGTTTTTCACTTCACTTGCCTTTGTACTTGCTTCGCCTTCTTTTGTTTGTACCCAGCCGCCAGGCGTATCCTGGTTTTTGCGTTGCAGTATTTCAAGCTTTCCATTGGCTGCGGTGGTGGTGGCGAAATCGGCAACGAAAGCCGGCTCCGTACCGGCAGGGATAGCAACAGCAATCGGGTTGGTTCCCAGTAAGCGCTCTATGGAAAAAGTGGGTGCTACCAGGGCTGAAGCATTTGTCATGGCGATACCAATCATATCGTTGTCCAATGCCATCATAGCATGATAACCCGCTATGCCGAAATGATTGCTATTCTTTACACTCACCCAGCCGGTTCCTACATTTATAGCTTTATCAATTGCTACCTGCATGGCAGCGGGAGCAACTACCAGTCCAAGGCCCTTATCACCATCTATCACGGCGGTAGATGGTGTTTCATGTACTACCCGGATAGTTGGATTGGCATTGATCCTGGCTACTTCCCATAGCCGCACATAACCGGTTAGCCTGGCAATTCCATGACTGTCAACACCCCGTAAATCTGCTGACAGCAATACTTTGGCCGCTGTTTCGGCATTGGCTTCACTGCACCCTATTTTTAGAAAAATGTTTTTTGAAAAGGAGTAGAGTTGATTATAGGAATATATTTGTTCCATTAAGTTAGCGTTATATGGCAATCTGTTAATGATCTTCCTATCCAGGGCTTTTGATGCCATTTGTGCAAAAGTACAAGTGTGCGACGCAACGATGAAGAGGAATGATGAAATGCTTGGTAAAAAAAAACTAAATTAAAATTGCAGATGCCTCACCGTTAGCCCGTCATTGATCAACTGTTTTAAAGAATCAATTCCAATTTTCAAATGGCGCTCTACAAATTCGGAAGTCACTTTTTTATCGCTGGCTTCCGTTTTTACGCCTTCCGGAACCATTGGGCTATCACTTACCAAAAGTAAGGCACCGGTAGAAATTTTGTTGTAAAACCCTACCGTAAAAATGGTGGCAGTTTCCATATCGATGGCATAAGCTCGTATGCGCTGCAGGTACTCTTTAAATACTTCATCGTGTTCCCATACCCGGCGGTTGGTAGTGTACACGGTTCCGGTCCAGTAGTCGCAGGCATAATCCCGGATGGTGGTGGAGATGGCTTTTTGCAGCATAAACGCAGGCAATGCAGGCACTTCCGGCGGAAAATAATCGTTGCTTGTTCCTTCGCCTCTCAATGCGGCAATCGGTAATATCAGGTCGCCTATTTTATTTCGTTTTTTAAGTCCGCCACATTTGCCCAAAAATAATACTGCCTTAGGTTTTATAGCAGTCAGTAAATCCATAATCGTGGCTGCCCCCGGACTGCCCATTCCAAAATTGATAATGGTGATATTGTCAGCAGTGGCGCATTGCATGGGCCTGTCTTTGCCTATCACTTTTACCTTATTCCATTTTGCAAACATCTCCACGTAATTCGAAAAATTGGTCAACAAAATATATTGTCCAAAACTTTCCAGTTTCCCCCCGGTATACCTTGGCAGCCAATTTTCTACTATATCTTCTTTTGTTTTCATTTTTGTTGATTCTTTGGTAGGTTAATTGGTTTTTTCATTCTTCCGTTAATTTGTTCACCTGTTCATAACTTAATTCGTTTATTTGCTCAATAGTAAATATTGTTCGGGTTAAATGTGTTGGAAAGTACCTGGCGATAAAAGTACAAAATCTTTTTTGGTAACATATGATTAAGATAGTATACCCGCCATACCAGCCCAAAATAAAACAGGAGCAGGGGAGGGAATTTATATTTGATGAAATAAGAAAACACTGGATCATACTTACGCCAGAGGAGTGGGTAAGGCAAAACTTTTTGCAATATTTGACCAGGGTTAAAAAATATCCGGCTTCTTTAATTGCAGTGGAAAAGGAAATTCAGTTAGGGGATCTTGCAAAACGGTTTGATATTGTAGTGTATGACAGAAATACCCGGCCCTGGATGATTATTGAATGTAAAGAAATGGAGGTGGCACTGACAGAGCAGGTATTGAACCAGGCGCTTCGTTATAATATTACGTTGAATGTTCCCTTTATTGTGATTACCAATGGAACCGATTGCTACGGTTTTGCCGGTAACCATGGCAAATTGAAAGACCTGGATGAATTGCCCGAATACGAAGAGTGATATAGTGTGTTTATGTAAGCATCTAACAATACCGCATAATCAAACACTCATTATTCATCACTCATCATTCATCACTCATTTTACACCGCCATTATTTCTTTTTCCTTCGCCTCCAGGTGTTTTTCTACCATGCTAATGAACCGGTTCGTAATGTCCTGTATTTCTGCTTCAGCATTTTTTGCCAAATCTTCGCTGATTTCGGCATCTTTTTGCAGCTTTTTTATTTGTTCAATTCCTTCCCTGCGAATATTGCGTACCGATACTTTTCCCTGTTCTCCTTCTCCATTACATCTTTTAACCAGTTCTTTTCTTCTTTCTTCCGTAAGTGGCGGTAAAAATAAGCGAATGAAGTTGCCATCATTTTGTGGGTTAATGCCAATATTACTCGCCATGATGGCTCTTTCAATTGGTTGCAACATCTTTTTTTCCCACGGCTGTACGGAAATTGTACGGGCATCCAATACGGATATATTGGCTATTTGTGCGATGGGTGTAGGGGCTCCATAGTAATCCGCTACGATGCCATCGAGCATGTTCGGATTTGCCTTTCCGGCACGTATTTTCACCAGTTCAGCCTCCAGGTGATTCATCGCTTTCTTCATCAAAGATTCTGTATCCTGTTTAATCAATTCCAATTCTTCTGACATAAAATAGAAAATTAAGTGGTTGCAAATCTAAAGAAAAGAATAATAGTCAGGCAAATAATCCATTTGCAGCAAGGAAAATATATCAGCCTTTTAATGAAGTTGGGAAAGACAGTTTAATCTATTTCCACTGTTTCGGGAGCAAGGGTTAATATTTTGTGCGATTTTATGATCGGTTCTTCTCTGCGCAATTTAGTTTTGGAAGACGCCATAATTTTGGTTCTTCTGTAATAGACAATCCCAATCAAAGAAAAAGAGATGCACATTAAAATACCAATGAGTATGGTGGTGCCGAGGTTACGGAGGAAAAATGCCAATAATATAAATCCAATATTTGTGCCCAGGCAAAGAAAGGTAACTTTACGATGACTATAACCAAGATCTAGCAGAAAATGATGGATATGGGTTCTGTCCGGACTAAATGGGGAACGTCTATCCAGTATACGTAGGCCAAAAACCCGTAAAGTATCAAATAAAGGTACGATCAATACGGCAATTCCTATGGCAGGGGCGGCTTCCAATGGAAATGGCAGGCTGGTATTGCCAGCAATGTTGATGAATTTGACTACCATGATTGAATTAACCAGGCCAATTAGCAAAGATCCCGTATCTCCCATAAATATTTTGGCTGGCGAAAAATTATATATTAAAAAACCAACCAGGCTTCCAGCCAGCGAAAAGGCCATAACCGCATACAGGGTGTATCCTGAATAAATAAAATAAGTTCCAAACACTACTGCGGTTAACAACCCGAGACTACCTGCAAGGCCATCTACCCCATCGATCAGGTTAAAGGAATTTACAATTACTATTACGGTAAAGAGGGTAAAAATGATACTGGCAATTTGTGGAATTTCATAAATACCTAAAAACCCGTGCATGTTGGTGATTTGAACACCGCCAAACTTAATGATGATACCCGCCGCTACCAACTGACCTATGAATTTTTTTGCTGCCGATAAAATCAATATATCATCCTTTACTCCTAAAAAGAAAATTACAATGGCAGCAGCTACAAAATATTGTAATTCAGCTATACCAACAGGTGCTCCGAGTAGTAATGCTAATATAAAACCCGCAAATATTCCCAGGCCACCGAGGGTAGGAATAACCATCTTATGAACCTTGCGTTCATCTGGCTCATCGAATAGTTTTTTTTCCCTTGCGACCTGTATAATGATAGGTATCGAAAAAAAAGTAATCAAAAATGCGAGAGTTCCACTTAGTATGATATTATCCATGCAAAACGTATTAAAAATTCCGAGTTTACAACGAAAGTAAATCTCTTTTAGTTAAATAAGGGTAGTTTACCACAAACATAGACGCAACATAATTAAAATCCGTTGCTTTTAAAAATTTAAAAGGAAGAATTTTTTTTCAACATATCTTTTTTTGCAATTAATACGTAACATAACGAAGATAAAATCAACATAGTATTTGTAAAAATCTTATGTACCAATTTTTACTTTTTTTATGTAGCTATTTAAAGTAGGTTTGCAACGCCTAAATAAAAAATATGAGTGAATTAAAAGAAATAGCCAGCCAGGTACGCAGAGATGTGGTACGCATGGTACATGGAGTGCAAAGCGGTCATCCCGGAGGTTCTTTGGGTTGTGCTGATTACTTAACTGCACTGTATTTTAAGATAATGAAACATAACCCCGAATTTGATATGAATGGACCCGGGGAGGATCTTTTTTTTCTGAGTAACGGGCATATCTCGCCGGTTTTCTATAGTGTGCTTGCCCGCAGCGGTTATTTTTCAATTACCGAGTTGGCTACTTTCCGGAAATTAAACAGTCGCCTGCAGGGGCATCCCACTACTCATGAACATTTGCCAGGCGTACGGGTGGCGAGTGGTTCTTTGGGGCAGGGTATGAGTGTAGCGCTGGGTGCTGCGCTGGCTAAAAAACTAAATAAAGACGCCGGGGTAATTTACTCACTGCATGGTGATGGCGAACTGGATGAGGGGCAGAACTGGGAGGCAATTATGTTTGCCGCACACAAAAAAGTAGATAACCTTATTTCCGCAATTGACTGGAATGGTCAGCAAATTGACGGGCCTACTCAAAAAGTAATGAATCTTGGAGATCTTCCTGCCAAATTTGAGGCATTTGGATGGCAGGTAATTGTACTTGAAAAAGGAAATGATATGGATGAAATAGTGGCAACACTCAATCATGCAAAAACATTTGTTGGACAGGGAAAGCCAATTGTTATCCTGATGAAAACTGAAATGGGAAAGGGCGTTGATTTTATGGAAGGCAGCCACGAATGGCATGGCATTGCACCCAACGATGAACAATTGCAAAAAGCACTGGCCCAGTTGCCTGAAACGATGGGGGATTATTAAAGCTAAATTTACAGTGATATTTGGGGCTGAATAGTCAACAGGCAATGATCAAAGGTGAACAATCAAATTCATCATTTACCATTGCCTGTTAAGTTGATGAATGATTTTTTTTCAGCCTGAGCGAGGGTCAGGATGAATAAAGATGAGAATACAATTTCCCTTAAAAATTCGCTTACAATCAACGTTACCTTAATTCAATCAGTTGATTGGCTGCCTTGCGAGCCGGAAACCAGGAAGCTAAAAAGGAGATAAAAGCTACGGTGGATATCACCAGCATAAAATCCGTAGCCTGTAGTTTTACCGGAAAATAGTCAATCAGAAAAGAGCCCCCCTGTAGTTTTATCAAATGAAATTTCACCTGGATAAAACATACCAGCAAAGCTAAAGATACGCCAGCCGCCGCACCAATACCGGCAAGTAAAAGTCCCTCTCCCAGGAATATTTTCAGTATCATGGATTTATCTGCTCCCATACTTTGTAATACACTGATGTCTTTTTGTTTTTCTAAAACTAACATCGTCAAGGCACTGATCATGTTAAAGGCAGCAATAAATAATATCAGCGTCAACACTGCATAAATTGCCCATTTTTCCAGTTTCATCGTATTATACAAGCTGGCATTTTGCTCATATTTTGTCTGAACTTTAAAAGCTTCTCCCAATTGCCGTATAAGTGCCACCTGTATTTTGTTCATATTAGAAACGGTATCGAGTTTTATCTCGGCTGCACTGTATTCATCTGTGGCAAAACCCATTTGCTGTTTTACAAAATCGATATTGGTAATAGCGTATTTGTTGTCAAAATCCTGTTGGATAGAAAATACTCCGGTTGCTTTCACATTGCCCTCACTCAGTGATTGCATAGGATCCGAAACTGACACTTTCCCTTTCTTTGGTAATATCAAAGTAACAATCGAGGAGCCTGCTAATCCATCCACATTTACCGCCGCGGCATTTTGAATACCGGCTCCCAGTATCAATCCAGGATCATTCTTATCGCCGGTATCAAAACTACCCATCCAGGTTTTATCAGCTACACCACTCACTTTGATGTAATTGGAATCTACGCCTTTCAGGTATACAATGGTTTGCATCTCCTCATTTTGTAACAATGCTTTCTCTTCCGCAATCAGTGAAATCGCTTTAATCCCGGGAAATTGTTTGAGTAATTTTATTTGAGGTGCAGTGAGGATAAATGTTTTGCCTTTTTCAGGGATAATTTTTATATCTGTATAAAAAGAGGAGTACAGTGATTTTACCAATCCTTCAAATCCATTAAAAACACTTAGAACCAGTATCTGGCAGGCTGTGGCAAAAGCGATTACGCCTACCGTTACCCAGGCAATAATATTAATTGCATTGGCGCTTTTTTTTGCTTTAAAATATCTCCATGCAAATGTTAAATACATACCCCGGTCGCCGCTGCAGCGGTGTATTTTAATGAATAATGTTATTGGTAATATTAATCATCAGCTTTGGTATCCTCATTAGATTTAGGGGCCTCTTCTTTTTTTATCTTCTCAAACAGTTCTTCCATTTTAAACACATAATCCAGCGTATCGTCAATAAAAAATTTGAGTTCAGGGATGCTTCTCAATTGATGCCGTACCCTCGTTCCCAATTCTTTCCTGATCTCCTTATTTTTTTCTTCAAATTTTAATAATGCTGCCTGGGTATCTTTTACCTGGAACATGCTTAGGTATACCCTTGCCTCAAATAAATCAGGGGTTATTTTTACTGTTGATATAGAAATCATTCCCCCATCCATCATCAGCAAGTTCATACGGCGAAATATATCGTTTAATTCTTCATTAAGCAACCCTGCAACCTGCTTTTGTCTTTTAGTTTCTGTCGTCATAAAATTTAGCGCTAAGCTGCAAATTTACTTGTTTAATGTGATTTAATGGGAAATTGCAGAATGTGATATTGAGGTGCGGTGATATGGTAACTACATTGGATATTCCGATTGCCGCAATTATTGCATCACAAAATTGAGGTCGGTAACAATCGGGTAGTGGTCAGAATAGGGAAGTTTTATCCGGTTAAACTGTGCCACTTCAAAATTCTTATCCACCAAAATATAATCAATCCGTAGTGTAGGAGACAGGTATTGAAAAGTTCTGCCCAGTCCGGTACCTTTCTTTAGGAAAGTATCCTGTAAATCTCCTTTTATTGTAAAATAAGTGTAGGAGTTAGGTACATCATTAAAATCGCCGCAAATAATAACGGGATAAGGGCTTTCTTTTATTTTTTCATTTACCAGGTCCGCCTCAGTGCCCCTGTATCCATAAGCATATTTGAGTTTGCGTACAATGGTTTTGGAACCCTTTAAACCACTTTCATCAGTACGTCTCATCCTCCTGATTGATGAATATTCCGAATTTTCAAGCCGGTTTGATTGAAGATGTGTTGTAAATATTCTTATCTTTTTGTGATTAAATTCAATATCAGCATAAATAAGGTGTTCGGCAAAATCGCCTTCCCCATAGTTGAACTTTGCGGTATCGGTCATTGGGTACTTCGATAAAATGGTCACCCCGGTTTTAATGATGCGATCCCCGATATTTGTTCTCACAAAATAGGAATAGTTATATCCCATGTCTTTAAATGCCTGTATATTGGAATGTTTTTTTTCCTTGTCCCAATATTCCTGGAAGCAAAGTACATCGGCCTGTTGTTTTTTGAAAAAATCAAGCATCAATAACCGGTTTTCCAAAATATCGGTATGCCTTTTATTGGTCTCTCCCCAGCCTGAAATATTCCACGTTAGCACCCTCAGCGTTTCTATAGGTTTTGAAAGCGTAAATTCTTTTCGCATGTTTAAGGCAGCCATAACCCTTATTTGCTGCCAGCTGAGCGCTAAAGCAATAAGCGAAACAAGGCACCAACCAGATCGGGCAATGAGCCACCAGGTAAAAAAAATGGTTACAACAATAAAAAGCAAAGGAAAGATCAATCCTAAAACAGCAACCCACCAAAACTTACCGGCGGGCAGAATTGGGATTAAACAGGCTAATAAATATAGGGTTACAAAAAAAATATTAATTATCTTAAGTATCCTTCCGGCGAATTTTGTCATGAAAGCTATTATAATTTATTTTATTGAAACGTTGAGTAAAAGCCTTTTATGTGAAATTGCAGACTAAACCTCATCTTCAACCTCGAAGCAGGTAAAAAAATAACTGTAGTACTATTTTTTGTAGCGAAAATATTAAATTATAAGTAAAGCAAATGTTATTTACATGGGGGGATTTTTAATTTCCTTTTTTTTAAAAGCCCATCAAACAAGGTAAAGTAGAAGCTTCAATAGTATTAATTTAAACCGGCAGATTAGGATTTATTAATTTGAAAAAGCGGCCACCGGTTATTAATATTTTGCGTAAATAGACCATCATCAAAATATCAGATATCAAATTTCAAATTTTAATCCCTAACCCCTACCTTTGCGCCCTGAAAATAGACCTAAATACTATAAAATCTTGTTTATGGCCAATACCGGTAAAATAAAGTCAATCATTGGTGCCGTTGTAGACGTACAGTTTGACAACGACAGCAGCCTTCCAGAAATTTTAAATTCATTAGAGTTAAAGCGTGATAACGGTGATACCCTGGTGCTGGAAGTACAGCAACATTTAGGTGAAGACAGTGTGCGTACCATTGCGATGGACGGTACTGAAGGCCTGGTTCGTGGAATGGTAGTGATTGATACCGGCAAACCAATTGCAATGCCTGTAGGTGATGCAATTAAGGGCCGGTTATTTAATGTAACGGGCGATGCCATTGATGGATTGCCACAGGTTAGCAAGGTAGGTGGCCGCCCTATTCACGCCAAGCCGCCATTGTTTGAAAACCTGAGTACTGCTAATGAAATTTTATTTACGGGGATTAAAGTAATCGATCTGATTGAACCTTACGCAAAAGGTGGTAAGATTGGTTTATTTGGTGGTGCAGGAGTAGGTAAAACGGTTTTGATACAGGAATTAATTAATAATATCGCCAAGGCATACAGTGGCGTATCCGTATTTGCAGGTGTAGGTGAACGTACCAGGGAAGGGAATGACTTGATGAGAGAAATGATTGAAGCTGGCATCATGAATTATGGCGATAAGTTTAAACATAGCATGGAAGAAGGTGGATGGGATTTGAGCGCTGTGAATATGGATGACCTGAAAGAATCAAAAGCAACATTTGTATTCGGACAAATGAACGAGCCACCCGGAGCAAGGGCCCGTGTGGCTTTAAGCGGTTTAACCATTGCAGAATATTTCCGTGATGGCGATGGTACCGGACAAGGAAAAGACATTTTGTTTTTCGTAGATAATATCTTCCGTTTTACACAGGCAGGTTCCGAAGTGTCGGCTTTATTGGGTCGTATGCCAAGTGCAGTGGGTTACCAGCCAACATTGGCAACTGAAATGGGATTGATGCAGGAAAGAATTACCTCCACTAAAAATGGCTCTATTACGTCTGTTCAGGCGGTTTATGTACCTGCAGATGATTTGACCGATCCAGCCCCGGCAACAACTTTTGCGCATTTGGATGCCACCACAGTATTGAGTCGTAAAATTGCCGATTTGGGTATTTATCCAGCCGTAGATCCTTTGGATTCTACTTCAAGAATTTTAACTCCATTAATTGTTGGGGATGAACATTACAATACCGCCAACCGGGTTAAATTAATTTTACAACGCTACAAGGAATTGCAGGATATCATTGCCATACTTGGTTTGGACGAGTTGAGCGATGATGATAAACAAACCGTATCAAGGGCCCGTAAAGTACAACGTTTCCTTAGTCAGCCTTTCTTTGTGGCCGAGCAGTTTACCGGTTTAAAGGGTGTATTGGTTCCAATTGAAGATACCATCCGTGGATTTAATTCAATTATGGATGGTGAAGTAGATGAGTATCCGGAAGCAGCGTTTAACCTGGTAGGTACATTGGAAGATGCGATAGAAAAAGGTAAGAAACTGATGGCAGCGGCGCAGGCGTAAAACTCCTGGCCCCCTGAAGGAGGAATGAAGAATACTGACGGTAAATGAATTCGAAAAGATATTTTTAATAGTATTAAAAGTTTTTTAGACTAACAGTTGTTTTTCATGGCATCTTCGTTGTGCATTTTGTCCCCACGAGGAGCGAAGCGACGGAACTCAGGATCACTCACTTGTACCGCATTATAAAACTTTTACCAAAGCTAATAAACCGAAGCTGGAATTAAATTAATTATAAACTAAAAAACAAGTTCTCCGCCCCGGCGGAGACATGAGCATGACATTAGAAATATTAACTCCGGAAAAGAAAATATTTAGTGGCGAAGTATATGGTGTACAATTGCCCGGCATCAGTGGTTCATTTGAAGTGCTGGATAAGCATGCACCAATGGTAAGCGCATTAAAATCCGGGAAGCTGAAAGTGCTTACTGATAAAACAGCCACTACTTCCTACAATATTCAAAGCGGATTTGTAGAAGTACTCAATAATAAAACCATTGTATTGATTGAAGGAGCAGAAGAATTATAATTCAGCTTTTAAATATATTTGATTGAGCCCATGCAGTTTGTATGGGCTTTTCTGTTTGTATACCCTCTGATCAGATTGGGTGTATCCTCTCCTATGTAATCCATATAATGCCAGGCAATGACAAACGGAAGTTAGCGGCGATCATTAATCAAACTGCTTTTTCAATTGTAAATGAGACAAAGCCGTAGCTGTAAAAATTAAAGGTAACAACAGGGAATACCATTGACCGGTAAATAAAAATACCAGCAATGTAACCAGGCAAACATACAAAGGGTAAGCTAAAAAAAGCGTAGCAACAACCAATGAATCAAAATGATCGGTACTGTTTGTTTGTTTGAGCACAAATGATTTTACAGCATAGTACAAAGGGGCATGCAATAACCATCCTGCAGCCGATGGAAGCAGCAATAAAGCTTTCTTCAAAGCCGGCTGGGCTACATGAAATTTTTCGTACCTTTTTTTCTTATCCATTCCATCAATTTCAAAAACAAAAGGTGCCAGTTGCTTTTGAAGGGTTGAATTGAAAGATTGAATAGATTTTCCATAAGCATCATCCGTGTAAATAATATCGGCTGTAATAAATTCACCAAAGAACAAGCGGATATTTTTACCGAATTTTTGAAATGAATTATAATTGATTCCAACCGGTAAAACCTTTAAAGGAATACCCTCAGCCCAACTGCTAATGGCAAGCCTTGCAGTTCCTTTCTTTAGGGGGCGCAGGTGCCATTCATTAATGCATTTGCCCTCGCTAAAAATCAATACAATTCCGTTTTGTTTGAAAATATTTTTACACAGTTCAAATGTCTTGTAATTCTCGTCCAGGTTTTCTACACCCTCACTTACGCGGTACACCGGTAACATTTTAAAGGCGAATAAAATTTTTGATATCAGCTTTCCATTGAAAGCGTCTCCCCTGGCCAGTGAGTAGACGGGTTTGTCGAAAATGGTGCATAAAATAATCGCATCCAGGAAAGAATTAGGGTGATTGGCAGCCAGTAATAAAGGTCCCTCACATTTTAATAACGCTGCCTTATTAATTTGGAGATCCCTGCAATAGAATTTAATAGCAAGCCTTGCAATAATCTTTACAAATTGATACAACATTTAATCAAGATAGTACAATCCCGACACCGGCTTATAAAAAGGAGAAACTTTTTTCAGCACTTGATGAGAGGTTACAAGTATATAAACCGGCTTATGACAACAACACAGTTCCTTTTAAGCTTTTTAGGGGGCCACCGCACCGCCACAACTACTACCCGAGCCGGCAGTGCACCCATAACAATGTTGATTTATTACAATTTCTCTTTCGTTAAGTGCAGCCAAATTGAATTGAGAAAGATGCTCCCTGCTTTTACAGGATACTTTCATCTCCAGCATCTGGTTAAAGTCGCAGTCGTATAAAAATCCATCCCAACCTACCGAGATAGTATTACGGCACATTACGCCTTTTGCAGCAGCAGGGTTAAATGCTGCGGTCAGTTTCTCCATATATTTTTCATAGTTGCTGCTTTGTAATAAATAATCGAGGTAACGGCTGATGGGCATATTGGTGATGGTAAATAAACTGTTAAATACAATGCCGAAATGTTTCAGCAGTTCGTCTTTGAATTCCTTTTCCAGCATGGTTTGAGAAGGTGGCAAAAAAGCGCCGGCAGGATTGTAAACAAGGTTCAACATCAGCCCGGTGCCTTCCTTTCCGTAGCCAACGGTATTCAGCATTTGCAATGCTTTGATGCTGTCTTCAAATACGCCATCGCCTCTTTGACGATCGGTTCTGTCGGCTGTATAAAAGGGCAGCGATGATACTACTTCAACATCATGTTGTTTGAAAAAATCAGGCAGGTCATTGAATCTTTTATTGGCTAATATGATGGTAAGATTGCACCGCACAATGATATGTTTGTCCAGCTTTTTAATTTCTGTTACAAACCACCTGAAATCCGGGTTTAATTCAGGTGCGCCGCCTGTGAGGTCAATAATTTTTAATTGCGAATTGTTTTTTAAAGTTTCCAAACATTGGTGCATGGTCTCCTTCGTCATAATTTCTTTTCTGTCGGGCCCGGCATCTACATGGCAATGTTTGCAAACCTGGTTGCACATCTTGCCCATGTTAATTTGAAATATCTCTATCCCGGTAGGTTTCAATGGAAATAAGCCAATACCTTCCAGCTTTTGCTGAAAAGGCATCAGCCGGAATGCGTCATCATGATTTACGCCATGTTCCAGTATTTCAATCTGCTCTTGCGAATCTGCAAGGATACTGTGTTGGGCTTTCAGTGATTTTAAAGTCCCCTGTCCTCCGCCGCGGCGGAGATTTTGGTTGCTACTGACTTTATTTTCTTCATTCATTTTTAATGGTTAAATCGGTAATACTTTTTGATGCGTTTCATTACAAAACTTTTGTTGGAGAGAGAAATAACGATGATATTACCAAGAAACAATAGCATGGTTCATAAACAAAAATCTATAAAATTGAAATCCTGTGCCCATTAATTATATGCTCTCCTCCGGTTTCCCCCTTCGGGGGTTAGGTGGCTCCTACATCGCAATCTCTTTTACCTTATTCATCATCTGCACGCCATGTACCAATGTAGCTCCTCCACGTATAGCCGCTGCTACATGTACCGCCTCCATCATTTGTGCTTCGTTATATCCTTTTTCATAGGCATCACTACTATAGGCATCAATGCAATAAGGGCATTGTACCGCATGAGCCACGGCCAGCGCAATCAGGGATTTTTCTTTGGCACTTAAAGCACTGTCTTTAAATACTTCCCCATACCAGCCAAAAAATTTATCGGCTGCTTCTTTTTGAAACTCGCCGATGTTACCAAATTTGGAAAGGTCATCTGAATTGTAATAACTATTGCTCATGATTTTTTATTGGGATTAAAAGTTTATAAAATAGAAAGAGTGCAAATTCAATAACACCTCAGCCACTTTAAAATAAAAGGAAAACAATTTTGGTTATATATTGTTGCAGCACAAATATTTTACTGAAATTACGTAATTAAAATAAATTCAGTTTTCAGGTAATAATTATTGATGATCATTATTCAACAAGAGAAGCAATCATGAATCCGTTAATAAATAGTTTGAACGAAACATATGCCTTTCTTGCCAAAGAAGGGTTTAATAAAGCAACTGCAGGCGTTGTTTTGGGTACCGGATTAAGCGACCTGGTAAATTATATTGAAATTGAGAAAGCCATTCCTTATCATGACATCCCTAATTTCCCGGTAAGCACAGTTGAGTTTCATAAAGGAAATTTGATATTGGGTAAAATTGGCGAAACAACGGTAATGGCGATGCAGGGCAGGTTTCATTACTATGAAGGATATAGTATGCAACAAATTACCTTTCCGGTCAGGCTGATGAAAATGTTGGGAGTTAAGCAATTATTACTGAGTAATGCAGCCGGAGGAATGAATTTGAATTTTAAGAAAGGAGATCTGGTGATAATTGACGATCATATCAATACCCAAACAGAAAACCCTTTGCGGGGACTGGTTGATCCCTTTTTTGGCCCAAGGTTTCCGGATATGAGTTGCCCTTATGATCCATTCCTTAGTAAGCAATTACAAATCGCAGCAGCAGCACTTCAAATTAAGATTCATCAAGGAGTGTATGTAGCAGTAAACGGCCCAAATTTAGAAACAAGGGCGGAGTATAAATACCTGAAAGCTGCGGGTGCTGATATGGTGGGTATGAGTACCGTGCCGGAAGTCATCGTAGCCAACCAGGTAGGGCTGCCTTGTGCTGCAGTGAGTGTAATTACTGATGAATGTGATCCTGATAATTTGCATCCGGTTGATATAAGCGAAATTATAGCCGTTGCAGGTAAGGCAGATAAAAAACTCAGTAATATTTTTATTAAGGTAATTAAGGGATTGGCAGAAAAAGGATAAGGAAAAACGGTTTAGGGTAAAAGGTTTAAGGTAAAAAGCTAAGAAACATTTTTTATGAGTGTTGAGTGACATTCAATGCTCTTTACCATCACTCATTCCTCACCACTCATCACTCATTCCTCAATTCAACTGTGGGTCTATCGGAAAGTTAATCATCATTTCATAATCTCCTCCCAGGTGTTTCAGGCTATCCTTCCATATTTCATCGGGGTAGGGGTGAAAAACAAGATTGCGGGTAGCTGATACAGTTAACCAGGTTTTTTCCTTTAATTCACCATCCAGTTGTCCATCGCTCCAGCCACTATACCCTAAGAAAAACCTGATTTTAGTGTAATCAATTTCATTGTTTTTTACCAATTCAGTTACTATCTCAAAATCTCCTCCCCAGTATACACCTTGCATTACTTCCTTTCCGCCCGGTATCAGGTCGGGATATTGGTGCAGGAAATGTATAGTGTTCAATTGAACGGGGCCTCCATAAAATACAGGAATCGGGTAACCTTCAAAGCTCGTGATTAGTTCATCCAGCGTCAGTTCGTATTGTTTGTTCAATACAAACCCAAAGCTACCATCGTTTTGGTGTTCACAAATGAATACTACTGTCCTCATAAAATGAGGATCCTTCAAGAAAGGATCAGCTATTAGTAACACGCCGGAAGCAGGTGAAATCATATGCCTAAAATAACAGATTATTTAGTGTAGTGCTAATATTGTGCAAACTTTTTTTTTAAAGGTATTTAATTTGCAAAGCTTCACTAAATTTATCGTTTCGTCGCTTTACATTACTTTAGCGCACATTAATGATTTACTAACACACGAATGAAGCGAATTTTCCCCATTATCACAGTACTTATATTGCTTTCGCTACTTGGAATTATTTTTTTCCAGATTCTTTGGATCAAAGGCTCCCTTGAGTCGGAGGAGCAAAAATTTAATGATCATATTGACGTGGCAACAGCGCAGGCAGCATCAGACCTGATGGAAGAGAAGGGTAATTTAATGCCCATGAGGAGGAAAAATGAACCACTGTTTCCGAGTGAAAAACTGCAACTTGAAATATTTAAGCCAACTATTACGCAAAAATACTCAAGTGATGATATTCGCACCATTATCGGGAAAGCCTTTGACAAACAGAACCTTCACAAAATACCTTTTGAATTTGCAATCAGTCCAACATCGTTAATCGGTGAAGAAATTCAATCTGAAAACTTTTATAAATTATATGCTGACAGTGTAAATAACCGCCTGCATGTAATTCAACTGGAGTCTCCGGGAGGCAGCCTTTCGGAAGGGATATCACCACAGGAATTATTGATCATTATCGTGCCCCATGCTGAAAAGCTGATCTGGCGGTCAATGACCTGGTTTATTATCGGGGCGGTTGTATTTACGTTGATCATTGTAACCGCATTCTTTCTTACAGTAAGGGCCTTGCTGAAACAAAAAAAGCTAAGTGAGATAAAATCGGATTTCATCAATAACATGACCCACGAATTTAAAACTCCACTTGCTACCATTTCACTGGCTGTGGATGCTTTAAAAAATGAAAAAGTAATCAATGACCGGGAAAAGATGAATTATTTTACCGGTATCATTAAAGAAGAAAACAAGCGAATGAATAAGCAGGTGGAAACCATATTGCAAGCCGCTTTGCTGGATAAACAGGAAGTGCAACTAGACCTGAAAAAACTGCATGCCCACGATTTGATAAATAGCGCTTTAAACAATATTAATCTACAGGTAGACCAGAAACAGGGACGCCTGGAAGTGAACCTGGCTGCAACTAAAGACTTGTTGCTGGCAGACGATGTACATTTCACCAACCTGGTAAGCAACCTGCTGGATAATGCGGTAAAATATTCAAAAGACAATCTCCATATTAAAATATGTACCCAAACCTCCGGCAATCAACTGAAGTTAAAAATTGAGGACAACGGCATAGGAATGAACAAAGAAACTGTTAGCCGTATTTTTGAGAAATTTTACCGGGCCCATACCGGCAACCTGCACAATGTAAAGGGGTTTGGTCTCGGGTTAAGTTATGTAAAAACAATGGTAGATGCACATCATGGCAGCATTAAGGTAGAAAGTACACCGGGAAAAGGAAGCTGTTTTTTATTAAGTTTTCCTTTGGCAAAGCCCTAGTCAACTACTGTTCGTTCGTTTAATAATTTCTACCACTAAACCAAGTCAGTCCGTCGCTGAATCACTATTCAGTTTGATGGGCAATTCGTTACTTTAGCGAATGGTTCATTTCCCATTTTTTATGCTGCTGAGTATTGATGTTCAATATCCTGCTTACAGGAAGTTGAGTTAGTTTACCCTTACTCCGAAAATGGCAAAATGCCTCAGCAGATGCCTTACACTTTCCATGTTTATCACCCATAAATTAAGTGAAGTTGTTAATCCCGTAACAGCTTCCAACAACTTACCGGTTCAGTCTTTTTTCTAATGAAGACAGTAATGCACATGTTATACACCACTGTTCACACCTTATTCACTGTTAAAAACACCTTAAAACGTTTGCAGGACATAATCTTAGGTGCTATTAGCGGTGTGGATAAAAATCTTTCAATCATTTTAGGTGTAAAAGTGGGAAAAAGTGTTATTTTGTGGTAATAATTTTTTCACATTGCATAAATCCCGGTAAATGATTGGTTTTCTTGGCGAATATGAGGTTACGATGGATGCCAAAGGACGCTTCCTTTTACCGGCTGGTTTTAAGAAGCAGTTGGCTGAGGATGGGGCGGGCCAATTTGTGATTAACAGGGGCATAGAAGCATGTTTAAGTTTATATCCCATGCAAAGCTGGGAGCCGATTTTTTCGAAAGTAAGCAAGCTAAACGAATTTGATCCGAAAGTGAGGCAGTTTCGTCGTTATTTTTTAAATGGCGCAACTAACGTGGAGCTCGATTCTGCCGGCAGGCTATTAATTCCTAAAGCGTTGATGGAATATGCAGGGCTTGAAAAGGATGTTGTGCTGGTATCGGCGGTTGATAAAATTGAGATCTGGGATAAAACGAAATATACTAAGTTCTTTGAAACCTTCACACCGGAATCATTTAGTGAGCTGGCCAATGAAGTGATGAATAAAAATGATGAAACACTGAAAAGTTGAAATATTGAAAAGTATGCCGCACAGTAATAGCAAATTACCTATCAATCAATCTACTGAACAGCCGGACGAATATCATACACCGGTATTACTGCAGGAAGCAATTGAAGGGTTAAACATAAAGGCAGATGGCGTATATGTGGATTGCACTTTCGGAGGTGGCGGACATAGCAGGGCAATATTGGAACGGTTAAGTGAAAATGGAACACTCTTAGCTTTTGACCAGGATGAAAATGCACGTAAAAATATGCCCGCTGATAAAAGGGTGATTTTTATACCGCAGAATTTCCGTCACATGCAACGTTTTATGCGCCTGCATAAAATAACACAGGTAGATGGGATGCTGGCGGATTTGGGAGTTTCCAGTCACCAGTTTGATGAAGCGGAAAGAGGTTTTTCTATTCGCTTTAATGCAGACCTCGACATGAGGATGGACCAGCGGCAAGCAATAACCGCAGCAGATGTAATTAAAAAATTTTCGGAGCAACAGTTGCACAAAATGCTGGAACAATATGGAGAGGTAACCAATGCAAAAACTTTGGCGAAAACAATTGTGGAGCAAAGAGCGCTGATGCCCATTAAAACAATCAGTGAATTGAAGCAGGCTGTTCAGGGTGTAGTGAAAGGAAATCCTCAGAAATATTTTGCACAGGTATTCCAGGCATTTCGGATTGAAGTGAATGATGAACTGGGGGCATTGAAAGAGTTGTTGCAACAAACGCCGGCATTGCTAAAACCGGGTGGCCGTGTAGCAATCATCACCTTTCATTCACTGGAAGACAGAATTGTAAAAAACTTTTTTAAAGCCGGTGGTTTGTCAGAAGAGGCAATAGTTGATGTATATGGAGGAAGGCCCGGGAACCCTTTCCATATCATTTCTAAAAAGCCAATAGTGCCGGGAGCAGATGAAACAAAGAAAAATAAAAGATCAAGAAGTGCAAAGCTGAGGGTGGCAGAGAAAAAATAGCAGTCAATACCTGAAATAAATTGGCTGACGACCAAATGGCCGGAAAGTAAATTTTTAAAAAATGGTGGAAGATAAATACATACAACAGGAGGAGCCCAAAGCATCAAAAATAGACTGGAAAAAATTCAGGAGCCACAAATGGGTAGTTCAGAATATACCTTTCTTTCTTTTTTTAGCGGTGTTAGCTGTTTTATATATCTACAACGGGCACCATGCAGATAAACTGACAAGAAAGATAGGCGCAACGGAAAGGCATATCAAGGAATTGGAGTACGAATATAAAACCATTAAGAGCGAAGTGATTTTTCGAAGTAAGGCAAGTGAACTGATGAAGGCGGTAGAACCTCTGGGCCTAAAAGAATTAACAACAGCGCCCGTGTTGTTGTCGCCGGAGGTAGTAAAACGATAGAATTGTTTTCATAAGAATAAGATTATTGGACCAAAAGGGAATGCGAATTTGAAAGGCTGTAATTAAAAGTCAACCTATTGCTCATTTTCAAATATTCAAATTAGTAATTAGCATATTGGATATAAAGAAAGACATATTATGGCGTGTATATCTCTGCTTTATCGGGATGATATTACTGGGAGCGGTAGTACTGGGCAGGGCCTTTTATATTCAGCAGGTTGAGGGTGCTTTTTGGCGCAGTATGGGTGATAGTTTGCATTTAAAGTATGTGCCGCTTGGAGCAGAGCGGGGAACCATATTTAGCGAGGATGGAAATATGTTGAGTACTTCAATTCCCATTTTTGATGTGTATGTTGATTTTGGTGCAGATGGACTGAGGGAAAAAAATGGTAAACGATTTAAAGCAAATATAGATTCACTCAGTTACTGCCTTGCCGATCTTTTTGGCGACAAAAAGAAATCGGAATATAAAAAAGAAATGCAGTTGGCATACAAAAACAAGGATCGGTATTATACATTGAAAAAGAAAATTTCTTTTGTTGAATATGCCCGGTTGCGTGAATTTCCGTTGGTAAGGCAGGGCAGAAATAAGAGCGGATTTATCATTGATCCACGCGATAAAAGAATTAATCCTTACGTATTACTTGCCAACAGAACAATTGGCTTATCCAGGGATAATGCTAAACTGAATGTTGGGTTGGAGCAGAGTTATGATAGCTTATTGAAAGGAAGAACGGGACAACGCCTGATGCGCTATATAGCCGGCGCTTACATGCCGGTGGAAGGTGCAGAAGTGGAACCGGAAAACGGAAAAGATGTCATTACCACATTGGATACTTATATGCAGGATGTTGCGGAAACTGCATTGATGAAAATGTTGATCGGAAATAATTCCGTGCATGGTACTGCCATTGTAATGGAAACGGCTACCGGTAAAATTAAGGCCATTGCCAACCTGGGCAAACAGCCCAATGGTACTTATGCTGAAGACCTGAATTACGGTATCGGAAAAGCAACAGAGCCCGGATCAGTTTTTAAGCTGGCAACATTGCTGAGCTTAATGGAAGATAAATATGTAGATAAAAATTCGATTGTGGATTGTGAAGGTGGCGCCAAGCTTTTTTACGGGTTAAGAATTAAAGACGCTCACATGGGAACGGGTGCCATTACCGTTAAGGATGCTTTTTTGCGAAGCAGTAATGTTGCATTTGCAAAACTGGCCGATCAGTATTATCACAATGAGCCTTCAAAATTTGTTGCCCATTTACATCGCCTGCGGCTGGATACCATTACCGGCATTGATATTACAGCATCATCAGGAAGGCCCACCATTAAAAAACCAACCAATCGTAGCTGGTCCAAAACTACCATTCCCTACATGGCTCATGGATATGAAGAACTGGTGACTCCGTTGCACATGCTGATGCTGTACAATGCGGTTGCCAACAATGGTACCATGATGAAGCCATACCTGGTAAATGCGGTTACTGAGTACGGACTGGATGTAAGAAGGATAGAGCCACAGGTATTGGTAAATAAGATATGCAGTGATGAAACCCTGGCGCAGTTAAGGGAATGCCTGGCTGCAGTAGTAGACAGTTTACACGGCACCGGCCATAAAATTTTGTATGATACTACCTATTCTATTGCTGGTAAAACGGGTACGGCTGTAACGGCTTTGGACAACCGGGGCTACAACAAAGGCAATAAAATTTACCAGGCATCCTTCATTGGTTATTTCCCGGCCAACAGGCCGGTTTATACGATGGCAGTAGTTATCCAGAATAGCAATGAATCAAAGTTAATTTATGGTGCGGATGTATCCGGTACGGTTTTTAAAGAAATCAGTGATAAAATTTATGCTCGTTTTTTAAGCACCAGGAAATTTAAAGACCCGGTAACAAAAGATACTATGCAATACAATTACTATGGAATGAAGAATGAGTTGAATTCAATTTTCAACAGGTTGAATGTACCTTTTGTTGACTCAGCATCCGGCGGCTACTGGAGGACAATGAGTATGAGAAACAATAATGCGACTTTAAAATTACCGGTAAGTGCACGGAACCCAACTACAGTTATTCCAAGTGTGATTGGTATGGGGCTGAAGGATGCAGTGTATCTAATGGAGAATAAGGGATTGAAGGTTACAGTCAGTGGCAGGGGAAGAGTTTTAAACCAGTCCCTGTTAGCAGGCACCCCATTTAAAAAAGGACAAAGCATAACATTACTATTAAATTGATTTTAAAAGATATACTATATAAAGTCAGCATCAGGTCGGTAATGGGTAATACCGATATTGAGGTAAATGATTTGCAGATCGACTCCCGTAAAGTAAGTGCCGGATCTTGTTTTATTGCAATAAAAGGAAGCACAGCAGATGGCCACCGGTTTATTGATACTGCTATTGCCAATGGGGCATCAGCGGTTATATTCGAAACCTTGCCTGGCATAACAAATGAAAACATCACCTGGATACAGGTAGAAAACAGTGCGGCAGCAGCGGGGTACGCCAGTCATAATTTTTTCGGGGAGCCGTCTCTAAAAATGCAGCTGGTAGGTGTTACCGGAACCAATGGCAAAACAACCATCGCAACTTTGTTGTGGAAATTGTTTACAGCACTGGGGTATAAATGTGGCCTGGTAAGCACCGTTCAAAACCAGGTGGGCGACACTATAATATCATCTACTCATACCACACCAGATGCAGTGAGTGTAAATGCTTTACTGAATCAAATGGTAAATGCCGGTTGTGAATATGTATTTATGGAATGCAGCAGCCATGCGATCCACCAGCATCGCATCACCGGGTTACAATTTGCCGGTGCTTTGTTTAGCAATATCACCCATGACCACCTGGATTATCATAAAACATTTGATGAATATATCCGGGTAAAAAAATCATGGTTTGATGTGTTGCCTTCAACCGCTTTTGCCATCAGCAATGCAGACGACAAACGTGGAATGGTAATGCTGCAAAATACAGTTGCAAAAAAATATTATTACAGCCTTAAAACCATGGCTGATTTTAAAGGCAGGATACTGGAGAACAGCATCACCGGCTTACACCTGTTGGTAAATGAAACAGAAGTGTATTTCAGGATGATTGGCGAGTTTAATGCCTATAATTTATTGGCAGTTTACGGGGCGGCTATTTGTTTGGGAGAAGATAAAAACGAAGTGTTGAAATTACTCAGCAGCCTCGAAGGAGCAGAAGGAAGGTTCGACTATATGGTAAGCAATAATGATAAGATAATTGGTATTGTGGATTATGCACATACGCCGGATGCCTTACTGAATGTGCTGGCTACTATAAAAAAATTACGGCAGGGCAATGAACGCATTATTACGGTGGTAGGCTGTGGCGGCGACCGGGATAAAACCAAGCGCCCGGTAATGGCGGAGGTAGCCTGTGAATATAGCGATAAAGTAATCTTTACATCGGATAACCCACGCAGTGAGGATCCGCTGGAAATATTACACGACATGGAAGCAGGCGTAAATGTAGTGGCAAGAAAAAAGTACATCACCATCGCAGACAGGAAAGAGGCTATCAAGACTGCGGTGAATCTTGCAATAAAGGAAGACATCGTATTGATAGCGGGAAAGGGGCATGAAAAATACCAGGAAGTAAAAGGAGTAAAGAATCACTTTGACGATAAAGAAGTGCTGAGGGAAATGTTTGAATTGCTGGATAAATAATTAGCTGATTAGCCAATGTGCTATTGGTGGATCGAACGATATAATTAAACCAGCAGCTAATTAAATATAGAATTAGAAGTATAAAGAATTAGCTCATTATCAAATTAGTTAATTAGCAAATCAAAAAAAATGCTGTATCACTTATTTGAATGGTTAACAGAACACTGGAAGGTCTCAAGATTTCCCGGAAGCGGACTGTTTCAGTTCATCACATTTCGGGTGATGCTGGCCGTACTATTGAGTTTATTCATTACTACAGTGTATGGTAAGAAACTGATCAACTTTTTGCATAGAAGGCAATTGGGTGAAAGCGTGAGAGACCTCGGATTGGCAGGCGAGCAGCAAAAAAAAGGTACCCCAACAATGGGTGGTATCATTATTTTACTGGCTATTTTAATACCTACTTTATTACTGGCCAATTTAGATAAAGTATATATACGGCTCATGTTATTGTGCACCGTATGGTTGGGTATCATCGGTTTTATTGATGATTATTTAAAGATCAGGTCAAAGCGGCTGGCACAGGCAAAGGGTGCTACCTATAAGAAAAGCGATAGTGACGGCCTGGCGGGTAGATTTAAAATTTTTGGCCAGGTGATGTTGGGCATTATTGTAGGAGCCACTCTCTATTTTACGCAAAGTGTAGTAGTACAAAGAGAAGTGTATAATCCGGATTTTTCAATGGTAAAGGATTCTGTATTGAGGCCGGGTGAAGTATTAATGAGTGATAGTTTTAATGTGGCCACCATCGATGGGAAGCGGCATCTTTTTGTGAGAGTAAAATCACCGATCACTACTATTCCATTTGTAAAAAACCATGAGTTTAATTATGCCAAACTGTTGCCCAAAGGACTACAGGATTATACTTACATACTCTATATCATCATTGTGATTTTTATAGTTACAGCGGTAAGTAATGGTGCCAATATTACAGACGGGTTGGATGGGCTTGCCACAGGGGTATGTGCGATCATCGGTATTTCATTGGGCATTTTCGCTTATGTAAGTGGCAATATAAAGTTTGCGGAATACCTGAACATTATGTACATACCAAACCTCGGGGAATTGTCCATATTCATTGGAGCCTTTGTAGGAGCCTGTATTGGTTTTCTCTGGTACAACTCTTACCCGGCCCAGGTATTTATGGGTGATACAGGAAGCCTTGCATTGGGTGGGATTATTGCAGCATTGGCCATTATAGTTCGCAAAGAATTATTGATCCCGATTTTTTGCCTGGTGTTTTTTGTTGAATTATTAAGTGTAATGATACAGGTGTCGTGGTTTAAATATACCAAGCGAAAGTATGGCGAAGGGAGGCGGATATTTTTAATGAGCCCGTTGCATCACCACTACCAGAAACTAGGATATCATGAAAGCAAGATCGCCGTTCGTTTTTGGATAGTAACCATTTTATGTGTGGTGATGGCAATTGTAACACTGAAGCTGCGATAAGGCTGGTTGCCATCCTGAAGAGTAAGATATAAAATATAGAAAGTACCGATACCCGTTAAATTCGATGCTGTTGAAAAACCTTTTTTAGTTTTTGGTTTAAACAGAATATCCTTTTTATAAGATCGCAATTGTTGAAGCAATGATTGTTTGAATGGTGGTTTATTGCCATTGTTCATAGGCTATAGTTTGAATGAATAATGAAAAAACGAATTGTCATATTAGGCGCTGGTGAAAGCGGAATTGGTGCTGCTTTATTAGCTGTACAGCAGGGGTATGATGTATTTGTGAGCGATGGAAGTATAATTAAGGAAATATATAAAAACGAACTGCTGCAAATCGGTATTGCCTTTGAAGAAGGAAAGCATTCGGAAGAAAAAATTTTACAGGCCGATGAAGTAATGAAGAGCCCTGGTATTCCTGAAAAAAATGAATTGGTAAAAAAGATACGGGCAAAAGGAATTTCCATCATCAGTGAAATAGAATTTGCATTCAGGTATAAAGGAGATAGTAAGATTATTGCAATCAGCGGGAGCAATGGCAAAACAACTACTACAGCGTTAACCTTCCATATTTGCAAGCACGCTGGTTTGGATTGTGCGATGGTTGGTAATATCGGTTACTCTTTTGCAAGGCAGGTTGCAATTGATCCAAAGTCTTTATATATCATCGAAATCAGCTCTTTTCAATTAGATGATATTAAAACCTTTCGCCCGGATATTGCCATACTAACCAATATTACGGAGGACCATTTGGACAGGTATGAATATAAGATGCAAAATTATATTAACAGCAAGTTTAGGATTGTAGAAAACCAACAGGCAGGTGATGTTTTTATATACAATTTAGACGATGAAATTACGAGTCAACATTTAGATAATTATCCCATTAAATCAACTTTATACCCGATCACCATGAGTAGAGAATTGCCACAGGGTGCGTACCTGACAAACGCCCAGATAAATCTTAAATGGAAAGATGAAGACATGCAAATGAGTGTGAATGACTTTACATTGAAGGGTAAGCACAATCAGTATAACAGCATGGCTGCAAGTCTTGCTGCAACTGCAATGGATATTAAAAAAGAGAATGTGAGGGAATCATTACAAACATTTCAGAGCCTTGAACATAGGATGGAACCGGTGGCTACTATAAGAGGGGTGCTGTTTATTAATGACAGCAAAGCTACCAATGTAAACAGTACCTGGTTTGCCCTGGAGAGCATGGAGCAGCCAACTATTTTAATTCTGGGCGGCGTAGATAAAGGCAATGACTACTCCCTAATGAATGATATGGTAAAGGAAAAAGTTAAAGCCATTATTTGTTTGGGTACCGATAATGTTAAAATTCATGAAGCGTTTTGCGATATAGTGCCAATGATGGTTGATGCACTTTCAGCAAAGGAAGCAGTACAGACTGCATTTCATTTTGCTGCCAAAGGCGATGCAGTGTTGCTTAGTCCAGCCTGTGCAAGCTTTGATTTATTTAAAAATTATGAAGACAGGGGCCTGCAGTTTAAGCAGGCAGTAAAGGATTTGTAGAGTACCATGTTCAAATCGTTGCTCCCATTCCGGAATGTTATAGCAAGATAAGAAGATATAAAAAATAGTTCAGTCAAACATCAAATTCAATCGCTCCTTCAAATAAAGGAGGCAGTATGGCAGTAATTAAATCGATATTAAAACAAATGTTTGGCTCTACCGAAACGGCGGAGGACGTTTTCAATACTTCGTTTAGAGGTATAGGAGGTATGGGTGGTACGCTGGTTCGCAAAACCAAAGGTGATCGGGTAATATGGGCCATTGTAATTATCCTTACACTGGTAAGTTTACTGGTGGTGTACAGCAGCACAGGTTCATTGGCTTATAAGTATAGCAAGAGCACAGAGAGCTATCTTTTTAAGCAATTTACTTTTATCATTTTAGGAGTGATCATTATTTATTTTGCACACCGGGTCAACTACACGATCTATTCACGGGTGGCGTTGATTTTATTTTTGATCTCGATTCCTTTATTGATCTACACCTATTTTTTTGGTGCTACTTTAAACGAAGGAAGCCGGTGGATAAAACTTCCGGTGATCAATTTGACGTTTCAAACATCTGACCTTGCCAAACTGGCTTTGTTCATGTATTTGAGCAGGCAGTTGAGTAAAAAGCAAAAGGTAATCAAGGATTTTAAAAAGGGTTTTTTACCCATCATCATCCCGGTAGCAATTATATGTTTACTGATTGCACCAGCCAATTTATCTACCGCCATCCTGGTAGCAGGTACAAGTTTTATGCTGATGTTTATTGGACGGGTAAATACCAAACATATTTTATTAACCATTGGCATAGCGTTGATACCGATCATGATATTGTTTATGGTGGCGGTAAAATATTACGATAAGGAAGAAGGTAAATCAAAAGATTTGCCTGCATTATTTGCTTCCGGAAGGGTGCCTACCTGGATAAGCCGTATACAAACTTTTGTCTTTAGCAGCAAAGGAGATGGCAATGAAAAATCGTACCAGGTAAACCAGGCCAAGATCGCTATCGCAAGCGGCGGATGGTTGGGGAGTGGGCCTGGCAATAGCAATGCAAGAAATTTTTTGCCTCACTCTTATAGCGATTTCATTTTTGCGATTATACTTGAAGAGTATGGTTTATTAGGTGGGGCATTCATCGTGTTTATTTACCTGTTGTTTTTATACCGGTGTATCAGGGTGTACCGGAAATGCCCTTTTGCATTTGGTGCATTTCTTGCTTTGGCGTTGAGCTTCACATTGGTAATCCAGGCAATAGCGAATATGGGAGTTAATGTAAATGTATTTCCCAACACGGGCGTTACGTTACCGTTAGTAAGCATGGGAGGAAGTAGTTTCCTGTTTACCTGTTTATCTATTGGCATCATATTAAGCGTAGCAAGAAATGTGGAACAGATGGAAAGCCCTGGCCCCCTGTCTTCCGAAGGGGCAACTTAGGGTGGTCGGTTTTAATAAACCAGTTGGTTTTTAATAAAATAGAATATGATTTATTAAACCAGCTTTTGTTCATTGATTATGCGATGTAGTGTTAACCCCGGATTTCGGAACTCACTTATACCAAGGTGCAAACATGAAACGCATCAAAAAAGTATTACTGATTTGAACTTTATAAATGAATGAAGAAAACAAGAATAGTAGCAAGCTAAGTTCTCCGCCGCAGCGGAGGGCAGGGGAACCAATGAATAGAATTATCATCGCCGGCGGCGGCACCGGTGGACATATTTTTCCGGCAATTGCTATTGCCAATGCGATTGTAAAATTGCAACCGCAAACTGAAATTTTATTTGTAGGCGCTTTAGGAAAAATGGAAATGGAAAAAGTGCCATTGGCAGGATACAAAATTAAAGGGTTGGATATCGCAGGGTTTAACAGGAGTTCTTTGATAAAAAACATTTGGTTGCCATATAAGTTGATTAAAAGTTTTTTCCAGGTACGGAAAATATTGAAATTATTCAAACCCATTGCTGTCATTGGCGTAGGTGGATATTCAAGTTACCCTGTACTTCGTTTGGCACAGGCAAATGGCATCAAAACTTTCATTCACGAAAGCAATTCCTTTGCAGGAAAATCCAATATACTGTTGGGCAAAAAGGCCACCAAAGTTTTTGTTGCGGTGGACGGCATGGAAAAATTCTTTCCTGCAAATAAAGTTGTAGTCACCGGCAACCCGGTGCGGGAAAGCATCTCGCAAAGCAAATTGACAAAGTATGATGCCATTCGTTTTTTTGGATTGGAACCTCATAAAAAAACAATCCTCTCCATTGGCGGCAGCCTTGGTGCAAAAACTATCAATGATGCACTGGCGACAGGCATCAGCGAATTTGAAAAAAATGACCTGCAACTAATCTGGCAAACAGGAAAAACCTATGGTGACAAGGGCAAAGAAATTACAGCAGGCAAACCAAATATTTGGGTGAATGATTTTATCACCCAGATGGAATATGCGTATGCGGCGGCAGACCTGGTAATCAGTAGAAGTGGTGCAATGTCTGTTGCTGAATTATGTGTGATGAAAAAAGCGGCTGTACTGGTTCCATATCCATTTGCAGCAGAAGATCACCAGACAGCAAACGCAAAAAAATTGGTAGATAAGCATGCAGGAGTGATGATTAAGGACTGCGATGCATTGAGTCAATTGGTGTCAACAGTAATCATGCTGTCAAAAGATGAACCAGAACAGGAAGTCTTAAAAGCTAACATCAGCAAATTAGCCATTACAGATGCGGATGAAAGAATTGCAAGTGAAATATTGATGGAGATAGGGAAGGGGTAAAGTAAAAAAAGTAAGTAAAGTAATAGGATTAGGTTATAGGCTCGCAATCAGATGCTGGTAGCGGCCTCGAATAAAAAGTGCTAGAAAATTTTAACATGATTCGTTAAGAAATCAAGGCTTTCTGAGCCGGGCATAAGCTTCAAATCATTGAACTACTGGCGGCGAGTTCCTTGATTTTAGGATGATGTTAAAATTTTCAGCCTTTTTATTCGCAGCCTTGATTTTTTTTGTTTCTTTTTTTCATCAAGAAAAAAAAGAAAATGAAGTATAACCTATTTTCAGCTTGGGTTTGCGAATGTTATATTTAATGCTATAAAGTAATTATAAAAAAAAGAAGGTAAAGTTAAAGCGTAGAAAGATAAACAGGTAGTGAATTAAGAATGATTGTTCAATTTTTCACCATTGACCATTCACCATTCACGACTCACCATTCACAAACAAAAATGAAAGAGTACAATAACATATTATCATCCCTGCAGTCGCCACATCAGCTAAAAGATGGGGAAAGGGCAGCTATCTATTTTCTGGGCATTGGTGGTATTGGAATGAGTGCACTGGCAAGGTATTTTAATGCGTTAGGAGTAACCGTCAGTGGCTATGATAAAACAGAAACGGCTTTAACTAAACAGTTATCCTCCGAAGGAATCAATATTCGATATGAAGACGATATTGAACTCATTGACAAAGACGCCCAGGTAGTGGTGTACACTCCTGCGTTAGCTAAAGATCACCAGGGATTAAATTATTACCTGCAGCATAATTATACCGTTGTAAAGCGAAGTGATGTACTGGGCGCTATCACCAACGATTCGTTTAATATCTGCATCGCAGGAACGCATGGAAAAACGACTACCAGCACAATGGTGGGTCATATACTGCGTCACAGCAACTATGGTTGCACAGCTTTTTTGGGAGGCATTGCGGTCAACTATAACAGTAATTTCTGGTCGCAGATTCCAACCTTACCGGGAAGTAACGATAAAAATGTTTGCGTGGTGGAAGCTGATGAATACGACCGGAGCTTTTTAAAATTAAGCCCGGATATCGCCATTATCAGCTCGATGGATCCAGACCATTTGGATATTTATGGAACGGCAGAAAACATGGAGCAGGCCTTTATTGATTTTTCAGCAAGGATAAAAACGGGCGGATTACTCATCAGCAAATATGGGCTAAAAAGATCCGGCGAACTGGAGGCAGATAAACACCTGGCCTACCATTTGAATGACGACCAGGCGGATGTGTACGCTTCCAATATCAAAACCAAAAATGGAAGTTACCAGTTTGACGTAGTGATGAAAAATACAACAGGTGCACCATGGATATTAATAGATGTTGTGTTGAATATGGGGGGAAAACACAACATTGAAAATATAATAGCTGCTATTACAGTGGCTCATCACCTTGAAATTGAAGACGAAAAAATAAAAGCGGCCGTTGCGGATTTTAGGGGTGTAAAAAGGAGGTTTGAATATATCATTAAAACGGATAAGCAGGTTTATATCGACGATTATGCCCATCACCCGGAAGAGCTAAGAGCGCTGATATCAGGAGCAAAGGCAATGTTTCCGAACAAAAAATGCATTGTTATTTTTCAGCCGCATTTATTTAGCAGAACAAGGGACCTGGCAGATGGATTTGCTGAAGTATTGGATATGGCCGACGAAATAGTGCTATTGCCAATTTATCCTGCAAGGGAATTGCCTATGAAAGGCGTAAGTAGTGAGATGATTGCAGAACGAATGCATAGTGAGGATAGAATGGTGATGAGTAAGGAAGACCTGCTGAGGCATATTGCAATGGAAAAAGCGGCACATGTAGAAGAAGGTTTTGAAGGAACCGTTTTAATAACAGCAGGTGCAGGAGACATTGACACATTGGTAGAACCGATAAAGAAGATATTGAACGAAGAATGATGAGTGACGAATAATGAGAGATGAATAATGAATGATGAGTGATGAATTCACCATTGCCCATTGCCCATTGTCCATTCACCATTGGCCCTTCACGACAACCGTTATGGTAAAAAAAGAGATCATAAAAAACATATTGCTTTTTACACTATGGACCGCCATTGGTGCAGGCACTGTTTTGATGCTGGTTGCCGCCATTCAAAAAAAGGATGCGAAAAAATGTACCGGGGTAGATATTAATATCAGGGGGGTGAGCAATAATTTTTTCGTTGATAAAAATGACATACTCAATACCATTATTTCGATAACAGAAGGTAAGCCGGTTGGCAAATCGGTAGGCAGTTTTAGCCTGGGTGAAATAGAGGCGATCCTGCAAAAAAATACCTGGGTTAAAAATGCACAGTTGTTCTTTGATAATAATGAAAGGTTGCAGGTAAATGTATTGGAACGAGAGCCGGTAGCAAGGGTGTTTACTACCTCAGGTGCTACTTTCTATCTTGACAGTTCGGTAGCGATGTTGCCATTGAGCGATAAGTTTTCAGCAAGATTACCGGTATTTACCAATTTCCCTACCGATAAAAAAGTGTTGTTAAAAGCTGACAGCAACTTGTTGCGGGATATACTCACCATTAGTATGGCTATTCAGCAAGATTCTTTTGATATGGCAATGATTGACCAGGTAGACATTACCCGGCAGCGCACATTCGAAATGATACCCAAGTTTGGTAACACCATCATTGTATTTGGGGATGCAAAAAGTACAACGGAAAAGTTAAGCAAGCTAAGGATGTTCTACAAAGAAGTGGTGGTAAAAGCAGGATGGAATAAGTACAGTGAAATCAATGTTCAATATAAAAACCAGGTAGTGGCCAAACGTAAGGGTGCAGAGGAAGTGAAAGCTGATTCGCTCCGCACTTTGCAACTGATGCAGGTGATTGCTGAAAACGCTGAAAGATTAGCAAGTGATACTCTGCAAACCTTCCTTCCCGACAATGAACACAATACAACCAACAACAATATTATTCAGCAATCTATCGAAAGAGACGATAACAACACATCAACCAATACCTATCAAGAACCTAAACCACAAGAAGATTCATTAAAAGCAGGGCAGACCCCAACAAGTGCGGGTACAAAGGTTTCATCAGCTACGCCAACTACTACCGTTACAACAAAACGGGCAACTATAATTGATAAGCCGACAGATGAAAGAACAACAAAAACAAATGCAACAAAAGCAAATGAAAAGCCAGTGATTAAAGCAAAGCCGGTAGAAACAAAGCAACCGAAACTGGTAATGCCAAAAGCACTGCCCCAAAAACCGGTAATGCCAAAGCCAAATAATGAGTATGAAAATGTGCCCTAACAACCCCCTGGCCCCCGAAGGGGGAATAAGGCAGGAGAATAAGATGGTCGGTTATTTTTAAAATTTGGAAAGAGATTTAAATTGATTAATTAAACTGTACTGAATAAAGAAGGGAATATCAAATGGGGTAGAAGGTAGCAAGTATAAAAAACAGGAAACAGCAAACAGGAAATAAGAAAAATGAAACTGATTAAAGCACACACACAAACACAAACATACAACTATGACTTACGATCAAAACACAACAAATGATAACGGAATGGTGAATGCCAATCCCGTTATTGTTGGTCTGGATATTGGCACTACCAAAATAGCCGCCATTGCCGGACGAAAAAATGAATACGGCAAGTTGGAGATTCTCGGCTTTGGCCGGGCCAACAGCAACGGCGTTCAGCATGGGATGGTTTTAAACATCGACCAAACCATTAAAGCCATCGAAATGGCACTTAAAAATTGCTACGATTCTAACCCGAACCTGGCGATTGAGGAAGTGTACGTTGGCATTGCAGGGCACCATATAAAAAGTTTGCAAACCCGCGGCGACATTGTACGACAGACCACGGAGGAAGAAATTCGCCAGGAGGAAGTAGACCGGTTAATTGCGGATCAATACAGAACGTATATCCCCGCCGGCGACCAGATCATCGATGTGATACCACAGGAATTTACAGTGGATAATTTTCAAAATATCCCCAATCCAATTGGATATAGTGGCGTAAAAGTGGGAGCCAATTTTCACATCATCACCGGTGATAAAAACGCCATCCGCAATATTAACCGTAGTGTGGAAAAGGCTGGATTGATCACCAGGGACCTGGTACTTCAGCCACTGGCTTCAGCCGCGGCCGTTATGTGCGACCAGGACCTGGAAGCAGGCGTTGCCATTGTAGATATTGGCGGCGGTACTACAGACCTGGCCGTTTTTTACGAAGGGATTTTAAAGCACACAGCCGTCATTCCTTTTGGTGGCGAAAATATTACCAACGATATTAAAAATGGGTTGGGCGTATTGAAAACGCAGGCCGAGCAAATGAAGGTTCAGTTCGGAAGTGCATTGAGTGATGAAGCAAAATCAAATGCATTTATCACCATTCCCGGTTTGCGTGGTATGCAGCCAAAAGAAATCAGCGTAAAAAACCTTTCCGGCATAATTCAGGCACGCATGAGTGAGATCATGGATTTTGTAACCTTTCATTTAAAGCAGGTTGGTTTAGATACCCGTTTACTAAATGGTGGTATTATTTTAACGGGCGGTGGATCGCAATTGAAGCACCTGATTCAGTTAACTGAATATAATACAGGTTTGAATGCAAGAATTGGTTACCCCAACGAACACCTGGCAGGCGGGCATATAGACGAGCTGTCAAAACCAATGTACAGCACCTGCATTGGCCTGATATTGAAAGGCTACAACGATTACGAAAATAAGAGCAAACAGTTTGAGGAATCATTCCGCAGAATAAAAACAACAGAGCCCGTAATTCAGCCGCTTGTAGACGAGGTGCCGGTTACCATCGAAAAGGAACTGGAAGAAACACAACAATTGAACATCAGAAAAACAAAAGAAAGAAAATCATTAAAGGGATTTATGGATTCTTTTAAAATTGGTTTGATCGATTTGTTTAAGGAGGAAGAAGATGCTAAATTTTAAAAGCATCCACTCCAAAGCAATCTGTGGCGAAGTTTTTGAGCAGTTCAAAAAAATTAAAGTTCTTTTAATAAACAACAATAAAAAATCTACCGTTCAATGTTGCTACTAGGTACACTTGAACGGTTTACAAACCCATTAAAAACGTGCACCTGATTTTCTGCCTTACTAACCAGGGGATTTAGAGCGCATAAAATTTCAAAAGCTCCCGGAACCAATTTCTTTATCGGGTAGGTTTAACGGAGCTCAAACAATAATAATTATGATACATTTTGATTTGCCTAAAGAACAATCGTCCATCATCAAAGTGATTGGTGTAGGCGGCGGCGGAAGCAATGCGGTAAACCACATGTTTTCGCAAAATATTGAAGGTGTAAACTTCATCATCTGTAATACGGATGCACAGGCTATTGCGCAAAGCAAAGTTCCTAACAAAATACAACTCGGTCCGCATCTTACGCAGGGCCTGGGTGCAGGTGCCAATCCTGCCATTGGCCGCCAGGCTACAGAAGAAAGCCTGGAAGAAATAAAACGCATACTGGAAGTGAATACCAAGATGGCATTCATCACTGCGGGTATGGGCGGTGGTACGGGTACAGGCGGAGCTCCTATTCTTGCAAAAATTTGTAAAGACCTGGGCATTCTTACTGTAGGGATTGTTACCACACCGTTTGCTTATGAAGGAAGAAAAAGACTGGCACAGGCCGAAGAAGGGATTCGCTTATTAAAGGATCATGTAGATACTTTACTTGTGATCAGCAATGATAAACTGCGCCACCAGTTTGGAAACTTAAAAATGAAGGAAGCATTTGAAAAGGCGGATAATGTATTGGCTACCGCAGCAAAATGTATTACAGATGTAATCAATAGTACTGGTCAGATTAACGTGGATTTTGCGGATGTATGTACCGTAATGAGTAATGGCGGCGTAGCTATTTTAGGCAGTGCTACCGCAGTAGGTGAAAACAGGGCGCAGATGGCCATTGAAAACGCATTGAACTCTCCATTGCTGAACGATAGCGAGATCCGTGGCGCAAGATGGATATTGATTAATATCAACTCAGCCGAAGGCGAACATGAGTTTACCATGGATGAAGTGGAGATCATCCAAAATTATTTGCTGAGCAAGGCAGGCGATGAGAGTGATGTTATATTAGGATTAGGCTACGATAGTACGCTGGGTGCAGGAATTGGAATTACTTTAATTGCTACGGGCTTTGAGCACAAAGATCCTTTTGCAAAAACCATCAACTCTCCCAAGCAGGAAAAGAAGAATGATAAGATAGTATTAACGCTGGAGATGCCTGCAAAGGAAGAGCGCAAGGCAGTGCAACAGCCTACCTTGCAATTTGATGTAAATGCGGAACCACAGGAAGTTGCAAAGGAGGCAGAAAAGGTAGCGGAAAAGGAACCTGGAAAAGAGGTTACCGAATTAATGATGCCCACATTAAGGGAGCAGGAACCCGAAGAAAGAAAGGTAGAATTACCACGTAATATTACTGTGGAAAAGTTAGATGAGTCTCCTGTGTTTTTTGAAATATCTTCGGCATCAGATCAAATTCCTGTAGTTGAATTTGATATACCATCAACTCCAATACCTGCTGAGAAACCACCTGTTGAAAAAGCACCCGTTGAAAATACGAGCCCTACAGAATTAAGGATTCATTATAAAGAAGCTAGCACACCTGTTTCGTCTGCAGGTGGGTATTTGGCGAAGCCCTCGAATATATATGTAGAGGAGCAAAAGCCGACCACAAAATCCAACACTTTGGAAGAACTAACCCCTGCTCAAACTAAGGTACAGGAAGACGAGCCTGCACTTGAAATGCGTATGGTGGTTAAAGAAGATTCCCATAAGGCGGCGGAGGAGAAGCCAACTATTGTACAACAAACTCAGCCAATCATGATGTCCAAGGTTGAGGAGCAGGCAATGCCTGACGAAACTGAGGAATTACGGCGCCGGGCTATGGATCGAATTGCAAAACTGCGTAATTTGTCATTCAATATTAACGCGGCCGATCCGAATAATGAGTTTGAAACGGTTCCTGCTTACCTTCGCCGCAACATGGAATTGCACAATTCCATTGCTGATGTAGAAAGTTTCTACAGCAACTACACCGTGAAGTCGGATGAAAATAACCAGGCCGAAATAAGTACCATCAATACTTTCTTAGACGGTAAAAAACCAGATTAAAATTTCTTGTGTTTAAGCATCTTGCATGGGCAACTGCTTTCGATTTATAGTTTGTTTGTGGCCCCTTGCTGAAAAGTGAGGGGCTTGTGTTTTATTAAACAATGCAGCCGAAAAATGAATGGATTAAAAGAATATTTTTTAACCGGCTTTGTTGCTTTGGCCATCATTGTTGTGTTATGTTAATCCCATTTGAACAGTGAATCAATAAATTCTCAATTTGTAAAATCCGAACGCTTGTATGTTCCGGGAGCTAAGTGGTCACCCTCTATAAAGTTGAAGTGTACGAATTTGATATTTTTCAATTCGGTTAATATGTAGGTGGTGGAATACATATAACTGTTGGCACCGCTGCTTCCCATTTGCTGGGTAAGTTTGGTGCTTTCGGGTACTGCTACGTAGATGGTATCGTTGGAAGTTTTAACAAGCTCCAGTTTTATTCCGTCCCAGGATGCATTGATCTCGCTGATTAATTTATCTGCAGTTAGTGTATCTGCTTTCACCGTTCGTTGTTGTTTTATTACAAAATCACCTTTTGCGGAATCAAACACGGGTAGCCACACCAGGTTCTTAAACTGAGCTGGATTTTCAATAGAGGGCTTTGCACTTTCTACCGTAATAAAAGTAGTATCGCTTGCAGTCACTTCATTGTTGTAATCATCATTGTTGCAGGAAAACAATAATATCATTGTGGATAATAGCAGTAGGTTACGCATAGTGTCCGATTTTTATTGGTGAAAATAAAATGATTTATTGAGACGGCGTAAAAAATCATCTCCTCCTTCATGGCTCCGCAGACTTTAAAACAATAATGGTTAGCTGCTTTGGATGAAGCAATGCCGAGTAATAACCCTTGTTCATATAAAGCATCATTTTCTTTTAAAATGGAGGCAACTGAAACCATATGTCAACGGTAAAAAAAAGCCGGTATCTTGTTGATTAAAATAAGCGAATAGCTGCCCTAATTATAAACACTACTATAAGATAATTTAAGGCACAGGAAAAGCAGGTTTAAATTTGCAAAATGGGAAGAGTAAATAATAGCGTCTTGGTCACTTTATTAGACATGTGTTTAATAAAGAAATATAACTAGCTTTTTCTTTTACTGACTGGTTGAAGCAACTGCCTGCAAACGTTGCTTTTTTAATGTTCCAACAGCTTTTTATTTTAACGCCGGGTATTTTTTAGTTTTCTGGTTCAGTAGCAGTTTCAATATTTCACAGTATTTGCCATTTTATATATCAATTCCATTTACATTTGTATTTAAATTTTCAATTTACCCTGTCCGGAGGGGTTTTTGTTGGGAATGTTTTCTTACCTAAAAATGAATGTAGTGTCAAATAAGGTTAATAAAGTAACCGGTGCTGGTTTACTCGTTGCTTTAGGAATTATATATGGTGATATTGGTACTTCTCCTTTATACGTTTTCAACTCCATTATAAAAGATCGTACCATTAACGAAGCGCTTATACTGGGTACACTCTCATTAATCATATGGACTATTACCCTCTTAACTACCATTAAGTATGTTATAATGGTATTGAGGGCCGACAATAGGGGAGAGGGGGGCATATTTGCCTTGTTTGCCCTGGTGAGGCGTCGGCGAAAGTGGTTGGTAATTCCGGCTATGATTGGTGGGGCTGCGCTGCTTTCTGATGGGATTATCACACCACCTATTTCTATTACTTCTGCTATTGAGGGCTTAAAGGAACTACCCAATTTTAAAGATCTCAGTCAAACCACCATTGTTTACATCGTAATTGGAATAATCACGGCTTTCTTCTTTATGCAGCAGTTTGGAACAGCCAGTATCGGCAGAATGTTTGGACCCATTATGTCGCTCTGGTTCTCTATGCTGGCGGTTCTCGGGCTTATCCATATTACCGATGATTTAACTATTTTCCGGGCGCTTAATCCCTACTTCGCCATTAATTTTTTAATAAACTATCCGGAAGGCTTTTGGCTATTGGGAGCGGTTTTTTTATGTACCACAGGTGCAGAGGCATTATACAGCGATCTTGGCCATTGTGGCCGGGGTAATATCCGCATATCCTGGATCTTCGTAAAAGCCTGCCTGTTGATCAACTATTTTGGACAGGGTGCAAATTTATTAAGCCATCACCTCAATAAGGAACTGAATCCCCAAACTATCAAGGCAGAAGGGATCAATGCTTTTTACGACCTGATGCCTCATTGGTTTGTAGTGCCAGGGGTAATTATAGCCACTACAGCCGCTATCATTGCCAGCCAGGCGATGGTAACCGGTTCATTTACGCTGATTAATGAAGCCATGCGTTTAAGCCTTTGGCCAAAGTTTAAGACCAATTACCCTACAGAAGCGAAGGGGCAGATATTTATTCCCGGTATTAACCTCATGCTGTTTGTTGGATGTGTGGGGGTAGTTTTAATTTTCAGGGAATCATCAAAGATGGAGGCCGCATATGGATTGGCTATCATCACCACTATGATAATGACCACGATATTATTTGCAAACTACATGGTACTGCACCGGGTAGCACCCGCCTTAATCTATTTGTTTATGTTCTTTTATTTTGTGATAGAAGCTGCCTTCCTCATTGCCTTATTGGATAAATTTATTCATGGTGGTTATATCACAGTAATGATCGGCTTTGTAATGTTTACTATCATGTATATCTGGTTTAGGGCCAGGAAGATCAAAAACAGGTATGTTGAATTTGTGCGTATGGAAGAATACATACCTAAATTGGAAGAATTGAGTAATGATTCCACCGTTCCAAAATATGCTACTCACCTGGTTTACTTAACAAGTGCCAACAATCCAAAGGAAATAGAGCATAAGATCATTTATTCAATATTGAGTGGAAAACCCAAACGTGCCGATATTTATTGGTTTGTTCACGTTGATACCATAGATGATCCCTACACCTGTGAATATTCGGTAGAACATATTATTCCAAATGATATCATCCGGGTAGAGTTTCGGCTGGGTTTCAGAATGGCCCCCCGGCTAAACCTGATGTTTAAGAAAGTGGTGGAAGACCTGGTGGCTAACAGGGAAGTAAATGTTACCAGTCGATATGAAAGTCAGCAACGGAACAATGTGGTGGGTGATTTTCAGTTTGTGGTAATGGAAAAGTTTTTGTCGCAGGATAATGAATTGCCTTTCTTTGAGCGCATCATTATGAAATTATATTTCTATGTAAAGGAAATTTCCCTGAGTGAAGAAAAGGGATTTGGTCTTGAACAAAGTAAAGTAACGGTGGAAAAATTCCCATTGATTGTTGCTCCGGCAAGTAAATTAAAATTAAACCGTATCTATACGGACGAGGAAGAATCATAAATAAAGGTTTGATAAAATGATGCGATATGACATGAGGTGCATTATTAATGTTTATAAATATTGCTATCAGGTTTATATTGCTGAATAAGCTGTGCAGCATATAATTTGCCAGTGCTCCAATAACTATTTTCTTTCCCGGCAATTGCGCAAATGGATTTATCCAAAGTGAAAAGTATTTCATCGAAAGAACTTGCTGAACTTATAGAGGCAGGCTTAGCTATTCAATTAATAGATGTGAGGGAATATGATGAACATGCAGCATTCAACATAGGCGGTATTCTCATTCCATTACCGGAGGTATCAAAGCATCTTGGAAAAATAAAAAAAGATGAACCTGTAATTGTGTATTGCCAAAAAGGTATTAGAAGCCATATTGCCATACAGCGATTACAAAATAAATTCCCCTTTGACAATCTGCTAAACCTTACCGGCGGCATAGATGCATGGAAAAAACAGTTTCCCGGTTAATCCTTCATTAATTTGCCGTAATTTACCCTACTCAACATTTTTACTTCAAAAACAAGGTAACAAAAGCTGAAAACCCAAGAGGGCAATTAATGTCACCCACACTCATTTATATCATCGCAGGGTATTTGTTGCTATTGTTAGTGGCATACCTGGTGCAGGAGCGTTTCATTTTTAAGCCTGAAAAGCTGAAGCAAAATTTTCAGTACAAATATGCTGCTCCTTTCCGTGAGTTATTTTTTGATGTGGAGCCGGGTGTAAGAATAAATGGCCTTCATTTCCATGTTGAAAAGCCTTTCGGGTTGATTTTATATTTTCATGGTAACAGCAGGAGCATAAAGGGCTGGGCGAAATACGCCACTGATTTTTTCAGGTATGAGTATGATGTGGTATTGGTTGATTACCGGGGCTTTGGAAAAAGTACCGGTAAGCGAAGTGAAAAAGATATGCTGAATGATATGCAGTTTGTGTACAATACCCTCATGAAAAGCTATAGCGAAGACCATCTCATTGTGTATGGAAGAAGCCTTGGCAGTGGATTTGCAGCACACCTGGCCAGTGAAAATAAACCGCGATACCTTATTTTGGATGCACCCTATTACAGTTTTAAAAAGGTGGTGGAAAGGTTTCTTCCGATGCTTCCGGTGAAATTGGTACTTCGCTTCCACATGCGTACAGATATATGGCTGCCCAAAGTAAATTGCCATACATACATTTTGCACGGAACAAAAGACTGGCTGATACCGATCCGTAACAGCGAGAAATTACAGGCATTAAACCCAAGGAAAATTACACTCATTCGCATTGAGGGAGGTGGGCACAATAACCTCCCTTCGTTTCCGGAATACCATAATTTTATCAGGGACATTTTGAAGTATTAGAAAGGTGGCGGATACAGGATAGTGGATACAAGATACTGGATACATGATAAAAGATACTGGATACTGGATTCAGGAAATAAGATATTGGATATTTGATATTGGTTGCCTGGTACCTGGTACAGAAGGCCCGATACTGGATACTTGTTTTGTAACTTGCAGGCATGAATAGAAAATTATTTCGCTGGATAAAGATTTTGGTGCTGCTTTATTGTGCAATTGGGATTGCCCTCTTTTATTTGCAGGATTATTTTTTGTTTCACCCAATTGTATTGGCGAGGGATTATCAATACCGGTTTGATATATCATCCCGGGAAATGAACATTCCATTCAATGAAACAGATACACTGAATATGGTGCAGTTTTTCCCTGCAGATTCCGCACGAAAGGGTATTGTTATTTATTTTCATGGAAACCGTGGTAATATAAACAGGTTCGCACGGTTTGCATCCAATTTTACAAAACACGGTTATGAAGTTTGGATGCCGGATTACCCGGGCTACGGCAAATCAGTGGGTGTTAGAAATGAAAAGAAATTATACCAACAGGCGGCGCAGGTTTATAAATTGGCTGTAACGAAGTATAAGAAAGACAGCATTGTAATTTATGGAAAATCATTTGGTACCGGTATTGCGGCTTACCTGGCTTCAGTAGTTGATTGTAAACAATTAATTTTAGAAACACCTTATTACAGCATACCCGATTTGTTTAATTGCTATGCCTTTATTTATCCAACCGGCAGGATGGCGAATTATAAAATTCCCACCAATGAATATTTGCAGGAAGTAAAGGTACCCATTACCATTTTTCACGGCACGGATGATGGGGTAATTCCTTTTCGCTGTGTAACGAAATTGAAAACTGTATTAAAGCCCACCGACCTGTTTATTACAATTGAAAAAGGTACACATCATAACCTGAACGAATTTCCCTTGTTTCAACAAAAACTGGATTCACTGCTAAAAAAATAATAGAATTAGGTGAAAGGTTCGCAATCAGTGGCTTCTGGCGGCCTCGAATAAAAAGTGCTATAAAATTTCAATATGATCCGTTAATAAAACATCCGCCGCGGCGGATTGAGCCGGGCGTAAGCTTTAAATCATTAAACTACTGGCGGCGAGTTCCTTGATTTTAGGATCATGTTGAAATTTTCAGCCTTTTTAATCGCAGCCCCGTCCGACTGGCGTCAGCCTGGCGGGCTTGATTTTTTTTGTTTCCCCGCTCGCTAGCGGGAAAAATGAAGGATAACCTATTCTCAGCCTGGGTTTGCGAATGTTATACCTAATCTAAAAAAATAAAATCAATCACCACCGCCACAGCCGCCACAACCACCACCGCCACCACATCCGCTGTCACCACCACTGCTGCAACTGCTGCTGTTCCCGGAAAGTCCGCCATCCGGATCGTTTCGCTTAACCGGCGCTTCCCTGTTAAATACTTTTGCCAGCATAGTGTATTCCGCAAAACCAGCAATGGCAGTAGCGCCCATTAAAGTAAAGTTATTGATGATGTCATTTCCGTAGCCATTGTTATTTTGGTTCATCCAGATGGATGCTGATTTTTTAAATACCAGGTAAGTGTATGAATATTGTGCAGCCACCATTAGTGCAACGAGGGAAAATAAACCAATTTCAAATACCAGGTAGCCTACCGGTTTTTCGTTGGCCATGCCCTGGAATACTCTAGCAAAACCAATTGCCAGCACTATCCCCGGTACAATCAATTTCTGATAATCTACTTTTTTTGATAAGCTGGTTAACAGGCTAAATGCAGGGTGCTGCAGCTTGTTTGTATCCATTAATGCAAAACCTTTTTGGTATGAAAAAATACTGCCAACATCAATTTTTTCTGATAAAGCCGGTAATAAAGGGTTCTCTTCTTTTCCGGGATCAGTGATTGGAATAACGGTAAGTTTGTAATTCTCACCCGAAGTATCTATAATGTCTCTTTTAAGCAGGTTAACCAACGCCGTTTGGTAAGCCCGGTGCTGACCGTACAGAAAAAAAGCAACTTGATAGGGACTAAATTTTGTTGGAAAATGATGCTCAATGAACCCGTCCAGTTTTTTTGATTTGTGCTGTTGTAATAAGAATGATACAGCGATGCCGGCAACCATCAGTATAAAATAATAAACCAGGAAATCCTGTCCGTTGGAGCGAAAGATATTTAGCAATGCAACAACCAGGATCGTTATTATAGTAAAGAAGGCCAGGTTCTTATTAAAGAAATCCCGGTCGTAAATTTCTATATTTATTTTTTCTACTGTTAATAGAGCGGGAGGCCAGATGGCACTGGGTGGTAAACTCCCAAATACTTCCCGGTATTTTTCAAGCGTTTCCCGGTACCAGTTGGCATGCTTTGCTTGTTCTTCACCGCCACCTTTACCAGGATAATGATGAATGTCTTTGTGGAGTGTTTTTCTACAGAAGTCAATCCAGTAATTGGTAGTGTAGGTTAAATGCAGGTGCCAAACCGTATCAACGGTTTCGGAAGGTGAAGCGCCATTGGGTAAAATGCAGCAAAGAAAAATAAACCGCCTGTATTCTTCAATTGCACCGGCAGTAAATACACTGCTCCAGTTATTTTCTTTTTGTAATTTTTTTGAGAAGGGGAAAGCGGATGCCGGGTCATCAAAGGCAAAGTGTTGGATATTTTCCCACAGCTCATTCTGTAAGGGTTTGTTCATTTTTCACAAAGCTGGTTTAAATAGTTGGCAATTTTGGGAACGGCTGCATTAAATTAATGTTTTATTTTTCGCTGAGCTGTACTGTTTTTCTGCCCGTTTTCAATTCATAGGTTACCCCTACTTTCAGCGCATAATTTTCTTTTGAATGACTAACCGGAAAATTAAAACATACCGGGTAATCATATTCTTTCACCACATCATTAATTACTTCCTCAATAGCTTTTCCAAAAGGTCGTTCTGTATCTTTCGCATCTGTAAATCCACCAATTATAAGACCTGCCAGTTTATCAAATTTTCCACTTCGTTTTAGCTGGTGAAGCATCCTGTCGGTGCTGTAAATTAACTCGCCGATGTCTTCTATAAACAAAATTTTATTCTTTGTTTGAATATCTGATGGAGTCCCAACCAGGTGTGCCAATAGTGATAAATTTCCACCAACCAATACCCCGGTAACAGTTCCCTGTTTATTAAACGGATGTGCAGCGCATTTATAATTCGCTTTTTTACCTATGATGGCTTTGTGTAGGGAAGCTATGTATTCATTATTGTATTCGCCGTTATTAAAGGCAGCCGCCATTGGAGCATGTATGGAGGCTGTTTTAAAATTTGTATAAATATGCGCATGTAACACGGTGATATCGCTATACCCGATGATCCATTTTGGTTTCTTTTTAAACCCGGTAAAATCCAGTTGATCAATGATCCTGCTTACCCCATAGCCACCACGCCCACACATGATTGCATTGATACCATCATCATCCAACATTGCCTGTAACTCATTCAGCCGTTCTTCATCGGTTCCGGAAAAATAGTTGACAGAATTGCTACCCAGTGTTTTACCCACCATTACTTCAAAACCCCATTGCTGCAATGTTTCTATGCAGGTTTGTGCTTTCTCTTTCGCCATGTATCCGGCCGGGCAGGTAATGCCGATGGTATTGCCTTTTTTTAAGTACGGGGGAATTTTTGTCATAAACCTTTGATGATATCTTTTAACTCTTTAGTTGAAATAATATTTTTAAAGCCGATTCTTTTTAACCCACGGCTTAATTTCAAATCACCCGTCCAGATTAGCCCTTCAAAGGCAATGGAAAATGCGACAAACACTTTGTCATTGATGTCTATATTTTTGGTAAGTTGTTCAGCAAGTTTGAAACATTCTGTCGGTACTTCTGCTACGGAAATCACAACTCCACTTTCACAACATTGTTTAAGGAGTTTGTTGAAAATAATGGTGTTTCGTCCGGTGCTTTCGCATATTGATGTTTTATGTTTTTCTATTTCTGCAAGCGCATAATCCGGAATTACAAAATTGATGGTTTGGGAAAGTGTATTTAAAATTTTGAAGATTCCACTTTCTTCATTAAGACAAGCACTGATCAGGATATTAGTATCAGTAATAACTGTCATTACAGGTTTCTTTCCTTTTTAATCCTGTCCCATATATTTTTGTTGATTTCTCTTGAAAATTTGTTGATTACGCTTTGCGGTACTTTTTTCTTCGGCGCACCATTGGCCTCTATTATTTCAATATATTTCTTAATGCTATTAAGTCCGCTTTTGCCAACAATCCCGGAAAAGGAAACCGTGATCTTTTCTTTACCTAACTTTTCGATTGTCATAAAATAGTGTTTTCAATTCAAATCTAGCCAAAACGAAGCTTATCTCAAAAGCAAATTGTAATTAAATTCAGTCAAATAATCTTTATCTTTTTTATCAGGGATTATTTTAATGGTTTTGATTTTTTTAAACAGGGTGAAATTTTATCTTAAACCTTTTAGTATTTGTTCAAAATCTAAAGTGGTAATTATTTGGATAAAGTCTTTTCTTTTGAGACCTTTTAGAAGTTTTAAATCACCAGTCCAAAAAAGTCCTTCTAACAGGATGGCTAGTGCAATGTATTGTGTAGCCTTTTTATCAATTGAGTAGGTAAGTTGTTTAGCCACATTCAAGATACCCGGATGGTATTTCTCTACATCAAAAATTGAAATGATAGTTTCAAGTATTAATATTGATTCCGCGATAGAGGATTCAATATGATATGAACCAGAAATAATTTTATTCTTTTTTGACAGCACTTCTTTAAATACTAATTCCGGTGCTACAAAATCTACTTTCTCATGAGAATTAAAAATAATAGACGCTTCTTTTCCCGAGGGATTTATTAATGCAGAAATAAAAATGCTGGCATCCACAATTATTGTCATTGCAGCTTATGTTGTTTCTTAAATTTTTTCCTTCTGCAGCAGTAATTTCATCAGCAAGCACCGTGATCTTCTTTTTAGAGACTTTCTTAGGAGCATCCCTGTTAATTTCTAAAAAACGGGCATAGCTTTCAAGGTTCCTTATACCCGCTGCACCAATTTTTTTAGAAACCCTGATGGTTACAAAATCTTTATCGGTTGCTTCTATTGCCATGTTTCGTGTTTTACCAAATATACGAATACTTAGATTTCTTTTAATGATACACCCTCTGCATTTACATACAGCCGGTGCTTTACGCCGCATTTCAATGCAAAATTATTTTTCTGATGCCCTACCGGAAAATCAAAGCAAACCGGGTAGTTGTACGCTGTTACTTTCTCCAGTACAATATCTTCCAGAGTTTTTCCGTACTCTTCTCCGGCATCATCTTTCTTAACTTTAAAACCTCCAATTACCAATCCTTTCAGGTCCGATAATTTTCCGCTGCGTTTCAGGTTCCAAAACATACGGTCGATGCTGTACAGGTATTCGCCGGTATCTTCCACAAATAATATTTTGTTTTTTGTAATCAGGTCGCTGCTACTGCCTGCCATTGATTCAAGCGTTTTTAGGTTACCACCTACCAATACACCTGTTACGGCACCTGTTTTGTTTTTTAAATTTGGTATCACAGTATAATTCATCTTCTCCCCTGATAAACATTGGCGGATGCTTTCGATGGTTTCTTTCTGAACAGGCTCGGCCAGGGTCCAGTCGGCTGGAAAACTATTGCACATTTTTGAGTGGATTGTAGCAATACCAAAATTATGATTCACATGGCTATGAAGTACGGTGATATCGCTAAATCCAAGTATCCATTTTGGATGAAGTACAAACTTTTTAAAATCAATTTTATCAATAATTCTAACGGCACCATAGCCGCCTCTTGCGCATAAAATTGCGTTGATGTTTTTATCATCCAGCATCTGTTGAAAATCATTCAGCCTTTCTTCGTCGGTTCCACCAAATGTAAAGTCTCTTTTACCCACGGTGGTGCCAATGCTAATTTTAAATCCCCATTCTGTTAGCTTTGTTATAGCCGGTTGTATATCTTCGGATGTAATAAAACCTGCCGGGCAGGTAATGCCGATTGTATCTCCTTTTTTTAAATAAGCAGGAATCGCCGGGGTAGTGTCCGGGTCTTCCATCAAATCTACATTGGTCATTGTATTAAACGTGGCAGCAGCCGGGAATATAGCCGAAAGAAAGTTTTTACGATTCATATGTCAGTTAAATAATTCGTGTAATCCGATAGCTATCGGATCGTGTGAAAAAATTCGTGCCATCCCTTACAAGCTACAATTCAAAACCCATTCCGCCTTTTAGCGCCTTTTGGTATTTACGCAAATCAAACTTGTAATAGTAGGGTGCCTTATGTGCCACCCCCGTTTTTAGTTCATCCAGTTTTTTCAATACGCCGGTGCCAACAATTTTTCGTTGAAAATTTCTCCTGTCCAGTTTCTTATCTAAAATGGTTTCGTATAATTTTTGTAATTCGGGCATGGTAAATTTCTCTGGTAAAAGATTGAACCCCACCGGGTGGTAATTCAGTTGTAATTGCAAATTTTCCAATGCCTTTTGCAGTATCTCACGGTGGTCAAGCAGCATTCCGGGAATCTCATGAATATTAAACCATTCGCAGGCGGAGGAAAACGAATCAGGTACCGGTTTTGCTTTTGAAAAATCTACCAGGGCGGTATAGCCTACAGTAAGAAAGCGTTCAAACATCCAGCTATCTTCAACCACTACACCTGCGTTTTTCAAAAACTGCTGATTGATGTCTTTGGGTGATCGTTCCGGTGCACTAAACACATAGAACTGCTGCATAAAGATGTTATCTAACCCGGTTCGCTTTTTCAGTATGCGTTTTGCAGCTTCATCCATGTGCTCCTCTTTTAAAATAAATCCACCGGGTAAAGCCCATAGGCCTGCGTATTTTGCGTGTAGCAACAATACCTTTAATTCGTTGGCATGAAATCCAAAAATGATACAATCCACCGATATATGGCGTAAGAATTTCTCATGACCAACCAGGAAATGTTCTATTAATTCCTTATTAAAACTCATACAATAAAATTAATGGGGTGTGCCCAGATTAAAAATAAAATTATGCAATAGTCGAAAATTATGTATATCATTATGTCAAACAGGTATGATGTAAAAACCTCCTCAATTGTGGGTGTTTTTTGTTTGTTTGGGTATTGTAGTTGCTTTAGGTAAATTTGCAGCGTTTATGCTTTGGGAGGTTATTGAAGATAATAAAGTTGGTAAGGCTTTTACTTGTTATTTTATTCACTTTCTTAAATCGCAAAGCGCAATACTTTTTTTTAAAGGCAGTTTGTAATAATTTGAATGCGTAGCAAAACGAGACGCTGTACAAGAGTGCAATCCGCTGAGGCGGACAGGCTACTACCGAAGCTTATAGTGGTACTAAGGCTAAGGACAATAAAAATTTCATGACAGATCCAAAAAGATATTTAATTACTTCTGCGCTTCCGTATGCCAATGGGCCCAAACACGTCGGTCACCTGGCAGGGGCGTATTTACCTGCAGACATTTATGTGCGTTACCTGAGAGCAAAGAAAGAGAACGTGGTGTATGTATGTGGCAGTGATGAACATGGTGCAGCCATTACCATCCAGGCGATGAAAGAAAATACAACTCCACGTGCCATTGTAGATAAGTACCATGCGTTGCTGAAAACCAATATGGCCGACCTGGGCATTTCCTTTGATATTTATCACCGCACTACTGACCCGTTACATCATGAAACCGCACAGGAGTTTTTTACAGTTTTAAATGACAAGGGCGACCTTGAAATAAAAGAGACCGAACAATATTTTGATGAAGCTGCCAATACATTTTTAGCCGACCGGTATATTATTGGTACCTGCCCGGTATGTGGTAATTCAAATGCCTACGGTGATCAGTGTGAAAAATGTGGCACCTCTTTAAGCCCGGAAGAATTGATCAATCCCCGAAGCACATTGAGCGGCAATGCACCTATAAAAAAATTAACCAAACACTGGTACCTGCCTTTAGACAGGCATGAAGAATTTCTGCGTAAATGGATACTCGAAGATCATAAAAGCGACTGGAAGGCAAATGTGCTGGGCCAATGTAAAAGCTGGCTGGATGCAGGCTTGCAGGCGAGAGCAGTAACGAGGGATTTGGATTGGGGGATAAAAGTACCAGAGACAGCCTCCCCCAACCCCTCCGAAGGCGGGGCTTTAGACCCTGATGAATGGGAGGAATCTAGCGCATATCATAGAGCCGACCCAATTGTATATGGACTGCTTAAGGGATTTGTAGAAGAGCATAGAAGTAAACCTACTAATACTGAAAATATATTATGGCAAATTTTGCGGGGTAAAAAATTAGATGGTTATAAATTCAGGCGTCAACATATCATCGGAAATTTTATTGCTGATTTCGTTTGTTTATCCAAAAGGGTAGTCATTGAAGTTGACGGTTTAATACATCAAACAAAGGAAAATGAAATTAGTGATGAAGAAAGGACTTTAGTATTAAATAAGTTGGGCTTTGAAGTGATTCGTTTTACAAATGAAGAAGTAGTTGGTGACACAGACAATGTGTTAAATAAGATACTACACCGCCTCAACGTAAAGAGCCAAACAGTAGCAGGCTCTAAGAACCCCCCTTCGGGGGGCAGGGGGGCTGGCAAAGTCCTTTACGTTTGGTTTGATGCCCCTATTGGTTATATCAGTGCAACCAAACAATGGGCCATCGATAACAACAAAGACTGGAAACCTTATTGGTATGATGAAGGCACCAAACTGGTTCATTTTATAGGCAAGGATAATATTGTTTTTCATGCCATCATATTTCCGGTGATGTTAAAACTACATGGAAATATTCTACCGGAAAATGTTCCGAGTAATGAATTCATGAACCTGGAAGGAGATAAGATGAGTACCAGTCGCGGCTGGAGTATTGAAATGGAAGATTATATCAACGATTTCGTTAAGAAGGAAAACGGTGGCGATCAAATGGTGGATGCGTTGCGCTACTATTTAACAGCTATTGCTCCCGAAACCAAAGACAGTGAATTTACCTGGAAAGGTTTCCAGGATGCAGTAAAAGGTGAATTGGTGGATGTGTTTGGCAATTTTGTGAACAGGGCTTTTGTATTGATGCATAAATTATGCAATGGAAAAGTGCCTCCTTTACATAATGACATATTGGATGAGGCTGACAAGGTTTTATTTGCAGAAATTGCAAAGTCGAAGACAACTATTGAAAACTTAATTGAAACCTACAAGTTCAGGGATGCGCAATACGAAGTAATTGACCTGGCGAGAAAGGGCAATAAATACATGCAGGATAAGCAGCCCTGGATTGTTGCTAAGAGGTTAGCCTCCCCCAACCTTGAAAGAGAGGCCTCCCCCAACCCCTCCGGAGGAGGGGCTTTGGACCCTGCTATTTCAGAACAGTTCTCCAAATTAGCTGGGTCTGAGAACTCCCCTTCGGGGGGCAGGGGGGCAGCACAAAAGCAAATTGATAATTGTTTACATATTTGTTTACAGTTGACGGCTAATCTGGCGGTATTCATTAATCCGTTTCTACCTTTTGCAGCACGTAAAATGTGCTACATGATGAAAGTGGTTGACAAAATGCTGGATTGGGAAAATGCAGGTAAACCTAAGCTATTAAGTGTGGGTTATTCATTAAGGGAACCCCAGTTATTATTCAGAAAGATTGAAGATACAGAGGTTGCTGAGCAGGTAGAAAAATTAAAAATTAAAAGTGCAAAAATAAAAATGGAAAAAGACGCTCTTAACGCCGAAGGAAAAACCTCCCCCAACCACGACGGAGAAGCCTCCCCCAACCCCTCCGAAGGAGGGGCTTTGGACCCTGCGAATTTTGAACAGCTCTCAAAATTAGCTGGGTCTGAGAACCCTCCTACGGGGGGCAGGGGGGCTAAGCCGGAAATCGTATTTGATGATTTTGCAAAAATTGATCTTAAAGTAGGTACCATTTTAACGGCGGAAAAAGTAGCGAAGGCTGATAAGTTATTAAAGCTGGAAGTGGACCTGGGATATGAAAAGAGAACCATCGTTAGTGGGATTGCCCTACATTTTGTCCCTGCTGATATTATTGGTAAGCAGGTAGTGGTGGTTGCCAACCTGGCACCAAGGAAAATGCGTGGAATAGAAAGCAATGGAATGATATTGATGGCGGAAGATGCAGACGGCAAACTGAAATTTGTAAACCCGGATGAGGCAGTACCGAATGGGAGTGGTGTGAGCTAGTAAGAAAGCCACCGGCAAACCGGGTAATGAATTAAACTGAATGAATGAACCAGTTCCGCAGTGCGGCGTTTTAATGAAGCAGGACAGCATGTTAATTGGAAGGCGATACGTGCTAACGGGTTAGTTAATTATTCCGCTATAGGAAAATTAATGATCAACATGCAGCCATTTCCGGGGGAGGTAATTATTTCAACATTGCCATTGTATGCATCTACCCGGTTAAAGATATTTATGAAGCCAATGCCGGTTACTTTCTGTTCTGCTTTATTAAAACCTTTTCCATGGTCACTGATGATCAGTTCAACCTGCTGGTTGTTTTCTTTTAAAGATATCAGCGCTTCACTTGTTTCAGCATACTTTAAAATATTATTGCTTTGTTCCTGGATGATGCGGTAAACCATCAATTGTTGTTCCGGTGATAATTTCGCAACCACTTCATTACTGATATAAACATGAAGTTGAATATTTTTTAGCAACAACATGGTGGCGGCAATATCGGCAATGCTTTTTTGCAAACCAATATTTGTGATTACGGTGGAGGTCAATGTTTTGGATAATCCTCTTATTTCTTCCACTGCCATCAATAGATATTCGGTGGCTTTATCAAGCAATTCATGGGGATGTTGATCCTTCTTTTTTGCTACACAAATATGCAGCTTGGCGCTCATGAGCAATTGGTTAACATTATCATGTAATTCACCGCATATCCGGTTTCTTTCTTTTTCCTGGGCCTTGATGGTAGCCTGGTTAATCATTCGCTGCTTTTGTACCTGTTCGTGCAGTAATTGAGCTTCTAATTTTTTTCTTTGAGTGATATCCTGCATTGCGCCAATTACCCGGTTTAGTTTTCCGTTTTCATGATGGGCATAAGCCTTATCTAATAAATGCCTGTAACTGCCATCGGCAATTTGAAAGCGGTATTCATTTTCCCAGTTCGTTACATTATTATTCAGGCAATAATCTACGTTTACTTTTATCCTGTTTTTATCCTGGGGATGTATTTTGCTAAAAAGCCATTCAGGCGTTGGAATTATTTCTTCTTTTTTGTACCCGGTAAATGTGATAAAGCTGTCACTTAGGTAAATGAATCCGGTGGCGATATCCAGATCCCAGATGGCATCAGAACTGGCATTTATGGCAAAATGGTATCGTTCATACATTTTGTCAATTTCTTTTTGCGCCTTTTTTTTGTCTGTGATTTCTATAGCATGTCCGCCTACCAGTTTTTTATTGTTTTTTGCGGGTAACAAAAACCAATAACAGATATAATACCGAACGCTGCCATCACTACCTGTTAATACTTCTTCTATAATGATTGGTTTACCATTTTGTAGTACTCTTGTATTCCTTTTTAAAATCGTAGCCAATACTTTTTCAGATGTTGTAACTGCGGGAACATTTCCACCCAATGTACCGGCGGCTAAGCCCATGTTTTCCATAAACCGGGGATTGCCGTATATCAATACTCCGTCTTCATCATATATCCATCCTAACGTAGGACTGTCTTTCATGAAATTCCTAAACAACGATTCGCTTTCGGATAAACGTTCGTTTTTTTCTTTCACTGCTGTTATTTCAACAAATGAAACCACCGCCGCAACAGGCAGGTTTGAATGATTATCAAAAACCGCCCTTGTATTTACTGCGATCCATATTTTATTGTCGTTCTTAAAATACTCCAGTCCCATCACCACATTATTACATTCCTTACCCGTTTTTAACGTAACGAGCGCAGGGTAATCGCTTTTAGGAAATTCGCTTCCATCTTCCCTGATTGTTTTCCACCGGGGAGAAGTGAGTCTTTTTCCTTTAATTTCATCTTCGGTAAGCCCTAATAATGATGTTGCATTTTTATTTGCTGCCCCAATTGTGCCATTCGCATTTATCAGCATAACACCTTCAGCAAGTGATTCAACCAAGGCCTGGTAAGTATTTTCTGTTATTCCCTGTTTTTTTTCCTGGCTAAGTTTTTTTGAAATATTATAGCTATTGATAACGATTGAACTTATTACACCTGCATCATCTTTAATAACATTGCAGCGGGTACTAAAAACCAATTTTCTATTGCAGTGATTAAAAATAATATCTCCCTGCCAATATCCATTATTAAGCAGGTTTTCCATTGCTATATCTATGTTGGTGCCAATCAGTTCAAATTGCAACACATTAAATAGCAATTTTCCATTTGCATCAAGGGATGTAAATCCATACACTGATGCTGCGATGTCATTAAACCCCCGAATAATAAATTTTGAATCTGTAATAATGACTGCTTCAGACACTGAGCCCGATAACGCTTCTTTCGCTAAATTGGATTTGTAGCTTACTGAAAGTGTTGTAGATGGTAGGATACTTGTTTTGTTAACAAGCTTGGTCATGAATATTGGATTTTTTTAAATAATAAGTAGTTACAAAAAAGCGTAGGTAAACATAATTTTTTAAATCCAATTAGCAATAATTTTTTAAAAAATTTGCCCTTTTGAGTTATTAATTTATCTGCGAAGCAAAAAACCGGGAAAGAGCCAGGTGGATTTCCAGTAAATAAAGTATGGTAAAAATTAGGCATATGGTTTAACGGAATGTTTTTTTCAACCGGGTGATCAGAATTTTTTGTTGCCGGCGGTGAAATATTGGGAAACCCGGAACTACCTTTTTTAGTGGATAGACTACGCATACTTATTGATTATTATCACATCAGTTGCAGGTAATAATATTTACAACACTATTTATAATTGCTTTTATAAAATGTCTTAATTTCGACTATTGTAAATAGTTGTTTAACTAACTAATTTTATTGTATGTCGAAAAGAATCATAAAAAAAGTAGTAGTGTTAGGGAGTGGTGTAATGGGAAGTCGTATTGCCTGTCACTTTGCGGGTATTGGCCTGCAGGTGTTGCTGCTAGATATTGCCCCAAAAGATTTGACGGATGCTGAAAAGGCGAAAAACCTTTCCGTTGAACATCCGGCGGTGAAGAACCGGGTTGTGAATGATGCGCTTGCTGCTGCATTAAAATCAAACCCATCACCGGTGTATACCAAAGATGTGGTAAAGAGAATTAAGACCGGCAACTTTACGGACAATATGAAAGATATTGCCAGTTATGACTGGGTGATAGAAGTAGTTGTAGAAAGATTGGATATAAAGCAATCTGTTTTTACGGAGGTTGAAAAATACCGTAAGCCGGGTACACTGATAACTTCCAATACTTCGGGTATTCCCATTCACATGATGACCGAAGGAAGAAGTGAAGATTTTAAAAAGCATTTTTGCGGCACCCATTTTTTTAACCCACCAAGATATTTGCGTTTACTGGAAATTATTCCAACGCCATTTACTGATGCAGCGGTTGTGGATTTTTTAATGGATTATGGAAGTTTGCAGTTGGGCAAAACTACGGTGCTTTGCAAGGATACGCCGGCGTTTATTGCTAACCGGGTTGGTGTATTTGGTATGATGGCCATTATGAATGCCATGGAAAAACTACAATTAACTGTGGATGAAATTGATGCGTTGACTGGTCCTGTAATAGGAAGGCCAAAGTCGGCTACTTTCCGTACTGCAGATGTGGTAGGTATTGATACACTGGTAAAAGTGGCAAAAGGTGTTTATGAAAATTGTCCGGATGATGAAGCAAAAGAGCAGTTCATAATTCCAGCCTGGCTGGATAAAATGGTCGAGAATAAATGGCTGGGCGATAAAACCGGTCAGGGGTTCTTTAAAAAAATGCCGCCAACCGCTAAAGGAGAGAAGGAAATTTACGTGTTGAACCTTGCTACATTGGAATATGAGCCCCGTAAAAAGCCAAGGTTTGCAACTTTGGAAACCGCTAAACCAATTGATGATTTAAAAACGAGAATAAAGGCTTTGTGCGCAGGCACCGATAAAGCCGGAGAATTTTACCGCCTGTTTCATTTCAATTTGTTTGCTTACATCTCTCACAGGATACCTGAAATAACGGATGAATTGTATAGGGTAGACGATGGCATGATGGCTGGCTTTGGATGGGAGATAGGGGCATTTGAAACCTGGGACCTGTTAGGGGTAGCCAAAACTACCGAAGCAATGAAAGGGGCCGGTTACCAGGTAGCTCCATGGGTTAATGAAATGCTGGCCAGCGGTGCTGCCGGATTTTATAAAGTTGAAAATGGCAAACGGTTGTACTATGATATTAATAGCAAGGGGTACAAGGCAATGCCGGGTGGCGATGCATTTATCGTAATGAAGAATTTTGCCGGACAAACCGTTTGGAAGAACAGTGCATGTCGTACTTACCATTTGGGTGAGGATGTACTCGGACTTGAATGGTACACCAAGATGGGCAGCATTGGCGGAGAGGTACTGGAAGGTATTCAGAAATCAATTGCCCTGGCTGAGGATAAATATAAGGGGCTTGTAATAGCAAACGAAGGAGCCAATTTTAGCGCCGGGGCCAATGTGGGTATGATATTTATGCTGGCGATAGAGCAGGATTATGATGAAATCGACATGGCAATAAGAATGTTTCAGAATACAATAATGCGTTGCCGTTATTCCGCCATTCCGGTAGTAGTTGCACCACATGGGCTTGCCCTGGGTGGTGCCTGCGAAATGAGTTTGCATGCAGATAAAGTTATTGCTGCTGCTGAAACGTATACCGGGTTGGTAGAAGTTGGGATTGGTGTTATTCCGGGTGGCGCCGGTACCAAGGAATTCGTATTGCGTGCCGCAGATGAAATGCATGATGGGGAAGTAGATACCATTACATTACAAAATCGCTTTCTTACAATCGCTACTGCAAAAGTGGCTACCTCAGCACACGAAGCGTACGATGTAGGTATTTACAGAAAAGGCAGGGATTTGATCAGCATGAACCTGGGCAGAAGGATAGCGGAGGGCAAACAAGCGGTGATTGACCTGTATGACGATGGCTATACAATGCCACTACAACGCAATGATATCAAGGTACTGGGGCGTGGTGCATTGGGTGCCATGCTTGCAGGTATCAACGGTATGCGGTTGGGAAATTACGCTACCGAACACGATGCGACCGTGGCTAAAAAGTTGGCTTATGTAATGTGCGGCGGCGATTTAAGCGAACCAACTTTAGTAAGCGAACAATATTTATTAGACCTGGAAAGAGAAGCATTTCTAAGCCTTACCGGAGAAAAGAAAACGCTTGAAAGAATTCAAAGTGTATTGAAGAGTGGAAAGCCATTGCGTAATTAAAAATAATATAGTCAGGGTTGCTCCCTATTGCTCGTTGCAATTAGTCTATCTTACGCCACTGGGTAAGTTAAACTTTGCAAAATGAATAAATTCATGGGAGGCCTCACGCTGGGGATTTTGTTGACAGCTTGTTTTTTCATTTTTGTAAATCCATTGCAAAAGAAAGCATTTGTGCAGGAGCCGGCAATTATAGAAAACCTAATTGATACGTTGGCTGCACCCCACAGTGTAAGCATCAATGATACTGTCATCCTACGCCATTCTACTCCTGTAAATATCAATGACAAAGTGAACAGGGATTCATTGGTAATATTTGCCAAATCTCTGTTGGGTACGCCTTATTTGTATGGTAGCATAAATCCCGCTAAGGGGTTTGACTGTTCAGGGTTTATTACGTATGTATTTAATCATTTCAAAATTGTAGTCCCACGCTCATCTTATGAATTTGCTAATATTGGAGTAAAAGGTTCTTTGAATACATGCAGGCCCGGCGATGTTATTTTGTTTACCGGCACTGATCCGTTGGAAAGTACTATCGGCCATATTGGTATTGTTTGCGAAAATATAAACGGCACTCCTTCTTTTATACATAGCACCAGTGGAAAGGCTTTTGGTGTTGCCATTACCTCAATGGACAATAAGTTTTACCAGGAAAGATTTATTTCTGTAAATGATATCCTCTAGACAAAATAATTCAGTCTGACGGTCCCCGTCTGGCTATATTTTTTTTAATGGATCAGAAAGGAGATAAGGTGATACTTCCGGGTCAGGGGGAGTCAGTCGGACCGGAAGTTTTACCATGTTTCCATTTAAAGTAAAAATAAAATGGGATGCCCATTGCTGTTAGTACCAATCCAAATACCGAATTGATAAAATGTGTTTTGCCTGCCAGGTAATTGTCGATGTCTGTATACAAGGTAAGCCCAAAATAGAAGGCAGTAAAAATAATAAAAATCGCAGGGGCAACGGGGTATCCCCAGGCTTTGTAAGGACGCTCCGCATCCGGCATTTTCTTTCGCAGAATAAAAATTCCGGCGGCTAAAAAGCCGTAAAATATCCACGTAATAAATACAAACAGATCGGTCAGCATATCAAAGGAACCTGTTAAAACAAATAAACAACTCCACACTCCATGCAGCCACAAAGCATTGGAAGGTGTTTTATGTTTTGGATGAACATTTCCAATCTGTTTAAAAAATACCCCATCCTTCGCCATTGCGAAAGTTACCCTGCAACAGGCTAAAACATTTCCATTGGTAGCGCCAAAGGCAGAAATCATAACTAGTAGCGCAATAAAGCCCACGCCGGTTTTACCTAATACTGGTTGCAATGCATCGGTAGCAACCAGGGTAGATTTTGCCATTGCATCCACCGGCAAAATATATAGGTATGCCTGGCTGGTTAACACGTACAACAAGATGCAGAGTCCAAGGCCTATGAATAACCCCCGGGGTATATTTTTTTTCGGATTATTAATTTCTCCTGCCACAAAGCCAATATTGTTCCATCCGTCATAAGCCGCAAAGGCACCAGATAAAGCTGCCACAATGCCTGCCAGAACACCCCAGCTTTTGAGTTCGGTATGTGTTGAATTTTGAATGAAATGTTGAGTGGAGCCTTTTCCTGAAAAAAATATCAATCCAATCATCAGTAACAAGGCAGCTACCTTAATAATGGAAAAAAATAACTGCACCGCTCCACCTGCCTTTACACTCCGGCTATTGATCCACGTTAGTGCCAGTACGATAAAAATCGTCAGGGTTTTTACGCCAAAATTTTCCAATGGATAAAGCTGTCCCATAAAGGGGAGGGTAAGTTGCCATGAATGTTCAACCACCAATGAAAACCGGGGTAGTGTAAAAAAATATTCAGCATACTGGGAAAAGATAAATGCAATGGAAGCTACCCCGGCTGTGTTGATAACGGCAAAGCAGGCCCATCCATAGATGTAAGCAAAAAAGTTACCGTACATTTTTTGAAAGAAAACATATTGGCCGCCGGTAACCGGCATCATGGCGCCAACCTCTGCTATGATGGCTGCTCCCATCATTGAAATAACACCGGCAAATATCCACACAAACAGCAACAACAGAGGAGATCCCAATTGGCCGGCCATGATCGCCGGCTTCATAAATATACTGGAACCTATTACACTGCCGGCTACAATAGAAATGGTTGTCCACAAATTTAGTTTGCGTGTAAGCGTGGGAGTAGCTGGCATGTAGCGTATTTACCGTTTTTTGTTGACCGTTTTACTTTCCTGGAAACTATTTTAAAAACCTATCAATGATTGGAACTAAAGGATGATTCATATCGGAGTTTTAAAGTTTCGATATAGTTTTTCAATTTGAGAAAATTAATTTAAATAAAGAGTCTTTCACACGAATCAACTGTAAACAGATAACAAGAAACAGTAAACCTACTGGTTCATGCTTTCCGCAATTAACCGGTGAAAATGATGCGTGCCAGTTTCTCTTGTTACGGAATACCTGCCATGGTTATAGAACCTTGATACAATCCCCTTTTGCACCTTTTCTACAATCTCTTCATCTTCTAATTCTACTTTATCCAAATCACTTCCGGCACCTTTATCATATTTTTCTTCCTGCCACATGTACACAATGAATTCCACCCTGGTTTTATTTACACTAACCGGGTTAATAATATTTACAGATAATCCCCAGGGATAAAAATTGAACATCATATTTGGATACACCCAAAAGTAATAGGCCGCTACATTTAAACCATAATCTACTGAATGGGCAGGCAGATCAAAACAATCAGTTTCATTTTTGCCAATACCCAGTTGCAAAGATGCTTTCGGATATAGCTCTGTGGTGTATTCGCTAAAATCGAGCGCTGCATTTAACGTCGCATGTACAAAAGGGATGTGAAAGCCTTCCAGGTAATTTTCACAATACAATGCCCAGTTGGCATCTACCTCAAATGTTTTACCAAGGTCGGGCCGGTAGTGAAATTCATTCATCGGCAGCCAGCTCATACGGTCCATCATATCCTTTAAATAATGGGCAGCTTCGGCATTCTTATTAATAGAAGTGAATAATAAATTTCCCCAGTTAAAAAGGGGAAGTGCAGGCAGGTTATCTTCTGCTGTGGGGAAATTTTCAACCCCCTTAAACTCAGGCATCGAAATTAATTTTCCGTTCAGTTCAAATAATCTTCCATGATATTTGCATCGCAGGCTGGAAACTTTGCTGCATGCTTTGTAGGTCACCATATTTCCCCGGTGTGTGCATACGTTGGAGAGGCAATGAATATTTCCTTCCTTATCGTTGGTAAGCATCAATGGTTCATCTAAATAATTTTCAAGCAGGATAAAAGGTTGTACATCTCCGCTAAACTTTACCTGCTCTTTGCTACCGATAAATTGCCAGGAAGGGGCGAATATTTTTTCTTTGGCAGTTTCAAAATACCCGGGGTTGGTATAAAAATCGGTTAGCAGCGTATTTGCTTTCGCAATGTTGGGATCAATATATAAACGATTCATAAAAAAGTTTTCTAAATTTAATTCAATTTACGGCAAATACAATGGTAAGCGATGAAGGAATTTGGGTTCGTTATTTTCCGGGTAACCAGAAAAAATATCATTAATTGCATTTAAAAGTATATGCCGGTTGGCATGCAAACAAATAACCATGGGAGAAGCTGAGATAAATACTACCAGGCAACAAATAATGATTCATTCAGTAATATTCTTTTACGGTGATGCGGCCAGTGATACATTGAGTTTTCAAATTGCAAAGGATATCGCAGACCATTGGAACGAAGCCGGCGGGAAGGTAATACTGAAAAATCAGGTGTACGATGTTGTTTTTAATATAACGGGCCATTGGGGTGAAAACCTGGCACCGGAAACAGTTTTTGAAAACACTGATCCACGTAATAATTATTTCAGGATTGAATCCTATTCCGGCCATGATATTTCTTTTGTGGATGGTATCGGCAGCAATACGGGTTATTTTAAATTGGATAACCTGCTTCATAACTCTACCACGGCTGCACATGAATACGGGCATACCATTGGCCTGCATCATCCAAATAAATTGGATATCAGGGGAAAGGGCAGACCGGGAATCATGTACCCGAGGGGTACTATTGTGGATCCGGAATATCAATACAATCCCGCGGCTGCTCCGTTGGAACCTGGAGGTACAATCAATCCTTTTACCCGGAAAGTGTTGCAGGAAGATATTGATAACCTTCATTTAAAAAAGCTTGATTTCAGCAGGAATGGGTTTGCCATGTTGGGTGAATTTACTTCTCAATGGCATGAGAAACATTTGCAATAATAACATAGTACGGGGATGCAAACCCAGTGCTTGTTTGTTGATCAGTAAACCGCTTATAATATTTTTACTCCTGATCAATTATAAAATCACCTATCTTCAAACCTTAAATATTCATAGGTATTATGTCAATTCTTTCCATAGAAAATATACGTAAAGATTACGGAAGGGTGCAGGCTTTGAAAGGAGTTAGTTTTGATGTTCCCAAAGGAGCTGTATTTGGAATTTTGGGCCCCAACGGTAGTGGTAAAACAACCATGCTCGGTATTATCATGGATATTTTAAAACCAACTTCGGGTACTTATAAGTTATTCAATGAAGTGCCCAACGAAACGCATCGCAGTCAGATCGGTACCTTTTTGGAGACCCCGAATTTTTATCATTATTTATCAGCAGAGCGAAATTTAAAGATAGCGGCTGCAATCAAAGAAAGAGGTGAAGAAGATATTCCACGGGTGTTGGAAATGGTAAATCTCACACAGCGAAAAGATTCCCGTTTCAGCACTTATTCACTGGGGATGAAACAGCGGCTGGCCATCGCATCCTGCCTGTTGGGTAATCCTGAAGTATTAATATTGGATGAGCCTACCAATGGGCTGGACCCGGTGGGTATTGCGGAGATAAGAGAGCTGATAAAAAAGCTGCACCTGGAAGGCAAAACCATTATCATGGCAAGTCACTTACTGGATGAGGTTGAAAAAGTATGTACCCATGTGGCCATATTAAAGAAGGGTGAACTGGTTGCTACCGGTAATGTGAACGAGATACTGGCATCAGAAGATATTGTTGAAATCGGTGCAGCCAACATGAGCGCATTAAAAGATGCGGTACTTCAATTGAAGGGCTACAGCCGATTCAATGAGCAAGGTAATTTATTGCAACTTTTTTATCCCATCGGTAGTGCAAATCTTGAAACTGTTAACCAGTACTGTTTTAACAGGGGTGTTGTACTGAATTGTTTGTACTTAAAAAAGAAAAGTCTGGAATCAAAATTCATGGAACTAACAAACTAATTATAAATCCGGGTTATGTCGAAATTATTAAAGATTGAATGGCTGAAAATAAAAAACTATAATGCATTTATTATTCTCAGTAGTTTTTTTGCCCTGGGTGTAATTACAGTAAACTACATCGTTTTTCTTGTAAATAAGAATATGATCAGCCAAACGGGCGCTGCAAATATTATGGGTACGTTTTCACCATATAATTTTGATAAAACCTGGCAAACTACCAGCTATGCCGCGGGCTGGCTTTTGCTGCTGCCAGCCTTATTATTAATTATACTGATCACAAATGAATTTACCTTTCGTACCCACCGTCAAAACATTATTGACGGATGGTCAAGGCAACAATTTATTCATGTTAAGATCGTAATGGCTTTATTAACAGCCGTGTTTTCTACCATCCTGGTTTTTTTTACAGCGCTTATATTTGGGTTGTTATCGGGGTCCGACTTTTCAACAAATGGTATTTCTCATGTTGGATATTTTTTTTTAAAGGCACTGTCTTATAATATGATCGCTGTTTTAATTGCTGTGTTAATCAGGAGAACCGGTTTTGCAATCGGTGTGTTTTTTATCTATATGGGATTCGAAAATTTTATTTCGCAGTTGCTGGATGTATGGAGCATCAGGTTGCGAAGCAAGAATAATATTGATCTGGGAAGTATGGGCGACTACCTCCCCATGAATTCGGCAGATGGAATGCTTACTTTTCCGGATAATCCAATAAAGGGGCTGGCCAAAGGTGTATTGCCAACCGATTACCCATGGCTTGTGCTTGGCTTATCGATCGCTTATCTTATATTATTTTATTGGTGGAGTATGAATCGAATGGTTAAAACTGATTTGTGATCGGTTTAATGATGTGTTAGCTCAGTAAGGGCTGCTTCTATTGTTGGGTACAAAAAAGTAAACCCTGTGTTTTTAATTTTGCCGCAACTTACCGTTGTACTTTTGAGAACTTCTATACTCCTGTTACCAAGCATTATTTTTAATACAAATCCCGGTACGTGAAGGGGAATATAAAATTTTCCTTTTAATTGATTGGCAAGTTCAATAGTCAATACTTTATTGGTAACCGGGTTGGGAGCCACCGCATTATAGCTTCCACTCAAATGAGGATTTTCCATTCCTTCTATAAAAATTCTGCAAAGGTCATCTATATGTACCCAGCTTACCATTTGCTGGCCATCGCCTAAAATACCTGCCACTCCAAACCGGATGGGTTTTTTAAATTCGGCAAGTGCTCCCCCTTCGTTACTTAATACAATGCCTATGCGAATTTTAGCCAGGCGAATGCCCAGTTTTTCTACCGGCTCAATACTTTGCTCCCACAATTGGCAGGTACCTCCCAAAAATCCGCCCGCAGGTTTATCAGATTCAATAAATCCTTCTTTCGATGGGGCAGGATCTTCTCCATACCAGCCAATTGCAGAAGCACTTACCACCGTCTTGATGGAATGGACATTGTTTTGTAAAGTATGAATGAGCAGGGCACTGCTTTCCGTTCTGCTTTTTACAATCTCATCCTTGTAAGCCGGGGTCCATTTTTTATCTACTACACCTGCTCCGGCAAGATGTACAATGAAGTCTGCCTGTTTAATAGCGTTAATGTCAATTGTTTGTTTGGCTACATCCCATAAGGCATATTGTACATTTGGATACACTGATTTTTCGGCCGGTATTTTTCTCGTTAATACAATCACCTGGTACCCCTTATCGGATAAATTTTTTGTTAAATGTCGGCCAATCATGCCGGTGCCACCTGTAATTATTACTGTTTGCATACTTATTTAAATGGTTGGTTCTTTTGTGTAAAAACAAAAACTATTACATCTTGTTGATATCCGCAAAATCATTGCTGTTAAAAGCTTAATTTTATTTATTGTAAAGATAGTCATACTATGAAAAGGATATTTTATTTAATGTATTTGTTGTTGCTTCCAGTGCTTTCAATGGCACAACGCATTACTTTTTCAGAAACACAGCGGGAAGATAACCGGGATATTAATTTTGATATTATTGGTAAAATGAACAACAATGTTATTGTATTCAAAAATGCCAAATGGAAATACTCGGTGTCGGTTTACAATGCAGATGATATGACATTGAAGGAGAAAGTCGACCTTGATTTTATTCCGGATAAAGCCTTTAATGTGGAATATATTGCCTTCCCGAATAACTTTTATTTTATATACCAATACCAACGAAAAGGCGTGGTATATTGTATGGGTGCCAAAATGGATTTCAACGGGCATCTTATTGACAAACCTTTACAATTGGATACAACCCATGTAGGTGCTTTTGGCGACAACAAAATATATAGTACGATCAATAGCGATGATAAGAAGCACATTATGATTTTCAAGATTTTAAAAAGAAACGAACAGTTTAATTTTTTGACCATCCTTTTCAACAACAAGCTGCTGATAGAACATAAATCCCGCCTCGACATCAATTATGATGACCGCAACGATGTGTACAGTGATTTTTTGCTGGATAATGAAGGTAATTTTATTTTTTCCAAGGCTGTCAAGTCAGGCCACCGTTCCAATATATCGTCACTTTATCTTGTTACCAAGGCTGCATTTCACGATACTTTTTCAATAAACAGAATAAGCCTGAATGAACTTTTTATCGATGAAATAAAAATGAAAATCGATAACGTCAACAAACGCTACCTCCTCAATTCTTTTTATTATTCTGAAAAACGGGGAAATATTGAAGGGATATTTAACACAATATGGGATGTAAAGGGCGACAGCACCTATGTAAACACTTTTACCAAACTAAACGACAGCATCAGGGACGTCGCTAAATCAAAAGGCAATTTAAAGCTTGCGTTCAATGATTTTTTCATGCGGAGCATTCTCTTGAAAAGAGACGGAAGTTATTTAATCGCCGCGGAAGATTATTCATCCCAGTCAAGTGGCAATACGGGTTGGAACCGCTGGGATTATTTGTATGGTTCGCCATTTTTGAGTCCTTATAATTATTATTATTACAACCCTTCTTTTGACGGGTATTACCGTCCCTACAACAGGTTTAATAATTTCCAAAGCACCCGTTATTATAGCGACAACATCATGTTGCTTGAAATCAGTAAATCAGGTAATTTGGATGCGGTGAAAATCATTCATAAGGAACAGTATTCAGATGATAACGATAATTACCTTTCCTTCTCCACTTTTATCACGGGGTCAGAAATACATTTCCTCTTTAACCTGATTGAAAAACGGGATAAACTCCTGACAGATAATACGGTTACTTCCACCGGTGCAATAAAACGAAACCCTACGCTGCGAAGTATTGAAAGGGGCTACGAGTTTATGCCAAAATTAGCGAAGCAGGTTGGGGCCAGCCAAATCATAATACCCTGCACTTTCCGTAACCAGATATGCTTTGCCAAAATTGATTTTTAATATAATGGTGCAGCCAGGGTGCAATGTTTCCTGGTGAAGTGAACTTCATCTGCATTCCATGAAAACATCAATTGGATATTAAACAAATTGAAATGAAGCAATCGATCTAACGGAACGACAGGGTGATATTTTGAGATTATGCAAACAAAACCTATTACAAATTTTACAGAAATTACTGATCGCATAACCTTATATGCAACGAATAGCAGCGAGGTGTTTTCCTAATGAAATTCACCCCGGAGGAATGGACTTATTCTCTTTAAATGATAAGTTGTTTACAGACTGTTCCCATTGTACTGTAACCATAAAAAAAAGGGGCAGATAGTAAAATCTATCTGCCCCTTTATATGATTATTATGATAAAATTAGCCGTTCTAAAAATCCAAACCTAAACTTAAATTCAACACCGGTTTGTTCCTGAAAAAACCATTCATTTGCCATCCTGCATCAAATCTTACAAAATAGCCCAGTAGGGTACTCCTGGCACCAAAACCATATCCGCCTGCAAATGGGCCAATGCCGCCTACCTTGGTAACGAACTGTATAGGCGGATCGCCTAAGATGGTTTGTGGACGTTTTAAACCACTGTAACTTCCGTTCCATGCCGCACCTAAATCAAAAAATTGTACCAACTGGAAATTTCTCAGGAAGGCGTTGTTAATTGGACGGCTGAAAAGCGTAGTAAATACCGGCAATCTAAATTCACTATTCATTATAATATTGTTATTGCCATTGGATACATTTTGATTAAAGCCTCTTAAATTAACAGCAAGGGTTTGAAAGGTATAATAGTTATCAGGTGCAGGAGGGTTATTATTAAACTTAGGAAACAAACCCCCATCTGTACCACCTGCATAGTAAATTGTTTTTTGATTGCCCCAACTAAATTCTGCAGCAGCCCGGCCGGCCCAGATAAAATTGCGGTAAATAGGATAATAATAACGGGCATCTACACCCCAGTTAAAATTAAATCTACCGGTACTGAACTTTGCCTTACTGATATCAGTATTCCAATCAAAATAGAATTTATACCTCAACCCATTCCAAATGTTTTGAGTTGGATTAAGGGTGTTATCATATACATACTCTACATGCGTGGTAACAAATCTCTGCTTTATATCCGGTTCTTTTAAAGTTTGCGGATCATTAACATCCGTAAAGAAAACGGTCCGGTCGTTCCTGATACCAAAATCCAGTTTAATCTTTTTAGAATTATCAAAAGGATAAGCTATGCTGGCCTGGTAAAGATTGGTAAACACTCTTGCATTAGAATAACCCAGCACATTCCTGTAATAGGTAAGTCCCCAATCAAAGCGCCGCTTAAGATTGGTATAACTCATCAGCCACTCATTATCTTTTAAATTGGTAGATAATTTAAATGCCCCGGTGATTTTTACATCTTCCAGCAACTCGGAAGTGCCTAACCGAATTAAACCGTTCAATACAGTATTTGAAGAAAGATTAATAGGGCCCTGGCCACCTGCGTATGGTTGGTATCGGTTATACAAAACAGAATTATTAAATCCAACTCCACCGTAATCTGCCCCAAATTTCACCGGTTTATAAACATATAGTTTTGCTTTTTTCAGCACATCATTTCTTTCATAGTCATCGGTACCATAAGTTTTGCCAAGCCTGCTGCTGTCTTTCTTTTCATTTTCAAATTCAGTTTGAAAAGCATTGTCTTTATTGGGCGGAGGTTCTTTGTTGTCCAACGGTTTGCCATATTTATCGGTAGCCGTTTTTTCAATCTTATCTGCCATTACAATCCCTTTCATATAAGTGGTAGGCGGCACCGTGATATTACGGCGACGAAGAACATTGTCATCAATTTTTAACTTATACAACGTTTTTTCATCACTCTGCCTGGTAACCTCACTCACCTGGTTATTAATTCCGGCAACCCTTGTTTCCGCCACGCTGCTTTCATAATTCGATAAGGGGAAAGTGTAAGCCGTATCTTCTGAAAGGGCCACTACTGCAATGGAATCCACATCAATTTTCTTATATACCCTTAAAGTACTGTCTACTTCACTTAAGGAAGGATTCCGCAAAATTTCATCCCCAATCAATACCAATGTATCCAGGCCTGCGCCTTTGGTCATGAAGAATCCGGCATACCTGTTGCCGACTCCATTTTCATCACTGATAAATGTAAAATGAAGATAGTTGTAAGGCATTGGATAGCGTGCATTACCATACTTAAGATGGGATAACTGTGTAATCTGGTTAAATTCTGTTTTATCTCCATTGTCGGTGATCATAAAAATATTGTACCTGTTTTTACTTGGTAAAACCGTGTCGCCTGTTTTTGCATCAGGACCAGGTCGGTTACTGGCAAATAAAATCCCAGTTTTGCCGGGGAACGCTACAAAGGTCGCATCCAGGTCGTCATACACATCATTGGTGATCTGTTTCACTTTTTCATTTTCCAGTTTGTAGGTAAAGATATCCGTATGCCCGTTTTTAACAGCGCTCAATAAAAGTGTTCTGCCATCGGGCATATATTTTACATCCTGTATTTGTTGAAATTGATCGGTAAGGTCAAGTTTTGGAAATTTCTCCTTCGTTACTACATCGTAAACAAATAGTTTGATCCTTCCTTCCTTTTTGTATATAACAGTAAGCCTGGTGCCTTTTGGATCCCATGCCATGATGGGGTAATCCGGGTTGGTTTCATTTTTATAACTACGGATGCCGTATTTTAATAAAGTGGTATAGTCAAAATCCTCGCTGAGCCTCAATCTTACGATCCCTTTTTTATATTCCACTACGGCAAAAGAATTATTGCGGGCATTCGGATTTACATTGATCCGGTAATAATCCTGCCTTTTATTAATGTCAAAACTTTCAATGTAATTTCCTTTGGGATATGCTTTTCTCCGGGAAATGTCTTTGAAATATTTATCTTCTTCAAATTCCATAAAATCTGCCAGCACCGCTTTAAATTTTTGTTTACAGATCTGCAGGCAGGCCCTGTTTAAGTTTTTGTATATCCTCGCAAGGTATAACAGGTAGGTTACGTTTTCCTTCTTGTATTTCTCTTCAATATAATGCCAGAAAGAATGTCCGGCAAGCACCGGCTTGTCAAATGCAAACTGGTAAAAATTTTTGTAGTTGCCGCTGAGTATTTCACTTTTTAATTCGTCATCTAAGGCTGTACTCCAGTTTTCGCCGGCAAACGCTACATACCCATCCGTTAACCATTTTGGTAAATCAAGCAGGGCCTGGTTACCCGCAAATTCGCCCAGGTCATCTCCAAATAAAATATTATCAGTTAATATTCGGGCAATACCTTCCCTTATTTGTTTGCGTAAATGGGCATGGTCGCCATTAAAATAAACCACCATTTTGTTATTTACCAGTTGGGTGGCTCCCCCGGTAATCTGCCAGTCAATCCCAAGGCCAATATTGGACTGCTGCAGGTCAGCAAATTCGTTGTACACTATAATATTTGCCCGGCGCTGCAGACTGTACTCTACAAATCCTTCTATTTTAGGTGCCTCTTCTTCTGCCACCTGTGCAACAAATTTTCCCAGCTCCTGCCCTTTTTGATTGAAATAGGTATTGAAATTTTTTGTTTGATAATATTGCCATTTGAACTTTTTGTATTGAACCCGGTTTTTACCAAACTCAACGGTATTTACCTGTGCAGATGTTGTAAATGAGCCAATCAAAACAATACATAGGGTTGTGAAAATTATGCTGAACTTTGCCATATGGTATTTCATATTTGTTAATAAAATTACTCTATTCAAATCAATCGTAAAAATATCGCTTAAATAAGTAAACAAATTGCTAATGTTAAAAATAAAAACTTTTATTTTCAATCCGATACAGGAAAATACGTATTTAATCTATAATGAGTTTAAACAATGCTTAATAATTGACCCGGGTTGTTATTTTGATGAGGAAAAGGAAGCTATCAAAAATTATATTGCTAAAAATGATCTGCAACCTTTGTTGTTGTTGAATACACATTGCCACCTCGATCATGTATTTGGAAACAAGTTTATTGCTGATACCTATAAACTTACCCTGCAGTTGCATGAAAAAGAAAAGCTGGTATTATCCTATGCGCCTACATCCGGCCTCATGTACAACCTTCCTTTTGACAATTACTTGGGTGAATTTATATTTTTAAAAGAAGGCGACAAGATACAATTAGGACAGGATGAACTGCAAATAATAGAAGCGCCCGGGCATTCACCGGGAAGTATCTGCTTTTATAGCGCTGCACAAAATTTTATTATTGGTGGCGATGTATTGTTCAGGGGTGGTATTGGCAGAACAGACTTGCCCATGGGCGATCACCAGGCTTTGTTGAATAATATTAAAAATAAACTTTTTGTATTGCCAGGCGAAACAGTTGTGTACAGCGGGCATGGTCCTTCAACAACGATTGGGGAAGAAAAAAGGAGTAATCCATTTTTGACAGACTGAGCGTTGAATGTTGATGGTTGAAAGTTGATTATTTGTTAAGGACTCATGTGTTTTTAATGTTGCAGATATAGTGTTTGGCTGCAAGTGTTTTCCTTGGGTTCATTCTTCCCAATTGAGGAGCAGGTATCAATTAATAGTGTACAATCATCGACCGACCATCAACCTTTAAACAACCAGCCATCAACCATCAACTTTCAACCTCCAACCTGTTTTATCTCCATACATAGCTCAATTAAAACTCCGTTGGTTTCTTTAGGGTGTAAAAAGCAAACGAGCTTATTGTCAGCTCCCGGTTTAGGAAATTCATTCAGTAGTGTAAACCCTTCGCCCTTTAGCCTTTTCATTTCTGCAGCTATATCTGTTACTTCAAAAGCAATGTGATGCATTCCTTCCCCTTTTCTTTCGATGAATTTTGCAATCACTCCACCTGGTGTTGTACTCTCCAGCAGTTCTATTTTAGTATCACCTTTTTTAAAAAAAGCGGTATTTACCTGCTCTGTTTCCACGTTTTCGGTTTTATAACAAAGGCTGTTCAACAACTTTTCAAATAGAGGAACAGCACCTTCCAGATTTTTTACCGCAATGCCGATATGTTCTATTTTTAACATAGTAAAAAAGTTTACTTACCAATGGTTTACGATATCGGTAAATTGAAGGGAATGAGGTTGTTAACCCCGCTAAAATAAAACCTTTTACAGTAATTTCGTGTTATACCAACAAAATAGAAGATTATGTTGAAATTGCCCATTTATTTAGACAACAATGCTACCACCCCGATGGATCCAAGGGTTTTGGAAGCAATGACTCCCTATTTTTTGGAGCATTTTGGCAATGCAGCCAGCCGTAATCATCCATTTGGATGGGAGGCGGAAGAAGCAGTGGATTACGCAAGGGAGCAGGTGGCTAAATTAATCGGGGCAGATCCAAAAGAAATTATTTTTACCAGCGGTGCAACCGAAGGCGATAACCTGGCAATAAAGGGAGTGTACGAAATGTATGCTGCCAAAGGAAATCATATTATTACTGCAACTACGGAACATAAGGCGGTGCTGGATACCTGCAAACATATAGAAAAATTAGGGGGTGAGGTAACTTACCTGCAGGTAAAAGCAGATGGATTGATTGACTTAAAAGAATTGGAGGCCGCTATAAAACCTACCACTATTCTTATTTCCATCATGTACGCTAATAACGAGATTGGAACTATACAACCCATTCGTGAGATAAGCACTATCGCAAAGAAGCATGGTGTGTTGGTTTTTACTGATGCTACACAGGCAGTAGGTAAAATACCAGTGGATGTAAATAAGGACGGTATAGATTTAATGGCTTTTACGGGGCATAAAATGTACGGCCCTAAAGGTGTGGGAGCTTTATATGTTCGTCGTAAAAACCCAAGAGTAAAAGTTACCGCCCAAATGGATGGTGGCGGTCATGAACGAGGCATGCGGAGCGGAACATTGAATGTGCCGGGAATCGTTGGTTTTGGAAAAGCCTGCGAGCTTTGCAGGCTGTATATGGAAGAAGATACCAAGCGCATTGCTATTTTAAGAGATAAACTTGAAACGGAGTTGATGAAACTCGAAGAAACTTACATAAATGGAAGTACTAAACACCGGTTGCCCCATGTAACCAATATTTCCTTCAAGCATGTAGAAGGTGAAGGTTTGTTGATGGGCTTTAATAAAAATATCGCTTTAAGTTCAGGTTCTGCCTGTACCTCGGCCTCGCTTGAACCTTCCTACGTGTTAAAGGCACTGGGTTTAGGGGATGATCTGGCGCATAGTTCTCTTAGATTTGGTTTAGGACGATTTACCAATGAGGAGCAAATCGATTATACCATCAAGGCAATAAGCGAAACAGTGTTGAAGTTAAGAGACATGAGTCCGTTATGGGAAATGTACAAGGAAGGAATAGACTTGAGTACGATTGAGTGGGCAGCGCATTAAACAATTGGCTAATTAGCCAATGTGATAATGTGTTAATGAGAAAACGGAGCCGTTCGTTTATTAGAAAGTTGTTTTTTATTAAAGTTTTAGAAAGTAGAATTGAAAAAGTGTATATCAACAATTTTAAAGAATTAGGAAATAAGTTAATTATCAAATTATCAAATTATTTATCATGGCATATTCAGAAAAAGTTATTGACCACTACCAGAACCCTAAAAATGTAGGTACGCTTGATAAAAGCAGTAAGAATGTAGGTACTGGCCTGGTGGGAGCACCGGAATGCGGTGATGTGATGCGCCTGCAGATAGAAGTTGATGATTCAACCGGTATGATTACGGATGCCAGGTTCAAAACATTTGGATGTGGATCGGCGATTGCTTCTTCTTCTTTGGCTACGGAATGGCTAAAAGGAAAAAGTATCGATGAGGCACTTACAGTAGATAATATGGACTTTGTGGAAGAATTAAATCTGCCACCTGTAAAAATTCACTGTTCGGTATTGGCGGAAGATGCCATTAAAGCGGCCATCAACGACTACCGGGTGAAAAATGGAATGGAAGCAATTAAGTTTGAGGAGAGTGTAGTGCACTAAAAAAAAGGCTCCCCAACCCCTCTGACGGAGGGGCTTAAGAAGAGTAAAATAATTTAAATTGATTTTGGAGAATGAACAGTGAAGTTTTAAATATTGAACAAGACGCTGAAATAGTTGAGTCTAAAGTTGCTGCAACTGCGGTGACTGAGAATGCCATTTTCATCAGTGATAAAGCTAAGTCAAAAGTGATCAGCCTGATGAAAGATGCCGGATTAGGTGAAGATCCGTCTTATTTTTTACGGGTTGGCGTAGTAGGCGGCGGGTGTAGCGGACTAAGCTATAAAATGGATTTTGACAATGAACAAAAACCAATGGATCAGGCTTTTGAAGATAAAGGGGTTAAGATTGTTACCGATCTGAAAAGTTTTCTATACCTGGTAAATACGGAGTTGGAATTTAGTGATGGATTGAATGGTAAAGGCTTTTATTTCAATAATCCCAATGCCAGCAGGAGTTGTGGTTGCGGTGAAAGTTTTGCAGTGTAATTTTTTAATAAAGTAAATAAGCCCGCTTTTTACGAAGCGGGCTTTTTGTTGCATCAATATTTCCTCGGGTTATATTTCTTTATCTTTTAAAAAAGTTGGTGCGATGGTCTTTGCTTTTTCTTTGTGCGTCCTGGCTGGTTTGGGAGGCGGTGGCGGAGGCAAAGGCGGTGGAGGAGGCGGTGGCGGCGTTAACTTATCCATCTCCATAGCAGGAGGCGGTGGAGGAGGAGGCGGTGATGGGGCTAGCTGCATAGTTCCAGGAGGAACTGGCGGCGGAGGCGGAGGTGCCATTTTCTTTCCAGATTGTGCCCATAACTGTCCGGCAACCAGCGTAACAGTTATTAGTGTGACAATTTTTTTCATATAATAATTTTTCCCTAAGATGCCGGCACTTGCATAATCCATAAAAAAATCCCGCCATAAGGCGGGACCGTGCAGTTGGTTTTGGTAAACAACTATCGTTTGGTAATGCTTTGAATCTTTTCCCGGGTTAATTGAAATATTCCAATCGAAATCAGTACTCAAAGTTTCAACATGGAAGAAAATCTGTAAATAAGCAGTAGTTAATCAAGTTCAAATAACTTGTGTACTATCTTTGACAGATCCATTTTCCGAAATGCTGCTTGTAATAAAAAAAAAATGACAATATTTTTTATTGAAGGCTATACTGTCGAACGACAGGCATCACTTTTGCATGCCGTTTTTGTCTCTTTTTGTTGGGAATCAGGAGATTATTTTATTATGGGTAAGTTTTGCCGAAATGCTCATTCTTCGAGAAATTAAAATAATAACGGAATGCTTTTTTTTGGGTTATGTAAAATGCCAGGATTTATGAAAGCGAAAAATGATGATTGAAAATTATTCCGAATTATTGAACTAACCGAATTAACGGCAGCGATTGCATCTAATCCACGAATTCCATTTGTTTAAAAATGGAATGATACCGGCAGGTATTTAAGATTAATCGTGATAAAAACTCACTATGCTTTGTTCATCCAACAATCTATTTTAATTAGAAAAGGCGCCCTTAATCGAACTGGTGGACCTGCGAATTTATTAAACAAAAAATTTTATACCCTCTAAATTGTAAATTGCACCCAATTTAAAAATTCATGTGGAGTATTTGTAAAAAGGACCTGCAACAGTTTTTCAGTAATCTAACCGGTTATGTTGCCATCATTCTATTTTTGCTGGTGAACGGACTTTTTTTGTTTGTTTTAAAGGACAGTAACCTGTTCGACTTTGGATATGCTACACTCGATACTTTTTTTGAACTGGCTCCCTGGATCCTTATTTTTTTGGTACCGGCAATAACTATGCGATCTTTATCAGAAGAATTTAAAACAGGCACATTTGAAATTTTGCAAACCAGGCCCCTCAGTAAGTGGCAGATTGTGTCAGGAAAATTTGCATCTATTTTGCTGGTACTTCTATTTGTAATTGTACCTACGTTTATCTATGTATTCACCATTCAACAGCTTAGTGCCGGAGGAGGAATCGACAGTGGTGGCATTTCCGGAAGCTATATCGGCTTGTTTTTACTGGCAGCGGTATTTGCCGCCATCGGTTTGTGTTGCAGCAGTTTCACCAATAATGCAGTAGTTGCTTTTTTGGTAAGTGCATTCGCCAGTTTATTGCTGTATTTTGGTTTCAATGCACTCAGTAAATTACCGGTATTTGTGGCAAATGCAGATTATTATATCGAAATGGTGGGTATCGATTTTCATTACCGAAGTGTAAGCCGTGGTTTATTGGATAGCAGGGATATTATTTATTTTGGCAGCCTCATCACAATGTTTCTATTAATCACCGTGAAAAACCTGCTTAGGCGATAAGTTAGTATCCTGATGAAATCAGTTATCAATAAAATATTCAATAGTAGAATTTGGTTGCCCCTTGTAATCGTATTGTTGGTGCTCGTCAATTGGCTGGCGGCTTCTTTTCATACCAGTATTGATTTTACCAATGAGAAAAGGTTTACCCTATCCAACTCCACCCAATCCGTTCTAAAAAATTTAGATAGTACAGTTGATATTACCGTATTGTTGAGCGGTGATATCAAATCTGAGTTTAAAAAGTTATCCAACAGTACAAAGGAGTTGCTGGAGAACTTTAAGAATTACGGGGGAAACAACATTCAATATAAATTTGAGATTCCGGGAGAAGGGTTGGATGATTCTGCAAAGGCAACAATATTTGAATCACTGATAGGAATGGGATTGCGGCCTACCAATCAAAAGGTGCAGGTAAAGGAAGGAGAGGGTAATAATAACCGGCGGATATTTCCGGGGGCAATTATTAAATATCATGATAAAGCAATTGCCATTGACCTGTTGCAGGGACAGGTTCAGAAAAATAGTTTTAATTCAAATGATATCCTCGACAAGAAGTCTTTAAACAGTGCAGAGGCATTGCTGGAGTATAAGTTCGCCAACGCCATTCAACAATTAACCCAACAGCAGGTACCGATAGTTGCGTATGCTTACGGCAATGGCGAGCCGCAATATGGCTTCCTGCCGGTAAATGATGTATTTGAAACACTGGGAAGAAATTTTATTGTAGATACAGTTAATATAAGATCGCAGCCATTCATCTCACGGGAATATGATGCCGTGGTAATTGTTAAACCTACCGAAAAATTTACAGATGATGATAAGTTTAAACTGGATCAATATGTAATGAACGGGGGACGGTTGTTATTCTTTATTGATGTGTTGTATGCAGAAAGAGACAGCTTGCAGAATGGTGACCTGATTGCTTATGCAAGAGATTTGAATTTGAACGACCTGTTGTTCAGGTACGGGGTTAGGATCAATACCGATCTTATTGCAGATAAACATGCTGATGTAATTCCTGTAGAGGTAGGAAGCGTAGGAGGTCAAAGCCAGAAGCAATTATTACCCTGGCCCTATTCCCCTTTGTTACAACCTGGGTCGGAAAATGCGATAGTTAAAAACCAGGCAGATGTGCTGGCACAGTTTGCCAACTCGATTGATACAGTAGAGGCGGCAGGTATTACAAAAACTATCCTCCTGGCAACCAGTAACAATTCTTATGCAATGTCCACTCCTGCAAGGGTTGAATTAAATAGTTTACAAACTGAGGAGGACGTAAGTAAGTACAATCGTAAAAATATTCCGGTAGCAGTTTTGCTGGAAGGGAAATTTACTTCTCTTTATGCCAACAGGGCAAGCCAATCGCAATTGGATACTTTAAAGCAGTATGATCTTTCATTCAAAAGGGAGAGTTCAACAGTAGGCAGGATAATTGTAGTGAGTGATGCGGATATCGTAATAAACCAGGTTTCTGAAGCAATTGGACCTTTACCAATGGGGACCAATAAATACACCAAAGTCGGCTATGCCAATAAAGATTTCTTTTTAACAGCTACGGAATACCTGGCTAATAAGAAAAACATATTGGATGCCAAGGCAAAGGATTATACGCTTCGCCTGCTGGATGTAAAGAAGGTGGAAGAACAACGATCACTTTGGCAGGTAATAAATATCCTGGTACCAATCGCCATAGTTTTCCTTTTTGCGGTAATATATCAATGGAGGCGAAAAAGAAAATACACCTATCAATAGTACCGGGTTTGCATGAGTAACGGGAAAAAATAAAAATAAAAAATGGATAAGACACTACTTATATACCTGGTTTTTGGCGCTGTTATTATACTTGCACTTGGGTTTGACCTTGGGCTAATCAGTAAAAAAAATACTGTTGTAACCCTAAGGAACGCATTGGTACAAACTATTTTCTGGGTATTGTTAGCCCTTGTATTTGGTGCTTTTATCTGGTTCGAAAATGGAAAAGAAGATGCATTACAATATGTATCCGCTTACCTGTTGGAGTGGTCGCTCTCAATAGATAACATTTTTGTATTTATAATAATTTTTACCTATTTCGGGGTAAAAGAACATAATTATTCCAGGGTGTTGTTACTGGGCATTTTGATGGCCATTATTTTCAGGATACTCTTTATCGCATTGGGTAGCGAGCTGGTTGCCCGTTTTGAATGGATCATGTACATCTTCGGTATTTTCCTTTTGTACACTGGTATAAAGATGTTTGCCAGCAGCGAGGAGGAAGAGTTTAACCCGGAAAGTAACTGGGCATTAAAGCTGATGAAGCGATTTATGCGTACTACCAATGAAGAACCCAATGGCCGCTTCATTATCAACAGAAATAATAAGACATATTTCACAACCCTTTCAATGGTAGTGGTGATGCTTGGACTGATTGATATTGTTTTTGCAGTAGATTCTATTCCTGCGGTTTTTTCCATCATTCCAGACCCCAGTAAAAAACTACTGATTTATTCATCCAATATTTTTGCAGTATTGGGTTTAAGAAGTTTATTCTTTTTATTAAGAGGTGCTGCAAGCCGCTTCGATTATTTGCAACAGGGAATTGCCATTGTATTAGTATTTATCGGCTTAAAAATGCTGGTGGCAAAATGGGTGCATATCCCGGTGTGGGTGTCTTTACTGATGATTATAGTTTGTATAACCGGTTCCATCATTTATTCGATTTATTTTGACCGGAAAGCTCCTTCGAAAATTGCGGAGAAATAGTGGTTGACTGCAAATAATTGCGGGTGATTCAATAGCTGCTTTTTCAGATTGGGATGCACATTTCGGATAATGGGGCAACCAGGTAAAATCAATTTTATAAATTATTGTTTTGACTTATTCCATTTCACAAATAGAAAAAATCATTTCAGGCAGGTTTTTATTAAATGAAAATCCTGCAACTGTCGTTGAGCATTTGTTATTGGATAGCCGCAAACTGTTATTTCCTTCCACTTCAATCTTTTTTGCACTCACGGGTCCCAGGCGCAATGGAAACGCTTTCATCACGGAATTGTATGGAAAGGGTATCCGCAATTTTGTAGTAGACGAAAGCATTCCGGAAACTGCAATATCAGGCTGCGCCGGATCAAATTTTTTGCAGGTTAAAGACGCACAGGCTGCACTGCATTTACTGGTAGGCTATCACCGATCTCAATTTGATATTCCGGTGATCGGTATTACCGGAAGCAACGGCAAAACGATTGTGAAAGAATGGTTGTTTCAATTATTACAGGATGATTACCATATTGTTCGCAGCCCTAAGAGTTACAATTCGCAGATTGGCGTGCCACTCAGTGTATGGCAGATGAATGAAACACATACACTCGCTATTTTTGAAGCGGGGATTTCACAGCCTGATGAAATGCAGCAACTCGAAAAAATAATTCAGCCCGGCATTGGTGTATTTACCAATATTGGGGATGCACACAGTGAAGGGTTTTTAAATATCCGCCAGAAAGTAAATGAAAAGCTGAAACTATTTGTTCGTAGCAGTTCGCTGATTTATGGCGCTGATAATCCGGATGTAAATACAGGCGTGAGCACTTTTGTAAACAACGTGCGGAACGGGGATGATTTTACGCTTATCTCGTGGAGCTGCAAGGGTACCGCATCGCTGCAAATTAGTAGTATCGAAAAAAGGAATGAGCAGGCCGTTATCAATGCGTACGATTACCGCTCGGGTAATACAGGCAAGCTTGTTTCCATTACAATTCCTTTCACAGATGATGCATCTGTTCAAAATGCCATTACCTGCTGGTGTGCGTTGTTACACCTGGGTACAGATGCCGGTGTAATCAGTAAAAGGATGTTGCAATTGCGTACCGTAGAAATGCGGCTTGAGTTAAAGCAGGGTATCAATAATTGTTCGGTGATCAATGATAGCTATAGTTCAGATATTAATTCTCTTACAATTGCTTTGGATTTTTTGGTTCAACAACAACAACATCCCAACCGTACACTGATATTGAGTGATATTTTACAATCCGGAAAAAGCGGACGGGATTTATATATGGAAATTGCAGCCATTTTACAACAGAAAAATATCAACCGGTTGATAGGCATCGGGCCTGAAATTTCAAGGCAGCAGGATGCGTTCAAAAATATTGAGCAACGTTTTTTCTTCACTTCCATTGCTGAGTTTATGCAGCATTTTTACTCCCTGCATTTTTACAACGAAACGATTTTACTAAAGGGTGCAAGGGTTTTTGAATTTGAGCAAATCAGCCATTTGCTGGAAGAAAAAGTACATCAGACCGTATTGGAAATTAATTTAAATGCCATTACACATAACCTGAAGGAATACCAGCAACTCCTTAAACCCGGTGTGAAACTGATGGCGATGGTAAAGGCTTTCAGCTATGGGAGCGGTGGATATGAAATTGCTAATTTACTACAGTTTCATAAAGTGGATTACCTGGCAGTTGCCTATGCAGATGAAGGGGTTGAATTGCGGAGAGCGGGTATTAGCTTACCTATATTGGTGCTCAATCCTGAAACAGCCACTTTTGATGTAATGGTACAGTACAACCTTGAACCAGAGTTGTATTCCTTTGGTATATTATCTGCTTTTCAGCAATATTTACAGCACTACGGTGTTAACAATTACCCGGTACACATTAAGCTGGACACGGGCATGCACCGGCTGGGTTTTGAACCCAGGGATTTGGCCGAATTGGCAAGCGCTTTAAAATCGGGTACAGTATTTAAAGTGCAATCCGTTTTTTCGCATTTGGCTGGCAGTGATTCCATAGAACTGGATGACTTTACCAGCATACAGTCGGATCAGTTTCTGCAAGGCTGTGAAATATTACAGAAGGCGTTAGGGTATCCTTTCATCCGGCATATCGCCAATACGTCCTCTATACATCGGCACCCCCATCTGCAACTCGAAATGGTGCGGTTAGGCATTGGCCTGTATGGTGTAGACAATGATGCCCGAATGCAGGAGAAGCTGGTAAATGTAAGTACGCTGAAAACTACCATTTCACAAATAAAGCAGGTAGCGGCAGGCGAAAGCGTGGGCTATAACAGGAAGGGAAAAGTATCCATTAATTCGGAAATTGCGACTGTGCGTATTGGTTATGCGGATGGCTATCCAAGAATACTGAGTAATGGGGCAGGCAAAATGTGGGTGAATGGAAAAATGGTACCCGTAATTGGAAATATTTGTATGGATATGACAATGCTTGATATAACGGGAGCCAATGTGAGGGAAGGCGATGAAGTGATTGTATTTGGAATCGCATTGCCCGTAAATGAACTGGCAGGCTGGGCTAAAACGATCCCTTATGAAATTTTAACGGGGATTTCGCAGCGGGTGAAACGGGTATATTTTGAGGAGTAGGGATAGTGGAAGGGGGCAGGTATGTAAAGTAAAGTGTACATAGGGTACAGGTGGAAACTAGAGCAGGTAAAGTTGATAGAGATGGCCGTGTAAACTATCAGGTAAAGGATTAAGCTTCAAATTATTAATAGGAACGGAGGATACCCAATCGCTTTATTATGATTTAATGCAACCCAGGCTTTCTCCAAAGCCAACCCCTTCTTTACTTTAATGCCTTTTTACCCCGCTCACTATTACGCTTTTATATTTTGTATTAAACAAATCCGTAAACAGTAAACCACAAAACCTTAAAACATTATTCCTTTATCTTTGCGAATTATGATAAAAGCACGACACGTTACATTGATTATATTATTGGTTGTAGTGGCCGACCAGGCACTTAAATTTTATATTAAGACCAATTTTTACATGAACGAGCACCACAATATCCTGGGTACCTGGTTTCAGTTGCATTTTGTAGAGAATGAAGGAATGGCATACGGCTGGAAATTTGGTGGAGAAAGTGGAAAAATGGTGCTTACCCTGTTCAGGTTAGGCGCAGTTATTTTTGGTGTTTGGTACCTGAGGAGCATTATCCAAAAAAAATACAACAGGGGTTTTATCTTTTGCGCTTCGCTGATATTTGCCGGTGCCCTTGGCAATTTAATTGACAGCATGTTTTACGGGATGATTTTTGAAGAGAGTGTATCCCAAAGTTATGTCGTTGCCAAGTTGTTTCCTGCCCATGGCTATGCTGGCTTCCTGCATGGAAAAGTAGTGGATATGCTTTATTTTCCCATCATCAGTGACACTTATTTTCCTAAATGGGTTCCGTTTTGGGGCGGAGAAGAATTTGAATTTTTCCGGCCTATTTTTAACATTGCAGATGCTTCCATATCTACCGGGGTAATTACTATTTTGGTTTTCCAAAAAAGATTTTTCAAACACGAGCTTGCTGCCGAGAAACACAATACCATCGAAACAGGAGCTGTAGTAAATGATGATGTGCAGGTGCAATAAAAATTGGCACCCAATACATAGCGATCCACGTAATCACTTTCCAATATTAAAAGTTTCTATTTGAATGTAAGGGTATTGTTAAGCCGGTATAAATATCAGGCAACTTACTTTGTTACATATTCAGCTAAACGAAAGTTCTTCATTACACTTTTATAATCTCTCCATGTATTGTTGATTAGCTTTGATAAAGGCTTGTGCCGATGGTGATTCAACTGGTTCATATTTTCAAAATATGCTATTATCTTACCACAGCATTTTATCAACCTTATTTTTATTTGTAGAAAAATATTTGCTGCTGTTTTTTTAATTAGATTTTGTCAATTTGCTTTGCACCCGGCTATTATTGAATCCAAAAGAAATAAAATAAATTCCCCTTGACAGTTTGTCCCATCCATTGTACTCAACCAGGTTAAGTCCCTTTGCCAGTTTTTTATTTTCAGACCCTACCAGTTTTCCATAACTGTCAAACAGGGTCATTTTTACTATTCCATTTTCGGGCAAAATAATATTGGCTGAAATGGTGGATGAAAAAGGATTCACCAGGGAATTTACTGTAAAGCTGAAGGTTCGGTTCAACAGAACAGCATTGCTGTATTTATATAGTTGATTGGTATTGAAAATTTTTAATCTGAACCAGGTATTGCTATTGATCATTTCAGGATCACGATATTCATATTGCCTGGAATCTATGGCATTGCCCGCTATAACGCCCACTACTTTTACAAAGTGAAACCCGTCTTTACTTTTTTCTACTTCATATCTTAAAAGGTCTTTTTCAGATGAAATAATCCATTTCAAAATACTTTTGTTATCTGGCAGTAATCTTCCGTTAAATGATACCAGGCTGTTTTCCAAAGCAGGTGGGCAGGTTATTAAACTTAGCAAGATGGAGCTGCCATCGGTAAATGAACAACTGGTACTGGCCAGGTTTGCATTTGAGGTGGCAACCACAACACGGTATAAATGCCCGCTATCGCTTGCGCCTGCTACAAATTGGGGGTAATTGGTAACAAACTGGTAATATCCATTCACCAACGTAGGGGATATCGTACCGGTTGTTGGGGTAGGAGGTGTACCCCAGCTAACTCCATTGTTCGTGCTTCTTTCCCATTTATACGAAGAGTAGTTCGGGTTATAACTATAACGGACCGTATCAGACAAATCAGTAATGGCGCCGTTTTTACAGCCTAAAAAAAGTGGTTTAAAATTGAAACTCATAGAAGGGCCGCAGGTGCCAAGGGCTACATCATCCATTGCCCAATCGTTTCCTCCGCCACCGGGTGCATTATTGCGAATAGATATTATTGCATTCGTTTGGCCTGGACCAGTTTTAAACACAAATCCTTTTTTTTGCCAGCCCACGGTATCCATTTGCCCGGTAGAATAAATATCAAGTCCATTAATTGAAAAGGCAAGGTTGGGTAAGGCACCGGGGTTATATATCGAAGTGCTATTGGAATCTATCCCGCATCTTTTACAAATATTACGGAGCCAGGCAGAAAATTCATAGTAGGTATCCGGACAAAGCCCGGTTACATTTTGACGGTAAGCTTCACTGGTTACTACATCCGAATTTACAACCAGCATGTATCCGCCGCTGCTACCCGGTGCAACTGCAGGATTGCCTGCTGTGGTATTGGTGCCGGTATGGTCACCAATGATATCCCAAAAACCTCCATGCATTCTTTTACTACAGCTATCATTTACAGGAATGGGACCGGCCGGTATGTTGCAGTTTGGTTGCATCCTGGCATTAAAATTTGTTCCTCCTGCAGGGCTCATATTATTTACAAAACTATAATTTCCATCCCCGATTGATACGGATCTGCTTAATAATTTATAGTCATAATTAGGAATGGAAAATGCCGGACCGGCTGTCCTGTTTTGTGTATTGCCCAGGTCGAAAGTACCTCCATATTCTGAAGCCAGGTTAGCGCCCAACGCATTTCCACACAAGCCGGAAGCGCTGTTACTACTGATAAGAATTTTGTATGGAGTGGCATTAATGATTGTATCGGATCCGCCACTTGTTTTTCTATATACAAACTTGCCTATTCCCAAAACAATGGTATCACCGCCAACACCGGTAACCTTTACCCTGAACGCAGTAGTAATTAATAGTCCACTGAATAACTGTGGCTTATACCTGGTGGCACCTGATCCTATCCTCGCATTACCTGCACCCGATATATCTGTTAATGTTCCTTCACTGGAGGCGGTAGGGATGCCCGGTGCAACGAGATTGTGTTGCCCGATATTTATCCTTACCTGGTACTTGCCGCTACCGGGCGCAGGTACATAAGTAGCAGGATCATCTGATGCAGCAAGGGTGTATTTTCTAAAAGTAATTCCTTCGTTGGTGATTAATCGAAGTGAGTCGGTGGTACCGGTGAGCATTGTTGTTTTCAAGGGAACACTATCAAAATAACGCATCCTGTAAAGCGTATTCGAATTAACTGAATTATAAGTACCCGCAAAAAAATAGGTGGTCCTTATTTCAAGCGTATCACCGGTTTGTACTACGCCCCCGGTATTTCTTTTAGATACATTTACATAACTGTTTCCTGCACCTAAAATCGGATTTCGCTGGCCAAATGATGATTCCGTAAACAGGAACAAAAATATGGATATGGCAAAAAGCATTGCCTTAAAGGAATGTATAGATTTTTTCATATAAAGGATTCTTTTTTCATGGGATTGGATTTATAAAAGTAGTATTTATTTCCATCCTTTTTAATATGAGCTCTTTTTCGACAAGCATAACGAAGGATGTCTACAATTTATTTTGTACAGATTATTTAGCGTTGAATACTTTTTGCGTTTATACGTCGTTTATGCATTTATTGTTTTAATTTCCAAATCATCCCTTATAAAAAACGTAGGCTTACTACGTAATTTTTCTATCCAAAAATCCTAATGCATGAAAAAAGGTTTACTTCTTTCTATCTTGCTTATTACAGCAGTTATTTACAATTCTTTTGCACAATGGCAAACACCGGTTGCAGGTGAAAGCTTTTCTTCCAAGCGGGTAATCAATTCATCACCGCTGCGTAATCCTTTTGCAATGGTGATGGGGCCTGATGATTCCCTGTGGGTAACAGAAAGGCGTGGCTATGTAATGCGGGTAAATAAATTCAATGGCGGTATGACGCAGTTGCTGGATATTAAAAACCTTGTAAAGTTTACCGTCTCTACCAGCACTCCTTATACCTCTTTGGCCGGTGCTACTTCTGCTTATATATCAGTCGCCGGAGCCACTTCTGCCGGAACGGTAATAACGGTAACCAGTACTTCTAAACTTTCTGTTGGTATGCAGGTTTCTGTAACCGCCGGCGTAGGAGCTTTTGCAACTAATACTACAGTTACAGCAGTTACAAGCAGCACCAAATTTTCAGTGTCTGCATCACCCACCACGGCACTTTCAGGCGGGGCAACGGTTGTAAGTGGAGTGGGAAATATCATTACGGTAGGCAGTACAACAAACTTACAGGCAGGCATGACCGTATTTGTAACAGCAGGTGTTGGTGCCTTTCCGGTTAATACTACGGTTACCAGCATTACCAGTTCTACTAAGTTCGTAGTATCTGCTATGCCCGCCACGCACTTATCTGGTGGTGCATCTGTAGTAAAAGTGATCAATGTAACAGGCATATCACAGGATGGAATGTTTGGTATAGCCCTGCATCCAGAACTAAATAAGGGTACCGGAAAAGACTCTGTTTACCTTGCCTATTGTTACGATTCAGCAGGGTTTAGGAGAGTAAAGGTGGTGGCATATAAATATAACAGGGCGGTTCCTTCTTTAACCGGTGAAACCGTTTTGCTGAGAGGCATCTGGGGCAGCAATGATCACAATGGCGGCAAACTGGTAATTGGGAATTTCGGAACGGCTGGTTCTCCGGATTACAAATTGGTTTACACAGTAGGTGATAGAGGTGCCAACCAGTTTTCCAACGCCTGCGATAGCATCGAATCCCAATACACACCCACTGCGGCTCAAATGGCAGTTGGTGATATTCACCGGTATAATGGTAAAATACTGCGAATCAATATGAATGGCTCTATACCCTCCGACAACCCTTTAATCAATGGCGTTCGATCACATGTATGGACTTATGGCCATCGCAACCCACAGGGATTATCGTTTGAAAAGAAAGCAAATCTGCCGCTGGAAGTTTTACCTGGCGGTAAATTATATGAATCAGAACAGGGGCCTGCCACTAATGACGAAATCAACATTATTGATGGAAATAAAAATAATTATGGCTGGCCCAGGGTAGCTGGAAAAAAGGACAATAACTGGTACCGTTATTACCAATGGTCAAATGGAAGTTGTGGGTCATATGGTGGAGAGTGCTCTTCCAGTCAAACAGCATCGCCCCTTACCGAAAGTACCTTCACCGATCCCAAACTCACCGATCCTATTTTTGACCTCTATGCAGGTACACCTTCGGGTGGTACCAGTTGCAACTGGCTGGCATATCCTACCATTGCGCCCAGCAGCGTAATTCATTATCCATTTACAAATAAAATTCCGGGGTGGAATAATTGCTTACTCATCACAACACTGAAAACAAGTTCGGTATTTCGCTTAAAGTTAAATGCAGCAGGAACAGCGCCTGCATTAACCACCGGTGCCACTGGTTTAGATTCAGTCGTTCAGTATTTTAAATTTCCCGGGGCACTCAATCGCTACAGGGATATTGCTTTGGGAAATGATGGCACTACCTTTTACCTTTTAACGGATAGTGTGGGCACTACCTCAGGGCCTTCTTCTGGTGCAGCAGGCGTTACCGATCCCGGTAGAATACTGGAGTTTATTTACCTGGGAACAACATTGGCCACCGGAACTGATCCGGTAAGGCAGGCAGTAAATAGAACGGATTTTAAGATGTATCCAAATCCTGTTTCAGAAATTCTGACGGTAGAAAGCAAACGAAATGTAGCGAAGCCATTGCATTACCAGCTATTTGATGCCGCGGGTAAATTATTAGTAACGGGAAAAAGCAGCAAGGACAAATTTGAAGTGAATGTAAAAGGGTTACAGCGTGGCGTGTATATATTGAAAGTGTACAACGGGTATGAAATAATGGTGGCAACAGAAAAAGTGGTGGTTAATTAACAAGCCCTCTCAAACCAGCAAATAAAAAAAGAGGTGCCTGCAAAGGCATCTCTTTTTATTGATTGATGAATATAATTTTTAATCAATCTTGCCAACCATATTGGCAGGTATAACCCATGCGTCAAATTCTTCCGGTGTAACGTAACCCAATTTAACCGCCATTTCTTTTAAGGTGGTTCCTTCTTTATGCGCTTTCTGGGCAATTTCGGCTGCCTTGTAATAACCAATCTTTGTATTGAGTGAGGTTACCAGCATCAGGCTATTATCAACATGTTTTTTGATATTGGATTCTATAGGCGCTAACCCAATGGCACATTTATCATTGAATGAAACACAGCCATCACCAATCAACCTGGCGCTGTGTAAAAAATTATAAATCATTACCGGTTTAAACACATTTAATTCAAAATGCCCCATACTGCCGCCAATGCCAATGGTAACATCATTACCCATTACCTGTGCGGCAATCATGGTAATTGCTTCGCATTGAGTAGGGTTTACCTTGCCTGGCATAATAGATGAACCGGGTTCATTATCCGGAATGAAAATTTCGCCTATGCCAGACCGGGGGCCGGAAGATAACATGCGGATATCATTGGCAATTTTCATCAGGCTTACCGCAACTGTTTTTAATGCACCATGTGCTTCCACTATGGCATCATGCGCTGCCAATGCTTCAAATTTATTTTCTGCTGTAATGAATGGCAGGCCGGTAAGTGTTGCAATGTGTTTGGCTACATTTTCAGAATAACCTTCCGGTGTATTAATACCGGTGCCCACAGCAGTACCACCCAATGCCAGTTCGCTTAAATGAGCCAGTGTATTATTGATGGCTTTTAATCCATGGTTCAATTGCGATACGTAACCACTAAATTCCTGTCCAACCGTCAATGGTGTGGCATCCATAAAATGTGTACGGCCAATTTTCACCACTTTCATAAATTCCTTACTTTTGGCAGCCAGAGTATCCCTCAATTTTTCTATCCCGGGAATAGTGGTTTCAATCAAAATTTTATAGGCTGCAATGTGCATAGCCGTAGGGAAAGTATCATTGCTGGATTGCGATTTATTTACATCATCATTGGGATGAAGAAATTTTTCCTTGTCATGCAGTTTGCCGCCATTGAGCACATGGCCCCTGTATGCCACCACTTCATTTACATTCATATTGCTCTGGGTACCACTGCCCGTTTGCCATACTACCAGGGGAAACCATTCGTTTAATTTATCGTCTAATATCTCATCACACACGGTGCCAATCAGTGCCGCTTTTTCTTCGGTTAATACACCGGCATCCAGGTTGGTTAAAGCGGCTGCTTTTTTTAGGTAGGCAAAGGCTTTAATAATTTCTTTCGGCATTTTATTAATGTCCTGCGCAATCTTAAAATTGTCAATACTACGCTGGGTTTGTGCGCCGTAATAAGCGTCCACAGGAACTTTTACTTCTCCCATGGTATCTTTTTCAATTCTGTATTCCATATAACTTAATTTTTATAGTTTAAATTTCGCCGCAAAGTTAATTATTGCATCATGAAATAGGAGAGTTTATTATTAATAGTTCGCTTTTTGGCCCAAATAATAAGTAAATTCTCTTAGTTGTTTTTTATTTTCACCACCAACCTGTTTTTAGCTAACTTAGAATGGTAATTGCTGCAGACTTACTATGTTATAACAAACAGGTTGCTTTACCCTGGGATAAATGCTTCTATAAATTGCATACCCCGCCTTTGGTTAATCAATCTGGAATAAAACGTTAGAATAAATGGCTAATAAAAAGGTAAATAAAATTCAAAAAAAACTAATTGTATGAAGAGGCGTGAATTTGTAAAGTATGCATCATCCCTTACTATCTTATTGGCTAACGGAAATTTATTGAAGGCAGATGAGTTGGAGTGGGGCGAATGGGAGAAACGGAAAATTAAACTTCGTTTTGTAATCGCCTCTGATGGTCACTATGGCCAGAAGGATACGGAGTATGAAAAATATTTTGCAACATTGGTCAGTCGTATCAATGAAGAGCATGCCAGCAAACCATTTGCTTTTTGCATGATCAATGGCGATATTATTCATGATGATAAAAATCATTTTCCGGCAGCTAAAAAAGCGTTGGACCAGCTTGGCATGAAATATTATGTAAGCCAGGGAAATCATGATCATGTGTCGCCGGAAGAGTGGGAGGCTATCTGGAACATGCCGGTTAACCTGGATTTTACCATAAAGGAAAATACTTTTTTAATAGCAACCACATCAAACGAAAAGGGCGTTTATTTATGTCCCGATATTAACTGGATGGCGGTGCAATTAGAGAAACATGTGCGTCAGAAAAACGTAATTGTTTTTATTCACATCAACCCGGGCAAGCTAACCAAATTTGGAGTAGACTGCCCGGCATTATTTGAAGTATTTGCAAAGCATAAAAATGTAAGGGCCGTGTTCAATGGGCATGATCATGATGAAGAAGGCATTAAAATCAAAAACGGCATTCCCTTTATTTTTGATGCACATTTTGGTGGTAACTGGGGTACTGCTTACCGCGGATTCAGGGTTGTGGAAATAATGAAAGACAATTCGATTGCTACCTATATTATGAATCCATTAAAAAAAATTAATGAAGCGTTCACTTAAACAATTTGTGGTATGAAAAAATACTTTACAACGGTTAGTATCCTGTTATTGATTGTACAGTTACTGACTGCACAATTGCCAAAGCCAACAAAACAACAACTGCAGTGGCACGATATGGGATTTTATCTCTTCGCTCATTTTGGTCCCAATACTTTTACAGATAAGGAATGGGGCGAAGGAACGGAAAAGGAAGAAGTATTCAACCCCACCAACCTGGATTGTATGCAATGGTGCCGGGTTGCAAAGGCAGCAGGTGCAACGGGTATCATCATTACTGCCAAACACCACGATGGATTTTGTTTATGGCCCAGTAAATATTCATCACATACGGTAAGAGAAAGCAAATGGAAAAATGGAAGGGGAGATGTGTTAAAAGAATTGTCGGCGGCATGTAAAGCAGTGGGATTAAAATTTGGTGTGTACATTTCGCCCTGGGATAGAAATCATCCTGATTATGGAACCGAAAAATACAATGATGTATTTGTAAATATGATGACGGAAATTTTTAAACATTATGGCCCAGTTTGGGAACTTTGGTGGGATGGAGCGAATGGTGAAGGGCCCAATGGAAAAAAGCAGGTGTATGATTGGGATAGGTTTAAGAAAACGGTCAACAAGCTTTCTCCCAATACAGTCATTTTCAGCGATGTTGGTCCGCACATCAGGTGGGTAGGTAATGAAAGAGGAATAGCAGGCGAAACAAATTGGCATACCCTGGATACCATTGGCTTTAGCGCCGGGCAAGGAGCTCCTGCGACAGATACGTTAAACCGCGGTAATGTAAATGGCAAGACATGGATTCCGGCAGAGTGTGATGTAAGTATCAGGCCGGGTTGGTTTTATCATAAGGAAGAAGATGATAAAGTAAAAACACCGGCGCAGCTATTTGATCTGTATTTAAAATCTGTGGGCCGGGGAGCTACCTTGTTATTGAATGTGCCGCCCGACAGAAGGGGCCTGATCCATGAAAATGATTCCGTATCATTAATGGGTTTTAAAAAATTAAGGACGCATAATTTCAGGAACAATCTTTCTGTTAATGCGATTGCTACCCTGGTTGCAGGCAACGCTATAAAAAGTAAAGGGTTGACAAATGATAATAACCCAAACACATTCGTTGAATTGAAAGATGTGAAAAATGAATCCATTCGTCTTCAGTTTAAAAACCCGGCGAATATCAATTGCCTGGTGTTAACCGAATATATAAAAGACGGGCAGTCTGTTCAACAATTTAATGTGGAGGTGCGGAGTAATGGCATAGCGGAAAGTTTTACACATACTACAATTGGCCATAAAAGGATCATCACCTTTCCTGCAAGAAAAGCAGATGATATTTTTATTCATTTTACTGAAAGTAAGAGAGAGATTAAAATAGCTGAAGTGGAGGCTTATTTGATTGATGACAATTTATTGGAAAATAAGTAATTGAATAATTCGTAGCCGGGTAGGTTTTATATTACTTCTTTTAAGTGAGCAAACATTAATGAATGGATCCGCTTACCTGCCTGCAGCGGGTTTCAATCAGCGATTGAATTGCAGGTCAAAAGAACTGGTATACTTTTTAAAAGCATTATAAAATACGCATTGCCAAAAAAGCCGGGATGCTTCGTCTTGAAACATCCCGGCTTTTAAAATGGATAATTATTTCGATATGCTACACCCGGTTTTTAAAATTTAAATCCCTGTAGTTCATCATTGCTACTTTTAAAGTAAACAAGCCGATCTATCTGGTCTAATTTATAATCAGGACTTTTATCTGCAAAGATGATTTTCTTACCTTCCTTACCATCAATTTTACTAACACATACAATGCCTACATTATCTTTTCCATTTCCTCCATCCAGGTTGGTCAACATAGCTATAAAATCGTCGGCCTGCTGACTGGCTTTAAACCTTCTGCTGATGGATTTAAAACTATTGATAGCTGCGCCGCCAAAAGCAGCGGTCATGTCGTTGGCAGCTTTTATTTCCCTGTCATACTGTGGGTTGGTGCTACCATAGTAACCTTTGGAATAGCTTAAGCTGGCAGAGTTTGCTGCACTTGCCATAGCGCCTGCCGTAGCCAATACCCCACCAAAGGCGCTGAATATTTTTCCTGAAGTACTACGACCGGGAGCCTTGGTGTAGGTATGAAATAATAATTTTCCATCCAGGCCATATTTATTGATATTCTGAGAAGAGGAGATGGTAATGGCATTCTGGTGGATTTCAATATCGGTCGGTTCTTCTTTACCATCAAACTTAATGTCTTTAATCCATTCACTCAAATCACCGGTTGTAAAATCTACTTTATAAATATTTTTGTTTCCATACACGTAGCCGGTAGTTGCATCCGCATTTACTCCGATGCAATTGTCCACCTTAAAACCTTTCTTCCATTTACGGTCGCCGGATTCCATATCTAAAATATTAATTTCATTGATCGTGCGGTAATAAAGCCCCTGTGGCACTATTTGCAAATCAGTGGCGCTCCCATCTATTTTCAATGCTTTTTTGGTGATTGATTTACCGGCATCCAAATCCACAATGCTGATAAAATTGGTGCCCTGGTCCCTGGCAGTAGCCAATATGAGTTGCTTGCCATTTAATTTATACGAAACGATATCACCCTGCAGGTCAACTTCTTCATTCCATTTAAGCGCACCGTTGCTATAGTCCAAACATAATAACTCAGCCCTGTTTTTATTGCCGGCACTTTTTTTACCCATCATGCCAATTAACCCGCCGCCTTTTTTATTGGCCTTTTCAATATCTTTCGCTGATTTTTCTGCGGTAGCCACCAGCATGCCATGTGTATCGTGCAATACTAAACTGATGGCAGATGCCAGGCTGTTCCGTGTCCAAACTTCTTTTCCATCCGCTACTTTAAAGGCGGTTATCAAATCCTGGTTCCAGAAATAAAAGATGCTTTTATCGCCCTGCTGAAAAAAATCTGCTGATGTGGAAGTGGCATCTTCATTGGCCCCCTTGCTGCCAAACATGCTGCCAAAGCCACCTTTTTTGGCAGCCACAGATGGTTGGGGTAAGTCACTCTTCATATCGATGCTATACATAATTTCGCCACTTGCCGGATTTAATTTATAAATATTCCGGTTGGTAGCAATCAGCAACCCATCATCTACTACGCTTGCTTCGGATACAATTTGTTCGCTATTTTTTTCAAACAGCTTCTTTTGCTCCCATACTTTTGAGCCGTCATTGTACCGGATCATGGTAAGCATCGGGTTACCTGATTCTTTGTTCATACCATAAATAAGCAGGGAGCCCAGCTTATAACAGTTAATTCTTTTTTGCACAATTCTAAATCCGAGGTCCCAGGAGTTTACAATTATTTTACCATCGGTAACATCAATGATGGTGTGAATTCTTTTCATGGCAGAACCTGTAACGATTGCTACAAATGGTGTTCCGTCAATCGGGTCATAGTTATCTTCCTTTATGCCATCAAACTGTGTGAGTTTCCATAGTTCAGTTCCATCTTCGGGTTTTAGGCCGTACAGGGCATCGCCGCTGCAAACTACTATCATACCGGCATCGGTAATTTTGTACCATTTGATATTACCATCAAATTTTTTTTTCCATGCAGGCGCTTCCTGTGCAAAGGAAAGTAACGTTGTTGCTACGATTGTCAGAAGTAAAAGTATTTTTTTCATGTTGTTGTTTTTTATGGCATGAAATTATACTTCCCCACATTTTTCACAATACCCTCCATTGGGTATTTTGGTCAATGGTGATCCGATAACTATCGGATGGTGAATGGTGAATGGTGAATGGACGAGGGTGAAGGCTGAAATAATTTTTCATGGATATTTTGCAGGTTAATTTTTATATGGAGGAAGGTTCGTGCATGTATTGAACAGGGATAATCAGAAGTACTTTTGGTCAAAGTAAATATTCATCCTGCTGCATAATCAATGTTTAAAAAGGTAGGTAGTACGAGAGTGCGCAACCCTGCCTGGCTACGTCAAGCAGGCAGGGATGTTGCCACAAAGAACCCCGATAGCTATTGGAGCTGGTATCAACAAAAAACAACGCAAACAACTACTTAAATAGCTATTCATCTTTCAGAGGGATGCCTGGCGAACTTTATCCGCCAACTAACATTGATAAGCAAAGAACCATCTATCGCTGTAAAACTGTCAGCTAAAGATTCACCATTCATCATTCAAAATTCAATGTCTTTTACTTAGCGCTTTATTTTTCACACAAAGACGCAAGGGAATAAAATAAACCGCAAAAAAAAATACAAAATCCGCTTTGCGCCTTTGCATCTTTTTTTCTTTGCGTGAAAATTTATTTAAGCCACCGACATTGATTCAAAATTTACCATCCGATAGCTATCGGATCATCATTTTCACTTCGTTACCATCATCGGTTATTTGCCTGTAAAATTAGCTTTGCGTTTTTCCAGGAATGCGTTGGTGCCTTCTTTCATATCTTCTGTAGCAAAGCATTCGCCGAAAGAATTGATTTCTGTTTCGTACCCGTTTTTAGTTTCATCGTAAACGGCATTGGCTGAATGTATACAGGCTCCAATGGCAAGCGGTGCCTTAGTATTAATGACCGATAAAATGGATACCGCTTTATCCAGTAATTCATTGGCAGGCACTACATAATTTACCAGGCCATACTGCAGTGCTGTTCCTGCGTCAATCATATTTCCACTGATCAATAATTCAATGGCACGGCCTTTTCCAATCAACTGAGTTAGCCGTTGTGTACCTCCATAGCCGGGGATTAAACCGAGATTTACTTCGGGCTGTCCAAACTTTGCATTGCTGGCTGCAATACGGAAATGACAGGCCATTGCTAATTCGCAGCCACCACCCAATGCAAACCCGTTTACTGCCGCTATGATGGGCTTTTTGCTGTTTTCGATTTTAAAAAATATGTCCTGGCCCCGTTTTGCCAAATTCATCGCCTGGTGTTTAGTAAGCCCTCCAAACTCGGTGATATCAGCTCCGGCAACAAATGCTTTTTCGCCTGCACCGGTGATAATGGCTGACCGTATTTCCGGATTATGTTGAATTTCATCGGCTACCGTATCCAGGTCGGTAAATACATCCTTGTTCAATGCATTTAATTTATCCGCTCGGTTAATGGTAATGATAAGTATCCCATTAGTAAGTTCGGTGAGTAGTGTTTGATACATGCTAATTATTTTCCCAAATGTAGGAAGATAATAGGCAGGTGAATGTAATTGTTCTCACCTGTTTTTTTGAACTGATGTGTTGCAGGGAATGCAATTAATACCGGCAATGAAAAAAAGGGAGGCTTGGTTGGCATTATATTAAAGAACGTTTACGCAGTACCTGGTTTTTTATGGATAGGGAATAATGAAAAGCTGCGGAGAAGTTCAGGTTGTTATTTTTTCACTTTGATGATTAAAGGAATTGTCTGAATTGTTTTGATAGTGATCAATAGCAGTTTAAATAGCAGGTTAATTGAAACCATAAAAATCCACTGCACCATCATTGTTTTTATAAATAAAAAATACGCTTCCGAAGTTGTAATTGCAAATCCCGCAAACAGCACGCAAATTATTACACATAAAAGGAACGAAAAAAGAATGGATACTGCTAAAGATACCGGTATAAAATCGGGTAACCATTTACGGTGCGCCAGGCGAAATAAATTGATTTTTATGTTGGGTTATGCATTTAAAGCAGTACAACTACGGAAGGATCTTCCGGGTTGTAAAAGACGGGGATGATGGTATTTATTTTAGGAATATTTTCGCGGGTGGCCATGGCTGCTGAATTAAACAAACGCACGCCAGTATCTGATATTAACTGGAAGGTAATGTACACGATGGTGTTTTTATCAATGAGGTGATCATTTTTTGTTTCTACTTTTATAACGTGCACTTTACCCGTTTTACCTTTGTTTAGCAACTGTTGATATTTCCCTGAAAAATAATTTCTTTTTGTTGCTGGTTCAGAGTTTTCATTTGTTTTTTCCATAGCTTTTTTCCCCATTAAGGAGTTGATGAATACTTTAAAACCTTTGGCAAGTTGCTTCTCCAATGAATATTCAATTTCTTTCAAAGGGCGGTATGTTTCGATCATGTATTCCATGGCAATTTTAATTTTAATATTTGGGTTGGTACGTGAATAATTCTTATAACCGGCCAGTTGAAAATCATGTTTAATGCATGTGGTTATATTTGAATGTAAGGAACTGCATTTTTAGAAAAGATATATTCTTCACTTAGTAGACGGCTGCTTTCATTACGGCATCGGTATTAGTACCTGACAGGATGAATAGTTGGTCACGATTCTTTAAACCAGCTTTGTTGAAATCCTGTAGTTTTTCTTATAGCCTACTATTTGCTTTATACCTGTTATATGCAGGCCAGTTCAATCGGGAAGTCATCAATTGTATTCACATTGAGGCTACCGGTTGTTTTGATTTGATACTTACCATTACCATTGATTGTTACATCCAGCATCTCGTTGCTTATCACATTCACACTGCTGATGATAGAAGATCCATGGATAAACACCTGGCACAGATCTTTTGAAGGAACAAACATGGCAACCTTATCTTTGGAAAATTCTCCTGAAGGGTTAGTAATTGTTAACACCCCGTTGCTGATTTTAACCTGGATATTTTCCACTTCTGCTTTTTCTCCCACTATCTGGATACCTTTGGTACTGTCGTCGGTCAGGAATACTTCCACATTATTGTAAACTTTTAAAGATGTTACAGTTTCATCAGTTTTGATTTTTTTTACTGTTGTAATTTCCACACTACTTGTTTGAGCAAATGAGCTTGCAGCTATGGTAATTGCCAGTATTAATAATGATAATTTTTTCATGATTTTTTGTTTTTAATTTTTATTGCGGTGTAAAATTGCGACGTTTATCACTTTTAAAAAATGTAATATGCTTAAAGCGCAGTTTTGGTTATGTGAAGCGTGTATTCCTTCAAATGAATTGTAAGTGTACCGGGGATTTTCAGCAGGGTATTGCCACGATACTGGTTCAAATGTTAGTTTGAGAAGATCAGTTTTAACAATTGGATAAAGTATTCAAAACAGCAATACCTGGGATTAATTCGCCATCTTACGAGAGAGATGTAAACAGGTAATGGATTTGGAATTTGAGATATTAATTGAACAAGTGATAAAGTTGAAGTCAGTTGATTTTAGTGGATTAGTATTTTTCTAGTTATAGGAGGAAGCAAAAGCTGAGTTATTTTTCAAATTGAAAATCAAAAATTTCTATTTGCTTTTACCCAGTCCTTTATGTAATCTGCAATATCCGTAGTAGTGGTACCCGGTGGAAATAGTTTTCCTACTCCCATTTCATTTAATTCTCGCATGTCATCTTCCGGGATAATGCCTCCCCCGGTTAGCAACACATCATTCATCTCCTTTTCTTTCATCAATTTTATTATTTTAGGGAAAATGGTATTGTGTGCCCCACTAAGAATGCTGATGCCGATCGCATCTACATCTTCCTGCAAGGCAGCATTCACAACCATTTCAGGTGTTTGGCGAAGGCCGGTATAAATCACTTCCATGCCGGCATCTCTTAAAGCTGTGGCAATTATTTTTGCCCCACGATCGTGCCCGTCTAAACCACATTTTGCAACCAATACCCTGATCGGGCGAATTTTTCCGGTCGTCATCCTGATTTATTTTTTGAATAATTGTAAATGTAAATCTATTCACTAAATTTATTCCATATAACTACTTAGTATGAAATACAGGAAATTTGGCGATACAGATTTGTTGGTGAGTGAAATTGGTTTTGGTGCCTGGGCCATCGGGGGCAATGCAATGGTTGGCAATACCCCTATTGGCTGGGGAAAAGCAGATGATGCAGTGTCGGTGGCCGCCATACACCAATCGCTGGAATGCGGCATTAACTTTTTTGATACGGCTGATTTTTATGGCCTTGGTCATTCTGAGGATTTATTAGGCAAGGAGGTAGGAAAAAACAGTGCTGTCATTATAGCTACCAAAGTTGGGCATCGGGATATTAATGGATCTATTCAATTTGATTATTCCATGGAATATATCCTGCAGGCTTGCGAACTAAGTTTAAGTCGTTTAAAAAGAGACAGGATTGATTATTACCAGTTGCACACTGCCCGGATGAATCATTTAGAAACGGGTGAATGTGTGGAGGCGATGCAATTGCTACAGCAGCAAGGTAAAATCCGGTATTGGGGATTGTCGCTCAATACTTTTAATCCAGAGCCGGAGGCACATTTTATGATGCATAATCACCTTGGTAATGGATTTCAATTGGTATTCAATATGATCAACCAAAGGTCAACAGGTATTTTGCAGGAGGCAATGCAAAACCATTATGGCGTGATTGCCCGCATGCCGTTGCAGTTTGGATTGTTAACGGGTAAGTTTACCAGCGATACCGTTTTTAGTTCGGATGATCACCGCAGTTTCCGATTTACCAGGGAGATACTGCAGGAATCAATCATTGCTTTAGAAGAGTTGATATGGCCCTTATGTGAGCAATACGGCATCAATAAAACATCGCTTGCACTAAGTTATATATTGAGCTTTGATTCGGTGAGTACGGTTATTCCGGGTATCAGAACGGCTCAGCATGCCATCGACAATACTACCGGTATTGTTCAGTTAAAAAAAGAGGATGTGGAATTGATCAATAAGGCATTTGATACCCATTTTGCTACCGTGGTGAACAGCATGGAAAAGCAGGGATAAGGTTGACGGAATGCAGGCGATATAACGATATCAACTATCCATAAAAATTATACCTGCTAATGCTCAGGGTGCGTTTCAAATTGTCGCTTCTGATTCCGGTGTAAAGGACACCGACCGGGGCTGAGCCGTGGTTTGTGTCCTCACAAACCACTTGCGGTGGCGATAATTTGGAATGCACCGAATGATAAAGTCGGTCTACAGGGCGGCGAAAGCTGCTATGGCGTTGCCGATTCTCCTGTTTGTTTCCTCCTTTCCAATAGTTTCTGCAATTACAAAAACTGCAGGCCCGGTTTTGTTGCCTACCAGCATTACCCGAAGAATCATTTGTAGTTCACCAACTTTAATATTTCTTTCCGCTGCTATTGCTTTAAAAATTGTTTCAGTTGAAATGGCATCCCAACTTTCCAGGCCTTCAAACCGGCTGATCATTTCTTTAAAATATGCTGTTTTTGCTTCATCCCATTTTGGTTTTACAGAAGCTCCATCGTAAGCAGCAGGCGCTTCAAAAAAGAATATCCCCTGTGTATAAAAATCAGGTAATAAGGTACATCGCTCCTTTATCAGGGTAAGTACCCGGTGTAAGTAATTTTCATCAATATTGGTAATCCCCTTTGCTTCAAAAATTTCCTTTACTCTCCCTTCGTAACGGTCTACGTCCAGTTTCTTAATCCATTCGTGATTGAACCATTTGGCTTTTTCAAAATCGAATTTAGCGCCGCCTTTGTGAACCCTTTCAATACTGAATTTATCTACCAGTTCATCCATTGTAAATAGTTCCTGTTCTGTACCGTCATTCCAGCCTAATACAGCGAGCAGGTTAATAAATGCTTCGGGTAAAAATCCCAATTCTTTGAAACCTTTGGTGATATCATTGGTAACAGGGTCGGCCCAGTCCATTGCATATACCGGAAATCCCAACCGGTCTCCATCACGCTTACTTAATTTTCCATTTCCATCCGGCTTTAAAATTAACGGTAGATGCGCCCATTCAGGCATATTGTCCATTCCGAAAAGATATTTCCACAATAAAATATGTACCGGCGCACTTGGCAGCCATTCCTCACCTCTAAAAGCATGGCTTATTTTCATTAAATAATCATCTACTACTACCGCAAGGTGATAAGTGGGCATGCCATCAGCCTTTAGCAATACCTTATCATCCACATTATTGGTATCAAATTCCATCTCACCCCTTATCAAATCGGTAAATGGAATAATCTCTTCGGGGTTTACCTTTATCCTGATTACATAAGGTGTGCCTGCTTCAATCATTGCGACTGTTTCTTCGGGCAACAAGCGCAGTGAATTGTTCATGTTCATGCGAACATGATGGTCATATTGCAAACTGTTACTGCCCTTTGCTTTCAGCTTCTCCCGCATTTGTTCCAACTCAGCCGGTGTGTCAAAAGCATAATAGGCATTCCCTTCTTTTATTAGTTGGTCTGCATATTGGCGGTAGCTTGCCTTTCTTTCGCTTTGGCGATAGGGAGCGTAAGGGCCACCATGTAGTGCGCTTTCATCAGGTGTGAGTCCGCACCACTCCAGGCATTCGAAAATGTACTTTTCTGCACCAGCCACAAACCTTGTCTGATCAGTATCTTCAATACGAACAATAAAATCTCCGCCGTACTTTTTGGCATATAAATAATTGAATAAAACGGTTCTCACACCGCCTAAATGCAACCCACCGGTTGGGCTGGGAGCAAACCGAACTCTTACTTTATTAAACATGTTGCAAAGATAAGCCCCTAATGAAAGTATAGAGAAACAAAAATGGGGGTTTAATTGTAATAGTAAAACAAAAAAAACTCCATTCTGACAAGAAGCCTGAATGGAGTTTTTAAAAATTTTTTCTTAATAAGTTGCCCGGTTGGGGAGCATTTTCAACTAGCGGATCAAGATTGTTCTTGGGGTACCACCATCAATTGAAATAGTTGCCACATTATCACAGTCACCGATACCAAAATCAATAACGGCAATATGATTGGGGCCCTTTAACTCTATTCTTCCTTTCGATATATTTTCGCAGGTAGTTTTCTTTTGCAGCGGTTCAATAATTGTGGCAGTTCTTGTTTCGCCGTTGGAATTGGTAACAGTATTGGAGCCGGTTATTGAAAAAATATCATCCAGCAGGTTCCTTGGAGTACTGTATCCGGCAGTTTGTACTACATTTTTCACTCCACTATGTAACCAGTATTTCCCGGAGGGTGCGGTGATTTTACCATTTTCTACCTTACGTTGCCATCCTTTACTGGTAGCGGTACTGTTATTGGTCCAGGTAATGATTCCTTCTTTTTTAAATCCATTTACAAAATAGCCATCAAAAGTTAATACCGCTGTGCTCCCAGCTTTTCTTACCGAGTCGGAAAGTTGAATCCTGATAATTCCTTTGCGGCTTATCCCGTTTCCGGATGTGCAACCGGTTCCAAAGTTAATTACGATCGTCTTGGGGAAGCCTAAAAGCGGCGTTACTGTTACACTTGCGCAACCCAATATACCCATTGATTCAAAAGGGGTGGCTGGGGTTTCACCCACTAAGCCCTTGTCAGTGGCTGCTTCCATAAATACATCGTTGGCATCCTCTACCAGGTTATCTGATATTGCCTGGTTGGTACTCAATTCCACGGTAGTTTCAATTTCATTTTTAGTGGCGGAACCTTCTTTCTTACAAGAAAAAAATCCGAGGGTAAAAACAGTGATCGATACTGCAATTACAAAATTTCTGGTGTTCATAATTTTAGGTTTAAGTTAGGTTTTAATGTGCGTTTAGGACATTGTACTTTAACATGAGTTTAATCAGATTTAAAAAATAGATTTGTGCTATGTTTTATTTTGTTAAAACGCCCGGTTGGTTAAGGAAATTGTATCCTGGCTGTACCTGGCAACTTTCCCCGGAAGAAAAAATTATTTATTTAACATTTGATGACGGTCCACATCCGGTTGCCACCTCCTTCGTTTTAGAAGCTTTAAAAAAATACCAGGCAAAAGCCACATTCTTCTGTATTGGGAAAAATGTGCTGGAACATCCAGAATTATATAGAAGAATTATTGAAGAAGGACATGGGGTTGGTAACCACACTTTTAATCACCTGAATGGATGGAGAACAAAAGACGATGTTTACATGCATAATATTGAAGAAGCAAAAAAGTATATTGATGCCACCCTGTTTCGCCCGCCTTATGGAAGAATTACCAAATTTCAGCTAAAACTGCTGTCGACACCACGTTATAATCTTACTACCATTATGTGGACTGTTTTAAGCGGGGATTTTGATATAAAGCTGGACAAAAACAAATGCCTGCAAAACGTAATAAAAAATACCGGGGAAGGCTCAATTGTAGTTTTTCATGACAGCGAAAAGGCATTTAACAGCTTGGAATTCGCTTTACCGAAAGTGTTGGAGTATTTCGGAAATAAGGGGTATCGTTTTGAAAAGATAGTCATCAGGGAGAATAAAAATTTATGAATGGCTAAAAAAAGAATGGGCCTGGGTAGAAACCCTGGCCCGTTTTTAATCCGTACCCTATGAAAACTGACCGAAAGGTACAAAGTTGTTTTTGAAATAGCAATATTTTTTTTAACATATTTTTTCAATTTGTTTTTGGATGATAGAAAACACCTGGCCACAATCAAGTTCAATCATTGCTTAGGCACTGATTTTACATTTTTTTCTGCTTTTATTTTGATAAAATAATTCATAGTTTATTTTTTAAAAGGGGATACCTACAAAGTAATTTAAGCTGCATACCCTGCGAAACTTATCTTCTACCTGAATTCGCTACGTCCGTTTAATGATATTTTTTAAATAGAACTTTGAAGCCGAGATCTTTAAAGGATGGCAGCCTAAAAAGGTTTTTAATCATTATCGGTGTTAGCCTTTGATAAATTAAGAAGAGGAAATTATTTATTGCACAAGTGATGATGCATCCATTTTAATTTGAGTGCCTGATTGTTGGGGGCTATTATGGAGATTTGAGCAAATGCTTTCGTTGAATTGAATTAATAGGGGCACATTTGCATTTTAAATCGGTTATGAATATAATAGATACACATTGCCATCTTTATTCTGAAGATTTTACAGCAGATATTGATGATGTAATACAAAGGGCAACGGTAGAAGGTGTAAATAAATTCTACTTGCCGGGAATTGACAGCCAGGCCATTGATGCAATGATCGGCCTGGAAATAAAATTCCCGGGAAAGTGTGCTGCAATGATGGGGTTGCACCCCTGTTATGTAAAAAAGAATTACATGGATGAGCTACAAATAGTGCAGGATTGGTTAACTAAAAGAAAATTTGCGGCTGTTGGTGAGATCGGATTGGATTATTATTGGGATAGAAATTTCGATAAAGAGCAGGCAATTGCTTTTAGAACACAAATTGAATGGTCTATCCAATATGGGTTGCCCATTTCCATTCATACCAGGAATGCAATGCAGGAGACTATTAATATCGTAAAGGAATATGTACCAAAAGGCGTTAGAGGTATTTTTCACTGTTTCAGTGGTAGTTATGAAAGTGCAAAGGAAATTATTCGGGCCGGGTTTTACCTTGGAATTGGCGGTGTGGTTACGTATAAAAATGGGGGATTGACGGAAGTGCTTGAAAAAATTGAATTGCAGCATCTTGTTTTGGAAACGGATGCTCCATATCTGAGTCCTGTACCTTTCAGGGGCAAAAGAAACGAAAGCAGCTATTTAAAGTTTATAATGGAGAAGCTGGCAACCGTTAAACATTGTTCTATTGAGGAGGTAGCAAATATTACCAGTTTAAATGCAGAAAAAATATTCGTACAATAAGGTTCGATACTGTATTTTTGCCGTCCTGAAAAAATGGACTTTTTGGATTACCGGAAGCAGGTAGATTAAAAGTTCGGCAATTAAAAAACCAGGAGACTTGTCCGAGTGGTTGAAGGAGCACGCCTGGAAAGTGTGTATAGGGGAAACTCTATCAAGGGTTCGAATCCCTTAGTCTCCGCTGATAAATTCCTGAAATACATTACAGATAAGTGTTTCAGGTTTTTAATGTATATGGGGAACGAAAAGGGGAACGATGTTAGTTTTTTTCAGCATGATGCCAAACTGTGGCACTTGTGCGTCGATACCCGCCAATTCCTTTTTAATGGATTTCTGGGCGACGTGTTTACGTTGCTTAGCAGTTTTAAAAAGCCTTGCTCCGGTCCGTTCGCTAATATGCCATTTTCTGCCAGTATCTTACCATGTTAATCGCCTGTTTTTGGGCTAGATATTTCTAAAGCCAGTTGGTTAAACTTTAGGCCTCTTTTCTAGTCGCCAGCACTAAGCATCATTTTCGATAACTCCTTACCTACTTATTTTCCAGTGTCCAATCCTGCCTTATATAATGGCAGGTATAGCCGCCGGGAGTTTTCTGCAAGTAATCCTGGTGTTCTTCTTCCGCATTCCAAAATTCAGTTGCCGGCACTACCGCTGTAACAATTGGGCCAGGCCATTTACCGGATGCCGTCATTTCCCCGATCAATGCTTCTGCTGCTTCTTTTTGAGTTTCATCCAGGAAGAAGATAGCAGAACGGTAAGAAAGGCCCCTGTCATTACCCTGCCTGTTTAATGTGGTAGGGTCATGTATCTGATAGAAAAACTCCAGTAATGTGCGGTATGATAACTGCGTTGGGTCAAACATTATTTCGATGGCTTCTGCATGGGTGCCATGGTTGCGGTAGGTTGCATTGGGCACATCGCCACCTGTATATCCAACTACTGTTGAGGCTACGCCGGGAAGATTGCGAATAAGTTCTTCCACACCCCAAAAACATCCGCCAGCCAGTATTGCTTTTTCCATATTCTATAAATTTTGTGTTTGATACAAAATTAGCGATAAACCAGTCAGGAAAGTTTTCATACTGCTCAATTAAAGAAACGTCATTTCTTCGCAGCAACGTCCTTTATTATTATCTAGGGTAGGCAGTGACGTTGCATAATACGGAGCCATATTTCATTTTACAACAACGCCCTTTTATGCAGGCGCTGGAATCTGCCCAAATTGACATTGTTTAATGATTGCTCGTAGTTACCAATCTCCCCAACTTCAATCCCCAATAAATAAAAAAAAATAATCAGCAAAAAGTCTGAAATGCAAATTCAGAAAAAATCACCATTTTAAATAATGGCTAACAACTATCGGTGTATTTTCAAAACCTTCGCAAAGAATATTGTATTTAGAAGCCGTTGTATTTTTAGCTTTCAAAATAAAAGTCTCCCCCAGGCGCAGGAATGAGACGCAGCCCGTGCGTAGCTTTCCTGTGCCGAAGCCATAAATACTCTTCGAAAAGAAATACACTCAATCAGGACAATCTTAAAACCCTGCTTCTTACCGGCGCAGAAATGAGGATTTGCAAGAGTGTTGCTTTCCTAAGTAACACTAATTGAACCAGTACTACCCGATTCCCTAAAAGTAAAATAGACCAATCGCTTAGCCTGTTTTAGGAGCAGTTGGCGCTGCGTACAATGTTGCATGCCTTTAAATAGGCGCAGGTCTCCAACATATTACCCACGGATACTCGTTGTTCAGCAACGTTTCCTTATGGCTTTGTATATTGTCGAGGGGCATTGCGTAATACAAAGCATTATTACCGCACCTTCCTCGGCCTGCTAAAATCCTCAACGAGTGTTATTGCTGGAAATAAAGATAGTGGACAATGTGACACCTACCAAGGAAGCAAAAAGGGAGCAAGCCAACCACTTACAACTTTTGAAAAAAATAACGTTAACCTATCTAAGCCGCCTATTTACACTGAAATCTTTCCGGGGATGCCTAACTCCAGGTGCAAGACACGCTATCATTCAAAAACCGCCTATATTTACCCATAGTTATTGTATCCTGAAGTAAGATCCTTAAATGAAAAAATTATTTGCCTGCCTTATTTTATCCATCCTGGTACTGCCTGCTATTTCACAGCTACCTGTGCTTGATTGGGCAAAAGCTTTCGAAGCCTTAGACAACAACAGTTCCGGTTTTGGAACAACGGTAGGAAAGGATGAAAACGGAAATGTTTATTCTGCCGGCCAATTTGAGTACTCAATTGATTTTGACCCCGGCCCCGGAGTTTTTATAATGAAAACTAGTGGCCCGTTTGACAAAGCTATGTTCATCAGCAAGCTGGATGCGAACGGCAATTTTGTTTGGGCTAAGCAGATACCCAACTACATGGAATTTGGCCGTATCGAAATTAAAGTAGACAAGCCCGGTAATACTTATTTTACTTCAGATTTGAACGTTGCCACCGACGTGGACCCAGGCCCGGGAGTTCTTACAATGTCACCTACAGGGTTTAGGGATGCTTTTATTCTCAAATTAAATACCGATGGAGAATTGATATGGGCAAAACAATTTGGTGGTCCGGGTGATACTGGTCCCCAGGCAAACATGATTGAACTTGATAAAGATAACAATGTGATCATTGGCGGTATATTCAATAATACCGTAGATTTTGATCCAGGGCCTGGCACATTAAATCTTACTTCCAGCGCTCATTTTCAGGCCTTTCTTGTTAAACTGAACAACAATGGAGTGCTTATTTGGGCAAAGCAATTTGGCAATGGCCCTGAAGTGTATAGCGGATGTGGCATTAACGATATAAAATGCGATGCCCTTGGCAACATCATTGTGATCGGTTCATTTAACAGGACCTGTGATTTTGATACCGGGCCAGGTGTTTACAATGTAACCAGTTCACCGGGGAGCGCAGGCGACGGATTTATTTGTAAACTGGATGCCTTTTGTAATTTTATTTGGGTAAAAACCTTTGGTCAGACGGGAACCAATAACTACTTTATGACTCCTACAGGTATAGATATAGACGGTAATAACAATATACTTACCACCGGTTTTTTTATTGGCGACTTTGATTTTGACCCTGGTACTGGTAAGCATATTGTATTTAGTAATCCTCATGACTGTTATATTTTAAAGCTGGACGGGCAGGGGAATTTTATATGGGTCAAAATAATTGGCAATCCAACAGAATCGGATACCGGCCACGATATAGTGACAGACTCCGATGGGAATGTGTACTGCGTGGGTTCCTTTGGTACTTCAGTTGATTTTGACCCGGGCCCTGGCACCCATATTGTTAACAACCCTTCTTATGGGACTACACTTATAAAATTATCATCCGCCGGTGAATTTTTGTATGCGGCTCCTTTTGTAGGGTACAATTATGTAAGGCGGATACAGATAGATGCTGCCCGCCATATTTATATTGCCGGGTATATGGGCGGCATAAACGATTTTGACCCCGGCCCCGGTACATATGAACTTACTGCAGGACAAAGGACCCCTTTTGTTTTAAAACTAAGCCCGTGTTCGAATGCAACCAATTCCACGCTTAATATAAACGCCTGTAACAGCTATACCTTAAATAACGCAAGCTTTGATAGCAGTGGCACATATGTGCAGGTCGTTCCAAATGCTACTGGCTGTGATTCGGTTATTACACTTCATCTTACCATCAGCAAAAAGTTTACGGAACAAACAAAAACAATTTGCGAGGGCGCTTTCTTTTTTGCCGGCGGCGCCAATCAATACGTTGCTGGCATTTATTATGATACCTTATCGACGGTAATGGGTTGCGATTCTGTTGTAACCACCCACCTGGCGGTGAATCCCAAACCGTTGCCAGACCTGGGAGCGGACAAAAACTTATGTAGGAATACCAGCCTGTCACTTACCCCTGGTACCTTTACCAGCTATCACTGGCAGGATAACAGTAATGCATCTACACTTAACGTTAACAGTACAGGTGTATATTGGGTGCAGGTTACCAACAATTTTAATTGTGTAGCTACGGATACATTTGAAGTAATGTCCATTCTGGAGCCACCCGCCAACTTTATGAAAAGCACCGACAGCTTATGCAGTTATAAGGACCTGGAGCTGATGCCCTCTGGTTCCTATACAAGCTATGAATGGTCTACCGGTGCAGCCACAAAAAATATACTGGTAAAAAGTCCCGGCCTTTACCGCCTCAAAGTAACCGATAACAATGGTTGTACCGGTGCAGACACCACCATTGTGTACGCCAGGAACTGCATATTTGGTGTTTTTATCCCTACTGCTTTCAGCCCTGATAATAATGGAATAAATGATCAATTTAAACCAATGGTATTTGGCAAAACGCTGCGGTATAAGCTGGTAGTTTACAATCGCTGGGGCAGCATTGTATTTGAAGCCACCGACCCCAACCAGGGCTGGGATGGAAGTTTCAGGGGTATTCCCCAGGAGTATTCAACATTTGTATGGACATGTATTTACCAACTTGAAGGTGGAATTCTGAGGCAGGAAAAAGGAACTGTGTTGTTGCTTAGATAACCCTCCGGGCGGAGGAATGATTCTCCTCCAGGTGCCGGACCCCGGTACGGTGCCCAAAAGTTACTACTCTCCCAAACACTAAATCCCAGTAATTATAATTCTGAAAAGAGATCATGAGGTAAAGGGCTTTTTTACAAATTCGGAAAGTACACAATCCCAGATAACGAATAATAACCGACCAGGTGCCGCCCTCTCCGGAGTTTATAATTTATCTTAGTAACATCAAGCGCTTTAATTGCGGGTAATGGCAAACGCTGGTCATTTAAAATTGCCCGTTTCCCTGCAACGTAAGCCATCATCTAACCCATTGCATCACTTTTTAATTTTAACCAGTTCTGTGGCAGCAGTTGATGCAGGTTGGATGAGTTATAGCGGTGCAGACGTTCCAGTATATCCTTTAACCACTCGTAGGGGTTTATTTTATGCAGGCGGCAGGTGTTTAAGAAAGACTACATTATTACAGCATGCTGTGCAGCCTCGTGACTTCCGGCAAACATGATTATTGATGCTGAAGTCTTTCACCAGGATTTACTTTTTTTTCACCGTACTTTAGAAAGATTGGAATCCATAGAATTAAAGCTGGGTAGGTTTGAAGCCAAGCACAAAGGGCAAATGGAACTGTACTTAAAATGGTTGGATATGCGAAAGGTAAAAGGATGAACTGCCACCGGTAGCCTTAGTGCTTTGTGCCGAAAGCAGCAGGGAGCAAATAGAATTATTGGAGCTGCCCAAAGATGGATTTATGGTAGCAGAATACTGGACAGATCTACCATTAAAAAAATAATTAGAGCAAAAGATTCATTCCATATTAATAGATGCAAGAGAAAGAATGCAACGGGAAAAGCAGATTGAATAACAGCAGTATTTCGACTGCTTAAAAAATCAACTTCAATATTTATCATCGTTCAATTCATAAAGAAACTTTTTGTCAAATAGCCATTTCTAAAATTCCGGGATCGGTTGCACAAGAATCCAGAAAAATATACCCGTTAGGATGTTTCGTTGTAGACATTCGTTACTTTGAAGGAATGAGCCTGCAAAGAAGCATGGAGAAAAGTTATTAAAGGAGCATGTTAAAGAGCTAGATAATCCAATATTTTTTTGCAGGAACTTAGGGTAGGGTAAGCCTGCAAACTACCAATTCAAAACGACTGAATATTACGCCAGACTATTGTGAAAGTGGATTTAATGATGCAACTAACTTTTTTAAGCCGGTTAAAAAAATTAGTGGCAATTCCCCACTTGGATATCAAAATCAATATTTAACCAATAAAAAATCTAAAAGTCTTTCACCACCGGCAC
>Ga0209181_10000055_pt1 | contig 166785 bp, 167 predicted proteins | sample MAT05_FD_187208 | JGI IMG/M metagenome (GOLD analysis project Ga0209181, IMG submission 187208) | Freshwater microbial communities from Lake Fryxell liftoff mats and glacier meltwater in Antarctica - MAT-05 (SPAdes) (version 2) | ecosystem: Environmental > Aquatic > Freshwater > Ice > Liftoff...
GAAAATAAAAATGCAGCACGAAAGAAAACAGCACCCCCTGCTTTACAACTAAAAAAGGAAATGTAGTACCACAAAGGGTTACATCAGAGTATTACGGCGTTTTTGTACTTTTGTCGGACAACAATAATTGCAATTTACAATTTGAAGATGAAGATTGAGACGATATTAAGTTATTAAGAAGGATACAGGGATATTGAAAGGATATTTGGGATATTTCGTATCACATTGAGAAATTAGAAGTCTTTAGAAACTGCTTTCCCGATACACCGAATTTCTCAATACCGAAATCCCTTGATATTGCCTACCCGGGTTTCTCAGCCGTGATATCTTTATTTTGGCGAAGCGGCAGGCCAATAACCGATTAGCCTATTGGTCAATAATGCTATCCTTAAATCAGACATCAGAAAATCAGCCATCTTTTCAATTTCTTGTCTTAGTTCAATGTATGGGCCATTGCATCGTTGCATTTTTGTGATGAAAAAGCGAGAAGTCATTGACCGGTAAGGATGTTGCAAAGAAAAGATTTCTGGGGTAATATTAAGGCAGGCTTCAATATAACAGGAAAGATAAACCGTAAAGATTGGAGATTAACCTGGAACGCAGCCCTGGATGCAGGTGTAGTGTTGGTGAGTGAGGAAGTGCGCATCAATGCAGAGATTCAGTTGATCAAACAATAAGTTAACAAAAACTGTATCAATAAGTGTACGTTCACCGGTTGAGGAATAATATTTATTGATACTTTCTTTTTTATTCAGGGTATCACTTCACGCCTGTAAAATGCGTTGGGTGAAATTTTATCGGGTAAAAATTAAAGTTTATGAAAACAGATATTCTTGTAACGGGAAGGCATGAAGAAATAGTGGAAACACTCCTGCGGATTATTCATAAAAATGAAGATTGGAGTGCACAGGCAGCATTGACAGATGAAGCCGCAAGTAAGTTGTTTGATACTTACCCATTCGATATCGTACTTTTAAGCAGCGGGATTGAGGAGGAGAGCGGGCAAAAATTATTGCCCATTTTAAAAAGGTAAATTCAGCGGTAACGATTATCCGGCATTATGGGGATGGCAGCGGATTATTGAGCAATGAAATACTACAGGCCCTGGCGGAAAAAAACTTGCCCGAAATAATTTGAGTTAGTTTTTCTTGTCATGGTTCAATGCGCAGGAACTAACCGTTTAGGATATTTGCTTTATAAAAATTAATCGTATGGACAATAAAATATTAGGGCTGCATCACATAACAGCCATTGCAGGAAATGCAAAACGCAATTATGAATTTTACACCCAGGTGCTGGGTTTAAAGATGGTGAAAAAAACAGTCAACTTTGATGACCCCGGCACTTATCATTTTTATTTTGGAGATGAAGTAGGTACACCGGGTTCAATCCTTACATTCTTTCCCTGGGAAGGAATCGGATCTGGCCAGGCCGGTACCGGTATGGCTACAGAAATTGGTTATTCAGTACCGGTTGGCAGCCTTGGTTTCTGGGCCGAACGTTTTAATCAATTCAAGATAAAGCAGGAAACTGCCAAAGAAATATTTGGCGAGCAAACTTTGTTGTTTGCAGATCCGGATGGGTTAATAATTAAATTAATTGAACCCAATCAGGCAGACAATCGTAAACCATGGCAAACAGCAGGTGTTACAGAAAAAGAAGCGTTGAAAGGATTTCACAGCATTGTGTTAACGCTGAAGAATATAAAGGCTACTGCCGAAATTTTAACGGACGTATTTGGTTACCGCCTGCTGCAACAGGAGGGAGACCGGTATCGTTTTATAACTGATGCGATAGAAAGTGCGTCTATTATTGACCTGGTTGAAACCCCCGATGGAGGACGTGGCATCAATGCAGCCGGCACCAATCACCATGTGGCTTTCAGGGTAAAGAATGAAGAAATACTCATGAACTTCCGTGAAAAAATTGCGACAAGAGGCCTTGGCATCACCCCCAAAATTGACAGGGATTATTTCTTTTCTTTGTACTTCAGGGAACCAGGTGGAGTGTTATTTGAATTGGCTACCGATAACCCAGGGTTTGCAACTGATGAAACGGTTGCGGAATTGGGAAGCAGCCTGCGATTGCCTAAACAATATGAAGGCTCCCGTGCCCAAATTGAAGCACAGTTACCAAAGTTGAGCTGATAGTTCTGAGGCTCCCCATCTGGCTGGTTTGGGAAATTGTGCAGTAATCTGGTCAGATGAAACCGTCTGCTCAGGTTACTGCACCTGATTGACAATCGAAAAAAAATAAAACTAAATTTTATGGAAGCAATCACACTGGAACAAAACCAAAATGGACAGCAGGCCTTTGTAATCAAGGAAGGAGTAGTAAGATTAGCAGAAATGGTAATAGGAGTTAGTGGAAATATAATCACCGTTTACCATACAGAAGTTGTTCCGGAAGCGGAGGGAAAGGGATTAGCAAAACTGTTATTGAATGCAATGGCAGATTATGCGAGGCAGCACCAACTAAAAGTAGTTCCATTTTGTGTATTTGTACAAGCACAATTCAAGCGTCACCCTGATTTGTATTCGGATATATGGCAAATTGGTTAATGTTAATTCCGTTATGAAGTTTACACTTTTTAAAAGGTGTAAACTTTATACTACATCCTGGTTCAATAACAATTGCAGCTACTTCATTTAATAGGCTATAAGGTTAATTAAATTAGTGATAAACACCCCCAATACTTTTTCAGTTTGGAAAAAAATTATTCAAAAATTATCAATATGCATCAGAAAAAAATAAAAGCGGAAGGAAAAGAATTGAGTGCGACAAAGAAAGTGCTCATCATGATTCATGGCCGTGGCGGAAGCGCAGAAGATATCCTGTCATTAGCAGCACACCTGCAGGTAAAGGAGTATGCTTTACTGGCGCCACAGGCAACAAACAATAGCTGGTATCCGCAATCTTTTTTGGCACCTGTTAAAAATAATGAACCCTGGTTATCTTCTGCATTGCAGGTATTGAGCGATACGGTGCAGGAAGTGGTTAATATTGGTATTTCAAATGAAAACATTTACTTTCTTGGTTTTTCACAAGGGGCCTGTTTAACGCTGGAATTTGTTACCCGCAATGCAACCAGGTATGGCGGTGTAGTAGCGTTTACCGGCGGGCTGATTGGGGATAAAATTTATAGTGAAAACTATAAAGGCGATTTTGGAAGAACACCTGTATTAATTGCCACCAGCAATCCCGATCCCCACGTGCCTGTAGAAAGAGTATACGCCAGCACAAATATTCTAAAAAATATGAATGCTGCCGTTACCGAGAAAGTATATACCAACATGGGCCATACCATCTCCGGGGATGAAATTGAACTGGCAAATGATTTAATCTTTACTGATAAAAAAGGACATTGATTAAATATAAACAGGCTTCCTAATTGAAGAAAGACTGTTTGTATTTTAAATTAAATTAAGGGTACAAAAGACTGGTTGTTACACCAGTTTATTTGAATGTTCTCATATAGTTAACCACAGCCCACATGTCATCAGCTTCCGGTATCTTTTTTTTGTAGGAAGGCATGTCTTTTCTGCCTTCAAAAGTTTTATAATATAAAGCGCCGTCTGTTTGGGCGTGGAAGGCAGCAGTTGTAAAATCACCGCATTCGGTATCGAGCTGTGCAGCCTTGGTTCCATCTCCCTTTCCCTTGGTGCCATGGCACGATTTGCAATGTTGATTATACAGTGCTTTACCGCTGGCAATAGAGGCTGCGTCTGATTTAACCGGATTAACCATCTTGGTATACTTGTCTGGTACAGCCCATGGCTTGGGTTGATTATTTGTCATAAATGACAGTAACACTACAAGGGTGCAACTAAAAAGAGTAAGCGATACTTTTTTCATATTTGATTGTTTTAAGCGTAATTTAATTGTTGTTATTAAAGTTAAGATTTAGTTACAGGTATCGGTGTATGCGGTTCTTCTTTTCTTAAGCGGAATAACTGAATAATGATTACTAAATAATGTCCCCAAACTACTGTCATTAAAATCGCAAAAGTAATTAACATCCAAAGGGGAGGATGCGGGCTCCACAATGCTCTTGGAAGTTCATTTAATTTATCAGAAACGAACGTTCCCCAAGGTTGTATCACAGTTGCCTCAATGTTTCCATACAATTCATTTTCATCCACTTTTGCAAGCAATGTAATATTGCCCTTTGTATCACCCGGTAAATTATTGGGTATTTCTACAGATGCTTGCCCGGTTGAATCTGTTGTGCCTTCCGCTACTTTTAACGGACCAAATAATCTTTTTACAAAAATCCCGACTGCAATTTCGGGTACAGGCACTTCCGCACCCGTTCCTTCATCAATTAATTTTATTTTAACCGTTAGTAAGGAGTCTTCTTTTTGAGGAACAATCTCAATCCGGGCTCTTTTTATCGTAACTTCTTCATCTGCAGGGTCCATTGATTTGTTTCCCGCAAACATTGCTTTAAAATGCAGTTTTCCTTCTTTATCCGTTTTTAGAGAATCAACTTTTACATTAAGCACTGCTTTTCCCTGCTGATCTGTTATCACAAAACCAAGCGGTTGTTGTTCTGTATCTGTTAACAGCCGGAAGGTGATTTTCAATAATGGCAGTTGGGTGAAAGTGCCTTTTATTTTAGCTTTCAAACCGGCTTTCAGATCGATGGTTTTATCTGATTTTTGTACACTGATAAAGTCGACTGAAGGGGCGATCAGGGATGGTTCTTCTATCTCAGACTTTGCTTCTGTTTTTGTACTGTCTGTTTGTGCAAACAGGATGCCGGGTATACACAAGAGCAGGAGTAATCCGGCCAACAGGTAAGCTTTCCGGAAAATTTTGGTGTAAGTAGCCAAAGTTGAAAATTCTTTCATGATTTTTTATTTAGGCGGGTTGTACGGCTTCATTATTTACAATAACCGTTTCAGGATTTACATGGTGCTTGTGACTGACTTCGTCTAATTCTGATACCGGCACTACTGTTACAAATTTTGAGATCAATGTGAAAAATAAAAGAAAGGTGGCAATGCCCGCAAAAGTTAACGCCCATTCGGGCCAGGTGGCGGAATATTTTACATATTCAATCCTGGTATCCTGCATTGGCAAAGCGGGTGTTTCCAACGTTGGTACTATGATGAGATAGCGTTTCACCCAAAGCCCCATTACCATTATAAAAGCGGCAATCGTTATCCAGTTTGGTGTTCTTGTTTTGGGTATCGCAACTATTGATATCGGTATTACAATACCTGCCAGGTTTGCAAGCAGGGTCCACCAACCGTATTCGGCAGGATTAAATAATTTATTGATAACGTCATTGTCCCATTTTGCAGAGCCAAACCAACTGGTAAAATATTCAGAGAAAGTAAAATATCCATAACCGGCGGCCAGTACCAGCATGGCATAACCCAGGTTGGTAAAATGTTTATCAGTAAAATAATTTTCCAGCTTATACATTTTACGGTACGTCCACATAGCAACAATCAGTGCACCTACGCCTGAATGCAAGGCACCCAGTACAAAGTAGGGCCCAAAGATGGTACTGTGCCATCCGGGCCTTAGCGTCATCCCAAATATCCATGACAGGATGGAGCTCACAATAATAGCCAGTGGAATCATAATAATGGCCAGTAAATTCTGAGATATGATCAGGTGTCTTTTCTGGCTTGCTGCGCCCCGGTATCCAATCGCTAAAATGCTGTACAGTTTTTGTCTCCATTTTGGTACGTTCATTTTGGCATCTCGGTACACAGCAAAGTCTTTTATCAACGCCATGTAAAGGAACAATACACTCCCAACAAAATAGGTTAGAATCGAAAGCACGTCCCATGTCATAGGGGACTGCAATCTTGGATAAATAAATAAATGATGCAACCGGTCAAAACGGCCAACACATAATAAAATAAAAATGGGCCCTACAATCACAGAAATAACAGTCATTATTTGCGCCAGCCTTATAATCGGCTTGCCCCACGATACTTTAAAGAGGTGAAGCAGGCCGGCTATAATTGCGCCTGCATAACTAAGCCCGATAAAGAAAATAAAGTTGACGATGAAAAGTCCCCATACTACATTGTCCCTCATCCCGGTAACAATATGGCCTTTGGATATTTGCAGGTACAATGCATAAACGCCCACTATTATCCAAAGCAGAAAAAAGATGATCCATATCCAGTTACGTTTTTCAAACTTTTCAATATTGGGCCGCTGGTAATTAAAGGCTTCCTGCTGGTATGTATTGAGTTCCATAATTTAAATTATTACTGAATTGCAACGTGTTGAATCTACAAGATGACTTCATTATTTTGAACGAATTGAATTAGCACATTATCAAACTAGCACATTAGCTAATTGTCTTCACTTCCATGATATCTTTAAACCTTTCTTTTATTGTACTATCCAGGTTTTCGTAGCCTCTTTCCACCGGAAACTGCCTGTCTTTTGGCGGTAGGTAATATACCCTGGGTTTGGTGCCCAGTTCTTCCAGGAATCTATACCCCGCACGTTCTTTTATCAATTGGGTGAAGCCGATCGTTTCATCACCATTTGTTACCGTGTCTTCATTTTCATCTCCAAAATAAAAGACTCCATTTGGACAAGCTTCCACGCAGGGAGGCAACAGTCCTTCCCTGGTACGATCCGGGCAAAAATCACATTTTTCAACTGTGCCCACTTTTGCGGGCAGCCCGTTTTCAGCAGAATATTGCAGGTTCCGGATATCCATCGGCATTTCCGGTTCATCCCAGTTAAATACACGGGTAGAATAGGGGCAGGCTGCCATACAAAATTTACAACCAATGCAACGATCATTGTCGATTAGTACCAGTCCATCCTGTCTTTTAAATGTGGCATCTACCGGGCATACTTTTACGCAGGGTGGATTGTCGCAATGGAAACACTGCTTGGGGAACCAATACGGGGCTGCTTTATCGCTGTCCTTCATCAGCTTTACAGAAAGCCATTCTGTATCTTCAGGTCGATAGTGCCATTTCTGGCAGGCTGTTATACATTTCCGGGCATTTTTACAACGTGCCAGGTCCACTACCATCACGAATTTTTTTCCGGGTATGCCCTGTCTTTGTTCATACTGGGATAGTACGGCCATGTTTTCCTGATGATTGAGATAGGCAGAGTCAATCTCAACAATCTCCCCATCAGGCGAAAGCAGTTTTATCTTTTCGGTAGTCACCTTATTTTTGGATGAGCAGGAACAGGCTAAACTGCCGCAGGCTGCTGTGGCAACGGCTGCAAATGCAGCCGTTTTTATAAAATTTCGCCTTCCGTTGTCATTTATTTCTTCCGGGTTCATATTTCAGGTGTATTAGGAATGATTAAATCAATCAGCTTTTATCCTTTGAGGGATTATTCATCCATTCAAGAATTTCTTTGTTACTGACTTTTTTTTTAGTGGAAGCCGCATCAACAATTGATTTTTCCACTTCCACTAACTTTCCATCCGGCGTTAGCATTTTCACCATTTCAGGTTTGCCCGTTTTTTTTTCGCCAGGCAAGAACATGGATATAAACCCACGCCTGGAATTGTCATTCGTTTTTTTATCATTGCCCATAATATAATTTTTTAAAAATTCCACAACCTTGTGATATTAAAGCCGATTACAAACTGGCCTTTCGTATAATCGTTCTGGTTAAACATGTTATTACTCTGCGGCACAATGCCATAATAATTACCCGCAAATACCTGGAAGGCATGCGAACTGGTAATGGTTTCAAAACCAAAACAAATATTTGGATGCGGATTATTAGCTGGATGTTGAGTAAGCGGTTGGTCGTAACCGACAGTGATAGCAGATTTTTCAGATATTTTGTACCTGCCCAATACGGATATGGCAAGATGGCCATTTTCCATTTTTTTCTGAACATCGCCTTTACTGTCTATATATCCTTCTACATTATTATACCAGGAGAAACTGGGCGCTACCTGTGCAGAAAAACTTTCAGTTATTTTCCGGGCAATAATTAATTGGTTGAAATAAGATAACCGGTGAGGACTATAACGGAAATTGCTTTTATTCCTTGCATCAATTACTATGTTTCCAAAATAACTAACACTCAATGGCATTACGCCAGGCGTTTGTTGCAATAACGCGTATTTGGCATTCAGGTCAACCTGCATTCTTTCTTTTGTAATACCTGCTCCAACAAACAGTTTATTAACGGGGGAATAGGCAAGTCCAAGCCTGATATTAGAAGGAGCAAAAAATCCCCAGAGGTCCTTAGCCCCGTTATTCACTATGCCAAACCTATGTTGAATGTCAAATTCAAAGGTACCCTTTATAGGTACCATTACTGTTTGATTATCCATTATCCAAACACTTCCGAACGTGTTTTTTACAGGTTTTACTTTTTTTACAACAGGCGCTTCTGTTGAATCCTGTGCAAGCAGATTACCATTGCTGAAGCATAGCAGCAACAACAGCGAAAAACAACTGCATTGTATAAGGGAGTACTGAATATTTAAATACTTTTTCATAACGTTTTTTTAATTGTTTTTGGCACCTTGTTTTATCCATGCAAGAACAAGCGAATTGTAATCTTTATTAATACCACTGGTGGGCATTGGGACCCCTTTTTTGCCTGCCATCCACAGATACAATGTGCTGGATGCGGGATTGCCGGTGTTCGTATGATTTCCAACTAAAATGGAAGTAAATGCAACGACAGCGGTTAAATTGGGTGGTATACCACCACTATTGTGGCATCCGCTGGTATTGCAACTCTTGTTAAAGATTGGAATAATATCATTTGAAAAACTAACTGCCCTTGTGATTTCAGCCCCTGTATCAAAAATGACAGTTTTGTCTTTGTAACATCCAACCAACAAGAGCATGGTAAACCCGGCCCAAAATCCTATTGTTTTTTTTATGTGTAACATGATTTTTTTTTTAGGTCTTTAGAAACAGGCCCTACCACTATTTTTTAAATTTCAAAACAAGGTTGGATTTTATGGAGTGTGCTATCTGGGCATTTTCAAAAATAGCCATTCCGAAATACTGGTCAGCAAGTGAAGAAAAATCAACATCGTATACAGTATCTGCAGTTTTTAATGCCCTGGTAAATTCTAATATCCATCCAGTTCCGGTATAAGAAGTTTTAACCGAAATATCACCGGCACTGCCGGCATAACCAGCATCGACAATCGTTACACCAGGAATTGCTTTTGCACCTACTCCGGTACCTATTCTTTGATAATCGGTTCCTGCATTTGGATCTATTGTAGTTGCATCACTTAAAGTAAGTACACCTGTTGCAGATACAGCAGTAACTAGTTTAGCAGTGCTGGCTGTAATTTCACTATTTAAAATCCATGCATAATCATTTTTGCCAGGAATAATATATTTAGGTACAGAAACCGTAACTGCTTGCCCTGTAATAGTAATGTTTTGTGCATTATTAGCATAAACATCTGCTCCAGGATCACCTTTTCTACCATTAGGATAGGTATTATCCTGGAATTGATCGTGAATTTGGAATCCAGCGTTAACACCACCTCTAACAGATTTCCAATGCCACATATCAATTTTTTCAGTAACAAAATTGGTGTAGTGTCGGCTTGATAAATCGAGGGCAGGTAAATCGGTATGGCATGATTTATAGCAGGTGGCACTACTCCATCCACTTACAGAATTATTGATATTCCAGAGCATAGCCATTTTGTCTTCATAAAAGGCGGGTCTTAATAAAGCACCTGAAACCGGGTCAAAATCGGGAGCGCCTTTTTCCTGTGCCCATCTTTGTGAGGTAGGATTAAAATACCATGGCTGCCTTTTTAATGACTTGCTTGGGTCTACCCATTCTGCCAAAAAATAAATATTAGTTGCATCATACACAGAACGTAATTTAACTGAAGGGATAATATTACCTGTGTAGCTTCTGAATACGCCACCGGTCACATCTGGTACAGCAGTACTGAATTCCAGTACCGGGCTATTGGCCCACATAGCATCAATCGTTCCGTCAATCGTAGGGGGTGTAGTAACTTTAACAGATACTAGGTCGGTACCACCGTTAACGGTTTGAACAACGTCGAGTACCTGGTCGTCTTTTGTACAGCTAACTACATAACCAACTGCTAATAGCAGGGTTGATATTACCCACATGTATTTTTTTTTGAACTGTCTCATAAACTTATTTTTTATGTGAAAATTATTTTAGAAATGCTTGGCAATCTGGTGCAAGCTAATAACCAGATAATGACAATAACATGACAATAGTCACGTTAAAAAGTGAGTTACATCACTAATTTAATTATAGCCTCAAATTTAGAAATGCTGCCTAAAGTCTTATTCGGAGTTTGTATTTTTTTAATAATTTATTGAAACAAACATGGGCTGATAACAAAATGGAATTGTCAAACTAAAGGGGAATTTTTATGCATTGCAGGTGCTTATTACACTCTAAGCAGTTAGAAATAATGGGTTATCTAAACATGGTGTTATAGCAACCCATCCAGGAAGGCTTTATTCACTTGACTTTAAAATATTTTGCGAGTAATCCAAAATTTCCAAATAAAATGAAGCCTCTCCAGTTCATTTGGAACCAGGTAAGAAAAATGATCAATGTCATAACAATGTAAAAGTTTTGTCATGTTTTTGTCACAAAACGGCTAATAATTTTGGGTATTGAAGCCTATTAAACCGTATTCTTCATAGTATCCATTTCAACAAATAAAAATTTTTTATGAGAAAAATTTCATTTATAAAATCGGCGACACTCTTTATTGCCGTGCTGTTTATTACAGCATCGCTCTTTCAGTGCAGGAAGACAGGAGACCTGGTAAAGAGCCTGGACAGGTCATTTAGTGGAACGGCAGACTCTACCATTTATGCAGCTTTTTTTGAAAGTAATACGGTTAATCCGGCCGATGCTATACCGGATGTGAATGATGTGATGAAATTCCGAGGTGTACAAACCATCGTGCATGAATATTGCGCAACTTCTAATTGTCACGGCGGCACTATTGCTCCCAGGTTCGACACTTATTCGGATATCATGAAATTTGTCAGTCCCGGAAGCCCGGAAGGCAGTAAGTTATGGGAGTTTGTAACTACCAATAAACTGGATAAGGCCATGCCACCTGTTAATTCCAATCATGAACTAACCATCACAGATAAAACAATCTTGTATAACTGGATAAAAAATGGTGCAAAGGAAAAACCGGATTTGAAGGATTACCGGCCTGCCGCAATAGCGTTGATTGTTACAGGCTGTGGCTCTGCCAACTGCCATAACCAGGCAACAGCTACCGGGGCCTGGGCAAGAAGAGGATGGCTTGGAACATTGGCAGCTACCGACACTACCCAGTTTATATTTACCAACCAGTCCACTAATTTGGTAACTAATTATTGCCTGCTTAGTAATACCACGGTTTTGAAAAAGGTATGGGGTGCATACAAAGACAGTGTAAAAAAATTCTATGCAGATACCATTGGAAATTTATCATTTAAACCTTACAAGGTATACAGTACCCGTGGCCCTTTGAGTGATTACGATGATATTATTATGGACATCAAATATCCAAAAAGTATTAGAAGCACCACCGTAAGAAACAATCACCTTAACAGCAATGATAATTTCATCAGGCGCATGGATTCCACACTTATTTATCACAACATATATACCGGTGCTGCAACAAGTGTAAACGGGTCGATGGCCTGGGATGATGGTGGATGTAAACCTTCAGAAATAGCACTGATAAAAGCTTGGTACTTTGCCGATCCTAATATTCCGGATGTATGGAAATATGGTACTGCCAACGCGGGCATTTTCAAATACAGGAAAACCGGAAACTTTATAAAAAAATAACCAATACTATCAATCTACAATTCAGATTTATGAAAAAAGGAATCATATTAACAGCCATGATGATTGCAATGCTTGCTTACATATTGCCATCCTGTTATAAAAACAAAGAAGATATTCTTACCCTGCCCAAAGTTTCTTTCCGGGGAGATGTGGTACCCATTATGGTAGCAGGAGGCTGCGGTTGTCATAATAATGGCGTTTATAAAAATGCCGTTCAGTTTTCTCATGCTGACACTATTTTTTATGATGCCATTCTTGCAAGGGTTAGTTTGTTTAACAGTTGGGTAAACGGAGGTACTCATCCGGGCGGTGGCGTAATTGATTTTAAACCAAGCGAAGTCAATATCGTAAAAAAATGGATTGCGGAAGGTGCCAAGGATGATGGCGGTGGTTGTACGGTTACCGGGGTTATTACTCATGCTGCTAATATTTTGCCTATTTACACCAGCACATGTAAGGGAGCAACCTGTCATGGCGGAATTGCTCTTGCGCTTGATTATACTAAACTGGTAGCCGAAAAAAATGCGCTAACTGCTATCATGAATAGTGGAGGTAATGCCGGTCACAAAGGCGGTGCGTTAAGTTTAAGTACCTGCACTGTAAAAACGTTTACGGAATGGATAATACAGGGACAACTAAAATAATTTTTACCAAAATATAATTTGACGGACATCATTGTTGGCACAATAAAAAAGAAATTATGAAAAAGACTTTTTCGCTACTCTTAATTTGCCTTAGCATATTAGCTAATGTTATAGCGCAAGACAGTACTCAAACTGAATCAAAAGCAGCTCCCAAACAAAAGTTTACCAGGGCTACTTTCAACGCTACCAAACTGATTAATATGCAGACCACAGAAATTGTTAGTCCGGGGGCATTGCAATTTATGATCTCTCACCATTTTAGTAATATTTGGAATAAAGGAGCAGGGAAACAAAATATTGGGCAGTTATTTGGCCTTAATTCAGGTGTTGCTCATACTTATTTATCATTTGATTATTCACCCGCTACCTGGTTAAACCTGGGGGTTGCTGCAGCGGGAAACTCAAAGTATGAGGGATGGGTTAAATTTAAATTGCTTCGCCAGCAAACAGGCCTGAAAAATATTCCTGTTTCGGTGGCATTGTATTCAATGGCCAACGTAAATACCGCAAAGGATCCTGACAATACCTTTACCGGCAACAGGTTTGCATTCATGAACCAATTATTGATTGCACGTAAGTTGTCAGACAGGTTATCACTACAGCTTTCACCCACCTGGATTCATTTTAATATTGTACCGTATGGCATCAATAATAGCAATGAAGTTTTTTCATTGGGGATAGGAGCCAAATATAAAGCCACCAGCAGCCTGAACTTAACATTCGAATATTCCCGCCAGTTGAATATGTATGAAAATATCATTGCAAAAAACGGGTCAATACTAAATTACAATCCGGACCTTCTTTCTGCAGGAATTGAAATTAACACAGGCGCCCATCTTTTCCAGTTCTATATCGGCAGCACCACCGATGCGTCTAACATCGATCATTTTGCCAGGAACAACAGTAAAATTAAAGACGGAAATTTCGCCTTTGGTTTTACCATCAACAGAAGTCTGAACCTTAAGAAATAAGCTCGTTTTAAATGATACATAAGAAAAAGCCGGCTTAATTTAAGCCGGTTTTTTTAATTAGACCCGGTAATTCATCTTCCTTTTTGCTACCACATTATTTACAGGCAATCAACAGGCTGAGCTTAATAGATTACCTGATGCTTTACAGATAATGGGTGCATTCCTAATTCATCCTGCTCTGGGCGCAACAAAGCAGTATACACATTTTTAAAAGGGATGTTTATTGGTTATAAAACATTCGTTTATTTCGCCGCACGTTTGATCAACCCCAATCCCTCTTCCAAAGAGAGGAGCTTGACTCTGAAAATTCGAAATTTTATTCTGTTGGCTATCAGTCAGCTAATAATGGTGTATACATAATTGTCGCAGCCGCAGGTGGTTTGTTTATGATACAAACCACGGCTCAGCCCCGGTCGGTGTCCTTTATACCGAAAATGGGAGCGACATCCGATAGCTATCGGATTTGAAATGCATTTCAACTCTTTCATTCCAATGCAATGATACACGGCACCCGAACAAATCTTACATAATTTTTAAAATATGCTACAACATTTACAGATTTTAAGGAACATCTGGAACATAAGGCTGTCTTATATTTATATGAATTGAAAATAATTTTGTCAAATCCTCGACAAAAATGTTTTCGTTTATAGTTAAAGGCTATATTAGCAGAAAAAGTATAGATTGCTTTTAATTTAAAAATACTATATGCCATTTTTAGACCATGTGTTGCAACCTCCTTCATACGGGTGGAAGGACGAAGCAGGAAATTTGATAAAACCTACGGTGAACCAGATCCTAAGGGAATTTTTTTCGAGACTAAATATATTTGCCGACAGGAAAAACTGGTTGCCTTTTTTTAGCTGGTTTAAAGTGTTGTGCCTGATTCCATTCTTTATTGTATTCCTGGTTAATTATGTGAGCATATTTACGCTGGTGGCGGCTTTTGTGTACAGCATGATTATAATGGGTACGCATGGCACCATCTGGCATCATCGGTATTGTACACATGGCGCTTACAAATTTCGCAATAAATTCTGGCGTTTCTTTACGCAAAATCTTACCATCAATGTAATTCCGGAAGAGATATATGTTGTGTCGCATCATGTACACCATGCCAAGTCTGACGAGCCAGGAGATCCTTATAATGCATACGGAGGTTTTTTTTATTGTTTTTTGGCGGATGTAAATCACCAGCCGATAGCGAAAGACCTGAGCGAGGCAGATTACAACCGGGTGAAGATGCTGATGAAACATACCGGGGTTACGGCCAATAGCTATCAGCAATACCAGCGTTGGGGCTCTTATGTAAATCCCGGAGGTGCAGTAATGTCGTGGATATTAAACTGGTCATTCTGGTATTTGGCATTTTACCTGATGGGTGGACATGCACTGGCCTGTAGTTTGTTTGGTGCTGCAGCATTTTGGGCCGTAGGTGTACGTACTTTTAATTATGAAGGGCATGGAAAGGGTGAGGCTAAACAAAGAGAAGGCACCGATTACAATCATAAAGACAATTCGATTAATCAGCTCTGGCCGGGCTTCGTGGCCGGTGAGTGGCATAATAATCACCACCTGTTTCCGAAAAGCGCAAGGAGTGGTTTTAAACCGCACCAAATTGATTTAGCCTGGTACTACATCAAATTAATGAGTGTCTTAGGGGCAGTAAGCCAGTACAAGGATTATAAAAAGCAATTTTATCAGCAGTACCACCTGCCTTATCAGCATAGCAAAAACGACACTGTTCAACGCCCTGCAGATGTTGTTTCAAAGAGGACTACTTCGGTAAAATCTCTTCAAATTGTGAATCGTGAGTCGTGAGTCGTGAGTCGCTGGTTATCGGATCGCCATTGTTTACTTCCTTTTGAAAGTTTGAGTGATATTTTTAAACTGCAGCAGGTTGGTTTGAAAAGCCTCAGTCGCCGATCCCACAATAATAAAGTATTCGCCTGTACCGGTAAAAAGAATTACCTGGTAAATTAGTTGATCCTTTGAATCGTTGCTCTTACCGTCTGCTATTATCTCATACCCTGGTAACTGATCGATCGTAATTGCATTCATTTCCTTTACCGTATTTGATTCGCCCCGGGGAAGTTTTTTTAATCTTTCAATGCAAAACTTTTTTTGATCGGTTGTTGAAATAGTACCGATAGAATTTCCCACAATCAATGTTGGACTTACAGTAGGTATTTTTCCATCTGTAGAAAAGAGTAAACTGCCTGATATAAGCTTTGCCAGTTTAAAAGGAGTTCCACTTACATCTATTTTAAATTTTACAGCCTCCAGCGGATCATCGTTTTGCTGTTCATTATATGTTGTAGAAAGCAAGGCTGCTTTCATTGCTGTTGCAATGTCTTTACTGGCTTCAGCGTAAATTCCATTTAAGATCACTGTTTTTTTATCATCTCCAAATACCAGCATTTGTTTTAAGTAGTTAGTTCCGTTTGCCTGCTGGCTTAAGCTGATAAATGTTGCTTTTGCTTTATTGAAATCAATTGTTTGTTTATCAATCAGTGTCATGCCTTTCTGCCGGAGGGCATCAGCCGTAAAACTTTCTACAGTTAACTGCATGGCAATGGGTAATTCAGTTACCATAATGGATGCACCCAGTTTACTGTTTTGAAATCCGCTAAAATTGGTGGAAGCGATAAAGCCATCGGGTGGAATCATGCTGTATTTTGTTCCCGAAATTACCTGGTGACTGGGGTTTTGTCCAAATACTAAGTTCACCATAACACACAAAAAGATTGCTAGTTTCATTTTCATAAATGGAAGGATATTTAGTGTATTGAAATTGTTCATTTTGAGAATTTTACTGTCATGAATTTATACCAGTTTAAATGTAAGGATGTGGCCGATCATACTCACCTTATCAAATTGGCCGGTACACCATTGACAGAAAAGCGAATTTATTCAAAGCAGTTTTAATACGTCCCATTTTTCATTTCAAAAAAATGCTTACTAACTGAAAGAGTAGTTTGTTGTTTGTTGAGTTGCCCTACAACATTTTCATAAGTAAAATGATCTGCCCTAAATGATAGGCATCATGTTGTACAATTCAGTAGATGTTTTGTAATAAGCGGCATCGTTACCGGGTTATATTTTTTCAAGATATGCTTTATTCATTTGTTGGAGACATTCGATCTATTGCAGTTGTGAATGTTTCAAAGCCAGCAAAGTATTGTCTCATGCGGTTGACGACTGGTCTGTTACTATGGTGAAATAGTTGTTATCGGGCGTTATCATGATCTTTCCCTGTAGCCGCTGCAACACATTTTCTCTCCAACTGATGATATGGTTTACTATTTCCCACACTGTATTACAATGAGGGCTCATTCTTTTTGCGGCCGTTTCTGGGGAATATTATCCAGGGTTCCCATCAGGGTAATATCTATCCAGGGCTCGCCTTTGTAAATATCCTGGAAGAGTGTGGTGATATGTTTTATTTCATTCATCGCCGGGTTGATTTTTGAAGTGAAATTAATAAAACTGGAATATACATCGCTCATTTAGGGACCTGTTTTTTGCTGAACAAAACCAGTTGACGTTTGTTACAGTATTTATAATTTATTCACATTGTCGTTAAACATATTAATTACAGGCGCTAATGGATATATGGGCCATCGTTTAATTCCGGTTTTGCTGGAACAGGGCCATCGGTTGTATTGCTGCGTTAGGGATAAAGTGCGTTTTGAAAACGAACATCACAACGAAGGAATTGTGATTATTGAAATAGATTTTTTAGACAGCACCACAGAAATTACACTCCCCGTTGATATAGATGCTGCATACTTTCTTATGCATTCAATGAGCAGTGCCGGCGATTTTGAAGAAAAGGAATTAGCTTGTGCCAACAGGTTTCTTAATCTTATTGAAGTTACCAACTGTCGGCAGATTATTTACCTCAGCGGTATTGTAAACGAACAGCATCTTTCCAAACATTTACATTCGCGGCTGGCGGTTGAAAAAAAATTAAACGAAAGTAAGATTCCACTGACGGTACTGCGTGCTGGCATTATTGTAGGTTCAGGAAGTGCCTCTTTTGAAATAATCCGCGACCTGGTAGAAAAGCTGCCGGTAATGATAGCGCCAAAATGGCTCAACACCAAATGCCAGCCCATAGCTATCAGAAATGTAATTCAATTTTTATCAGGCGTTTTATTAAAAGAACATACCTACGGACAGCATTTTGATATCAGTGGCCCTGAAGTACTGAGCTATAAGGAAATGCTGCTCCAATATGCTGAAATCAGGAAATTAAAGCGCAGGATTTTTATACTTCCCATATTAACACCCAGGCTCTCTTCCTACTGGCTCTACTTTATTACTTCTACTTCTTATCCATTGGCAGTAAATCTTGTTGATAGTATTAAAGTAAATGTAATTGCCAAACCAAATAATTTAGCCGCCTGCCTGCATATAGAATTGCTTTCTTACAAAAAGGCTGTTCAGTTGGCTTTCGAAAAAATTGAGCAAAACATGGTGCTTAGTAGTTGGAAAGATTCATTCAGTTCTTCTAATGCCAGCCAGGGTTGGATGGAAAGAGTGGAGGTTCCTTCCTATGGTTGTTTTAAAGATTTAAAATGGCGGGTAATCGATACCGCCGGTGAAAAAATATTAGACAATATCTGGAGCATTGGCGGTGCAAAAGGCTGGTACTATGCCAATGGCCTATGGAGAATAAGAGGGCTGATGGATAAGATGGCAGGTGGTGTGGGTCTTCGCCGGGGCCGAACCAATAACAGCGACATTCATGCCGGTGACGCATTGGATTTTTGGCGGGTGCTCATTGCAGATAAGAAAAATAAACGATTGTTGTTGTATGCTGAAATGAAACTTCCCGGCGAGGCCTGGCTTGAATTTCGGATTATGAAAAAGCACAACAAAATTCAATTGAGGCAAACTGCTACTTTTCGGCCAAAGGGATTGTGGGGCAGGCTTTACTGGTACAGTATATTGCCCTTTCACTATTTTATTTTTAATGGGATGATCAATAATTTGATTAAAACAAAATGAGCATCTGAATTGCTTTTAAATTGAACTATGGAGATTGGCGTAAACCTTTATTTGTTTTTAAGAATAACAAAACTGTAATACTTATTTTTTATATGAAACTAAAGTTGTGACTCACTACCTGTAAATATTTTTGATTTTCCTTTCAAAGCTGCAGTATTCCAACCTGCACCTGCGGATTTTAATGAGGAGTTATCAGATAATGCCCGCCTTTTCCGGTTGTTTTCTAAATTGGTGAAATACTTGTTTCTGACCAATGTCAGGATTTTTGCTGATGAAAATACTTAATCCGCTTTACATACAATGATACCTTTACAATACATGATACTTCAAACTAAAATAATTCCCGTGCAAAATATATCAACTAAATATGCAGCTATTAAAACGGAATTTATCCCAGATGGGAAACTAATTCAATTACAATACGAAAGCGATACCATGAAGCGGTTGCTTGGTTTTATGATGGATGAAAACACACACCTAAAAAACAGACTGTCGGAAGTACTTAAAGCCGAATTTAACAAAAATTTGCTGGACGAAGTAGAATTATTTTTAAGCAGGTTTATCAAGGAAGATGAGCTGATAGGCTTACTGCGTAACGATTTGGCCGAATTAGACAAGTTACTGGTGAAAAGTACAATTGGAAATGAATCCATTAAAAAGTTGATTTACAAAAAAATGAAAAATCTGGAAAATAATATCCTTGTTGCAGAGCAACAATTCAATAAACTGAAACTCGAGTTTAATAATTATCTATCGGTAAATATGTAGATCCGGTGAAGCTGATGATGAAATGCTGGCTTAGATGATGCTTAATTGACCATTCTGCGGTCACTACTTACAATTGACCGGCAATTTAATTTGGCTACCGATAATTGGATTCATGTAACCTGCTACTGATGTTTACCTTTTTGCTGTTAGGTTGTTAACCCTTTCTTTAAATCCGTTTTTACAGTTGGTTACAGGCTTTCCCAAACTAGAATGTATTCAACCAACATTTGTATTAAACATGGTGTTTTGGTGTGTGCTTATAGTGATAATGACAAGCGCAATCTTCATGATTAAAATCCCTTTTTACATTGACCGTTGTCATCCTAATTTAGCTTTCTTTGAAATATCTTGCTTTATAAAATAATGAAAAATGAAAAAGATATGGTGCATCAATTTTGTCTTGCTGCTAATTGCTGCCGGATGTAGCACTTCAAAAACAACCACAAGCTGGAAGGCTGAAAGTGTAGTAAATGTAAAGTATAACAAAATATTGGTGATGGGTCTTATGCGGGATGTGGATCAGTCTGTTCAAATGAATATGGAAATTCATGGCGTGGGTGATTTAAGTGATTTGGGATACAAGGCGGTGTCTGGTTTACAGGAGTATGGGCCAAAAGCGTTCACTAATATTGATGAAGAAACTGCGTTTGCAAAATTAAGAAACAGTGGAATAGATGGGATTTTAACAATCGTATTGTTAGATAAGCAAAAAGAAAAAAAATATATACCGGCTAATATGTATGCTTCGCCCAATGGATATTATTTCAACAGGTTCTGGGGTTACAAAACCGCTATGAGCCAGCGTATTTATGAACCCGGATATTATGCAACTGAAACCCAATACTTTTGGGAAAGCAATTTGTACGATGTGGGCAGTCGGAAACTGGTATATTCTGTACAAACACAATCATTTGATTCTACCGGTTTAGTAATGCTGGGTCATCAGTTTTCACAAAGTATTTTTAAGGAAATGGTGAAAAGCAATGTGTTGAAAAAAGTAGAAAATATGGTCACCACGGCATTTTAAATAGTACTTTCTTTCTCCTGGTTAAAAATCAGAATTGGATTTGCAAGCTTTTTATTTTATGTGCCTCACTCCGGGGAAAAGTGCGTGGAGGTGGTACTTTTTATTGGTTGGTAAAAGGTACAATAATGTTTATTTCTTCAATGTAATCGCAATGTTATTGCAGGGTTATGAAAATGAGTTTTAATTTGCTTTTTTCGGAAAACTGGTGCAAAACAGTAATGGTAATTAAATTTTGAAAACCAGGATATTTCGTAACTGGCATTAGTTAAGCAGGCGTTCCAGTTTTTTTGCATTGATAATAGTGATGCCCCCATCCTTTATATCAATTAGTTTTTCATTACGGAAGTCGCTGAGGGTGCGTATGAGTGATTCTGTGGCGGTACCGGCAACAGTAGCGAGACTTTCGCGGCTGATATCAATTACAAAGTCATTTTCGCCTGTAAGCTGGTATTTTTTTTGCAACATCAACAAAGCTTCTGCTACTTTTTTCCTAAGCGAATTATATGCTAAACCCAATAACTGAGCCTCCTTTTCAGATACATTTTTGGCAAGTAAGCGTATAAATTTTTGAGCAACTTCTTTGTTGTTATTAATCAGTTCTTCAAAGTCTTCCCTTGGAATAATGGCTAGTTCGGTTTCTTCCAACGCCTCTGCCGTATCCTTATAAACCCCGCCTTCCACCAGGGCGATATAACCCAAAAAATCATCCGGGCTAAAAAGATCCGTTACCAGTTCTTTACCATCGTCATTTCGCTTGTAGGCTTTCACTTTTCCTTTCAGTAAATAGTATAGCCTGTTTGGATGATTGCCTTCAGAGTAAATTATTTGTTTTTTCTTATAATAGTTAATGTTTCGGTCCTCAACCAATGATTGCAATACATTTTTACGTAAATGAGATTGCATCAGGCTATCCAGCCCTTCCAGGCCTGGAGATACATTATTTTTTATCAACTCTATTTTTTTTAGGCGGCTGTCTACTGCATTTAGCAATTCTGTGCCGTTGAACGGTTTTGTAATGTAATCATCGGCACCTAATTCCATACCCTTTCTAAAATCATTTCTTTCTGTTTTTGCTGTTAAGAAAATAAAGGGCGTATTTTTAATGGCCTCATTTTTATGTATTGCATGTAATACCCCATAACCATCCAGTAGCGGCATCATAATGTCACAAATAATTAAATCAGGTTGGTGTTCAAGGGCTTTTTCTACACCGGTCTTTCCATTTTCGGCTACAATCACTTCATAGTTGGATAGCTCCAGTATCTCCGCTGTATTATTCCTTATATCGTCATTGTCTTCTATCAGCAATATCTTTTTCATATGTATAAATTTATGGATGCTCTTCCGGGAATGCCCGCTTGATCAGCCGATTGTTAACAGGAGCATTTTCCAAGATTCCTGTTGAATTTTTTCCAATTTATTTTTAATTCGGTAAGGCTGTAAATACTATCTTAAACTCAGATCCTTTTTCAAGCTGACTTTTAAACTCCATTTTGCCATTCATTAATTCTGCATATTTGCTTACGAGGTGCAAGCCTAGCCCGGTACCCTGTATATTGCCCGCATTGGTACCCCTGAAAAACCGCTCCATTAAATGTTTCTGATCATCATTTGAAATACCCATGCCATGGTCTTTTACTGAAAGCGTTACCTGTTGACCGTTATTGGTTGTTTTGAGTTCAATCGGGTACTTTTCATTTGAAAATTTTCCGGCATTGGAAACCAGGTTCATTATAATGTGTTTAAGCAATGATGGGTCAAGTGTTACTACCGCATCTCCATCATGCCGATAGTGGATTTTCTGCTGTCTGCCCAAAGTTAATTTCATTTCTCCTGCAATCGTTTTAACCAGTTTCTTTATATTAAATTCCGTTAACCGTACCTGTATTTTGCCTTCCTCGATTTTCCCTACACTTAAAAAATCGTTCAGCATATCAGTCAGCATATTTACGGATGAAACAATTCGCTGCAGGTGTTTTTCCCGTTTTGGCTGATCTTCACCAGATGTGTATTTTTCAATCAGGTATGCAGAAGAAAGTACCGTGCTAAGTGGAGTGCGAAACTCATGCGATGCCATCGATACAAAACCTGACTTTAATTCACCCAGGTCTTGCTCCTTTTTGAGCAATACCAGCAAATCTTCTTCGGCCTTTTTCCGTTCCGAAATATCAATGGCAATACCCATGTAGCCATTTATTTTTCCATCACAATCCCTGATGGTAGTAATTGTCAGCAGTACCGGAAAAGTACTCCCATCTTTCCTGGCATAAGTGTATTGTTCTTCATCATGTATATTTCGCCGCGATTTTTCTACCAGTACTTCGAATTCATCATTAATCATTATTCCGGATTCATTCAGTATTTCCTCTCTTTTCTTTGCTATCTCTGTTTTGTTGTGAAATAACAAAGTGGTGTATTTATTGATTACTTCAGATTCATGATAACCGATATTGGCAGATGCTTCGGGGTTAAACAGTTTTATGATGCCATTTTCGTCGGTAGCTATAATCATAGCTCCGGCATTGTCAAGCAAGGCTTTTTGGAAAGATTGTATTGCCTCCAGTTTATCATTTGATAGCTCGAGCTGATGCATGGTTTCCATTAAAGCTTTTGTTCTTATATCTACGGTACTTTCCAATTGCGCCTTCATTTTCTCAATTTCCGCTTCCGCTTTTTTACGAATGGTTATATTGGTAATAAATGTGATCACATAGATACCGTTGTTAGTATGATAGTTTCCCAGACTTATTTCAACCGGTATTTCTGTTCCATCTTTTTTTAAAGCAACTAAATCAATACCGGCACCCATGGCACGGGAAAACGGTTGCTGTAGATATTTTTCCCGATGGGGAATATGTTGGTGGTGAAACCTTGCCGGAACCAGGATTTCAATTACTTTACCAATAAGCTCTATTTCAGTATAGCCAAATTCATTTAAAGCAAAAGGATTAACTGCATGTATAATTCCCCGGTTGTCGGTAACCACTATACCCATGGTAGCATACTCAAAAAATGCTTCAAAATGAGTGCTGCTTTTTTTTGGGGCGGCAATTGGCATACGTAATGTGTTATGTTGCAAAAAGGATTACAACATACTAAATTGCTTAAACTTATGGTTGCATCGGATGATGAGCATCATTTTAAAATATGATAATGAGCAGAAATTGGCAATGGCTGTTTATATACCGGTTTCAGTTTACCTTTTACTTCCGGAGGATAGAATGGTAAAGATGCCCCACTGTATTATAAAACTATTCCTTCCCCTATCATTTTTTCTTTTATAAATATTTTCAAAGCGGGCGACATAACGGATATAATATCATTCATCTCTTCGTCGGTAATTAAATAATTCAATGCTTTAAATACAATTGCAATGGCGGTTCCGCCTTTTAATGGATCACTAAAATCATATCCGGACAATCTTCCATCCTCCTGTTTTATTTCCTCAATAAAATCATTTACAACTCCAATGTGAAGATAATCGGTATTAAATTTCCAGCCGTCTGCGTAAACGCCTTTTAATGCCATTGGCAATTGTGCCATCAACTGAAAAGAATCTTCATGGCTGATCCGGTTTCTTAATGCATGAAATACCGCACGAATGATTTTACCAGCCATTTTTAGTGATACCCCCAGTTCTTCGGATACAAGCCTTACAAACTGGTTTGCGGTTGCTGCGTGTTGTTCAAAATCCATTGACATGGGATATAGTTTTATTTAGTAAAGGTTTATGCTAATCTAACATTGATTAGATGGCGATGCGTAATGCTGCAATCATTCAATAGTGCAACTTAATATTGATTTTTCTAAAAGTACAACGTTTTACTTTACATGTTTTACTGATTTGTTACATGTAAGGTAATAAGGGTTCATGCAAATTAGCCTGATAGCCCTCAGTAGTCAGGCTGATGCATATCAGAAAGACGTAACATTATTTTCTTTTATTTAAAAAGCAGGTAATCGGGCATATTTCGAATCCGATGGATATCGGATGTCCTATATACTTGCCAACCTTTTTTAACGGATATAGTTATGTCTAATGCTATTCACAAAAGTTGACAACCCTTTAACTTGTTCAGCTGATGCTGCAACAGGATATTTTTAAAAAGTTTTATTCCGTGGCAGATATCAAATAATAAAGGATCGGTGATCCATCCTCCATGATGAAAGCGCATGCTCCTTAATCAAACATGCTGTAGTTAAAACCAGTTTGTGTCGGCTTGTTTGTTTTTAACTGTATGCTACAATTTCCCTTAGCCAGTTAATTTTTTTACCAAATCCCAGGTTGCTGTCTGTCATTTTAATGCTATTGAGCTGGATGGTAAAAATTTCGCCTTTCATAGCAACGGCCATGGGATATTTTTTATGATATTGAATGTAGGCATCTTTGGCGATAGGATCCAATTGCTGTATCATTTCACCCTGGAACTGTATTCCTTTTGTTACCAGTTTGCTCAATTTATCCGGAAGAATCGTTCCTGCCACTGTCGGCTTCTCTTTCAAATAATGATAGTGGTTGGCTTCGGAAGAAGATTTAAAATACAGTAATCCTTTTTCTTTGTTCAATACATAATAGCAATTGAAGCAATATGGATTGCCTGCATCATCGGTACAACAAATGGTAGCACAGGTTTGATTCTGTAAAAATGAAGTGATGGATTCGTTCATGTTGGATATTTATTTTGTTTAGGAAACTTTAATAATTTTTACAGGACATGTGATTGTTAATGCCCTCGTTTGTTGACCGGAGACATTGTCCACAGTCAACGCAAATACGTCTTTTTTTGCGATCGCATTTACCAGTGTTGCTTTTCCATCTTTCCTCGACATTCGCCAAAGATCCGGCTGCTGTTCAAAACAAATACCGCAGCCAATACATTTTTTTCGATAGTGAATTATCTTAACCATTTACTGTTTTGGTGCTATGTTTAGTTTGATGTGACGTATTGATTTGTGAATGGTTAACGGTGATCCGATAGCTATCGGATGGTGAATAGATATCTATGAATTCGAACTGTTCCTATTTTGCTCATTGCCCATTGACCATGCACCATTCACGCTTAACTTAATCCTACTATTTTATAAAGCTTATCACCGGGTGTTATCTTTGAATCAAAGGGGAAGGTTATTTTATCGCCTTTTACCGCAATTTCGCCATCAGCACCATTTACGGTAAGTGTTTTCAGTTTTTCTTTTGTTATGCCAAAAGCAGAACCGGTAATCATTACCGTATCGCCTGTTTTAAGGGTGCCGGTTTCAATTGAAAACTCACCGATCTTAATTTTGGGATAATACTTACTGCCTTTGCCGATATAAATTTTCTTTTCCGTTGCAGCGGAACCAGGATGGTTTGTCCATTCGCCAAACTTATGGCCCAGGTAGTAACCCTGCCAGAAGCCCCGGTTGTAAACGCTTGACAGGCGTTGAATCCAATCGATTATTTTTAAATGGGTAAAGCTGTTTTTTTCAATGGCTTCAATGGCTTCCCGGTAACATTTGGTTACATTAAAAACATAATCAGCTCCTTTACTTCTTCCTTCAATTTTCAACACATCTACTCCGCTGCTCAATACCTGGTTGAGTATATCGATGGTACAAAGATCTTTGGGCGACATGATGTATTCATTGTCTAACAGTAAGGTCTCATTTGTTTCGGTATCAGTTACCCTGTAGGGCCGCCTGCAATTTTGCGTACATGCACCCCTGTTGGCCGATGCATTTTGGGAATGTAAACTCAGATAGCATTTTCCGGATATGGCCATACACAATGCTCCGTGAACAAATACTTCTATTTTCATCAATTCTCCGGATACACCCGTTATTTTTCTTCTCTTGATTTCTTTACTGATATGTTCTATCTGTTTTAAAGTGAGTTCTCTTGCTAAAACAACCACATCAGAAAAGCGGGAAAAAAACTGTACCGATTGAATATTGCAAACATTGGCCTGTGTAGAAATATGAATGGGAAGTTCTAATTGATTACAATATTCAATTACCGCAAAGTCGGATGCAATCACCGCATCAATTTGTTGTTTTTTAGCTTCCTTTAAAATGCCATACAATAATTGCATGTCGTGATCATACATTACCGTGTTGAGTGTGATATACGAACGAATGCCATTGGCCTGGCAAATATGGCCAACCTGTTTAATGTCCGACACAACAAAAGAGTTGTTAGATTTTGCACGCATATTCAGTTGCTCTACCCCAAAATAAACGGCATCTGCACCACCTTTGATGGCAGCCTGCAGGCATTCAAATGACCCGGCCGGGGATAGCAACTCAATTTTCCGATCATTCATAATAATATTTTAATCTGCTGTTCTCCCTATCAATCTTCTGGTGGGATGATTGCTGTGCAATAGACGGCTCTTTTTGTTTGCTACTTCCGGATAACTTTTCAGTAACATTGGTTTTTAGCACCATCCAAATAAACTGGATTCGCCAGGTGGTATTGATTTTAATATTTAGCAGAAACTGGGCACCTTTTTTAAAGGGCTGGTTAGTTGTATTCATAATAGATACAAAAGGGGAACACAGGCTGTTGGTAATACCGTAATTGAAAATATAGCTTCGTGGTCCTGGGTAATTTAATTGGGCAAAATTAATAAATAAAGATAACTTTGTCCTTATTTATTTTCATTCCATACTTAAAAGAAGGGATAATATTTTGATCCTGTTGCTGCGGAAATGTTGAGCTCATTTTTCAATTAAATACCAGGAAAGAAGAGAACATAATTCCGTTGTTTCAGCAGTAAATAAAATCTTATAAAATATCATGTTGAGTTTAACGAAGATTTTTCATTTTGAAATGGCGCATGCGATTCATGGTTACCCGGGCGGTTGCAAAAACATTCATGGACATTCCTACCAGCTACAGGTAACCGTCACGGCCAACGGGGATTGTAAACACTTTATTCCATCGCCGGGGTTTGTTTTAGACTTCAAAGTATTAAAGCAACTGGTTACAAAAGGTATCATACAAATATTGGATCATAAGCTGGTGTTATCAGGTGCTTATGTAGCGCAGCATCCTGCTATTGGATCGCAGGAAAACCTTGTTTGCTGGGAGGCGGAACCTACAGCGGAAAACCTGTTGATATACATGAAAGACATTCTCTTCGAAAGCCTTCCGGATGATGTAAAGCTGGTGAGGCTAAAGCTATTTGAAACGAGCGATTCTTTTGCAGAATGGACCCCATGATACATCGGTGTTTACTAAATTTGCCATACAATAAATAGTTCCAGATTTTAAAATAAAACTATGTTTTCCAAAGCCACGGAATATGCCTTAAGGGCCACTATTTATATTGCCAAAAATAGTCGGGAAGAAAAAAAAATAGGGATTGATGAAATTGCAAAGGCGATTGATTCTCCCCAATCTTTTACCGCTAAAATATTACAGGCACTTACAAGGGATGGCAATTTGGTAAGTTCGGTTCGTGGGCCCAATGGTGGCTTTTTTCTAACGGAGGATGCAAAGAAATTGCCGGTATGCTCTGTCCTGCAGGCGATGGGGGAGGATGACATATTGGAAAAATGTGTGTTAGGTTTAAAGAAATGTTCGGAAGTACAACCCTGCCCGATGCATGCCCAGTACAAAATCATTAAGCAGCTGTTAATACAATTGTTTGTAACAAAAACCATACAGCAGCTTGCTGATGAAATTAAAGATGGTGAAGTGTATATCAACAATACAAAAAGCCGTTCAAAAGTTCGCTAGGCTTATGTCACGCACAAAGTGATCTATTAATTTGCGATTTCCCCTGGTGAGTCACCCTTTGGGGGTGACTCACCAGGGGAAATCGTCTCTGACAAATCAAAGTTGACACGACACAAGCTGGTTCACCCGTATTTTTACGCAACTCTTTCCTGGTTTTCCTTTTGAATATGAGGAGTCACCAGTCGGCGATTAATAAATTCCCCTTTTTCTTATTCGTTTATGTTCCTTCACCATTCAGTTGAGCCTTTAATCGGTTTATCGGCAATCAATTCAGAAAAGAATTATCTTAGTCCGATAAATACATAAATATGAAAACAGCGGTTGTAACCGGTGCTTCCGGTAATATGGGGCAGGCGGTGGTTAAAAAATTTCTTGCAGAAGGGTATAGGGTCATCGGTACTATTGTTCCCAATGATCCGGTACAGATGACTGTGAACAACGAAAACTTTGAAACAGTTTTGGTGGATTTAATGAATGACGGGGATGCGGAAAAATTTGTAGTTGCGATGATAGCAAAATACAAAGTGATTAATGCCGCCGTGCTAACCGTGGGTGGTTTTGCAATGGGTAAAATAGCGGATACCAAAGCGAGTGATATCGCTCATCAATACAAACTGAATTTTGAAACTGCTTATAATATTGCACGCCCTGCATTTACTCACATGATGGCAAATAAAACCGGCAGGATATTTTTAATAGGCTCAAGGCCGGGCATGTACGCAACCGACGGTAAGGGGATGGTAGCGTATGGCCTGGCAAAATCGTTGATATTCAGGCTGGCCGATTTAATGAATGATGAAGCAACCGGCACCAATGTAGTAACCAGTGTAATTGTTCCAAGTACCATTGATACTCCACCAAACCGCCAATCCATGCCGGATGCGGATTTCGATGGATGGGTGAAGCCGGAAGCCATTGCTGATGTGATTTATTTTTATTGCACAGATGAAGCAAGTATTTTGCGGGAGCCGGTAATAAAAGTGTATAATAATTCGTAAAAAAAAAGCCCCCGAAGTGGGAGCGTTCTGCTTATGTATGTGTTTAATCTGCGAACCAGGTTCGTAAAATCGACAATACCTTCAAAGTATTTTCTACTCAAAGCCCCCCTTTAGCGGATTGGGGTGGCGGCTCATCGCTCCCCAATGGTAACCTTCAACAGCGGTTCCTCCAAAACCTGGTTGCCTTTGGCAACATTTGCCGGTTCATTATAGGAAGGTGCTGCTTGAACCCGGTATTGCCCACTATTGATATTCCGGATGGCACTTGCCAGGCTTGTTTCGTTTAAATCACCCCAGTCCTTATCCAGGCCGTCCGCCACACTGCTGTTAACGGGTATGCCATTAAAATAATTTCCCTCCCCATTTTTGTTGGTAGTACGGAAAGACACTGGAAAGACATACCATTCACCAACCGGTATGGGATAAAAGCCAACAGGCTTTCCATGAGTTACACCACCAACTAGTTTTACCTCCATGTAAGGTTTTAAATTGTTGATCAGTAATTCACTAGCAGACGCAGTAGCCCTGCCCACGATAAAATAAATGCGGCTCATATTCAATGAACCTGTTTTAGTGAATTTTACGGTTTCATTTTGGCCGGAATTGTTTGCGTTGTATATCTGCTTCATCATAATGCCACCGTTGGCAGCCGGGTTGATAAGATAGTTTGCCAGCCTTTCCTGCACTGATACATAGCCACCACCATTATAGCGCAGGTCGATGATTACATCTGATACGCCCTGCCCGGTAAAACTGCTGAACACCCGCTGAAATTCACTATACATTTTATTTACATTGCCCAGGAACGAATTGAAAACCAGGTATCCTATTTTTTTATTGTTGATATTGTAAACTGTATCCAGGTATATCGGTTTGGTGGCATAATGGGCCCGGCTTAAATCGATCGTAACCACGCTGGCATCTGGTTTTTGAAATGTTATGGAAGAGCTTGCGGCATTATAGATATTATCAACGATAAAGCTTGTATTCCCCGTATTAATATTGCTGTTCGCATTGATTTTTGTAATACGCCACCCCCTGTGTATTCCAGCTTTACCGGCAGGGGAATTAGGCTCCACCAACCTTACCCGTAAATCTCCTTCCACCCTGAAAAAAACAGTAAGTCCAAAATCCCCGTCAGCACTTGTTGCAGTTGCCACCGAGCTCATTCCTGCACTCATTTTATCCCATTCTGTTTTCTTCATGGCAAAACTAAACCGGTCAACCGGCTGACTAAATCCAGTTTCGATGCTATATGGCCGTATGGCTTCCATTATTTTATTGGGATCATCATACGTTCTTGCGTTAAACGTAGCGGGAATTTGAGTGTTCCATAAATAAATATCTTTTGCCAGCAGGAGTGCCGAATCCTTTAACACATCATCATTTACCGGGGAGGGAGTTACAACCGGTGTGGTTGCAACAATTTCCTGTTTATCTTTTTTACAGGCGGCAAGAATTGTTAGTGTTATCAGCGATAATGCAGTTGCTCTGAAAGTCATAAAATAATATTTTGAAGGAGAAATGATTGTTGGCACAACGCAAAAAACCTGCTGAAATTTCGCCACTGCCGGATTTTAACAAACTATATAGAAGACGAAACAGCGGTTGTGTGGATGACTTCTCCCAGTTTTCTTGCTAAAATCCATCCGGCAGTGGCTTTTCCAATATCATTAACACGGAATAGATGGCAGGCAAGGGCATAAAAAAAGAGCCGGTTTCCCGAAGGACTGGCTCTTTTTTTTTGATGTTGCTGATTGAAGCAACGGCTTAAACAAAGCTTACCTAATCACTTGCATATTTTTTGTTAGTTGGATTACTTCCCCGGTAAGTGCATCTTCAACAGAGAGTCTATATATATACTTACCCGGAGCAAGCATTAAAGATTGTGCATCAACCTGTATATTATAGGCCCCTTTAACCTGTTTTCCTTTTTGCTGAACCATTAGCCTTTTACCATCAAAACTCATGAGTTCAAAGGATACATTTGCATCTTTGCCCAGCTCATATTGAATCATTGTTATTCCGGCCACCGGATTCGGATAATTTTGACTTAGTGCAAAAGCCAACTTGCCGCTTAACTGGAGTACCACAACCTGGCTATAACTGAACCTTCCATCCATATCGATGATCTTCAGGCGATACAGCCAACGACCAGTAGTAAGACCTGCATCTGTGAAAGTATATGAGTTTACTGCCCCATTTCCAATAACAGCAACAGTACCCCTGTTTTCCCATGTGGCACTACCAGCCAGCGATCTTTCCACCACAAACTTATCACTGTTTATTTCGTAACCGGTAATCCAGTTGAGGAATGCAGTATTGTTCTGAAGCTTGCCGGTAAAGCTGGTAAGACCAATTGGCAAGGGGCTTGCTGAAACCACTGCTTCAATCATAAATCTCCCCAACGTTGAATTTTCCGAGGGTGCTACGCCCCCGGTGAGGCCAGGAAGAATATAATATGCCCCTGATCTTCCCGGAGATTCTGTTTGCGTGCTTAAAGGAAAATAGCCGGTTGTTGCGTTGGTTGTTTGAGCCAGACCAACATAAACATCGCTGTTATTAATAGCAGGAGGAGTAAGGATGGAAAAGCTCTTGTATTTCCCTAAGTCCGCAGCGGTAATCAGGTAATTGGCGGACTGGCCTAATATTGTTCCTGCACCGTTTGTGATAATGCCATATACTGTGTTACCGGTATTAGAGGCTGCATTGGATATAAAAACATTTACGTAGGTTACATACGCATTGCCCGCAACGGTGTATTTGTTAAGAATAAGCCCGGCACCGTTATTATATCCTACCGAACCAGCAACTGAGGAATTATCTGCAAAGCTATACGTGCTTGCAGTGACATCCTGCGAAGATACTACACTGTTATTGGCATTATTATCATCTGGTGCCACATTTACAACTACAGTATTGGTACCGGTAGCACCGGGGGTATAAGCGCTGAAACTTACGACTACACTTTCACCTGGCGCCAGTGAGGCGATGGTTTGGGTATTGGTGAAACTATTGGCACCACTAACTGTAAGTGTCACCGGTAAATTCGACAATATATTAGAGCCTATATTCCTTATCAGTGCTCTCACAACATGCGGAGCACCATAACCCAGCGGAATTTTACCAAGTGTATAAAGGTTGCTAACCCCGGCGTCTACCGGCAGGGAGTTTACAAAACGGTAAGTTGTTCCTACAGGAGGCAGTACGGTGTTCCGTATGTTATGTGCGGTAAGAGTATAAGTACCATCTATAAAAACTGCAGAGGACCAGGTGTCTGCTGAAGACTTAGTGACATTGACTGAATTTGCCGCAGTGTTTCCTTTTAAGCCGACCTCCGACAGTTTTAAGGCAGCCGCAGCCCCGCCCGCTACAAAACTACCATACACAAATTCGATGTTATTAGTAGTTTCGAACAATTTAATTTGAAAATTCATATCAGCAAACTGGGGCGCTGTCGCAGGAGCCTGGTAATAGTCGCTTACATGCTTATACTGTATGGTACATACCCGGTTAGGTGCTGTACCGGTGGTATAAACCCTGTACTCAGGATTATTGCCGCCTTCCAGATCCAGATTGAGCGGATAGATAAGATTTGCCTCCGTTGAATTTAGCGCATCATACATATTTGCTGGTGGAGCAACTGCGCCAAGTTTTATTGATCCATTCGTGTTTAATACAAATTGGGTAAAAGTAGTTCCGTTGAACAAGAAATTGAACCCGATATTTTGAGGTGCGGAATTATCGTCATCGTAACTTCCTAAAAGCGTTGTGATCGCCGATCCGTTAGTACCTAAATCAGTATAGGTACCCGCTGTATTTATTCCGTTTGCCGCAAAATAATTAAATTGGCCGTATGAAAAATGAAACAATAAAATGGTGGATAAACAAAGTAGTAGTCTTTTCATGCGCTGGTTATTTTTAGGTAATAATATGGGAATTTACTGAATAAATCGATTTGCAGCCCAACTATTTTATAAGTTTCTCAGCACGAATATCACAGGCAATCAATGAACCTGGTATCCTTAATCGAAATACTGTTAAGCCAATCAACCAAAGGAAAATTGGTATCTTCAACCTCCTACCCGTCCATAGATGCCTGCAACCCAGCGCCTCGGAAGAAACCTGACTAGTGCTTGCAAGTTTTGCCACCGTACGGGGAGCAATAATCATCTTCCTGTTGTAGGTTTCCCGAACAGCAATTTCGCCCACTCTTGCAGGCGAAAAGGCCAGCTTCATTCCAATCCATCCCAATTTCTCCTTTGAATCTTTTTTTTATACGGAAGGTTTTGTAAACACCGGGCCTGGAGCACGACAACTGACATGAAGTTTTTTTTCTTTAATTAATAAGGCGGGGAATAGCAAAAAAAAATCACGGTCGATTTTGTGGCCGAATACATATTCTTTGAGTGTAAGGAAGCAAAGTAAAAACATTTTTTAATAAATTGTATGGTGTAAGGAAGAGCATTGGTACAATTTTTTCGTAACGAGTGAACATTACGTGAACACTAAAACGGCAACCATTTTTGAAATATACTATCTTATTGTATTTTTGCGGAGTTTACTATCCAATGCCAGATGAGAAATTTAATAAATCAGCATTTATTTTAATTTAAGGTAGAATATTTGCTAACTAAAAATTACTAATTTGACTCAGATCTATCTATATATATATGCAGGCACAGTCTTTATTGCAGGCTTTATAACAGCCTGGATCATTCGCACGGTTAGGCTAACGAAAACGAGGAAAATGCTAAAGAGTGCAGAGGGGTATCTTGAAAGCGAAAAGCTAATGAAAGAAACGCTGCAAAAGGAAAATGTACACGTTCATCAAACGAAACAGGTGGTAGAACTGGAGTATTCTAAAAAGCTGAAAGATTCCCAGGCCCTAAACAAGATGCTTGACCATAACATTTTGTTATTGCAAAAAAGCAATGAAGAAACAGAGGCGTTGTTGAAGACAGGCCTGCCTGCATTGCATGAATTGAAGCTAAAATTAATTGACGCACAGAATACCATTGCCCGGTATAAGGCACAGTTGGAATTAAAGGAAACGAATTTATAATATCAATATCGTTTTGAGGATCGGGTTATTTTAAGTGTTATTTCGATAACTCTTTAGTTTAACTAACATTGCACCTTGTGGAATGATTAAAAGTGTGGTAACGGGAAACATCAACTAACAAAACTTCATCTGTAAGGATGATTTAAACGGGTAAATTTGTAGAAATGAAGTGACAATGACAACAGCAGCTATCCGCCAAAGATTATCCGATTATTTTGAAAGTTGCGTGTAATTATATATAAAATCCAAGTTATCCAATTCACCCTTTGCCGCTCAGAAATATTATATACTCAGTTATTTTTCACAACCCCAATATTTTGATAAGGAAGGAAGGTTATTGGTTAAAAGAAGGTGGAGAAGAGTACACAAAATAAACGGCGACATTTTCAGGAGAATCAATGATAAGATTTGCTATACGGTATCAGGAAGATACCGGTAGCCTGGACATAGTGATGCCAAAGAAATGGTTTTAGTAGCCTGTTTAAAACAAACTCATTTGCAGGGGGCGTAAATCTTTTACCGGCGCAGTTTGCACCGCGTGTTGTTCTGCCTGTAGCTTAACAGAGTATAGCGCTGTTTGCTCATAGCGGGAGGCAACAATGATCTGTATGCCGTTTGCATGATCATTGAATAATTGCTGAACCATCTCCGGGCTATTGTTGTCTTTGGATAAATGAGATAGCAGCAGGTGCGTCATAAATGGCGGCCGGTAGCTGGTGAATATTTCAAGCGCCTGCCTGTTGGATAAGTGTCCCTTTCCGCCACGGATACGATTTTTTAAAAACTGCGGATACCGTCCATTCTCCAATAATTCCTCATCATAATTCGCCTCCAGGAAGGCAGCATGGCATTGGCTGAAATGCTTAGTGAGCCGATCGCAGGATGCCCCGATATCTGTAAATACACCTACGGTTACGCCGTTGCCGCTGATGATAAAACTGTGCGGATCTACCGCATCGTGGTGTTTGGCAAATGCGGTAATTGACAGTCCGCCGATATGCACAGTTACATTCGTGGCAAGTTCCGTAGCCAGCTCTTTTTTTACCGGTACACTACAGTTGGTGCAGGTGGGGGTGCTAATATAAACCGGCAAATTGTATTTTTCGGCAATGCGGGCAAGCCCCCTGATGTGATCAATGTGTTCGTGTGAAATAAAGATCGCTTTCACTTTATGAATGGCGAGACCCAGCAGGCGCATGCGTTTTTCTGTTTCCCTACACGAAATGCCGGCATCCACCAGGATGGCTTCTGTATCATTGCCGATATAATAGCAATTACCGTTGCTGCCCGAATTGAGGGATGTGATAAATAATGACATGCCAGACAAAGATAGCCAAGGCGGAACTAACAGTGAATGAAAAGAGAACGGCAATCAATTTTTTTTAATTATTTTACGGGCAACGGCTGCCCATAGGCATGTTAGTGGGTTGGCGACGTTGCATGCTACGGTGCGAAAAACCAGCATGTAAATGATGCCCTACTTTCTTATTGGGGGTTAAACGATATGCAAACAATGATGGTATTATTAAACTGGTCGAATATTAAATGGCTTAGAGCGTAAGGCACAAGCGCACGTTTGCTCCATTTAGTGAAATTCCCCGTCCTTACCCGATTGCAAGCAGTTTTATTTTTGTACACTATCTGTATTTTGTTAGGGTTTTTTGTTAAGGCTATTATTTTGCAGGTGTCAAACGCAATGAATTAATTTCGGCGACATTGTTATTTTTAATTTTAGATGCTCTTAGTTTTATAATCTGTTTCCCCTCGCTAATATGATAAGTTCCTATTATTAAACGCTTCCACCCGCTCATTTCATACGCCTCTTTTCTTGGAACTCTATCAGGGCTTGGAATTTGTTTTGAATAAAAAGCATTTTCTATCACTACCTTTTTATTTTCACTTCCTACACTGCATATAATTTCTGAACCTATATCCTCTTTCTTACACAAGTATTCAATCTCTACAACATAATTTCCCGGATTCTTGCAATCAATTTCCCAATACAGGCTATCATTGATACTATTCCATTTTTTTACCCAGTCATGCGCCCATGCATGGCCTTCTTTAAATTTTATTCCGGCAGATAAAGTGGCTTCAAATGTTGGCAGTTCTGCTCCTGATTTCGAAAGTACAACAGGCCGGTTATATTGCAAGCCAGTCGAAGCTTCTGCAAACCATACTTTGTAATCGTTTAAATATTGAGTTGTAATAACTTTCTTAACCAGGGCCAGGTCATTTTTTTCTTCGGGATCTTGCAACAGGTTGTATAGTTGAGGTTTATCCTTATCATACACGAAGCGATATGGATCGAATCGGAATCCTCCCGAGTTTAGTTGGACTGGTACTTCCATAAAATTTACATGAGTGTACAGTTTTCGATGGGTGTCAAAAGACGCAGTTTTATTTGTTAGTAAAGAAGCCAGGCTCACTCCTGCGAGGCGATTTCCAGGAATAGTTTTTAATTTACACAAGTCACTCAGCGTAGGATAAATATCAATATGCGCTGTAGAAGTTTCATTGGTTTGCCCTGCCGGGATATGATTTTTCCAACGAATAAAAAAAGGAACACGTATGCCGCCTTCATGAACAGTTCCTTTAATTCCCTTCATCTTCCCGTTGTACCGTACCCCGTTGGGGCCGTTATCCGATAAAAAAATAACGATGGTGTTTTCCTCCAGCTTATTCTCTTTTAGATAACGTAATATTCTGCCAACATTGTCGTCGATGTTTTCTACCATTCCATAAATACTGGCCAATTCGTTTTCTAAACCTTTGGCTTTATATTTATTGAAATATTTACCAGGCACCTGGTGCGGAGAATGGGGGGCATTGTAAGGAATATAGCAAAGAAAAGGTGTATCCTTATTGTCCGACATAAATTTTAATGCAGCATTCGTTAACACATCTGTGATATACCCTTTTGTATGTACCATTTTGTCATTATGCTCAAGTTGCGTATTAAAATAGTTAGACAAATGCCCGGCGCAAAATCCTAAAAATTCATCAAACCCCTGATCGTTCGGACGGTTGGGGTAATGTTGGCCGTTGTGCCATTTACCAAAGATTCCTGTGCGATAGCCATTTGCTTTGAATAATTCTGCAATGGTTGTTTCATCTGAATCCATTACCTCAAGCCCTTTTGAAACCGACAATACGCCTGTATTTAAATGATATCGGCCAGTTAATATACTTGCCCTGGAAGGGGCGCATAATGGACTCACATAAAAATTAGTTAACTCCAATCCACTTTTTGCAAGGTTGTCTAATTGCGGTGTTTCCAGTAAAAGATTACCATGTAAACTTAAGTCTCCCCATCCCTGGTCATCTGTAACAATCAATACAACATTGGGCTTATTTTGAGCAATGACCAAATTATGAACCAGCAATATAAGCGTAATAAGAAAATATTTGCAATTAGTCACTCTGTTTTGATTTTTAGACTGAATTATTTTAAAAAAAATAGTCAGGTTTATAAAATAGGGGGTGTCAAAAAATATTTTGCAACGTTTTGAATTTACGCAGGTTTGGGTTTTGAAAACTGTCTGCCCGGTTGTAATACTGATATGAAATATGATGATAAAATTATCGAAATGTTTTTTAGAACGAGTCATGCCGCAAACCAAAGCTGATGGCGGATACAGATGAAGTTACAATGTGGAGCCCGCACTTTCGAAAATGCATTGTTGTGTGATCATGCTTTTGTATGGACTATAAAGTATCCACAGAAAAGATAAGGGCCTTAAATTGCTAATTTTTTATAGATTGACTATTAAATATTTTCTTTTTTCTCTTTCAATTTTAACTCCTCAAAATCTGCATCAATTTTTTCTTTTTTCAATCCGATTCTAACAAAACCGTATATGCTCATGTAGATATTGGCAATCCACACAAGCGCAAAACCTCCAATAATGTATCCCCGCCAGTCAACAAGTAATAGATGGTATCTTGTAAGAAGCAAAAAGAAAATCGTGACATAGTGACTTAAACAGTATTCACAAGTAAAAACATAAAAAAACTTACGTTGCAATACTGTTTTGCATGATTTAGACTTGTCGATAAAAAAATCTCTTGGTTCTTTAAATATTTCTTCGTGTGTTATTGTCCATGCAATACAGGCTATAGGCAAAGCAAGTATAAAAAGATATGTAATTTGTTCTCTTAACTCCATGATATAGATATTATCTTTTGAAGTTATGATTTTCTTCTTATCTCTTTATAAATTAAAAACATCATTAGCATGTGGCACAACGTTTTGTGTTTGTAAAGTAAAGAGTTTATTATTGTTATTGCTGGATAAATTATTGCGGAAAGTATGCGGGCACTTCAATGCACCAAATCTAGGCACACATCAACAGAGGGCTGGTAAAATGGTGTATATGGAAGTACCGGAAATTTAAGATCGAAGCCATCCAATGGTTACGAAGAAAATGGCAGGAGAAATCCATGCTGTTCCTATATTGGCGGTCCCGCAATGCTGCTGGACTATTATTAATTGGTAGTTGCATAACAAGTAAAGTAAAACCATAACTGAAGAGCCCCGAGTAACGGGATAAACCGGATGATCCGATAGCTATCGGATCGAGAGGTTCAAGTCCGGTTCCGTGAGGAGGTTGGGGTGCAATTCCCCTTCCTTCCTTACTCGATTAGGCGAATTAATCACTTATTGCCGTTAGATTTATATTCCGGAGTCAAGTATGAAAAAACTTCATAACTCAATTCACTCCAGGCACTTTCATTTGGAAACGATTTTCCCGGATATAACTCCTGTTTTTCTATTATTGGTTTAATTCTTAGTCTTATAGCCGATACATTTTTTGTAAGGGATGAGGGGATCATAAATTCATCATCACGAAAACGTCTGTTGGAAGTAGATAGATTATACAAACGCTTGTCCAGCTCTCCTCTTGGGAAAGAAAGAACCGCAGTATTAGACCCTGCGGTATACCAGATACCTGCGTACTTCCATTGAAGTCGGTTGTTTGCTTTAGACACATCGGCTACATATATTTCTGCTTTTTGATTTGGGTAACTATAATCAAGTGTTCGGCGTAGAAGCGCACCTTGATTTTCCTTCTTTAACTTTAGTGTAAATTCAGATATGCCTTTATTATACCTGCCGTCAAGAATATGAGCAGGGTAAACCTCCTTGCCTATCAGTGCAACATAATTAGCAGGCTTTACTGTATCGGTACGTCCCGGTATTACCCAGGGCTGCGCCGGAAAAGTATCTATGCCCAATTCATACCTACTTTCAATATGTTGAATTGCTGAAGCCTTTGGGGCATAATAAGCATGAGTCTTTTCGCTGTCTTCAGATCCAATATCGATTTCATCGGTTTTTAGCAGTGTGGCGGCTGGTAACCCGTACCAATAGGTTACCGTCTCATAATGTTCTTCTGATAGATTTTCTCCACCATGCTCAAAAATTATCTGTGCTCTTTTCCCAAAAGGCATCAGGTCAGCAAGCAAAAAGCGGTAAGATGATTCGATCAAATCCTTTTCATTTTTAGCGACCTTTTTCGATGGAGCACCACTCGGATGACCTGCAAAAGGAAGCGTCATGTTTTCTCCTCCCCAATAAAATCCTCCACCACTCCATTCTTCTGTTCCCGTTCCCTGTGCATGTGGCGTTCTACTATCATCAAAGAAAAACCTTGGATCACCTTCAAGGGTATTCAGATCACCCTTGTGGGGAAATATCTTGGATGTGCCTACAAAGCTGCCAGACCAATCATCGCTTCCTTCAATTGCCTTTGTATCTAACTATAATAAGTCTTTACCCATCTCGGGATGCGGAATATCCTTGTACGTGGCATGAAAATAACTGCTGTATTCAACTGGCATCGATAGATGCTCATACCTGATTTCGTAGTTAATGTTTGTGTTATCGGGTTAAATTCCTTCCTGCCAACTCAAACTTTGCAGAAGAGAAAAAAGGCATAGGATAATAACATGACAGTTCTACTATACCGTTTTTATAGTCAAAGCGTACATTGATGGGAAATCCTTTTACTAAATATTCCTTCTTGTCCCGATTGTAAAACGTTCCTGCGCCAAAAAACAGGCCTAATGGGGCATCGATAGACGGTTTGTTGCGTCCATCCCAGGTAACCACTAAGCGAAGACGTTCCAGGTACTCTGCTTTTTGAAGCGGTAGGGTCAGCTTAAAAGCCCTGACGGATGAAGGCTGTTCATTAATTGCTGCAATCGTTATACGATTCTTATCAAGTAGCAATTTCCCGAACCGTTTCTTTATGTTCATTGGAGCAATATCAGTTCCTGAGCGATTGATTAAGTTAATGACACTTGTATCCGCGGTTGCGCTAAGATTCCATGCAGTAATAGACCTTGAAAGCCTGGTTTCATTTGCATAGAGATGATAGATGTAATACCCGGTTCCAAAGCTAGTTCTTGAGTATGCAAGTTGTAATGATTTTTCAAAAGGTATGGGTGTCCAGATCAGGTCGGCTCCCTTTGTTGTTCCCCAAGTCCAGGCAAGGGGTTCGGTGAATATTTTGCCAGGAATAAATTCTGTAGCGGCAAGCCGCTTACGGGCATTTTCCGGATCGTCCGTTGCGGTCTCTTTCACTATATGGTCTATGCTATCCACTTGAAGTGCCAGGGACTACCATGCCAGAAGTTGGTTCTAAAAAAATACAGACATCCTCCTCCTTGCACGTCAAGCGTTACATTGTAATCTTCTTCCTTCATGAAGAGAAAATTACTCATGTCCGAATTACCGCCAGAGCGGTTATAGGTGCTGCGCATGTACGCTCTTGCTCCAATGCGTTGCATGGGCCACAGATCCCATTTCCGATAAGCGTCCCAGCCAACAGGTATAATGGGCTGGCCTTTCTTGTCGTTTTTTAATCTCTTTACATATTGTGCATTTGAGTCGATTTGCACGATGAAGATGAAGGCGATTGAAATAACCAAATTCAAAAGCGGAAAAGAGCGTTTCATAATGTCTGAGTGTAGATTGAAAATATTAAGTAACGATTCGGGCAAGGGAATTCTATTGAACCATTGATAGCAAAATAATATACTGGTCACATGATTACACTTATTTCGCCTAACGTTTAGGGGCTTTGCGAAGTGGCGGAATTAGAAGCACAAATGTTCAATTTAGCACAAATGTTTATTAGAATTCCGAATCTTGAATTCAGCACTGAACCCGCCATTTTGCAAAACCCCTGTTCAAGCAACACCTGCGGTGGGCTCCCTCAATTTTCAAATCTCCCCGAAAGATAAAGCTTCATTTTTGTTGTTCATCAAAAAATAACAAAAAATGCAAAAGAATGAAATTTCGGCCAATTCATCGAATGCCGATCAAAAGCAAATGACTTTAAGCCATGAAGAATTTGCAAGAAGATTTGAGCAGCACATCCTGCCCAAACGGATTGTAAAAATCCGGCATGGCGGCTACCTTGGCACACAATGGCAAAAACAAGCGCATAGCAGTCATTCACGAGCAATCAAACCTACCCAAACCAATGCCAAAAGTAATCATCCCCTTTAGTCTGCAAATGCTGCAACGCACCGGTGAAGATTACAGCCTTTGCCCAGTCTGTAAAGCAGGTAAAATGGAAAAAATAGCCAGTTACCTTAACCACAACGGCAGGCTGGTAAACATAAAAGACTTAAGCAGGAGTAACACAAAAAATAAAGCCAGTCCGTATCGGCACGGGCGGGCACCGCCGCCCATAAACAAAAACAGGTAGTTCAACAGGCCTATGATAAAACAACTATTTACGAAAACAAAAACACAAGCACTTCCAATCAATTTGGGTAAGGGGCCTTATGTGCAAACAGCATTGCAAACTGAAGCGATACACCTGTTGATTACACAAAAACCTTTTGAAATCACCTGGTGGGCTACCTATAAATTCTACAAACCACCTAAGGCCCGGTGTCGCTGAACAGCGTATAGCCAAAAGCTCCGATCCCTGATGGTTCGGGGCTTTTGCGTTTTATTTTGAGCGATTTTAATTTTGGGGCTTATCGGCTATACGACTAAATGTTGTGCGTTCGTGCTATTATGCTGTCGTCCAGTCTTCTAATTTAATTCCGCTGATGCGTTTAAAATGGTTTGTGTTGTTGGTAACCATTGTCAACCTATGGGTTACAAAAGTCACGCCAATTAAAAGGTCAAAATCGTCAACTGGTGTGCCTGTTTTTTGTAGTCGTGCTTTTTCTTTTGCATACAAGTCCAATGAATGAAAAATGGGAAGTATTTGTACGCCCGTTAAAAAGTTGTCCAACGCTTTTTTATTCTTTTCAGGCTTTTCACTTTTCTCAACACCAAATTTGAGTTCTGCCAAAGTCATCTCTGATATAAAGCAATTGTCCGCAGTTGCTTTGTCAAACTTTGCTTCAAGGTCAAACTTGCCTTTCATGTAAAATATGGCAATGTTGGTGTTAATGAGATATTTTTTCAAAACGATTCGATTTGTCTTGTAGAAACTCTGCTGTTACGGATTTCTTCAATAATTTCTTCGGCAGTTTTTTTTGAGTCAAACGCACCAAAGGCTTTTTTGAATGAAGATTTTTTGTTGGTCAAATCAGTCTTAACCGAAGCTGTCAACTTCGATATAAGGTCAAGTTTGTTGTTTGTACTTAAATTATCTAAAAGTCCGACATAACCGTCAACAATTGTGGTATTTATTTCTGCTGTTCTCATGGTGTCAAGTTTAATGAAAAGAACTGAATATTTGAATTTTCTGTCCAACTGCAAACTGTCACGAGGCATGACGCACTACGTTTTGCATTGCCGAAGGTTAGGGAATTTGTTGCTGGTCCTGCCCGGAACTAAAGCAAAATTGAAAATATAAAGTACAAGTTAAGAACAAAAGCTAAATTGAAACCGTCCAGCCCGGACCAAAGCTGATAGTGAACTGTAGCCGATGTTTCAACGTCCAGCCGTGATTTTTGGCAATGCATTTTTCAAGCAACACCTGCGGTGGGCTGCCCTCAATTTTCAAATCTCCCCGAAAGATAAAGCTTCATTTTTGTTGTTCATCAAAAATTAGATAAAAATAAAAAAGGCACTACTCACCAGGGATACTATTGGGTTTATTACAATACATTAAGCAAACTTGTTATATTTAAGTACCAGCAAGGTAGGGATGGCGGGTGCCCCAAGGATATGCTGCAAGGCTATAAGGGCCATATACATGTAGATGGCTACAGTGCTTACACACAGTTTGAAAATACACCCGATATTATCGTATCTAATTGCTGGGCACATGTGCGCCGTAAATTTATAGATGCACAAAAGTTTGATGATGCCAAAGCAAGCGAAGTGCTTACACTTATTGGCCAGCTTTATGGTGTGGAAAAACATTGCAGGGAAAATGATTTTACACCTGAACAAACAAAACGACGACGTCAGCAACAATCTGTACACATATTAGCGGCCATACACCTTGTATTAAAAACACAACTAACTACATCGCTAGCAAGCAGTCCATTGGGCAAAGCAATACACTTTAAACCGCTGGCAAAAATTAAATGTATATACCCAGGAAGGTTTTTTGCCTATTGACAACAACCTGGTAGAAAATAGCATCAGGCCGATAGCTATTGGCAGAAAAAACTGGCTCTTTGCAGGCAGCCACGAAGCAGCCGGGAGAAGTGCCATGCTATATAGCCTTTTTGCCACCTGCAAGCTACACAACATCGACCCCATGCAATGGCTTACAGAAGTGCTTTCTAAAATCAAAGACCACCCGATCAATAGAATCAAAGAACTGCTGCCGCAAAATTACTACGCAGCTAAATCATAAAAAACAAGGAATTGGTAAAACGGATACGTATAAAAGTATTTACTTTTTCCCCCTTATAATTATTTTACTTTTCTCTTCTTTTGGAAGGCCCTTTTAGGGTGATTTTATGTGCATGCGCCGTGAGCCTGTCAAGAATTGCATCGGCCAGGGTAGCCTCAGCAATATATTCATGCCATTTGTTAAAGGGCAACTGTGAAGTAATGATGACAGGGTATTTTCCGTACCGGTCTTCCAGTATATCGAGTAGGGTTAGACGAATATTATTGTCCAGTGGGCTTATTCCAAAATCGTCTATAATAAGCAAGTGTGTTTTGGCAACCTTACTCATCCACCTGGCATAGGTGCCGTCTAAGCGTGCGGAGGAAATGGCTTCTATGAACCGGCTCATAGTATAGTAAAGGGTCCGGGCATCTGTTAAACAGGCTTGTCGTCCGAGGGCGCAGGCCAGAAATGATTTTCCGCATCCGGTTGCACCATTTATAAGTATATTTTCCCCACGCTCAATGTAGGAGCCATCGCATAACATGAGCAGCTGCTCCTTAGTTAATCCACGATCAGCGCTACAATGAATTTGCTCGGGAAGTGCATTGTAGCGTAATTTGGAACGACCAAGGTTTCGGGCAGTACGTTTGTGGGAACGGTATTGCAGTTCCGATTCCGTTAGCATGGCCACCATGGCGTGGGGTTCCGTGTGTTCGTGGATAGGAAGACTCAATACGGTTTCGTAGCGTCTTGACATTCCAAATAGTTTCATTTCCTGCATTTGTTCTACTGTGCTTTTGGTGTTCATCGTTTTTTTGTTTTATTATGTACATTAATTAAATTTCGATTGTGTTGTACCGGTAGTATTATAGAAATTCATCCGGCTTTCGGTTATTGTCATGTGTAGGGATATGGAAAAGATCCGGTTCATCTATGTTTAGTTTGTCCAGATTGTTTTTAAGGGTATTATCTATTGTATTATACCCATAGCGGGACCCCGGAAGGGCCCGCTTACAAGCTGCTTCCAGTCGCTCAGGTGTGTAACGGTTAGCCAGGCGCAGAATGCCTTTACATCCTTCAAAAGCCTGCTGTATTACCAGCCGGCCCTGTAATACTTTTTCAATAAACTGTTGGGTGTTAATTCCTATTTTAAGCGCTTCCCGCCTGAAGTAATCTGCATCCCATCCAAATTGTTCCGTGAAAGACTGATGGTCCGGGGGCATGTGTTCGACCATGGTAGTATATCCATCCTTTTTATAACTCCTTTTATGAATGGCAATACGTTGCATATTGTAAAACACCTCTACCTGGTCTATGTCATAATTCACTACTATCATCTTTCCGATATACTTATAGGGAACGCTGTACTGGTGGTTATCTTCTTTTAAAAGAATATGGTAATTCATTTTTAATTTACACTCGTCTTTATGGCAAATCACAAAAGGGGTTTTCGGAAGGGGTTGCAGGTACTCCTTCTCCAATTCTAAAAACTGCTCCAGCCTGCTGATTGTCTTTTTTTGAAAATACATCTGGTGGTGAATTTTCAATTGCTCCTCAAAAGCTCCATTGATCTCTTCGAGGCTAAAGAACTCCCTGTCCCGGATAGGGGCATATAGTCGTTGATAAGTGAGCAGTACTTCCTTCTCTACCGGCGCCTTATCTTTGGGTTTTCGCGGCCTCGCCGCAAACAGGGCAATGCTGTTATGAAGCGCCCACTGTTCAAAGACTTCTGTAAATACCGGTTCATAATTGCTGCCTTTGATAACAGCAGTACGCATATTATCGCATTTTAGGCTTCGGGGGGCACCACCAAAATAAGACAGGCTTGCATTGAGTGCTTTTATTACACAGGGTGTACGCTCATTGGCAAGGGCGATTGCATAACTATAACCACTATAAGGAAGTACACTCACAAATACAGAACATGCTACCAACTCCCCGGTGAACCTGTTGATATAGCTGATCTTATCTCCCGCAAAATCCACCATCATCATAGCAGCAGGTTCGTATGGTGGCATGTGATAGCTGGCCTGTCCAGGTAACGCGAGTTCTGCCAACAGCTCACAAAATTTAGAGTACGCATAACCCGAAGGGTTATCTTTTAAATACTCTTGCCATAGTAACATCCGCGTAACTCCCGTGCGACGTAGCTCTGCTACGTAATAATCTTTACGCAGAGCAATAAAATCAGTTCGTTCATCCTCTACGATGTTCTTTTCTGTCTTGGGCTGAACAATAGTCGAAAGTATAGGATCCTCAAGATCTAATAGCTCTTCCAGGTTCTTGCCACTGTCAACCAGCCGTTCTCTAAAGCGGCTTACACTAGGACGGGAAATCCTTAATTCATGGGCTATCCGGCGTTCTGATAACCCGCGCTGTAATAACAAAATCAACTTTCGTACAATTTTCATCTCAATCAATTTTTTGGACATGCTCAGCTATTGTTTATACTACGTGATAAAGCCGCGAAGCAATGACTGTTTAAGCAGATATTGATTGTTCTTTTAAAAGGAGGCTGATTGTCAGAATGACATGCAGGAAAGAAGAAATTAACCCGGCACATAATGGCGGAATAAGTGGCACATATCCGTGGAATAAGTGGCACTTATTCATGGAATCTTTGGTAACATAACCGTGGAAAATCCGGCACTTATGCGTGGAATAAATGGAACATAAGCCGTGGAATTAATGGCACTTATCCGTGGTAGGGTGGCACATAAGCCGTGGAATACTTGCCAGGAATGAAGCCGATGGAATTACTGGTCAATTAAAGTAACACCATCTGCCAATAAAGCTAATGACTGAAGTGCTGTTCCGATTGTGATCGAAATCGATTGGTTCAAGTATTGTTCCGTGAGGACATAGGTTTGAGGTTTTACTGGGTTACACAATTAGCGGCTGTTATTTTTTTTCTGCGTTAGATTTAGCAAGCCATGCTAAATATTTTTGTTTAAGAAATTGATAACCATCTTTTCTATACGCTGGTGTAGATACTGTAAAGTGGTCTCCCGGATAATAAGCAAATTGGAATGTTGAATTTAATTTTTTCATTTTTGTTTCCAATAAATTTACTGCGTAGTTTAAAAGAAAATTATCCTGGTTACCAACTGATACCCGGACTTTACCATCCAGTACTGACTTTATTGACCCCCAATTATTGTTCAGAAATAATGCAATGTCATAATTTTTCCAATTCGAAAAAACAGCAGTATCTATTTCCCCTGTATTGCTATTGCAAATACTTTGAGGCATACCGTCCATTCCTTTTTTACTGAATACGGCATTAAATGAATGCATTTGTTCACCACGATAAACAACATGCTCCATCTGGTAAACATTTTTCATAGTTACCCAGGGAATAGCTCCTGCTACTGTAGCTGCCAATCTGGGCGAATTATCTTTATCGTAAAACATATTTTTTTCTTTGTACAAATTTATTTTTTGAAAATTTTCGAAGTCAACCGGGTCTGGCGAACTTGACCAACATCCGTCAAATATTGTTGGATATTGCGTTTGAAGCCACAGCACTGTCCAACCTCCACTACTATGACCTGTTAAAAATTTTGCACCATCACATCTGTATTTTTTTTCGAGTATTGGTATAAATTCCGAAGTTAAGGCATCGCCCCAGGGACCATTATTATCGCTGTTTGCATATACACTATGTCCTAGTGAACAATTCCCATCAAGATAAACCTTTATAACGGGTATGCTGTCCAGCACAGGGCTTGGCATGGTATCACCTGAAAATCGATAATAATCTCCACCATATCCAGAAACGGTAAACAGAACCGGAAATTTCCTATTGGGTTCATTGTAATATTCTTTCGGAAGAATAATAGCCCCATCAACAGTCATTAATTTATTATGAAACTTAGTGAGCAGTGAAGAAGGTGCTTTCAACTCTTTTACAAATTCAGTTTCTTTGAATTCAGCAGCAGCAGGAATCAATTGTGTTGCAACAATGCTGTAAACTTTTTTAGTGTCCTTTGTGATGTTAATTTTTTCAGAATGGTTATACAGGTTACCAGCACTTTCTGCAATGGAACGTCCGCCGAGGTCTCTGTCCCATACAACTTGAACATAATATTCGCCCCGTTCAATATTAGAAAGGGATGTGGGATAAGAGATGGCATTGTCGTCTATGGTAACAGTTTGTTCAGGTTGTATATTTTTTGCCAAAACAGAAAAGCATGGAAAGAGGTCAAAACCAACAGCACCATCTTTTGATTCTTTATTTTCTTTTGACAGGTACACAATCACATTTCCTGTAAATGCCTTATCAAAAACGGATGATGAATAACTAACGCTGAATTGTTGGCTAAAACCATTTACGAAAAACAGGGGAATAAGTAAAAGGCTAAGATATATTTTCTTCATTGTTTAATTTTTATATTCAGGCCCGGAATTGAAGCACAATAGAGATATCAAGGTAAAAGATAACAAAAAAAGTTCAGTCCCGATAGCTATCGGGATTTGTTCAGCCCCGAATAGATGGTAAGTTAAAAAACCAGAGTTGGGGCAGGAAAACATCCTTCTAGTCTATACGCCAAACCCTTTGTTCAAGCATGGCTATTGAAGTTCATATTTGCCTGGTTGAACGTCTCACAACCATGTATAGCATTGTGAAGTTCGTGATGGCTAACAATAGCATTGGAATTCTTCTCCAAATTAAATCAGTTGATATAAGTTTTTCAATTAAATCAAGAGAAAATGCCTGATCTAATTTTGTCTGAATAGGAATTTGAACAGTTACAGTTGAAACCAACGTGATCAAATTAAACAACAATGCTAAAAAAATCATCCATTTTGATATAACCATGGGCCGAAACCAAAATAGAAGTATTTGAGGAATAAAAGATAAGAAGAAGAATATTACAAATAAGGGAATTATTAGCTCACTGTCAACATGATGAAATTTAGGAAATTCCTCTGCGCCAACCCAACGCCATGTTCTATAAGCTACGAGTGAATTTACGATACCACCTCCAAATACATAAAATGAAAGTAAAATATAGATTGAAAATACTATGCTTGAAACTTTGTTTTTATTATCCATTTGTATTTTTTAAATAGTTTGTTTGATACTTACAACTTTACAAGGGGGCGACAGGCTTGCCACTACCAATCGAGTATTGCTGCAGGCAGGAAATTCATTGCTGGTCAAGCCCCGGAACTGAACCCGATGCAAAAAGTAAAGTACACGGTAACAACAAAAAGCCAAATGGATATTCGTCTGCCGGAACCTCTGCTGATACCGAATTGCAGCCGATTGTTTCAACGTCCCGCCCAATGCTTTTGTTAGCAGTTGGTCTACTCGTTAGGTTAGTCGTTCTCAATAGCTTTGTTTAAAAAGTCAACCAATGGTTTTGTCGCCTTAAAATACGAATTGATTCTCTTAAATGTGTCCTCCGACATTATTTCTTTATCTGTTAGTTTTTCCATTGTGTAAAAACCTTTCATTTTTAAAAATTCACTTGCTTTATTTTCTTCATCAAACTCTTTTGGTGTCCTGCTCAAAACACCTGAATTGTTGATACCACTTGGAAATGTTTTTTTAAATAGTTTATCTTTAATGATGGCCGTCCACTCGTCAAAAGCGTAGTCAATTTCTTGTCTAATTTTTTTCAATTGCTCTGGTTGAGGATTATAAACGCCACCTCCCACAAAACAATTGTATGGTTCAATATGCAGAAAATAAAAAGCCGAAGGGCTATTTTTGCCGTCCTTGTTTAATACAATGTAATAGTCTGTTTTGTACGGTGTTTTGTCTTTTGCAAATCGTAAGTCTCTATTCAGTCTTGTTATGCACTTTTTAGGGTCAAGATATGCGTTTGAAATTGTATTGTCAAAATCTGCAACTGCTGTTATTAATTGCTCTGTCAAAGTAAGAATGTCATTTTTTGTAAAGTCATACTTTACTCTATTTTCGTCGAGCCATTCTTTTGAGTTATTGACTTTTAAGTCTTTTAAAAATTTCAGAGTCTGTTTGTTTATCATTCTATTTTTACTTTTCTAAATGTAGTTACCGGTTTTTTTTTTGCCTTGCTGCTTATGGTTGGTTATTGCTGCAGACAGGAAATTTATTGCAGGACTGCCCCCACGCTGTTGAATAAAGATATAAAAGTTCAAGATAACAAAGTAACGTTTCTAGTCGGGTAAAAAAGTGTCAATTAAAATAGAGTTTACCCAATTGTTTTTTCTGGTGGTGGTAGTTCTTTCAAATAAAGTAATTCAATTAACATATTTGGTTCAATCAATTCAAAGAAACAGAATTCAAAAATACCTTCTGTGTAGCAGTGTTGAACCATTTTATTTCCTTGTTTTGTAATTCATCTTAGGCAGCTTGCATACTTTCCAAATCTGAATAAGCAAAACAAGCGTGATGATAACCTTCGCCTTTTAACTTTAAATGCTCGTCATAAACGCTGTGTCCTGAGTGTGGTGATATTAATTCTAAGTTTGCTCCACCAACTTGTGCAAAACCTACTCTAAAAGAATAAGGCGAAATTCCTCCATTTACAAAACAGTATTCTGGTGCAATTGTCCAAAGGTTCCAAGTTACAGAAAGTGTCTTTGCTAATTTCCCGGCAGATTTTTCCAAGTCATTCACCAAAATACATGTGTGGTGTAATGTGTCTGAATTTGATACACTCATAGTTTTTTGTTTAAAATAATTATTTATTTAGACGCTGGTGCAGGTAAGTTTGAGTTGAAAATATCCCTAAACAATTTCCATTTTCCGTCTTCTTTTTTCCAAAGAACAATGTATTTTTCTTCGGCAACGGCATCGTTCTTTACATAAAGAGTTAGCTCACCTTCTTCTGCAATTAAATCTTCTGTTCCAAAAACTTCTTTCAACCTTAGGTCTACTTTTGTTATTCCTGACTTAACAATGTCTGACATTGCTCTTTGAATATTTGCCCTGCCTACAACCGCAGGTGCTCCTGCACTCATAAACTTTGCATCGGTAGTGTAGGAATTTGCTAACCCAACCGAATCGCCTTTGGCGACTAAGTCCATAAAATTTCGGTTTGCTTCCTCAATCTCTTTTTTGGCAATCGTTAAATCAAAAGCGGGTTTGTTTTCTATTTCCGCTTTCGTTTTGGAAGTGTCAGCGTTGTTACAGCTACTTAGAATTGATAAGCTAATTAATAGGCATGATGCAAATAATGAAATCCTTGTCATTGTTTTTATTTTTTTAATAGTGAAATTATTAGAGTTTGTCAGCATTCTGACTAACGTTTTGCATTGCCGTCAGTTGGGGGCTTCGGAACCGTTTGCCCGGCGGTAATGCTGAAAAGAAATGTGATTATAAAATTATCGAAATGTTTTTATAAAGAGATCTGCCCAAAACCGCTGCCGCCATGTTGCTAAAGTTAATGCTACAACGTCAGCCCGGTACAAATGCCCAATTAAAAATATAAAGTTGAAGTTAACAACTAAAAGCCGAATTGAAACTCGTCTGCCCGATCCACTGCTGATGCTTGCACATAGCTGATGTTTCATCGTCAAGCCCTGCTTTTGCAAATACTTTTGTTAGCAGCAGTATTATTTTGTGTCGCTGTTCAAGTCATTTAGTTGTTTATAAATTGTCATTGTTTATTCAATTTGTTTTTGTTTGTCATGTATATAATTTGTTTCTTTTTTTATATTATCTGTTAACAATGTTCTTTTTTTATCTGCTTCATCTATTTTTTCTAATTGCTTCAAATGTGTTTTAGTATTCATGAATTGCAGCGGAATTAAAGCGATAGCAGCAATAAAAGCAAAAACTAAAATGCTATATTGCCAGCTAAAATTTTCTCTTGCCGTTCCAATGATGGCCGAACCAGTAATCCACCCAAAATTTGAAATAGCCATAAACATAGCAAATTGTGAAGCGGAAATTTTTTTCCAGCAAAGTTCCATAGTTATCGCTAAAAAGCCTACCATTATAAATACATAAAGAATATTGTAAACAATAATAAACCCTGCACTGAACCAGTAGTTGCTCCAATACGTTTTAGAGAAACACATCATGACTGCTACTGCGATGGATGCAAGGAGATATACGCTTAACATTCTTTTCTTTCCAAAAAGGTCAGCCAATGAACCACCAACAACCATTCCGAGTATTCCCCCAACTATAGAGGATACCGAATTGATATTTGAATACATTTCGTTAGTCCACCCAAGTGCCTGTACAGTAAAAACCGGGAGCAGTGTATTCATATAACTTACGGTTGTACCAACTAAAAAACCAATCAATCCTATCAGTAGGCTGTATGGCATGATTATTACTCTCCCCAACGATTTAAAAATTTTTGTCCAGCTATCCAATTGCAGTTGTAAAGAATTTTGAGAAACTACACCTTTTGTCCAGGGTAATAATTTTTCTCCCGGCCGCTCCTTGAATAAGAGCGGAACAAACATGATAATACTGATTGCTGCGGATAGTGATAATATAGAAATCTTGAATCCATAATGGTTCAGCATCCAGCTTCCTGCAGCAAGCGATGCAGAAACACCCATGATTCTTGCGCCCCACATAAAGCCATTGGCTCTTGCCTGCTGATGCACAGGAACAATATCAATGGCCATACCATCTACAGCCACATCTTGAAAGGCACTAAACAAGCTTACACAAAAACCTGCTGCCATCAGCAGTTTGAAATTAGTGAGTGGGTCAGGCACCATTGCCATTCCAATAAATGCAAACATTAAGCCCAGTTGGCCAAAAATTATCCATGGCCTTCTGCGACCCATTGGTAAATAACTAAACCGGTCCATTAATGGCGCAATCAGCATTTTGAAAGTCCAGGGAATACCAATCACAGCAACATAAGCACCAATATCAGCAGCACTCTTTCCATTCATTGCCAACCATGCAGGAATTCCAAAATACGTCATTCCTTCTGGTATGCCCTGTGCAACATACAATAGGGCAAAACTTAAATACCTTAAACCAGAATGCTTTGATAGTGCAGGAAGCTTTTTTGTTAAAGGATTGAGCATCTTGGGTTGGGCTTGTTTTATATGTTTGTTGTAAGTACAATTGTACCTGATTTGATTGAGATAAGCTCAATACCATCATTTGTAAAACTAATATTGTGTATGAAAGTGGTGTTTATTTTGAAGTTATAATCAAACCGATTTTTAGTAAGCATGAATATAGTTAAGTTCAAGAGTGCGAAATAAACCGCTTCCATGTTTTAATCTTTGTCAATTTAGAATCAGTTGAATATTGCTGCTAACGTCTATATTGCCGCAAGACCATTTAATAAACTTGCGTCAACACAGCTAAAGTAAGTATTGTATACGAAGTTTTCAATTTAAAGAGCGAAAAGAGTGCAATAACGTCCTAAGCCCGGGTAGTACCCATCGGCACCTGGAATAGGACGCAATCCTCAGCCCACCCAACCCTCATTGAGTGGCGTTGACGGGATTGGACCAGATGGAATTACTGATTATTTAAGTAAACCGTTTGCAAGTAAATCCCTTGACTAAAGTGCCGTTCTGTTAGTGATCGGAATCGGGCGGTTCAAGTACGGTTCTGTTAGGAAGTAGATTTGAAATTCACCAGTGTTAACCAATTAAGTGCAGTTCTTATATTTCAAGAATTGAGTTGCCGATTAAGCTACATTTTTCAGATTATTTCATATTCAATAAGGGCTTTTCTCAAGGTTTTTTCCATATCGAAAAGACAACGCAATTCAATCGTTTCATGCTGGTATCTGTAAAAATTTAATTATGTGGTTTAAATAGAATACTCAGGACATTCGCTTTTGAGGATGACAGTTTGCCAACCATAGGGTTGTTGTGAATGAAGTTGATCCTGGTTTCTAAACGCTTTAGAAATTCATCTGCGGTATTGGCAGAGAATTTCTTTTGCAGGAACTGGTGAACACGCAACGTATTGTTCTGAAAACGTTTGGTGATGACTATTTTCCGCTCCATTCATACATTTTTTTTTAAAAATCATCCCAGCTAATGGTTTCATTTTTATCTGCTTCTTCAATAGCTTTATCCAGGTCTTCTAACTGCTCAGTAGTCAGGTCGTCGATAATATCAGTTTTAGAAGCGTAAAAAGCCACATCTTCCATCAACTGTTTTAATACCGTTTCATCTTCTATGCCTTCCACAATGCGGCATATCCGGGATTTTATTTCACTACTCATTTGTAAATTCTCAATGTAATTTACAAAAAGCAAAAAAAATGCCTGTTTACTTTTTCAATTAAAATTGAATAAACTAATGTGCTTGTCAACCAGGAGTTTAGTTAGTTTCATTATACGGGATATTTCCTGAAATACAGGTGGGACCAAACACGATAACTCTTCAATCTAACCAAAAATCCATTACAATCACTTCTTCACATACCGCCCCAATGCTTTCCCGGCATCTGCATAAGCTTCTGCTATTCTTAGTCCGGTATCAAAATCGTAGCCACCAAAAGTTCTGCCCAACGTATTGTCTACGGATATAGAGGCAATCACTTTACTTTTGCTAGCGGTTTCTACTATTACTGCCCCTGCATCAATCTTGGCGTTTTTGCGTACAATGCCGATATTAAAACCCGGCTCCGTAAATTTTGTTTTAAAAATGATCGTGTATTTAGCTTTATTGCTTTCCGCCATGTCGCTGGCCTTGCTAAATAATTCTATGAATTTTGGCTCATAGCGTTGTACCCGGTCGGCTACCCAGCTTTTGGCCCAGTTGTCGCCCCTGCCTGCTTCTTTCTCATTGTATTCCACGGTCTTTTTTTCAATGTATTCCTTTTCCGTGTCAAATTTGCCTACCGACATATTTTCGTAGGTAAATTCGAAGTTGATCGAAGTCTGGTCTTTTAACACGACCAGGTCGCCTTCTCTCAATTTAAGTTTTTGTGCCTCCGAAATCATCGGGAAACTGAGCAGCGCAAAAAAGATTGCGCTAAAAGTGTAAATTTCATTTGGTAGTTTTTTTGATTAAAAGATAAATTAAAACTATATAATATTTTTCTACAAAAGGTAACTATTAAAATAAACCATTTAGAATCATCAAAATAAATCTATATTCCATTACGCATATTACTTTATAGGAATATATACGTGAAAGGGAAAATAAAAAATAAAATCCAGAGTTAAGAATAGCGTGATCCGATGGCTTACGGATTATCAGTAGTGAATGGGCATAAAAGGAACAGTCTGCATTCATCGATCTCTCTACACTATTCAACATTGACCATCCGATAGCAATCGGATCACAAATCAATGCAAAAAAGGTAAAATCTGATATCTTTATTCTATTTTTACCCCATTTGCAATCAATAATTTGATAAATAAAATTGGCCCATGATACATGTTGGTGATAGTGCCCTTACTTTAGACGATTTCTCTGAAATTTTATTTAAAGAGAAGGGGGTTGTTTTAGATGCCGCTGCTGTTGAAAAAGTGAATGCTAATTTTCAGTTTTTACAAAAATTTTCTACTAATAAACTCATTTATGGTATCAATACGGGCTTTGGCCCAATGGCCCAGTACAAGGTAAGCGAAGAAAACCTGTTGCAATTGCAGTATAACCTTATCCGGAGCCATAGCTCAGGCGGTGGAAACCTGATGTCGCCCGTGTTGGTAAAGGCGGTGATGATTGCCCGTTTGAATAGCCTGATGCAAGCCTATTCAGGTGTACATACCGAAGTGGTGGAACTATTAAAAGAACTCATCAATAAAAATGTGGCTCCCTGTATTTATAAGCACGGTGGCGTTGGCGCCAGTGGCGACCTGGTACAACTGGCGCATCTTGCCCTGGTATTGATTGGGGAAGGAGAAGTGATATATGAAGGCGAAATTTTTTCAACCGAAGAAATTTATAACCGGCTAGGAATAAAGCCACTTTCAATTCATATCAGGGAAGGCCTTGCTATTTTAAATGGCACTTCCGCCATGACGGGGATTGGAATGGTGAACATCATCCAGGCCCGTAAACTACTGGAATGGTCGGTAATGCTATCCGCGATGATCAACGAAATTGTACAGGCTTTTGATGATCATTATTCATACGAATTAAATATTGTAAAAAAGCACAAGGGGCAAAATAAGATCGCTGCAATGCTTCGGGACATTTTAAAGGATAGCAAAATGATCCGTGACCGCTCGGAGCATTTGTATAATCCCGATAACCTTGACCAGGAAGTATTCCAGGATAAAGTGCAGGAGTATTATTCGCTACGATGTGTTACACAGGTACTGGGGCCCATTTTTGATACCATCGCCCAGGCGGAAAAAATAGTGGTGGATGAGCTGAATTCGGTGAATGACAATCCCGTAATTGATCACCAGAATGAAAACATTTTCCATGGCGGAAATTTTCACGGCGATTATGTGTCGCTGGAGATGGATAAACTGAAGATCGCCATCACCAAGTTGTCCATGCTATCCGAGCGGCAACTCAATTATTTGTTAAACGATAAGCTGAATCATAAATTTCCTCCCTTTGTAAACCTTGGCGTATTAGGTTTTAATTTTGGAATGCAGGGTATGCAGTTCACAGCCACTTCCACGGTTGCCGAAAATCAAACCTTGTCCTTTCCGATGTACGTACACAGCATACCCAATAACAACGACAACCAGGATATAGTTAGCATGGGTTGTAATGCGGCATTGATGACAAAAAAAGTAATTGACAATTCGTTTGAAGTGTTGGCCATACAAATGATGACTGTTTTACAGGCAATCGACTACCTTGACTGTGTACCCCGGTTATCGCCTAAAACGCATGAAGTATACCATATCATCCGGAGGATATTTCCTAAGTTCGTTGAAGACCTCCCAAAATATAAAGATCTCGAAAGGGTGAAAACTTATTTTGAAAAATCTGACCCAATAGTTAGTTTTAATGGAAATGTAATCGCAGCCTCCAACGGCAGTTTGCGCAACAAATAGTATAGTAATCTAAAATCATATCGGGGGATATCAAATGAAATGTGCATTAGTTACAGGAGGATCGAGAGGCATTGGCAGGCAGGTATGCTATAAAATGGCAGCCATGGGCTATTATGTAATTGTAAATTATAAAGCCAACCTGGAAGAGGCCCATCATACGTTGAATGAAATAAAGCAAACGGGAGGCAATGGCGAATTGCTACAATTTGATGTGAGTAGTAAAGATCAGATCAAGGAATTGCTGGGAGGATGGATTGAAAAAAATCCGGATAAAACCATTGAAGTATTGGTAAACAATGCTGGAATAAAAGATGATGGCTTAATGATGTGGATGAAAGATGAACAATGGGAATCGGTAGTAAGAACAAGCCTTGACGGTTTTTTCTATGTAACACGGATGGTGTTAAGTGATATGCTGCGCAAAAGGTATGGAAGGATCGTGAATGTAGTTTCGCTTTCGGGATTAAAAGGCATGCCGGGACAAACCAACTATTCGGCCGCTAAAGCCGGCGTAATAGGAGCCACCAAAGCATTGGCACAGGAAGTGGCAAAAAGAGGCGTAACAGTAAATGCAGTTGCGCCCGGTTTTATAAAAACGGATATGACTGAAGGGATGGACGAAAATGAGCTAAAAGGCATGATACCGGCAAAACGTTTTGGATTGCCGGAAGAAGTGGCTCATGCTGTAGGATTTTTAGTTTCTCCGGAAGCGGGTTATATTACAGCCGAAGTGATTAATGTGAATGGGGGATTGTATTCTTAATGTCTGATGCCTGATGTTTGATGTCTGATGTCTGATTGTTGGATGTCTGATGTGTGATGTGTGATGTGTGATGTGTGATGTCTGATATCTGATTTAAGAAGGAGCCTTCGGATTCAAAAATCATTCAGGTAGCAAAAGCGGGTATCTGATTCATATACCTCAATAATTATAATTTCGAAAAAATTGTATTGCATAAAAAATCTATCAATAATTGTAAGGGTGTAGCAAATTTAGAAAAATCAGACATCTAAAAATCAGACATCAGACATCAGACATTATCGTATTATGAACAGAGTGGTGATAACAGGCATGGGTATTTATTCCTGCATTGGGAAAAACCTTGATGAGGTAAGGGACTCCTTGTACAAAGGCAAATCCGGGATTATGTTAGACCTGGACAGGAAGGAATATGGCTACCGTTCGGGGTTAACCGGTTTTCTGGAAAGACCCGATTTAAAAGGCTTGTTAGACAGAAGGGCCCGGATCATGCTTCCGGAGCAAGGCGAATATGCCTATATATCTGCAATGCAGGCGCTAAAGAATGCGGGTATCGATTCAGATTATATCAACGAGCACGAGGTAGGTATTTTGTATGGTAATGATAGCTCTGCAAAATCCGTGATTGAAACAAATGATATCATTCGGGATAAGAAAGATACCATGCTGGTAGGATCAGGATCCGTTTTTCAGACCATGAATTCTACTGTAACCATGAACCTGGCTACGATATTCAAATTACGTGGCATTAATCTAACCATCAGTGCAGCATGTGCAAGTGGTTCGCATTCTATTGGTTTGGGATATCACCTCATCAAATCCGGTTTGCAGGAATGTATCATGTGCGGAGGTGCCCAGGAAGTCAATAAATATTCAATGGGTTCTTTTGATGCTCTCTCTGCTTTTTCTGTGCTGGAATCAGACCCGCAAAAAGCGTCCAGGCCATTTGACAGAGATCGGGATGGACTTGTTCCAAGCGGTGGCGGAGCAACGGTTATATTGGAGAGCCTTGAGTCGGCTATAAAAAGAGGAGCAAATATATTTGGTGAGGTGGTGGGTTATGGTTTTTCTTCCAACGGGGGGCATATTTCCAATCCAACCGTGGATGGGCCGGTACGATCCTTAAATATGGCATTGAAAGATGCAGGCATACGATCATCGGAAGTTGACTATATCAATGCACACGCTACCTCCACACCGGCCGGAGATTCAAGTGAGGCTAAAGCCATCCATGAAGTGTTTGGTGAAAGCAGGCCCCTGGTGAGTTCTACCAAATCAATGACCGGCCATGAGTGTTGGATGGCAGGCGCCAGCGAGGTGATCTACTCCATGCTGATGATGCAAAACGGCTTTATCGCACCCAATATCAACTTCGAAAACCCGGATGAAGATTCGGCAAAATTGAATATTGTTAAATCGACTATTGAAAAAGATATAATTGTATTTTTGTCCAACTCCTTTGGATTTGGAGGAACTAACTCTTCGCTTATTATCAAAAAACCAGCCTAAACAATCGCTTATGAACAACAATGAAATTAATGAGAAAATCCGGCAATTTATGATTGACGAATTTGAGGTGGACGAAGAAAAAATTACACCTGGAGCCAATTTAAAAGATACGCTGGGACTAGACAGCCTGGATTACATTGACCTGGTAGTAGTTATTGAAAGCAATTTTAAATTTAAAGTAAAACCGGAAGACTTTGCAGGCATCATCACCTACCAGAATTTTTGTGATTATGTAATTTTACGTGTGAATGCAAAAGAACTCGTTTAATGTCGCTGTGGCAAGGTAAATCCAGGGGCACCAGGTCGGGCTATAGTATTTTTGTATGGATATTAAGAAATTTTGGCGTGTTGCCAGCTTATTTCCTGCTACGGTTTGTGGTGTTGTATTTCTTTTTTTTCTCCTATAAAACCTCCCGGCAGTTATTCCGGTTTTATAGCCATAGAATGGCTTATAGTACTTTAAAATCAACCAGGTTCCTATACAAAAATTATTACCAGTTGGGTCAAAGCATCATTGATAAAGTGGTAGTGATGTCTGGTATGCAAAATAATTTCACATTTAATTTTGACGGGGAAGATAACCTGCGAAAAATTGCCGGTCTGCAGCGGGGTGGGATATTATTGAGTGCTCATATTGGTAACTGGGATATTGCGGGCCATTTACTAAAGCGGCTGGATACCCCGATTAACATCGTAATATTTGACGGGGAATATCAAAAAATAAAGGAATACCTGGATTCTGTAACCGGCAAACGCCCTGTAAATGTGATAGTAATTAAAAACGACCTGTCGCATATTTACGCCATAAATGATGCACTGAAAAATAATGAACTGGTGTGTATGCATGCAGACAGGTTTATCGAAGGTAACAAAACGCTGACCGGCCTGTTTTGTGGCAACGAGGCCCGTTTCCCAATGGGGCCTTTTATATTGGCAGCAAAATTTAATGTGCCGGTTTCATTTGTTTTTGCAGTAAAGGAAACTAATTTGCATTACCATTTTTTTGCAAGCGAAATAAAGGAATATGGCCACCTGGGAAAAGAAATAAGGATGCAGCAAATGCTGAATGATTTTGCAACGGAAATGGAAAATAAAGTGAAACGATACCCGGAGCAATGGTTTAACTACTATGATTTTTGGGCAGCACAAAAATTAATTTGAAAAGTTAATGCAGCAGTCAATATATTAGTTCCTTAATGCTTGTGGTAGCAATGTTTTGTAGGAAAGAGTGCTAAATAGTGTTGCTAACCTTTTAAAGGTTGGCAACCCTTGAGAAGGGTGCATTCAAAATCCGATAGCTATCGGATCGCACCACCCCCGGGTTACTTAGGGTTGCTGTTAAGGCGTTCAGTCGTTTTAGTTTCTTTGACAACTTAACGCCTTAACGGCGATTTACTCATTCTTTAGTTCTTAAATTTAGAACGACATCCGATAGATATCGGATTTGAAATGCAACCCTCGCGAAGGCTTCAGTAATTAAAAAAAATAAACAACCCCTAAAAAACTGAAATAAAAAATAAGTGACTCACCTGGCAGACAATATCGAAACCTTAATACCACAAAGGGCACCTTTTGTAATGATTGACGAGTTGATCAGCCAGGATGAAAAAGTTACACGTACCCGTTTAAAGATAAGAGCAGGAAATATTTTTGTTGAAAACGGGCAATTTTGTGAACCTGGTTTGTTGGAGAATATTGCCCAAACGGCTGCTGCAAGAGCGGGCTATGTTTCCCTGCTTGACAACAAACCGGTACAGGTGGGCTATATCGGTGCTATTAAAAACCTGGTAATTCATTCCCTGCCAATGGTGAACGATGAACTGTTAACGGAGATTTCGGTAGAGAACCAGATTTTTGATGTAACTCTGATCACAGGAAAGGTTACTTGTCGGGATATCCTGCTGGCAACATGTGAAATGAAAATTTTTATTACTCCATCAAAATAATCATTATCATGAAACGTATGAACAAATTAAATCGTCTTTTTGCGTTTTTATTATTATTCAATTTGGCACAACGGTTGGATGCTCAAAGCCTGAAGGATGTTTTCAGCTCATCAGAAACACCTGTTTTTTACCTGGGTGCTGATTTTACCCTGGCCCGCCTGATTGATATCCCCGAAAATGCTATGGATATCCGTGACCGGAATTACCCGGCCATCAACGATGTAATTGTAAATGAGCCCAAAAAGTATGACCTTGCGGGTGCATTTCACAAAAGTAATATAGATCACGACCTGGCCATGGTAGGGAGGCGGAATGCAAAAATTAATACGGAAGAGATGAAGTCGACCAATACAAGCGACTACGACCGTTTAAAGGAAGATGACATTAATAATCTGGTAAAGGGGTTTGATTTTGGCGGTAAAAAGGGAATAGGTCTTCTATTTATAGTAGATGGTATGAGCAAGGCCAGAAAAAGCGCCGGTATCTGGGTAACTTTTATAGATATGAGCGCTAAAAAAGTGCTGATGACTGAACGTATGCAAGGTGAATCAGGTGGCTTTGGTTTCCGTAATTATTGGGCTGGCTCCTTTCGGAAAGTGATAGAAGAAATAGAAAAGAGAAAATACAAAGACTGGAAGGGAAAATATGGAGGATAAATACAGATGTCTGATGTGATGATGTCTGATGTGATGATGTCTGATGTGATGATGTCTGATGTTTGATGTCTGATGTCTGATGTCTGATGTGAAGTTGTCTGATGTTTGATGTCTGATGTTTGATGTCTGATGTGATGATGTCTGATGTATGATGTCTGATGTATGATGTGAAGATGTCTGATTTCCTTCAACTCGTTAGTCTATAATAGTGATTTGTTGATATATTGTTGTTGATTGCTGGTTTGATTATTCTGTAGATTTTCCTTATCCCGAATTAGCATGCATTTCTTAAATCAGACATCAAAACATCAGACATCAGACATAAAAATTCTATGAATAAAATATTAAGTAACCGTACCGAAGTATTAGTGCGCTTTAATGAAGCTGATCCGTTGGGTATTGTTTGGCACGGTCATTATATCCGTTACTTTGAAGATGGCCGGGAAGCATTTGGTAAGGTACACGGACTGGGTTACCTGGATGTATACAAACAAGGATTTGTAACGCCAATAGTGAGTGTGAAATGTGATTATAAAAAATCATTGCGGTTTGGTGACCGTGTAATTGTAGAAACCATTTACATGCCTTGCGAAGCCGCCAAAATCAATTTCAATTTTCGGTTGTATAACGCAGACACCGGCGACCTGGTGGCGGTTGGTTCTTCTGTGCAGGTTTTTCTAGATAAGGAGGGATCAATCCTTCAATTAAACAATCCGCCGTTTTTTGAACAGTGGAAACAACAACAAGGGTTGATTTAATTTAATGCGAATGAAAGACGTTTTTATTGTGGCCGATAATATTATTTCGCCGTTGGGTATTACTACTGAAGAAAATTTCTCCAGGCTCGTAAAGGGAGAATCAGGGGTGCGGCTACACAACAATCCGGTTCTTTCCGATGATCCATTTTATGCTTCGCTGCTGGATGATGAACAACCAGGCCCTGCTTCCTCACCGGCCATTCCCACCAAATTTGAACAGCTATTGATTGACTCCGTAACCTATGCTTTGGAAAACACGGACATTGATCTTGCTGATCCAAAAACAATACTCATCATATCCTCTACCAAGGGAAATATCAGCCTGGTTGAAAATGCTGCCATTACCGCTGAATTAAAGAAGCGGGTGGCCTTGCATACTTCAGCGGACCTTGTAGCGGAATATTTTAATTGCGCCAATAAACCGGTGGTAGTTTCCAATGCCTGTATCTCGGGATTGCTGGCCATTTTAACCGGGAAACGCCTCATACAATCCGGGCAGTATGACCATGCGGTCGTAGTAGGGGCGGATGTTATTTCAAAATTTGTACTCTCTGGTTTCCAGTCGTTCCAGGCCATCAGTTCCGGTCCATGCAAACCATTTGATGCTGCAAGAAACGGGATCAATTTAGGAGAAGGAGCAGCAACGATTATACTTTCATCCAATCAAAATTATTCACAGGGGATAAGGGTTGCCGGCGGATCGGTTAGCAACGATGCCAATCATATTTCGGGCCCGTCCCGTACCGGTGAAGAATTGTACCAGGCCATTGAAAAAGCCATGAAAGAAGCTTCGGTTACGGACAGTAATATTGATTTTATTTCGGCCCATGGCACCGCTACTGTTTACAATGATGAGATGGAAGCATTGGCTATCAACCTGGCCAGGTTACAGCAGGTGCCGGTAAATAGTTTAAAGGGGTATTATGGGCATACACTGGGAGCCGCCGGCATCATTGAATCGGTAGTTTGCATTCATTCATTAAAGCAAGACATTATCTTACCCAGTATGGGTTTTAGTCGACCGGGGGTTTCAAAGCCATTGAATGTTGCCGGTACTTTACAAACGATGGCCTTAAAAAATTGCCTTAAAACTGCTTCGGGTTTTGGAGGTTGTAATGCGGCCCTCGTTTTCAATAAAGCATAAATTTATCAAGGGAATAAACCATTTCAATTTTCATGAATTTTTTTACAAAGGATACACTATCAGCTTTTGAAGCCAAAGAAGCAGCGCAATGGATTGCATTCGGGCCGGTGATTTTCCAGGCTGCAAGAGTACTCAGAAACTCAGGCGTTTTAACGGTCATTGAAGAAAATAAAAATGGCTTGTTATTGGCTGAAATAGTAGAAAAAGTAAAACTCCCGCTGTACGGCGTAAGGGTGCTGCTCGAATCGGGCCTTAGCATGGGACTTGTTTTAGTAAACGATCATAAATATACCCTTGCCAAAACGGGGCATTTTATTTTGCATGACCCACTCACTAAAACCAATATGGACTTTGTACATGATGTATGTTACAAAGGCCTTTTTGCCTTGGATAAAAGTATTGAGAACGGCAAAGCTGAAGGTTTGAAAGAATTTGGGGAATGGCAAACTATTTACGAAGGCCTTTCGCAATTGCCGGAGCAGGTACAAAAAAGCTGGTTTGCATTTGATCATTTTTTTTCGGATGATGCTTTTCCAAGGGTTTTGTCCAAAGTGTATAAAAATGGTATAAAAAAAATACTGGATATCGGCGGCAATACGGGCAAATGGGCCATCGCCTCCACAAAGTACTCTCCGGATGTATCCATCACCATCATGGATTTACCCGGACAATTAAATGTGGCCAAAGCAAAAATTGAACAATTGGGTTTAAGCGAACGGGTTTCTTTTTTGCCGGTAAATATTTTAGATGAAACTATCCAATTCCCAAAAGGATTTGACGCCATCTGGATGAGCCAGTTTTTAGATTGCTTTTCGGAAGATGAAATTGTTTCTATTTTACGAAGATGTTATGAGGCGTTGGATGATGATGGCGTAGTTATCATTTTAGAACCATTCTGGGATTTACAACGGTTTGAAATTGCGGCCTTCTGTTTGCAGCAGACTTCCCTGTATTTCACCGCCCTGGCAAATGGCACCAGCCAGATGTATAGTGCCGAAACTTTTCTATCTTGTATTGAAAGAGCCGGGTTCGATGTGGTAGAACAGGTAGATAATATTGGACTTAGCCAGAGTTTGCTGAACTGTAAGAAGAAGAGGGGGTGAGATATTGTGATATTGTGATATTGGTATAATTCCCTCGATAGTTGATTGTTTCGTTTTTTTAATAAAAGGTGGAAAAAGATCCAAATCGGTATTCCGTACAAGTGAGTGACACAACGATGATGCCATAAAATGCAAATGCTGGTATCAAAAATAAATTGCCAACCAGCACTGTTTGCGAAGTAGATAGTTAAACTTTGAATTGAAAATGGCTGAAGTTAAATTGAAAACGTTTTGAAAATCAGGTCAAGGGATTAGCGATAATAAAAGCAATCAGCATCAGCAGGGTCCAGCTCCCTCTCCCTTGGAGAGGGCGGGGGGTGAGGTACAGCAGAGTACACAAACAAACAACGAACCCCCTCAAAACAACCATATCTAAAACAACATGAATACAGAAAAAGTAGATGTACTGGTAATTGGTGCCGGGCCTGCCGGAACCGTGGCTGCATCCATCATCAACAAGGCGGGTTTTAAAGTACAAATAGTGGAGAAACAAAAATTTCCCCGCTTTGTGATTGGCGAAAGTTTGCTGCCCCGATGTATGGAAGCGCTGGAGGAAGCCGGCTTTTTGGAGGCTGTTAAGGAAAAGGGTTTCCAGGAAAAATTTGGGGCCAAGTTTGTAAAGAATGGTAAAATCTGTGATTATATTTTTGCCGACCAGTTTACCCCCGGGTGGAACTGGACATGGCAGGTGCCGCGGGGCGAGTTTGATAAAACCCTGGCGGATACCGTTGAAAAAATGGGCGTGCCGGTAAATTATGAAACTACGGTGACAGGCATTGAGTTTAACGGTTCCGATTCGGTGACCACGGTGGAAGATACTGATGGCAATAAAAGTTTGATTGAAGCCCGGTTTATTGTTGATGGCAGTGGTTATGGAAGGGTTATACCAAAACTGTTTAATCTCGACCGGCCTTCTAACCTGGTGCCCCGTAAAGCATTGTTTGCGCATACGGTGGATAACAAACGTTCATTGGATGATGAACCCAACCGGATTACCATTATTGTTCATGCCTATGGAATCTGGGTGTGGGTGATTCCTTTTTCAAGCGGTATTACTTCCTTAGGTTTTGTGGGTGAGCCCGAGTTTTTTAAAAATAATCACGGAACGGGTGAAGAACAATTGCGTGCATTGATTGCTGCTGAACCTTATTTAAGCGAACGTTTTAAGGATGTGGAATTTGTGTTTGAACCGAAGGTATTGGAATCATGGTCGAGTACTACGGAGAAGTTTTATGGTGAAGGATTTGTGTTAACAGGGAATGTGACTGAATTTCTCGATCCTGTTTTTTCTTCCGGAGTAACTCTGGCAACGGTATCGAGCCAGTTGGCGGCCAACCTGGTAATCAGGAAGCTGAATGGCGAAACCATCGACTGGCACAGGGAATATACGGAGCCAATGATGCAGGGGGTGAATACCTTCCGCTCTTACGTGATGGCATGGTACGAGGGAACGCTGGATACTATTTTCTTTGCTGATAACCAGGTGCCCTCCATCAAAAGTATGATATGTTCCGTATTGGCGGGTTATGTTTGGGACACCAGCAATCCTTATGTAAAAGACCACCAAACGGCGCTACATAAACTGGCCCATATTATAGGTGTAAGGGATTCTTTAGCCGAAAAATCAAACAGTTAAGCTTTGCCAGGAGAAATCTATATTACCGCAAGTACAGTAATCAGTAAGGGCCGGATTATTAAAAACGGCGTATCTATATTTGAAAGTAAGGATACCAATGCGCCCGGCTTTTTGTTGGCCGCCTACCAGCAGTTGGGTATAAAATATTCGAAGTTTTATAAGATGGATAATCTCAGTAAATTGGGGTGGCTGGCTGCGGAAATGCTGTTGAAAGATAGTTTGGATGAAGGGAAATACCAACCGGAAGATGTTGGGATTATTTTTATGAATGCCAGCTCGAGCCTGGATGCGGACCTGAAATATTTTGAATCCACGAAGGAGTTTGCCAGTCCGGCATTGTTTGTTTATACATTGCCAAATATTGTGATTGGGGAAATTTGCATTAAACATAAGTTCAGGGGGGAGAATGCTTTTTTTATATTTGAAGCATTTGATGCCGATTTTATGCAGAAATATGTGAGCAACGGAATCAATAACAATATCTTGCAGGCTTGTATTTGTGGCTGGGTTGAATTTATTGGCGAAGAATACAAAGCGGTGTTGTTTTTGGTGGAAAAAAATGGCGGCGGGGATGAATTGGCCGATACGGTCAGGGTAGCTTTTACAAAGGAAAATTTAAACAAAATATACCAGTTTTAAAATGGATAAATTAATACAGGATCTGAAAGTGCAGATCATCGCACAGTTGAATTTGCAGGATGTAAAGCCCGAAGAAATCGGTGATGACCAGCCGCTGTTTGTAGACGGTTTGGGTTTAGATTCTATTGATGCGTTGGAGCTGATTGTGTTATTACAACAACAATATAAGATTAAGTTGTCCAATGCGGAAGATGGGCCAAATGTATTTCGTTCCGTAAAAACCATGGCCGAATATATTACTGAACACCAGGCACAAAATAGTTAACCATGAATGCTCCTGTTTTTATTGCGGGTGTAGGTGCAATATCCGCCATTGGAAACAATGTGGGGGAATGCCTGGCTGCGCTGGAGCAGGAGCAGGCGGGAATGGGAGAGATGATGTACCTGCAATCTGTTCACGGAAAAACATTGCCTGTTGCGGAGGTTAAGTTAAACAATGAAAAACTTGCTCAACTGTTAGGCTTACCCGCTGTAATTAGCCGTACTGCAATGCTGAGTATGATGGCTGCAAAAGAAGCGCTGCACAATGCTGCTATACCGGGACTTACTTCTCTTCGTACCGGTTTTATTTCGGCCAATACCGTAGGTGGCATGGATAGAACGGAAAAGTTTTTTGCTGAATTTTTGTTGGATAATAAAAAAGGTAAATTGAGGGATGTATTGCATCATGAATGTGGCTACATTACTGAACTGGTGGCTGATTACCTCGGTATTCGCAATTATGTTTCTACCATCAGTACTGCATGTTCCTCCTCTGCTAATTCAATTTTTTATGGAGCAAGACTGATCCGCAATGATATACTCGATGTGGTGGTGGCTGGCGGAACAGATGCTTTGACAAAATTTACCCTCAACGGTTTTAATACCCTAATGATACTGGACCAGGAATTTTGTAAGCCCTTTGATGAAAACCGGAAAGGGTTAAACCTGGGGGAAGGTGCAGGCTATGTGGTGCTTGTGTCAGAAAGAGTAGCAGCTACATTACAACATGCACCCGCCTGTAAACTCGCCGGCTATTGCAATGCCAATGATGCTTATCATCAAACGGCTTCATCACCGGACGGAACTGGTTCCTACCTGGCAATGAAAGGTGCTTTAGAAAGAAGTGGTTTGGAAATCACTGATATTGATTATATCAATTTACATGGCACCGGTACGCAGAACAATGATATTGCGGAAGGAACGGCTATTAAAAGGCTGTTCGGCCCTTTGTATCCGAAAATGAGTTCTACCAAATCATATACGGGGCATACACTAGGCGCCAGTGGCGGGTTAGAAGCAGTGTTCTCTGCACTTTCCATCCGGGAGCGAATGATCTTTCCCAACCTTCGTTTGCAAACTCCCATGAAAGATTTTCCCTTTATTCCGGAAACAACGTTGATAAAAAACGTCCATGTAAATAATGTGCTCTCCAATTCATTTGGCTTTGGCGGAAATTGTTCATCATTGATCTTTTCAAAAACGTAAGATGAAGATTTATATTCGGTCAACAGGAAATGTTTCACCACAAAATACATTTGGGCATCCGGCTTTTCCTGCGGAGCCGGTGGAGCATTTTGGTAACCGGTTAAAATGTGTGGAGCCCGATTATAAAACCTTCATTGATGTAAAACTGATCAGGCGAATGAGCCGTATCATTAAAATGGGTGTGGCAGCCGCAATGGAATGTTTGCAGGAAGCAGGTGTGGCAGTACCCGATGCAATCGTTACGGGTACTGCTTATGGTTGCCTGGATGATACCGGCATATTCCTTACAAAGATGGTGGAGCAGCAGGAGGAATTGCTGGCACCTACAGCGTTTATACAGTCAACCCATAATACTGTAGGAGCACAAATAGCGTTGATGCTGCGTTGCAACGGTTACAACAATGTATTTGTACATCGTGGGTTTTCGTTTGAAAGTGCCTTGCTGGATGCCATGATGTTATTAAAAGAGGGTGAAGTAAATAATGTATTGGTGGGTGGGGTAGATGAAACGACCAATACCAGTCATGCTATTTTAAGCCGTTTTGGTTTATACAAAAAGCAACCGGTTTCTAATCTGAATCTTTTTTCAGAAGCTTCAAAAGGAACGATAGCCGGAGAAGGGGCTGCATTTTTTCTATTGGCAAATGAGGCATCGCACAATGATTATGCACAAATAGACGCATTGACAACATTTTATAAACCCGCCAATATAAAAGAAACAGCAGAACAGGTTTCAGCCTTCCTAGCTGCTCAATCCCTATCACCTGCAGCTATTGATTTGATTATTACCGGCAGAAACGGGGATACAACAGGTGATAAGGTTTACAGGCAACTGGAGCAATCTGTTTTTAACAATATTGCTTCGGTAAATTATAAGAACTTGTGCGGCGAATATCCAACGGCTGTTGCCTTTGCGGTATGGATGGCGGCCAATATTGTAAAATCAGGTAAAGTACCGGCTGGGTTAGGATTCGATGGCGATAAGGAGAAGCAAATAAAAAAAATACTGATCTATAATCATTCACAAAACATACACCATTCTTTACTATTGATATCGGCATGTTAAATTTCCGGAATACGAATATCGGCTTCATTATATTACTGGCGTTCGTAATCAGCGTGGATAGGTATGCAGGCATTCCGTTTTTTGTTTATCCATTGTTGGTATTCATTTATTCCGTAATCGTTTTTTATGGTTGTTACTTTGTGGATTCCAATTTCTTTTTGCCTGTAATTTGTTCGGGCATAACTGATCAAAAGAAAATTGCCATTAGTTTTGATGATGGCCCGGCAAATGAATACACGGCGCAAATGTTGCAGGTGCTAGATGAACATGATATTAAAGCAGCATTCTTTTGTATCGGCAAGCGAATCGGCCAAAATGAGCAACTCTTTCAGCAGTTGCACCAGGAAGGACATTTGATAGGTAACCACAGTTACTCTCATCATATTTGGTTTGATTTATTTTCAGCTAAGAAGATGCTTGCGGATTTGAAATTAATGGATAGTGAAATGAAAAGGATAACCGGTTTGGAGCCGAAATTATTCCGGCCACCTTATGGGGTTACAAATCCGAATTTAAAAAAGGCAATTATAAGGGGAGGCTATGTTCCCGTTGGATGGAGCGTACGATCAATGGATACCGTTATAAAAAATGAAAAAAAACTGTTTGATAAAATCAGCAAATCGTTGAAACCGGGCGCCATCTTTCTTTTTCACGATACGAGTAAAACCACCCTCGCCGTTTTGCCTGCTTTTATCAATTGGGTAAAACAAAATGGCTATGAAATTGTGCGGATAGATAAAATGTTACAACTGAAACCTTATGCGTAAACTATTTTTTGTATGGATGATACTTGTTGCCGGTAATGCTGTGCAGGCGCAGTATCCAGGATATACCCCGTTGGCTGACCTTGCAAAATTCAAAATTGAATTTTCAACCGCTACAAAAAAAACTCTTACCATCAAAAGCAATTTTGTACAGGAGAAAAACCTCAGTATGCTGGCAGAGAAGATTGTTTCCAAAGGGAAGTTCTGGTTTAAAAAAGACAGCCAGGTTCGTATGGAATATAACCAGCCTTTTCAATACCTGATGATCATTAGCCAGGACAAGGTGTTTGTAAAGGATGGGCAGAAGGAAAACAAAGTTTCGGCCAGGTCAAATAAATTGTTTCAGCAGGTAAATAAAATAATGATTGATTGCATGCAGGGCACTACACTCAGCAATCCCGATTTTAAAACAAGGGTTTTTGAAAACAAAACCACTTACCTGGTAGAATTGGTGCCGGTTGTTAAGGGACTAAAAGATCTGTTTAAAAATATAAATGTGGTGGTTGACAAAAAGGATTGTTCCGCCAACAGCATTGAAATGCAGGAAGTATCAGGCGATAATACCATCATCCGTTTTGCAAATAAGGAACTGAACACAACTATACCCGATGCGTTGTTTACTATTAAGTAGTTGCCTGGTTATTATGATGGGCTGTTCATCAGCCTACAAACACCTGCAGATTACAACAGGTGATGTAAGCAACGTGCAGAAATTTAAACCCGCTTTTTCCGTTGCCTTGTATAAAGCAAATGTAGATGTAGCGGGCAATCATTTAAGTGGGTTGTTGCTGATAAAAAAAATGCCGGACAGCAGCACAAGGTTGGTGTTTTCAAATGAAATAGGATTCAAGTTTTTTGATTTTGAATTTGCTCCCAATGGTGATTTTAAAGTGTATTCCATCATCAAACAAATGAACAAAAAGCCGGTCATAAAAACATTGCGCAAAGATTTTGAGCTGATCATGATGGAGAAAATGGATGCACAACAAGTGATGATTAGAAATGATGAAGGGTTGGTGTACTATACCTTTCCACAGGAAAAAGGATACCATCATTACATTACCAATACCACTGGTGATCAACTGTTGCGAATGGAGCGATCATCCAAACGCAAAACCGTGATGGAAGCCATCATGAAAAACTATATCAATGGAATACCGGATACCATTGGCATTACGCATACAAATTTCAATTTTACCATCGGTTTAAAAAGATTAGAAAGATAATGTTAGCTGGCGATTTTTTTTATATCAAAACCTTTCAACACAGCGACGGTAAGATCAATGCCATCCTGGAGATTAATGCCGCCCATAAAATATTTGAGGGCCATTTTCCCGGTCAGCCGGTAGTGCCGGGAGTGTGTATGATGCAGATGGTAAAGGAGGTTTTGGAGCAGGCGCTTGCCAAGCCAACAAGACTTACAAATGCTGACAACTTAAAGTTTTTAACAGTCATTGATCCACGGGAGAATAATATCATTCATGCGGAAATTAAATATGTTGTTGGGGAAGATGGAGGCATTAAGGTGGGTGCTTCGTTGTTAAATGAAGGAGTGATTTATTTTAAGATGGTTGGGGTGTTTGTGATGAAGGAGGAATAAATGAGACTGAAAAAGACATTAAAAGCAACGTCTCCCAACGAGCTTGTGCCGGGGTGGGGACGTTGCGCTACCAGTAAAGTTTTTGAATGAAGTAATGGCAACCCACTTGTTGCATACCGTTAAAGAATGCCAGTAAAACGACTGAAGTTATCATAAGCAATGAATAAACTCAAATGATCCCAGCCACGCACCATGTCTGGCAAAGTGACGTTTTTTTGAAAAGGTTTTTATTGTTAATAAGGAATAATGATTTAGTCATTTAGAAATATAGATAGCTGGTTTTATTATAAAGTTTACATCTTTTAAAAAGATGTAAACTTTATAATAAAACTTTTCCCTCTGTCACAGAATTTCAAAATTAAGAATAAACGCATGTACACTTTTATCACCAGGAAGTGTATGAATTTGTAATTTGCATGGCAGGCATTCCTGCAAGCAGTAATCAACAGGGGCTTTTGAATAAGAAAAAAGTAGATTTGTAAAAACAATGACAGTATGAATGCAGCTACCAGTTTGGATAAAGAAATCGTACAATACCTCACACAGTTGAATGTAAAGCAAAAAAAAACGGTGCTGACAGTAGTAAAAACATTTGGAGAAGAGCAAAATGATTGGTGGGATGAAATGAGCCACGAGCAGCAACAGGCCATTGATAAGGCATTGGCAGAAATGAAAACCGGTAAACTTACCCCACAGGATGAAGTGATGAAAACATACAGGAAATGGCTTAAATAATGGTAGATGAAATCCTGTGGTCAGATAGTGCTAAACTGAGTTTAAGTAAAATTATAAAATATCTGAAAGATAATTGGACCGACATGGAAACAGAGAAATTTGTAAAACGAACTTCAGAAGTGCTGTCTACTTTAAAACGTTTTCCAGAAATGTGCCGCCCCTTTTAAAACGGAAGCATGTGCGTATTGCCCTGTTAAATAAGCATACCCAAATGGTTTACCATTATAAACCAGCATCAAAGCAAATAGTAAGTATTGCTGTTTTGGGGTATGAAGCAGAATCCTGCAAAGTTTAAATACTAATCTTATTTCCCGGGGCGTGATTGTCAAAATTTACTTACCATACATTTGCTGCGTGAAATTTCTTTATGGAAAAACTTGATTTAAAATCTTACTACGACGTAGTTGTTATCGGTGCAGGTGTGGGTGGATTAACAGCCGCTGCATTGCTGAGCAAGGCGGGTTTTTCTGTTTGTGTATTGGAGAAGGAACCGCATGTAGGTGGGTACCTCGCAGGCTTCAGGCGAAAAGATTTTATTTTTGATACTGCTATCCACTGGCTGAATCAATGCAATCCTGATGGACTGGTTAGCAGGTTATTTGATGTGCTGGGAACAGATCATCCCAATGCCGTTCCTCAAAAAAGAATACGACGATATAAGGGTGATGACTTTGATTATTTACTTACCAATAGTCCGGATGAATGGAGGGATCAATTGATCGCCGAATTTCCGAATGACCAAAAAGGAATTGAGCGGTTTTTTAAAGCGGCAAAACGACTTGGTAAATCATTTAAAAATTACAGCCGTGTTTTTCGTTCGGAAGAAACCATGAATTTTTTTGAACGAATGATGAATAAAAAGAAGCTGCTTGAATTTGTGATTCCATTTATTCCATTCATAACATACAGTGGTGAGAAGGGATTGAAGAAGGGCCTCAGCAAGTATTTTAAGGATGAGGGCATACATAAAATATTTGCCTCGGAAACTGAATTACTTTCCTGCCTTATACCGATTGGTTGGGCTTACTATGGCGATTTTCAAAGTCCGCCCAAAGGTGGCGGACAAGTGATACCGGAATGGCTGCAGCATGTAGTGAAGCATTATAATAACCCCATCAATTGCAAATGCAGGGTTACACAAATTTTACTGGAAAACAATACAGTGACCGGCGTAGCATTTGAACATCGAGGCAGCGATTATACCGTCAATTGCAAATACGTTATAGCTGCCAATGATGTGGAAACATTGTATGAGAAAATGCTTCCCGCAGATGCGATTCCGGTAAAGCTGAAAAATAAATTAAAGCAGGCGGAGATGTACAGCTCATCAGTAACGATATCCATTGCGCTGGATTGTCCTACGGAAGACTTAGGGTTTAATGAAGAGCTGGTACACATCGCCAGTGAAAGCGGGAGCTTTGAAGATCATTCGGGTGGAGATCCCTTGAAAAGTGAGATTAGCATACTGGCGCCTTCGTTGCGGGATAAATCGATGGCGCCAGAAGGCCAGGGTACCCTTACCTTATTCATGCCTGCCTACATGGACTTTAACGATAACTGGTTTACAAAAAAAGATGAACAGGGGAATTATATCCGTGGAGCGGAATATGTAAAATTAAAAAATGAAATTGCCGAACTGATAATCGGAAGGGTAGAGGCAACATGTGCACCCGGGCTAAGATCGCATATCCTTTTTTATGAGGTAGCCACACCCGTTACACATCACCGGTATACGGGTAATAAAAACGGTACCATGATGGGAGCCAAACCCGGCCGGGAAAATATGCAGAATAAAATCGCACATTATCAAACCCCGGTAAAAAATCTGCTGCTTGGTGGCCACTGGGCCGAACTGGGTGGGGGAGTGCCCATTGCGGTAAAAGCTGGTACCAATGCCAGTTTACTGATTTTGAAGAAAGAAAATAAGGCGGCATTTAATTCGCTGGCTGCCTACCTGGACAATAAGATTTCGCTTGAAAAAATGCTGAAAGAATCCGGCTTTAAGCCTTATGATAATTCATGGGTGCAGCCACTAACACCGGCACAAAAGCGTAGTAAGATGGTACAGGAAAAGGAATAAAAACTATAACATATTTATTTTATAGTCAGGCGATGGGATGTAATTTAATGAGCAGTTCCAAAGCCTGAAAGGCTTCAATTTTAGTAGCCGTGGGTAAAACCCATGGTACATGAAGTATGATAAACCTTACCCCGACGGGGTTGAATTTAACCGGGGCATTCAACCCCGTTCGGGGTTGGGTATAATTTAAGAGATTCGTTTCCCCCGGTTTCACCCGGGGCTACTCAAATTTAACCCCGTTGGGGTTATGTGAAATTTAATTAACAGATAAGTTTAGTTGGGAAGCAAATAGAAGTTACGCTCTTAATGAAATTTCCGTTTGATAATGTTCAATCAAGGCAACTGATTGCACTTTTTTTATATGCGGGTTTTACGGTTTTTTTTTAAATCCTACCCCATCCCACTCACCAACATAAAACTATGTTGCGCTCCTTTATAATTGTTGTAGATCAGGATGTTTTTAAATGCTTTATCCGCAGATTGTTGTTTGATCAAATGTTGGGGAATTTGATTTTCCTGGAGAATGTAACAGCTAAGCCAAAGTGCCATTGCAGCCGCAGTAGGATATTCCCCACATAGATGTTTAAACCGAACGATCATTACATTTTCCAGTAGCCCGTTTTCGCAGGTGGTGTAATATTTTAATAAGCGGCTGTCGCCGTTTTCGCCTGATATGAGCAGGTCAATTTTTTCACCTTCAGGTAAATGCTTTTCAAGGAAAGTTTTTAATTGTTCCCCAATGATTATTTCATCAGTTGAATGAATGGTATGAAGGGCTCGTAACTGGGCGATGGCATTAAACGGGTTTCCATTTACCAAAAACATAGTGGCGGCTTCTCCTGCCAGGCTGCCCGGTGTATTTAACTCATACAAATTGTCCGTTGTAAATGCTTCCTTTTTAAACCATCCTGCCAACGAATTCAATGTGTAATTATAAGTTGCGATATCATCTACAGCACCCAATAAATAATTGTGTTCCGGTTGTTCTTTTATCATCATACCAGCATCTATGGCAGCATTTTCAAATGCAAGGCCGAGATGCACATGCGTAATATTATACCCGTTGTTGTGGCTGATCATACTTAACTGGGCCGCAATTGCATTGGGCGTACTTTGTACAAAATTTCCAGGTGTAAGTTGGCCTTCCTCATAATCCACTATCTGTTTTAAAAAATGAAAGCAATCTTCCATACCGGCATTGGCTGTGCCGATAATGATTCCATCGGTTGCAGGCAATTTATTTAATAAGGGTAATGCAGCTCCTGCACCTATTCTTACCGCCTTGCTCATTCTTCTTAATATGCCCGGAGGGATGCCATCATATTTAGGCTCAATCACTTGCAATTTGTAATTGACCGGTTGATGCAATACTGATAAATCTGCATCCGGAAATGTTTGCTGGGGCGAAATACAATTGGTATGGTGGATATAAAATAGCGGCATCAGCATTTGGAAAAAATCAATGATGTACAATTGCCCCCAAACCCGAATGAATTAGACATTACATGTTGCAGGGATATTTTTTTATACCTATCCACGGGCTTTAAATTTGTTTCTGAAATAGGGGTCTTACAATTCAGCCCGGGGTAGATTTCCTGGTGGTGTAAATTAAGGATGCTATACACTGCTTCGATTGCGCCTGCCGCACCCAATGTATGTCCCACGTTTGATTTGGTAGATGCAAAGGGTGGGGGCTGATTAAATAATTTAAGCATCGCACGGCTTTCTACCAGGTCATTGTTTTCTGTACCGGTGCCGTGTGCATTGATAAATCCAATACTGCCCGGCGATAACCGTGCTGTTTGCAAGGCGCCGTTCATTGCAAGAAAGGGCCCGTCGCCTGCATCGGATAAAGACGAAGGGTGATAGGCATCGTTCGAATTATAGTAACCGGTTATTTCTGCATATAATTTTTTATTTCCCACCACTTCTTCTTTCTCCAAAATAATAAATGCGGCGCCTTCTCCCAGGTTCAATCCTTTTCGGCCTTCATCAAAAGGGGTACAAATTTCCGGCGACAGAATGTGCAATGCATTAAATCCATTGATGGTAAATTTTGCGAGGCTATCCACGCCACCTACAATGGCCCTTTTAGCCAGGCCGGCTTTGATAAGCCTTGCTCCATACATAATGGCATTGGCAGCCGAGGAACAGGCGGTATTAATGGTGTTGATGATGCCATTCATTTTATACCGCTGTTGAAGGTACATGGTTACGGACGAACAATCATACGAATTGATATATTCAGATCCACTTTCAATTTGTTGTGCATCCTGGTACAGCTCATCTGTAAGGCACATGCCACCAACTGTAGTACCTCCAATTAACGCAGTATCTGCATCAGTTAATTGTGCCGGACTAAGTTGTCCATCCCTGATGGCTTCTTCAAATGCATGTAAGGCTAATAGAGAGGTTCGTGTAATGCCCGGTTCGTTTGCATTCAACTGCAGGCTCAGGTCATCTGTACTTAATTTTATTTCGCCGCATGGCCGGCTATCGGCGTATTTTGTTGCAAAAAGTGTTAATGCAGAAATGCCACACCTGGCTTCTGACAATGCCAAACGGTTTTCAGCTACCGTATTTCCGATAGCGCTGATTACACCCATTCCGGTAACGAAAATCCTGCTCAATGAAGGGAGTTTTATTTGGTTCGGTGTTGTTGAATATAGGCGACCATGGTGTTGATATCAACCAGTATTTTCCGGCCTTCTTTGGGGTCCTGTATCGTAATGCCATATTCCCGGCCAAGCAATACAATCAGTTCAATAGAATCAATAGAATCCAAACCGAGGCCCTCCCCAAATAATGGCTCGTCATCTTTGATGTCACCAGGATTAACTGAGATCAAATTCAGAAACTCTATTATCTGCTTTTTAAGCTGTTGTTTTAATTCGGTTGTTTCCATTTTGTAATTTTCAAATCAGGTGCTTTTTTTTAAGTCCACCCAATGCAATCAATTGTAAAAAAGCGGTTATGGCAAATAAAGGTAAAATATTTATCAAAATATCTTTTAGTTTTCCTCCTTCAAGAAATAAGCCATAATATGCTTCGAGGCACCAATGCAGGGGTGACAATTTGATGATATTTTGAAATGAATCGGGCATAGCAAAACTAGGCACCAGTAAACCACCGATTGCCGCTAATAAAACGATGGATACGGCCCCGATTCCATTGGCCTGCTCCTGTGTTTGCGCAAACACACCAATGCAGATGGCAAAGCTAACCGCACACCATCCACATACCAGGGTTACCACCAATAGCCCTGCCATATCCGTGGGTAAATTTAACGCTGGTAATCCCATGGACGGGAATAACCAAACACCAATGGTAAATATCACGGCGGCTTGTGCAACGGTTACCATCAGGTAGGTAATTTGTTTGGAGATCAATGCAATGAAATAATTGGTGGGCAGCGTTTTTAGCCTTACAAAACTACCATTCAGCTTTTCTTTTACTACGCTGCTTCCCAGGGAGATCACCACGAAGAACATAGCAAAAATCGTCCATGCGGGAATGTTATGTTGTGTTGAGTTGGGTACCTTCCTGGTGCCATCTCTTGATATGGGAATTTCATTGATGGCTACCTGGTTGTTGAGGATATCATTTTCTAATTTTTCCGGTAGTTCTTTTTCGTTTAAAGAAAAGTACAGGCTTTTCAATATTTGTTTGCTTTCAACCAGTTGAAGTGTACTCCGTAAAGCGCCTTTAATCGACTGCCGGAAAGATTCCTGTAAAACCGGGTGATACAACAGCGTTACCGGTTCCACCTGGCTGGACGATCCTTTCACCGTGTCTGTTTCCATTCCAAATTCATTCAACGCTTTGCCTGAAATGTTTTTTGCCTTCGCAACCATTTTAGCCGAAAAATCTTCCGGTATAATGATGGCGATGAGCGCATCTTTTGAATGCATGCGGTCGCTGATTTCCTTTTCGCTTTTAGCAGCAATCACCTGCTTCAGATCAAAGAGGCCAACTTTTTCAATAGCAGTTACCAATTCCCTGCTGATTTGCCCGGTATCCTTATTGCAAAGCAGCAGTGGCACTTTGTTATCATTCACCAATTCGAAAGTGCTGTTTTGCAAAGCAGTTATCACAATGGCCAGTACAACCGGCATCGCAAACATACAGAGCAGGCCCACTTTATCGCGGGTTAAGATGAGCAGGTCTTTTATTATAGTTGCCCTGAGTTTGTACATTCAATTACTGGTTGTTTTGGGTGGGTTGTTGTATTTGATATTTGAAATGATTTTTCTTTTTGTTTTTCTATTTATTGACAGTAATCCTCGTAGGAACAGGCGGCGGCCCGATGTCATTTAGTTAAGGATTTGAATTGCCCCGTCCGCCGCGGCGGACGGGGATTAAATTGGGCAATAAAAAGTACGGCTTTAGCCGAAAGAATAATTTGGCTAAAGCCGGTAAGAGAATAATATCACTTATCACCGCGGTGCAATTCAAATAGCTTGCTTAACTTAACGGCATTGGGCCGCGGCCTGTTCCTACGAGGCCAATCCTACATGGCCATTCAATTTGTGTTCTGTTAAAAACCTTCGGATATTAATTTCTTCCATTGTATCAAACTTGAAATCTACATTTCTTTATATTTTTTCCCAGTTAAATTAATAAACAATCCTTCCAGGCCGCCCGCTTCGCCATGCTCCAACAATAATTTATCCAGGGAATTGTGGGCTATTATTTTCCCTTCATCTATCAGCGCTATTTTATCACATAACTCCTCTGCCTCATTCAACTGGTGGGAGGTATAAATCAGTGTGGTGCCGGAACTATTCAGGGCTTTCAGGTAATTGATGATGGCATTTCTTGTTTGTACATCTACGCCTACCGTTGGCTCATCCAGGAATAAGATGGGAGGATTGTGGATTACGCCAATCGCCAGGTTCACCTTGCGTTTCATACCACCTGAAAATTTTTGAACCTGTTTATTACACACTTCGGTCAGGCCCAATATTTCCAATAGTTCGGTGCTACGTTTTTTTATTTCCGGCTTACCCATGCCCGACCATGCACCAAAAAATGCGAGGTTCTCAACCGGTGTCAATTCATGATAAAATGAAAAATCCTGCGGAACAAATCCAAAAAGTTTGTTGACCGCTTTTTTATTGCTGTCGATTGGCTGGCCGAGTAATTCGATGCTTCCTTCCTTAAAACCAAGCAGGCCCGTCATGCAATTCATGAGCGTGGTTTTGCCTGCGCCATTGGGGCCAAAGATGCCAAACCGTTCACCAACGGCCACTTCGAGGCTTAATTGTTGAAAACAATCCACTGCATTACCCGGATACCGGAAGCCAAGATTGTGGATAGCCACAGCAGGTTTATTTATTACTGCCATTTTATTTGCCCCAATGCCTGGAAGGCTTTTTTCTCAATCTCGGATATTTCAATGAGGTAATCGCCCATGGTATTAAAATCCTGCTGACTGCCAATTCTGCCTTTATAAATTCCTGCAGCCTGTACAGCAGCGGTACGCCAAAGGTCGCCGGATTGGGTGAATATTTTCGATATCTCAAGTAATTCATCGTTGTGATGATAAGCATGTGCTTCCTGCAAAAATGCGCCATAAATATAACGGAAGCCACCACCACCGGTACCAATCTCCTCCTGCATGCGTACCAGTTGAGCAAGGTATAAACCAGCTTTTTGCTGCCCCAACTGGTCCCGCCATTTCTTTATTTTTTTACCGGTACCGGCAATGCCTTTTACACCAGCAATATTGAAGGGGATATTCAACATATCATTCACACTTTTTTTGATACCATGCCTGATAGCGGACCGCATTTGATCATCCGTTACCAGGGTATTTCCTTTTGGGTAATATAACTGCCCCCTTGGCGCCAATGCACCTTTTGCAAAGCGTACCCTTTCCAATTCGTATTTTGAAAGGGTAGTTACATTTTCCATCACAGGGTCACTAATCAGGTACCTGTCATCTTCTCTTCCGTAAACAATTAAGTTGTGGGCATTAAAATGAAACCGGTATTCCTTCGGGAAATAGGTAAGATAATATACACCCACCTGGCATCCAACTGCATGGCCTGCTTCAAGACATTCTTCCAACACTTTTTCAGCCTGTTCCTTAGAACTGAATTTTTTTCTTACAACCGGTATATTGAGTGATTTGCAGGTTCTTTTAAAAATGAGCCCGGGCATGGTTCTAAAGGCAATGGCCGGTCCTTTATTTATTTTCAGGAAAGGAATATGTACAAAGAAAATTCCGGACCCAATGCCAAAACTGAGCGGTTCAGTTAGCTTATTTGCACCGGCACTTTTTAATAAATTGGTTGTAACACCGTTTTCGCAATGGGCTGCCTGCAAATGTTCGAAATTAATCTTCATGTACGGTCATGGTTTTAAGGTCGGCAATGCTTACATTAAATGCAGATGCGTATTGTTGTAATTTTCTTTCCGGTAATTTATCAAAAACGGTGGGCTTAATATGTTGTTTGATGGTCCATTTCCAAAAGCCGGTATAAGCCGCAACAATGGGGATATCCATTAAGCGCAATTCCATAAAGTAAAGAATTGGGCTGGCTTCTTTATTCAATACTTTTTGTTTTGCGGCCGCTACTCTTTCTTCAATATCCTTCCAGGCAACATCCAGTGCATTTATTTTTACATCCCAGCCCGTACTTAGCTCTGTTGTATATTTACCGGTATTGTCAATGGCATACACTACTTCTTTGGTAAGTTTGTTGAGTGCGCCGTCATCCTGCGGAATTTCTTCTTTCTTCATAATGCGTGTTTTAAGGAACTGAAAGTTACGAAAATACAGGCAACCTAATATGGAGGGGTTCTGATAGATCATTTTACCCCATTCCCATCCCGATAAAAATCGGGATATTGTTCCGGGGAGTTCTTCGAACAACTTACTTTTTTCGATACATTCTTTACTTTCGGTTGTTCGCTTTTTATTTAGCTAAAGTAAACTTGAGAGTGGCTTTCACCAATGCACTAGTCTATTAAAAGTTTAACGCTTAGAACCCCCCCTTCGGGGGGCAGGGGGGCTTTGCTTTAGCACACCGTCAGTAAACTATACATATAAGAAAATCTGGCGCTCTCCGGAACCAACAACAATAACTTGTCTCCAATCTTCAATTTGCCGCTATGGAACAATTCATCCACCATTAGATAAACGGATGCTGCGCCTACATTACCCAGTGTGGTAAGGTTTACAAACCACTTGTCGTAGGCAATGCCCGTTTCATTTTCTATTAATCTTTTAAAAATTTTATCCTTAAAAAATTCGCTGCTCATGTGTGGTAAAAAATAGTCGATTGTTTCAGATTTTACTCCATGCTTATCCAATGCCGCTTTCAACCCTACACCACCCAGGGGAACAATGTTTTCACTGAGTAATTTTACATCCTGCTTTATGCTTAGCAGCGACTTATTTGAAATTTCTTCTGCCGGATATTCCAGGTAGCCTTTTAAAGTGCCATTGTCTAATTTTTGAGCGCCCATATACATACAGGCCTCCTTTTCATTTGCATAGGATACACCTTCTATCCATTCTACCCGAAGGCTTAGCCCGGTATCATTTGGCTTATCCGACATTAAAAATGCGGAGGCGCCATCTGACAGCATCCATCTTAAAAATTCTTTTTCAAAACCGATGTATGGATTGGCTTCCAAAGCCTTTAATTTTTGCGCCTCATCTTCAAACACCCCTGACACCAGGGAAGTAGAGAATCTTTCAGATCCCGTAGCAACCGCCTGGTGAATTTCGCCTGCTTTTATAGAGAGGTAAGCATATTTAAAAGCATGCATTCCGGCACAGCAAACACCGGCCGGCGAAACTACTTCTATCGCATTGGTTTCGGTTAACAAACCATGCACCATTACGCCATGTGAAGGCATTAACTGATCGGGAGAAGAAGTGCCGCAGGAAAGTAGTTCGATGCTTTTTAACTGTTCCAGGTTATTTTTAAATAAGGCTTTGGTAGCCAAAGCAGTCATTTCTGCATTGGTATGAGTTGGCTTTCCTTCCCTGGTAAGCGCATAAAACCTGTTTTTGATACCGTTGTTTCTTAAAACAATTCTTTTTGATTTAGAAGGTTTATTATCGATGTACCCAAGAAATTCTTCCATCTCATCATTGGACACGGGCTCGTTTGGAAAATACGTGGCGGTATTGGTAATATAAACAGGGGTAAGCGACATCTGTAAGAAAATTATTTAACGTCTAGAAAATATTGTTTTTGTCTTTTTATACGGCCCGATAAAAAGGGCTTGAAAAATATGGCATCTACAGTCAAAATGATTGGGGCTGCTATAAATAGTGCAATTAAAAGATAATATTTGAATGCAACAAGCCAGGGAGTTCTTTTTTTTCTTTTTACAATCAGGTTGGCCCAGATACCAAAAATGCGTTTGGCCTTTGATTCTATAAACATCAGGTTGTATTTTACAACCACCGCTTTTTGTTTTACCAATTCGGTTTGTAATCCATCCCATTTACCCTGTCGTAGATATTTCTCCACGGTTTTCCCAAATGAGTTGGTATTCAATATATCTTCATCTGATACCCCCGGCTTTGGAAATATGTTTAGATAACGATCCTTTTTGCCGGTAAACATCCAGTAAAGGATGGTAACAAAACTTACGAAATTAGGATGCTTATCTACGAGCACAATATTGCCGACCAGGTTTGCCCCAGCCTTTTTTAATATTTTTTTAAGATCTTCCATGGCGCTGATCCACATATTACGGGCACCTGTAATAGTAACCACCGGCGTATTTTCGATCACCGCCCTTACCGACGGTTGTTGTAATATAGAATTAACCGGTATACTAGGAGACAGGAACCATGCCTGGTAACCGAGTACCACAAGGTCGTAACAGGTTTCCTTTACTTGAAAAGGTTGAAGTTCAGCAGGAACCTGTAATACGCAATCGGGCATTTGTGCAAAAAAACTTTTTCCCGTCCAGGGGAATGGATATGGAATTAACGGTTGAACGACTACTTTTTCTACCGTATGGCCGGCCAGCACAAGAGGTGAGGTAAAATTATTGATGATGTCTGCTAACTGCCCTGATTGGGTAAAATAAATAACAAGTATCTTTTTAGTCATTGCAATGCAAAATTAAAAGTCTGAGGATTTCAACAATTTTGAATTTTTGCAATAATCCTTTACAGCCTGTTGGACAACAGGGGCCAGTTTTTTAAAAGATTTTACAATTAACGCAGTATCACTTTTAAGATCATTTTTATACTTGACGATTTTAGGTGCATTTTCCTGGATGATCAGCCGCAGAAACCGATATTCTATATTTTCTTCATTACCCTGAATTGCAGCTTCCAGTTTCAATCGACCCGATTTAAACAAGCTTAATTTATCTTTCGGCTTTTTTACAAGGCCAGCTTTTTTCATCAGTAGTGCTCCTTCATAAGCCACTTTTTCAGGAATAGTTGTTTCTTTCAACTGTGCCAGCAAGGAATTCAGTTCTTCTACATTTTCGCCGGCCATTACTGCGTAAAAAACACTTTTATCAAAGCTTACCAAAATGGCATTTGCCTGGGAACTGATTACCGGTACAATAAATAATAATGCAAACAACGTTGTCAACTTAAAAATGTGGTTCATACTAGTTTTAACGATCATATTCAAAATAGTGCCAATTGGTTATTTTATTTTCAAAAGGGCTTTTAGTTAGGGTTAAAAAATTAAAGATACAGGTTTAATTTTCTATAGAAACGGCTGGTAATTTTCCTGCAACTTTGGCTCCATCATAAGTGAAATTGTTATTAATGATGATGTGTCAATTACTTTTTTTTAACCCTTGTAAAATTCAGATCCTGGAAATCGAAACTGAAATCGGTTAATGGCGAAATTGCATTCATTTTTATACGATTTGGTTTGCCATTATTATCAAGGTCAAATTGTACATATGCATCTGCATCCATACTTCTGTCTGTCCATTTCACGATAAATGTATTTCCCTTGTATGGGAATATTTCTCCTGTTAACAGGTAAGATCTTTTAGATTCGAACCAGAGTTTTCCATTTTTTTCGGATATCACAATTTCGCCAAACCATCTGTCTGTATAGGTTCCGGTAAAAATGGCGGGATCGTTTTTTTGTTTATTGCCTGCCCGCTGTGCCTCAATATCCTTCCAGATACTGCTGGTTATTTTACCGGCTTCCGTTTCATTTTTTACCACCCGGTCATGATTCAATTTTACCCAATCCCTGCCCTTTATACCAAGGTAGCTGTCTTTGATGGTATTGGTTATGGATGTAAAAGCAGCACCGGATTGCTGGTTGGTAAAAACGATGATACCCAGGTACAATTCGGGCAACAGCGTAACCTGTGTAACGATACCAGCCAAACCTCCTGTATGCGTGGCTTGCAGGTATCCTTTTACATCACTTAAAAACCATCCCAAACCATAAGCTGAAAAATGGGTATTGTATGGAGTGGTGCCTCTTATAGGGATAATCGTCTGTGGGGTCCACATTTCATCATGCACTGTTTCGCTAAATAATTTTTTATTTAATCCTTCGCCATATTTTCCATTGTTCATTTGCATAATGATCCATTTGCTTATATCCGTTACATTGCTGTAGATGCCGCCTGCAGCATTGGCCACTTCACTCCAGTCGCGACGGATCACTTTCACTTTTTCATCTACCGGGGCATGTGGATCAATTACGTTGGATTTATCTTTTACCATTTTAAAGGAGGGAGCCGTTTCTCCCATGGAAAGCGGTTGTAGAATCCTGGTTTCAATAAATTTTTCCCAACTGTTTCCGGAAACCCTTTCCACCACTTCGCCTGCAACAATATAGAGCAGGTTGTCATAATCGTATTTGGTTCTAAAGCTGGAAACCTGCTGCAAATACCGCAGGTTATGAATGATATCTTTTTTAGTGAAATTGTTGGAATCCGGCCAAAACATCAGGTCTCCGGCACCTAATCCCAGCCCGCTGCGATGGGTCAATAAATCCCGGATGGTAAAATCATCCGTAACATAAGGATTGTACATTTTAAATTCCGGGATATGATCGGTTACTTTATCATCCCAGCTCAGTTTGCCTTCGTCCACCAACATGCCCAGGGCGGCTGCGGTAAATGCTTTGCTGTTAGAAGCTATTCCAAATAACGTATGCTCATCCACTTTTTGCATGCTGTTTAAGGAACGTACACCATATCCTTTCGCATGAGTAATAATGCCGTCCTTTACAACCGCCACGGCAATACCGGGTACATCAAATGTTTTTAAAACCGTTTCTACAAGTGAGTCAATTTGTTTTGCAGTAATTACCTGTGCCCATAACGGTACACTATGGCATATGACAATGTAAATTGCTAAGCAGATTGATTTGATTTTCATATTTAGTAGATTTAAAAGAATGCAATAATACTAAAATATGATTTCCATTTAAGTTCGAAGGGATTATTTAAGGAACGAAGGGATGAGTATGGATGTATTACAGAAGATAGTAGTTTTCGCAACTATCCTCCAATGATTAACAGATCGTTTTATTTCTTATCACTAAGAAATAAAACAAATATATTGGGTTAATAAATTCTTTATACCGATGTCATTGATAGTCCGGCCAAAAAAGAATCTTCAAATATGTAATTTTCAATGTCAGCCTTTTTGTAACGGTAAGAATATCTTCTGGAATTGAGGTAATTGACCACGCCTTTTAAAGAACCGGCAGTTACCAGTTTTCTAATAAATCTGGCAGGCAATTCAAAAATGGCGGCAGCTTCCGCTTCTGAGATCCATGTTTTTGTTTCTGTTCTTGACATTAGTTTTGGATTTTAAATTGTATGATTTTTTTAGAAACTATTTTTTAGATAGCTTAACGCAAAAAACAAAATTTTATATGTGTTTTTTTCTATGACAAAATGTAAGGATATTATATTATTCTGAATTAATTTAATAAACAATTGGTGTAACAGCACTAAAGTTTATTGGGAAGCAAATTAGGTGCCGTATTATTTTATTCAAAATAGTAAGTAATGAGAATTATGATTGATGAAATTATTCTACAAATCGTAAGGTCCGGCTTTTTACAAAGTTCTCAATTCCCAAAAAAATCTGTGAATGTTGTAACATATTTATTTAATTGTGTAACTATATATTTAAATATAATCGGTTACTTCGTTAGGGTTTTTATTTGAACACATTGTTCCTTTGAAAACCTGGAAACCGGTTTCAAAACCGGTTTTTTTTTGCGTTTTTCTTTCTGCATTTTCCACGATAAACCGTAATGCCTATTTGTCCATGCTTTCTGGAATGATGATTTGCAAGGCAGCAGGAAGTAGCGTGGCACTAATTGTTTTCACCCTGCCCAGGTATTCGCCATCTACCTGGAAATGTGCATTTACCCTTGACTTTATCTGCAAATCATTTGTTTGATATACTTCTGTTTTAGCCGGATCGTAGGATAAATGGGTTACCATCATTTTATAGATTTCTGCGAGGGAGACTTTTCTTACTACAATCACTTCAAATACATCGTCATCCAGTTTTCCATCCGGGTTAATAAGCGCTCCGCTACCGTATTTGGTAGCATTGGCTACTACTACCATGGCGGCCCGCCTTTTTACAGATTGACCGTTCACCTTTATTTCCACCTGCATTTTAGAATGCTGCCACAATACTTTCCAGGCTGCTTTCAAATAGCCCCACATGCCCCTGCCGGCACCCGTTTCAAACTTTTTTATCACAAAGGCATTAAACCCAATATCACTCAGGTGAATACACAGCTCACCGTTAATTTTTACCAGGTGAATGCCATTGATTTTACCATGCATAACTATTTCCATGGCTTGGGGGAAGTCTGCGGGAATCCCTAATTCTTTTGCCATTCCATTGGCAGATCCAGCCGGAATAATGCCTAAAGGAATGCCTGTATCCACTAAACAGGTTGCAGCCAGTTTTACCGTGCCATCTCCACCAACTGCTACCACACGGTCAGGTTTAAAATCTTTAATGGTATCTTTTATTGGTTGTAGGGAACAGGATGTATCCAATTGAAATATTTGTATAGTCGCATGCCTTTCATCAAAATGATTTTGGATCATCAATTTCCAATCGGTAGTATTATTACCCGATGCCGGGTTAATTATAAAAAGTAATTTTATTGATTTTTCAACATCCATATTTTTGTTTATTTTCCGGTGCTAAATTGGTATAATCATTTTCATGTCAACAATTGTATATAATAAACATACGGTGGTAAAAGTTTACCATGGTTATGGTCACAAACACAATCTTACGATTTATGGCCATGTTTGCAAAGATAAGTTTGCTGACAAAAGAAGCAACCACAGCAATATCCTATCCAACATTTTACACCTGTTAAGATTGTTTTTTGTAAAGCCGGTTGCCGACGCCAGTGTTCAATTAATTTGGCGCAGTCAGTCAATGGTTGCCACTACCGAAAAAGATGGTTTCTATAAATTTGAATGGGAAAGTGATGATCACGTGGATGCGGGTTGGCATACTGTTACAGTAAACCTGGTGGATGAACAGGGAACGATTGTTAAATCCGGCACCGGTAAAGTGTTTATACCGCATGTTACGCAGTTTGGGTTTATTTCTGATATAGATGATACGGTAATGGTGTCTCACTCAGCAACGGTATTCAAAAGGCTGAGGGTATTGTTTACCAAAGATCCGCTCACCCGGAAAGCATTTGCAGATGTAGTGAATCATTATAAATTATTATCCCTTGCTCATACTACCCCGGATGTATTGAATCCATTCTTTTATGTTTCCAGCAGTGAATGGAATCTTTATGATGATTTAAAAGAATTTTTTAGGCACAATGCCTTGCCGGAAGGTGCCTTTTTGCTAAGCCAGTTAAAAAGATGGTACGAGTTATTCAAAACAGGCAAAACAAAACATGAGGGAAAATTAATAAGAGTGTACAGGATTTTGCATGCTTTTCCAAAGCAACAGTTTATTTTAATTGGTGATAATTCACAGGCAGATCCTGCTATTTATAAAATGATTTGCGATAAACACCCGGAAAAAATATTTGCCGTGTATATCAGGAATGTGGTGGAAAAAAATGTATCTGCTACCAAACAGTTATTAAGCGATATTGAATCGAAAGGAATATTTACATGCCTTTTTACAAACAACGAGATAGCCATCCGGCATTCAATTAAAATTGGGCTTATCAATGAATAAGGTGCAATTCATTTTTTTACAATTATGAAAACTGCGAAACTATTTCCACAATCTTGTGCTTTGGGGAAATGGATACGCAAATGAGTGGTAACCATATCTTACCACCGCCACCCAGATTACAATGTAACTCCGGGCGATCCTGTTTTGAAAAATCAACCATCCAATCAACACATTTAATCTACATATTCTTTGTAAGGTACGGAGCCCATTCTTTTATCAATCGTTTTCAATTTTTATACTTCGTGATAAGCAACCCTGCTCTATTAATTTATCCCTTAGTCTACCGGCAGAATAATGCGAAAAAATGTTCCTTCATTTTCCCTTGATTCTGCAAAAATAACTCCATGGTGATTGACAACAATTTTTCTGCAAATGGCAAGACCTATGCCGGTTCCCTCGTATTCACTCACACCATTTAGCCGTTGAAAAATGTTGAATATTTTTTCAGCAAATTCTTCGTTAAAGCCAATACCATTATCTGAAAAGGTGATCATGGTGTAATTGAAATCTTTTTTGAGCGAAGGGTACCGGTCTTTTATATCATCGGGTGGTGCCCCTGCGTAAATGGCTACAACCGGTGGATGACCATGCCGTGAAAATTTTAATGCATTACTTACCAGGTTATGAAAAAGCTGGGTCATACGCATGGAAACCGCTATAATTAGCGGAAGTGGATTTAAATGAATGATGCCTTTTTTTTCCTGGATGACCAGGTCAAAATCATTGAGTACATTATTGATTATTTCATTAAGGTCAACTGTTTCAATTGGGTAGTCCGATTTTTGAAGCCGTGAATAATTCAACAGATCTGCAATTAGCCGGCTCATTCTTTCTGATGCATTTGTTATTTTTGATAGATATAATTTGGTCTCCTCATCCAGGGAATGACCACTTTTTCCTTGCAGGCGATTGGCGAAAGTTTGAATTTTTCTTAAAGGTTCCTGCAGATCGTGAGAAGCCACATAAGCAAACTCTTCCAGGTTATGATTGGATACTTCCAGGTTATTGATTGCATCACTTAGCAACTGGGTTCTGTCTGACACTAATTTTTCCAACTCACCTTGCGTCATTTTCTGATCATGAATATCTATACAAGTACCAATATAACCTTCAAATATCCCTTCCGGGGAAAATCGGGGTACACCGGAGTCTGAAATCCACCTGTACTGCCCGTCATGTCTGCGAAGGCGATACTCCAGGTAAAACTCTATTCTTGAATCAAAATTGGAATTGTAGACATCCATGTACTTGTCCAGGTCTTCAGCGTATAAGCCTGAGGCCCATCCTATGCCTTTTTCCTCCTCAAAGCTTCTGCCGGTAAAGTGAAACCAGCTTTTGTTAAAATAATTACACATTTTATCGGTACCACTTAGCCATATCATGGCCGCCGCAGCATCAGATGCCAGCCGGAACCGTTCTTCACTTTCTCTTAATAATTCTTCATTCAATTTTTGTTGTGTAATATCCATTACAGTACCGGCAAAACGAACGGCTTTTCCTGTTTCATTAAAATAAGCTCTTCCGCTTGCTTTCAGCCATCTTGTATTATTTTCCCTTTCAAATCTTGTGCGATACTCGGTATTGTATTTTCCATCATTCGCACCGGTAGTTACTTTTGTTATTATATCATCAGTAACCAGTCTGTCATCAGGGTGTAATGTTATCAAAAAATCTTCATAACTCACTTGGGCCTGCTGAATTCCAAATAGTTCCTGGCATCGTTGATCCCATATAATCATCCCGTCCTCCATATTCATTTCCCAGGTACCCATATCCGCAGATTCCACAGCGAGCCTGATTCTTTCTTCAAGCAAATATTTATTTTCAACCATCTGTTTTTTTTCCGAACGAATGGTAGTAATATCATTAATAGAAATGATCAGTAAGGATATTTCGTGTACACTTTCAATGTGGCGTGCATTTATCCTAAAAACTTTATCCCCTGTACCGGGTAAGGTACAGTTGATTTCAAAATCAGAAAAGGAGGATTTGTTACGGATAGTTTCCTCCAGCTTTTTGATTAGTTCACTGCTGTTCCAGGGGCAACTTTTTAATTCGTAGAAATAATATCCCTCCGTGTTGGATTCAGTTGTGTTGAATTTATCATAAAATCGTTTTGTAGCACTTCTTACACGAAGGTCCTTTTCCAATATCAAAACCGGGTCATTAATGGTTTCAATGATTGCTTCAGATAATGAATGCATATCAGCTAGTTGATAGGTTGTGTCTAGAAATTGCTTTTTTAAATTATTAGATCCTTCCCTGATTGCCTGAATTGCTCCATCCATATTGACTGTTTTACGAATTTGGTTTTGCTAGAAAATTGAATCGACTGTTAATTCAGTCCTCCCTGGTTTGCGAATCTTTGAATAAGGGGCAAATTGAATCATAAAACTGATGTAAAGGAAATAATCATACCAAGGGTCATTACTATTCATTCATTTTATTAATTGCATTTTTTTTTCGTTAGTGTCCTGAATATTGCTGCGGGCTGATGATGGTATGGCTGGCTGGAACTTATACCTGCGGATCACTTAAATTTGGCGGACGATTTTTTGTGGCATTACCTGGGGCTGAACAAATTTATTATAAAAGGCACAAGCAGCGGCCATATTGTAATGTTTTTTGCAGTATTGAAGTGTCTTTTATAGATAAGGCTGAAAAAAGTGTAATGTCGATTTTATTCGCATCTGCACTATTAACCAGAGCAGTTACGTTTAAAGTTTCTTGATTTTTTTACATTTTCCCGCACATTAATATAATACTTCATTTTCGGATGTATTTGAGTAAAATAGTACACAGTATCAATAGCGGAATCTCTATTTTAAGGCAATAAAAATGGCACGATCTTTTGTCTTCTCTAACCATAAAAATCCTTTATGAACACGACCGATGGACTTATAGAAATATTGTCTGATATGCGAAGAATTAATAAGGAACGGCTGGATTGTTATGAAAATGTTTTGAATAGAGAGCAAGTTTTACATGTTGAACTACTAAGTATGATCAACAACAAAATAAGCGAATGCCGCAGGAATATAGTTGCATTAACAAAGTTGACCATGTCTTTTGGCGTTGATTTTGGGGAATTGGGTATTATTCCGGGACAAATTTTTTTATTATGGAGTGAGGCTAGAAAGGAATGTAGGGATAATTTTAGACAATCGGTATTGAATGAGTGCAGTGAGGGCGAGGCAGCAGCACTGGAAGCTTACAGAGCAGCACTCGTTTCAGAAGTTTTGAATCACTTTGAAAGCAGAAAACTTTTGATGGATCAAAAGTTTTTACTGCAAATATTTATGGACCAGCTCAACAGGTATCGGGATTTGCAGGTTTTATCAGTTCAACCTGTTTTGTACAGCAATTATTAAAATAACAACAATCAATAAACGGATGCTTCCCGTATTAACCGGGTTGCTTTGTAAAAACTTAATTGTATGAATGCACCAACAGCCCCTTATTTAAAAACAATGGTTGATTGTCATAAGAAAATGATGCAAGACGGGTATAAGGAAGATTTTGCAGTTGATCAGGCAAAGTTAAAAAGTATGAGTGACGAAAAAATGTATGGACCCTCCGAGGTGAATATAGTTAATTTCTTCAGGTTTGAAGGCCAGAGCGATCCCGATGATAATTCTATTATGTACGTGATTGAAACCAATGATGGTAAAAAAGGAACCCTTGTAGATGCTTACGGTGCATATGCTGACGCTGATATTAGCGAGTTTATTGCTGGTGTTGAAATGATTCAAAAGAAAGCAGCCAAATAATTTTCTCTTTAATTTCAATGATGCCACAATAGCAAATTAAACTATTTACTGGTAGGCTTTCTGTTCGTTGGTAAATATAATTTCAACTTTTTCAAGTATTAGTTGAAGGGTTACATTTATTCAATACCGGGTTGTTGTTGATTGCAGGATTTTGCTATAAAAATGCATACCAACAATAGTGAATGATGAATTGGGGATTTGTAAAAAATCATTATTTGGGATTACCAGGCTTGAATAGAACATATTTTCAACTGGTTTATAATCGATACATTTAAACTGACAATGCGCCTTTAATACCGTTAATTTAGTTTTTGGTTTTGTTGGTTAAATTAATCGAGTCATACACCGCTACTATTTCTTCTTTTACATCTTTTTGCAATAAAGGATGCTTTTTACCTGGCATATCAGTTAATATTGATTCTGCAATGGAAGTAAATAGTTCATGGGCTTTTTCTTCTTCCGATGAATTTTCTTCCAGTAAGCTGATGATATCTTCATTTCCCATCTTTCTCGCCAGTTGTATCATATTTGCGTAGGTAGAAATTTCGTAGTGTTCTAATTTTTGTGCTGCCAGGGCCAGGGCAGTATCTCTCATAATGGTGCCTTTTTCTGTCTCAGATAAAATAACATTTATTTCTTCTGAAATGCCAGTAATGGCGTCGCTTTTATTTGCCCTGGATGATTCACCTAACAATTCAAATACCTGTTCGAGCCTCTCCGAATGTATTTGAGTAGTAGTACAATGAACAGCGAAACTATCTTTCAAAACCCCATTGGTAGCCACTTTTTTCATTTTGGTGTATGTTTTGCCAAGATGTTTCTCCGACCAGTAAATGCTTTTTAACTCATCCAGGAAAAAGTTAATAAAATCCTCACTCACATCAGTCTCGGGCATTGCATCATCTTCCAATTGTTTTGCAATGGTTGATTTTTTGTTTGCCATTTATATTTATTTATACTGTTTAATTGTTTTTTTTACCGCGCCTTAAGTAAAGCTGGTCCAAAATATTTCAAATCCGATAACTATAGGATGTCGCTCCTGTCTTCTGTCGGTGCCTACCGACCGAGGCTGGGCCGTGGTTGGTGTCCTTACCAACCACTTGGCGCTGCAACATTTTGAAATGCATCCTTTTATCGAAAATTCCCTCCCATCATTATTTAACAGGTTCAAATTATGATGGCCGTGGTAATAAATAAACCCACTACAATATAAAGCTTTCTGAGGAAAATTTAATGCTTTCAGGAAATAAACGGGAAGCATTAGACACCATTATAAAATTATTCATTTTTGTTCTTATAGAATATTTTTGCTATGATGAAAATGATAAGGGATAATAATAAAACAACGCCAATCATTCCTGTCCACAAGCCTGCTTTGAATATGCTTGCGATTACTTCACAGCTAACATTTAAAATGCATACAGTCAATAATAATGGAAGTATTGTAGACAATTTATTCATTATAAAATAACCGGTATATTTAAGTAAATCACAAATGATTTAATCCGGGATGGGCCGGTTGGTGGTTATAAGGCAAACACCGGGGAGTATAATGCATATAGAAATATTATACTGCTTCCAATAAACCAATCTGCTCAAGCGGTATGGATATCTTAGCTGAATTTTTCTTAAACTGGCTGGGCCTTAAGCCTGTTATTTTATTAAACTGGTTACTTAAATGAGCCACGCTGCTGTAATTTAATTTCCACGCTATTTCGGATACAGTAAGACCTTCATGAATGAGCATTTCTTTCGCCTTTTCTATTTTATGAGCAATAATAAAATCGCTCAGGCAAACTCCTGTTTCCTGCGAAAATACATTTGCCAGGTAAGTATAATTGTAATTTAAATATTTACTAAGATACTGGGATGTTTTCGCTGAGCTGATATTATTGTCATTTCTTATCAGTTGTATAATGCTGTTTTTTATTTTCTCCACCAGGATTTCTTTGTTGTTGTCGATTAAATGAAGTCCCCATAGAATTAAAGTGTCTTTTAGCTTTTCTTTTTCATAAGCGGTAAGTGTGTGTTTCAATTCTACCACACCCAATTCTATGCTGTTAAAGGGTAATTGCAAATCATCCAAAATTTTTTTAACCAGCATCTTACATCTGAGGCAAACCATATTTTTTATATGTAAAATCATCTTGCGTATTTTAGTTTTGTGGATATTTTCTGCAAACTTTATTTTCCTTTTGGCGAAAAGGAAGTTTGATTTTGTAGTATATACTGGGAATTAGTTAAAAAAGTATGCCAAAAAAAATATGCAGGAATTTTATTCAATGACGCAGGGGCATGTTCTGTCGCCAGGTTCACCGTTTATGCTGCTCAATAGGGTTGTCCTATACGGTTTCGGATAAGTATTTTGAAAAAACACGTGTTGTGTTTTTTATGTGGGGCACAAAATAAATTCTTTCTTTTACCTTTATTTTCCTACTTGAAATTACAAACGTGTTCAGTTGAGTAAATAATTCTACAATATCAGTATTGATTGCACTCAGCATCCTGGTTGTTATAATTGATAAAATGTATTAGAGTTTGAGATTAGTTATTAGAAATGAATCAGGAAATGAAGACAATGGTAAAAACGGTTCCTTTTTCCAATTGAGATTCAACATCAATTCTTGCGTTGTGGCTTTGCAGAATATTCAGGGTAGTGGCCAGGCCAAGCCCGATACCATTTCTTTTAGAAGTGAAATATGGCTCAAACAATTTTTCTTTATTTTCAGCACTTATTCCGCACCCATTGTCACTGATTAGCAGCCGGGCTTGTTTATTTATCCAGGATGTTTCTAGTTGAATAATGCCTGTTTCGTCTTTTACCGCTTCGATTGCGTTTACAACAATATTGAGGATAGCCATTTCAAGTTTTGGTGCATCTGCTTTTATGAGACAATTATTTTCGTCAAATTTTGTAACTAATTTGATATTGCGCAATATTAATTTATCCTGAACAGATGCGATCACATGCTCAATTATAATGTGGAGTGATATGTCTGCCAAATTCATATCAGTGGGCCTGGAGCTTAGTAATAATTCTGTAACCAGGTCGTTTATCCGCTGACCGTTGCGATGGATAACATCGAGGTAAAAATTGTCATCTTCATTTACATTTGTTTGCAACAGGTTTTCAACGGCTAGTTTAATATTACTTAACGGGTTTCTTACTTCATGTGCAAGTGTACGAATGAAGCGTCCGGATGCGGCCATTTTTTCAGCTTGCAAAGTGGCTTTTTCAGCCAACTTTAAATCGGTAATATCGTGAATAATACCCTGCAGGTATTTTTCATTCATGCTGTCAATTTCAATTGAGGCGGATATCAAACAGGTTTTGATTTCCCCGGATGCAGTGATTAAGTCCAACTCGAAATTGTCAATCTCCCCATCCGATTGCAGGATATAATTGAAGTAATCAGTATCTACCGCTTTTTTTATAAATTCAAAAAGCTTTCGGCCAATGCAGTATTCCGCTGAATAGTTGAGAATATCCATTACCGCATAATTGATGGTAGTAATGGTGGTATCACTTTTCGCAACAAATACGATGTCTTTGGATTTTTCAAAAATACTCCGGTACCTGCGTTCACTTTCCTGTATTTTTTGCAGGTTGTTGATGCGTTCCAACGTGTACCGTATGGTGCGTTCCAGTTTATCTTCGTCCAGGTCGGCCTTTATCAGGTAATCAAAAGCCCCAGCCTTGGTAGCCTCAATATCAATGTTGTAGTTCCCTTTTCCGGTTAGTAAGATAATAGGAGTGGCAGCATTTCGGGCCAATACATCTTTTATAAGATCTATGCCATTTTTTGCCCCAAGGCGGTAATCGCAGAAACATAAGGTGTACTGGTTATTGCACAACTCATCAATAGCTGCAGCATACCGCTGTACCCATTTTATGTCAAATTTCCATGCGCTGATATTTTTAAAATAATCGCTGATCAGGATAAAGTCATCCTCGTCATCTTCTACTATTAAAATCCGAAGCAGTTGCTGATTATTCGTCATGAAGCATTATTGGTTTTTGGGTAAAATAATAGAAAAGGTTGCACCCTTGCCTGGTTCGCTATCAGCAAAAATAATTCCTTTATGGTTTACTGTAATTTTCTTACAAATACTTAACCCTATTCCGGTTCCGGGGTATTCAGATTTTCCTTCCAGGCGTTGAAAAAGCTGGAATATTTTGTTTGCGTATTGTTGTTCAAACCCAATTCCGTTGTCTGCTATGGTTATTAAATAATACATATTTTCCCGCTGCAACTGGTACTCTTCTTTCTCTTTACTCTTCAGTTTCCTCGAGTGTATATTTAGTATTAGCGGTACGTCTTCTTTTTTAAATTTGATGGCATTGTTGATGATATTTACAAAGAGTTGCAACATCTGGCTGCTGATGGCTTCTATAGAGGGAAGCTCAGAAACAATAATGGTTGTATTTGTTTCAGCAATGATCAGGTCAAGGTCTTCCATTACCTGGTTAATAATCATGGAGAGATCTACTTCCTGTGGCGGCGGATTGTTGAGACTGATTCTTGAAAATTCAAGCAGGTTATCAATCAATTTACGCATATTTTCGCAGGCGACCACCACCCGTGTAATGTAAAGGTTTCCATCGTCACCCAGTTTGTTGGAAAATTTAATTTGAAGCCTTTGAATGAAGGTGGAAATTTTTCGAAGTGGTTCCTGCAGATCGTGTGAGGCTACATAAGCGAATTCCTCCAGTTCACGGTTCGATTTGTTGAGTTCTTCAATTTTGTTTTCCAGTGTTTTTTCATATCCCCGCAGCTCGGTTACATCCCGTGTGGTTCCAATTATTTTTTGAATTTGCTGTTCGTTATTGCGTATAATTTTGCCATAGGTAGATAATAATTTAATTACTCCTTTATTATCTTTTATTTCATAATCCCATTGATAGTTGTCATGTTGTTTTAGCAGGTTCATATTGCTATCCAAACCACGGATATAATCCTCCTTGTTCATGTGTTTGATGTATAGCTCCTGGTTTATTTTCAATTTGCTTTTTTCCGCTTCATCATATCCAAAGATACTGTACATGCCATCCGTCCAGAACATCGAATTCCCTTCAGTATCGCTTTCCCAGGTGCCATAATTAAGAAAGGTTTCGTTTTCCAGCATCATTGCTTTATAATCGGCAAGGCTCTTCATGCTATCTTCCTGTATGGAGATATCCCTGGTGATGCCGGTTATCCGTTTCATTTTACCTTGTTCATCATACTCAATATTGGCATGTTCAAATACAGTAAGCAGGTTTCCCTTATTTGTTTTTAACTGAAATTTATTTCTATAGGAGTCTTTTACATTTCCTTCTTTGAACCTTTTTTCAAATTCCAGGTATGCGTCATTTTTTAAGATATGGCAGTTGTAAAAGTCAGGTGTAATGCTGGTATCCATTTCATCATCTGTATCATATTCCAGTAAATGATACATGCCTTTTGTCCAGTATATTTTATCGGCAGCAATATCCCACATCCAGAAGCCAAATTTTAAAATAGCCTCCGCATTGTTCATTAATTCATCAGCCGTTTTGTTTTTTAAAACAGGTATGGCTGATTTGGCAGAATTTTCTAATTGAATATAATAATAGGATTTATTCAGCTTTCGGATTTTAATCCGGTAATAACTATATTTTTTGCTTTTATTAACCAGGCGGTACGTGGCATCCGGCAATTGTGTACTGTCATCTCCATCCAGTAAGGCTTTCATGGCTTCTTTAAAGGGTGCCTGGTCTTCTTTATTCAGCATGGGGTATATACTGTATTTCCATTCTGCCAGGTCTTCCACAGTAAAATTAAATTCATTGCTGAACGTACTATTGGCATACACAATCACGTCTTTTTCATTGTTGTAAAAAAGAATCGGTTCAGCCGAAAAAAAAGAAAAGTCCTTTCCAAAAAAATTATGGTCCCCATCGGTACCGAGTGTGTCTCTTATTTCGGTAAATTCAGTTAAAAATGAATCCAGCATACTTTTAATTATTGTTCGTTAAAATCATTGTATTGTTTCATTTTGTTGTATAAAGTTTTTCTGTCTACGTTTAATAGTTTAGCTGCTTTACTTTTATTAAAATTCGCTTTCTTCAGGGCTTCTAAAATCATTTCATATTCTGCATCTATACTTACTGTCTTTAAAGTATATTTATTCAGCCTACTGTATTCATCCGGGATGGCGGATTGGAGTGATGTTTCCGGAATGTTGGAACTTACAAAACCAGTGGAACTCCATGCATTGTATTCGCTATTGCTTTTTTTCATTTCTTCTTCCGCACCCGCATCAAAAGCAAGCCGGTGATGATTTACCAATTCAAAGGGCAACGCCTTTACATCAATGATATCGCCATCCGCCAGTAATGCGGATCGCTTCACTACATTTTTTAGCTCCCTGAGATTACCCGGCCATTTATAGTTCGTAAATATATGTTCCACTTCCCTGCTGAATCCCGTTACCTGTTTTTCCAATTCACAGTTGCTTTTTTCAAGAAAAAAATGTGCAAAGGTTAAAATGTCATCCCTGCGTTCACGAAGTGGTGGCACGTTGATGCTAAATTCATTAAAACGATAATAGAGATCTTCCCTGAACCTTCCAATTTTTGCGGCATCCCATAATTGCTCGTTACTTGCTACAATGATGCGGATATCCAGGTCAATATCTCTAGTACCGCCCACCCTGCGTAGCTTTCTTTCCTGAACCACTCTCAATAAAGAAACCTGTACATCGTAGGGGAGGTTGGCAATCTCATCCAGGAAAACTGTACCACCGTTGGCCAGCTCAAGGCTACCGGTTTTTTGGTTTTGGGCACCGGTAAAAGACCCTTTTTCGTGACCAAACAATTCACTCCCCGACAGTTCTTTCGACAAAGCGCCACAATCAATGGCTATAAATGGAGCATGGCTTCTTTTACTGCGGGCATGTATTTCCTGTGCAATGGCCTCTTTACCGCTGCCACTTTCGCCAGAAATGATTACGCTGTAATTCGTAGGGGCCACCAGGTCCATTTGTCTGAGGATATCTTTAAATTCCCGGCTGTCGCCGAAAATATATTGCAGATTTTTACTGTCTTTTGTGTTTCCTTGAATTGTTTTTCCTGCCTGTAGCGTACCGTTTGCAGATACAACAGTACCAGACGGTGACGCGGATAATGCAATGGCGCTTTTTATGGTAATCAAAATTTCTTCGGGAAACAAAGGTTTGGTTACGTAATCAAAGGCGCCATGCTTCATCACTTCCACCGCCATTTTTATTTCGCTGTACCCGGTAATGATAATAACCGGTACATCAGGATTCACTTGCTTTATTTGAATTAGTAAATCTTTGCCATCTGTATCTCCCAGTCGAAAATCGCATAGGATTGCATCGGGTGGATTTTTTTCTAATTCTTCCAGGCCTTTTTTACCGGAGTGGGTAATCTTTACCTCAAACTTATTACGGGTAAAAAAACGCTCTAATAAAAGACACATGTCCATGTCATCGTCAATTATCAAAATTTTACTCATACTATGGGGTTGTTTTCATTAAAAAATAAAGAAAATTTTATTAACCGATGTATATAATTACGGATTTGGTTAACCGTAGCGAAAAAAGAAAGAACGGTTGTTTTGCAATCTTTCCAGGGATTGCCTGTATTTGTATTTACCCGGTGGATATTACACTTTTTAACCCTAATTTACTGTAATCATTTTATGTGAACATTGGCTTTTTATCAGTAGAATATTGGAAGAACAAATAATCCTCAACTAAAAGTTTTCGTTTTACTTAAGGCACATTTTAGGAAAAGCCAATTGTTGAAACCGTTCCCATTTATATTGGGAACTGTCTTCAACCATCACTTTATTTTCGTAATAAATGCTGGCATTACTATACGCTGTGACAAAATTTTCATATTTTGCCCTTGCAGCCAATTTGGATGTAGCATAATTGTAGGTTTTACGATAGTGTTTACAGTATCCTTCAATAACAACTCCAATTATGCTTCAAACTTTATTTTGAACCCAGATACGTTGAAATTCATTGATTATTCGCCAGAAGAAAGTCAATAAATTTCCATGCTGAAAAAATAATACCCTATTTGGGGAAATTTTTCGACAATAATTAGCCTATCCTACAATGAAGATTAATAACCGCATCCGGTCGATTTATATTACATCAGGCATATCTATTTCTATATTGGTAATCGTTGGAATCATTTATTTGGAAAATAGCCGAAACCAGCATCAATATATCGATGCAGTGGAACACACGTACCAGGTTCTTTCCTCCATTAACTTTTGTGAAAAAAAATTAATAGAGGCCGAAGCTGCGCAAATGGGCTTTTTATTAACAGAGGATAATTCGCACAAAGATCTTTTTGAATCCGCACTGCCTTTGATTGATTCTTCCCTGCTAATAATTGGCCAGCTTACGCTAGATAACAATGAACAAAAAGTATTTTATTTTCAATTAAACCGCTTCGTTACTGCCAGGGTAGAAATCATGAGGGAAAATATGTTGCTGAAAGTGGCAGATCTGTTATATTTCGAGAATTTGCGGAAAGGGCAACTGGTAATGGATAATTGCAGGGACTATATGGCAAAAATGCGAAGAGTGGAAGAGCGGAAATTACAGGAACGGGTTGAAAAGAAAAATCAGTACCAACGAATCAATCAGTCATATTTCCGGACTACATTTATTCTTGCTTTTTTAATATGTGTAATTGCTTTTGGGGTTTTCTTTAGAGAATTGGGGATACGATTAACTGCCCAGCAAAACTTAAAGTTTAAGATTAATGAGTTAAGTAATAGCAAAAAGGAGTTGGAAGAGATCACATTTGCAGCATCACACGACCTGCAGGAGCCAATGAGAAAAGTACGCATATTATGTACCCTGATTACAAAAAAAATAGGTGGTAAAATTCCGGAGGCTGATCTTGACATAGTAAGCCGTTTAAATAAGATAACAGAACAGATGCATGGGCTTTTGAACGACCTTGTATTATATACCAACCTGCTGAATCCGCATGATAAATTGACTGATATTAATTTGTATGATATTTTTAAAGAGGTTTATAACCAGGTTTTTAAAAATGAAAATGTGGAATTTCAGTTAATGGGAAAATTACCGGTGTTGAGAGGATCTGCAATCCAGTTAAAAGCCATGGTACAACATTTGTTTGAAAATGTATTAAAATTTAAATCTCCCGAAAGGGAATTAAGGATTGTAGTTAAATATGAATTAAAGCAGGTAAAAGACTCTAGGTATTTTTGGGAATTATTTCCGGTAAAACAATACCACCAGGTTACCATTACGGATAACGGTATTGGATTTGACCAGCAGTATCACGATAAAATATTTGGCTTGTTTCAGCGGCTACATACACAATCGGATTACCCCGGCAAAGGTATTGGCTTGTCAGTTGCACGCAGGGTAATGTCAAACCATAATGGATCTATATCAAGTACGGGAGAGAAAAATGTGGGGGCAAGCTTTATACTGTCTTTTCCGATATTAGCTTAGTTAAAACCTTTATTCTATCTTTCAGGGATCGGTTTATTTTGAAGCCTTATTTTTTAACCGGCGGCTCTCCCAATTTTAATTCATCATCCGTAGCTCTTTGATCGCCACCTGTAGTGCCTGTTTCACTGGTGTTTTGTAAAGGAGAAAGATCATCCGTTCTAACAGGTTGCGTTTCTTTTTTCAATGCCGATTTTACCGAACTGTCATTTTTAGCCGCCTGTAGAGTTGCTTTTAACTGGGCTTGCTTTTCTTCGTCAGAAAGCTCATTGTCCGAATCCTGCATTTGCTGATCGTTTGTCATGTTTAATATAAGTTATTATCCATAGAAAGATAAAAGTATGCCAAAGCAAGAATGATAGTTGATTATTTCGTCCATTATCCAGCGTTATGTTGACTTATCAATCCATTTAATATATTTTCTTATTATTTTTTCTGTAAATGTTGTTTCGAACAGTATAATTTTTCTATTTTATTATTTTAATTTATCTTATCATTGTAAACAATGAACAGCGTAGAGGATATTTGCAGATGAAAATAGCTTTCTGTATAAAGAATTTCAAGGTATCTCTCGGTTAAAGAAACGGAAAACCGGGGAATAGAGTGTTAATCCGTACCTAATAGTGCCTAATAGTACTTAATTGTTAAATTTGAAATTAATGAGCAGGCGTTTTATATTGATAGCTGAGGACGATGCAGATGACCGGTACTTAATGAAAACCGCATTGGAAGAAACGGGCATTACTGAGGATGTGGCCTATGTGGAAAACGGGGTAGAAGTGATCAGTTACCTGGAGGCAATAAAGGTAGAAAATGCGGATGAGCAATTCCCAAAATTTATTTTGTTAGACTTGAATATGCCTAAAATGGATGGGCGGGAAGTGTTGAAAAAGATCAAATCAAACGATCTGTATCGTAAAATACCAGTAATTGTATTTAGCACCACTAAAAATCAAATGGAAGTAAAGCGTTGTTATGACCTGGGCGCTAATACTTATGTGGTAAAGCCGGTTAGCTACGACACACTGGTGGAAACGATCAGGGTAATTTGCTCCTATTGGTTTAATACAGCTACGCTGATTGACTCCCATTAATCTCAAAGATATTCTATTTAACAATTGGAGCGTACCAGTAAGGTACGCTCCAATTGTTTGTCATCTTAGATAAATTTGAGTTAGGAAACCTGACTACCAGATTTTTCGAAACGGCCGTTTAAAGAATCTGCAAAACTCATCGATTTATCGGCAATTGTATCGCCGGCGCCCTCCAGTTTCTCTTTGCCCGAAGATATTAATTCGCCTATACGGGATGCAATATCTGTGGCTTTCTCAGCGATTTTTTTTCTCACTTCACCACCTTTATCAGGTGCCAGTAATATACCAATTGCCACACCTACGGCTGCTGCGCCTAAAAGGCCTAAAATAATTTTGTTTGGATTTGACATAATTTTTAAATTTTTTGAATTGATAAAGCATTTTTATTTTAACTCTAAATAATTGTGCCATTTATTCGGGGCACTTAATAAATATGGGTGCGGAATAAAGTCTACAAACTGGGTTGTATTCCCTTCAAAAACAACTGGCACAATATTAGGAAGTACATCAGTTATGAAAAGAGTGTTAATTGTAGACGATGAAATAGATTGGTGTGTGATGATTAAGCTTTTCCTTACCCGAAAAAATTACGAAGTACATACGGCGCATACATTAAGCGAGGGCTTTAAGAAAATGAAATCAATTTTGCCAGACGCTCTGTTATTGGATAATAATTTGCCCGATGGGATGGGTTGGAAAGTTGCTGAAAACCTGCAGGAAAAGTACCCGAAAATGCATATCACGCTAATTAGTGCATATCATGCAGCAAAAGAATTTAAAGCTAAATTAGGTCAGTCAATCAATGTTTTGGAAAAGCCCATATCCCTGGTGGATATTGAGCAATACCTTTAAGTAATAATCACGTTTAAATTTTATCTCCAAATATTTTGCAAATCTTTTAGCCGCAGACGATTACTTTTCAGTGGCTGTCAGGGTTTCAGGCGTTGATTGCGACTTGTAATATCTATTATCAAATTACCATCTAAACATTTCATTTTCTTTGTTTAAGTCACTTCGTCAGCCATGATTATTCTATTTGTCCAAGTTAGTAAACAACTCATCGGTTTAACATTTTCAAATGACGTGGCTATTGCAAAAATTCCTGAAAGATGTATTAAAGAGTTTAAAATGACGGGACCACGATGCCCTTTGACCGGTTTTAACCATATTATATTTGCGCCTGTACAAAATATACAAGCCTGCGGAGAACTACTCCGCAAGCTTGTATTTAAACACAAACAAACACCACATTTTCTCTCCTTCTGCAATTGACAACTTTTGCCCTTCATCCAACCATTAAATCAACAAATCACCGTGTACCCCTTCAGCCAATTGTTTGCCTGTAACTACCGAGGTTACAATCTTTAGCATTTGTACCATTTTTGTACTTTCGGTATCCCAATAATGTGCTTCATCTGTCTTTACTTTTATCAGGCATAGATCGGGGTCGTTTTTCCCTTCCGGAAACCATGCTTTTATAATCGGCTTCCATTTGTCTTTTATCGACTCACTATCCAGTTCAATACTGGCTATTCCAAGCAAATCCAGGTAACTGTTTTTTGAGGGATTGGCAAACACCAAATGAACACTACTGTCTTTTAAAATGTCTTTCACTTTATCAGATTCTTTGTTTGAAAAAAACCATAGGTTTCCGTTCATATCTGTTTCAATCACAGCCATGGGTCTTGAATTGTGCATACCTGGACTGGCATTGGTGTAAAACATACAGGTGCCGATATCCTTTACGAGAGATTGAATTTTAGCAATTGCTTCATTGCTATTCAAATTTTTTTCCATTGTTTTTGTTTTAAATGGTATCAATTATACCGGTGATATTTAATTTAATTTATTGAAGGTTGCATTACCGGAATTTAAGGGTTAATATTCCAGTGTATTATCAAAGCCTGTTGAGTAAACAGAATAGAAAATAATGTGCCGTTTCCTGGCAACCAATATGGGGCAGCGGTTCCAATTCCTTTGGGGATTTTGTAGAAAATAGTGCACAAACTGTAAGGCTGTTTTTGTTGGTTCGGTTATTTAGTTGGTGTTTTTTAATGTTAGCTTGATATATTAAAGGAATAATCTTTCAATTTGGGTACTTTTAAATCCAGGAAAAAGCTTTGTAAATATGAATGATAAAACTCAACATATCAGGTATTTCTTATTCAGCCAATACTTTTCTGATGGAATACGAATTTCTTTGGAGATCGTATTGCCGGCCCTTATTTGTTCATATTTTGGAAGATTGGATATTGGCCTGCTGCTATCTACAGGAGCCTTGTGCGTAAGTATCAGCGATGCCCCGGGGCCCATTGACCATAAACGCAACGGTATGATGTATTGCAACGCATTTATTTTTTTGATGTCTTTGCTAAACGGGTTTGCAAATCATAATATTTTATTGCTGGGCCTGCTTATCTTATTTGCTTCTTTCTTTTTTACCATGTTTGCAGTATTTGGAGTTCGTGCCGCTTCGGTGGGTATTGCTGCCTTGCTGATTATGATTTTACGGATGGACAAGGTTCAGCCAGCCAGTGAGGTTTTTACAGATGCGATGTTGATATTGAGCGGTGGAGTTTGGTACATGTTGCTGGCATTATTGTTTTTCCTTGTACGGCCATTCCGGCAGGCACAACGTTCATTGGGAAATTGTATTCACGAAACATCCAGATTATTATTGATTAAAGCTGCCTTATACGATTCTGGTACCATTGTAAAAAGCGAATATCAAAAAATGCTGGATCAACAGGTAATCGTAAATCAAAGCCATGATGAAGTAAGGGAATTGCTTTTCAAAAGCAAAGAAATTGTAAAGGATACAACTCCTGAAGGCCGGGCAATGTTGATTACATTTACCGATGTGATAGATTTGTATGAACAGGTAAATGCCACCTGGTATGATTACTCTATGCTTAGGGTAAAGTTTTCCTCTACCGGTATTTTACCTGAAATATCTGCCCTCATTAAGGATATGGCTTATGAACTGGACAGGATAGGCCTTGCCATTCAATCCAATACCCATTTTAAAAAACAGTTTGAGCTGTTGCCTGCCCTCAACGAATTAAAAGCGAAAATTGATACGGCTAAAATTGAAAACACCAGCAATCTTGTGTTGAAGAAAATATTGATTAACCTCCGCAATCTTGGTGAGCGGGTAGATGCCATTTCCGCTTATTTTGTAAAAGATACCCTGTTGAAAAAGCGCTCCGGGCACGCCCTTGATTATTCAAAATTCGTGTCGCACCAGGAAATTAGTTTTGCCATATTCCGCAATAATTTAAACCTGGATGCCTCGGTATTTCGCCATTCATTGCGGATGATGATTACCTGTGTGCTTGGTTTTATCATTGTCCGCTTTTTGTCGTATGGCCATCATAGTTACTGGATATTATTAACGATTGTATTTATAATGAAACCGGGGTATAGCATTACTAAAAAGCGAAATTTTCAAAGAATAGCAGGCACTGTTGCCGGTGGCCTGTTGGGTATTGTGCTCATTGCTACTATTAAAGACCGGGCTGCCTTGTTTGCATTGATATTGTTTTTTATGATTGGCACTTATACCTTTCAGCGGTTGAATTATATAGTAACCGTAATATTTATGACCCCCTATATCCTTATACTGTTTAGTTTTCTGGGATTGGGGTTTATCAACATTGTAGAAGAAAGGGTATTAGATACCGCCATTGCTTCCCTATTGGCTTTTTTTGCCAGTTATTTTTTATTTCCACATTGGGAATCAAAACAACTGGAGGCTTATATGATCAGCGTTTTAAAGTCTAACATAAATTACCTGCAACAATTAAAAAGTTATTTTACCAGCAATAATAGTTCGGTACTGGAATACAAACTGGTAAGAAAAGAATTGTATGTGAGCACGGCCAATCTTTCTGCCGCATTCAGCCGGATGCTTTCCGAACCAAAAAACAAGCAGCAACATGCCCGGGAAATCAATGAATTTGTTGTATTGAACAATGTTTTATCCTCCAATATCGCCGGTCTTTTTTCTATCAACATTTCGCCCGGGCATCAGACCGTAACCAGGGAAATAGCACACCAGGTAAACCGCTCCCTGGTTATACTGGAAGAAAGCCTGCAATTGATGGACATGGCCAGCCAGCGGGTTATTAATGAAAGCTGCCATGTAAACCAACTGCCCGTTGGGCGGGTACCGGATCTCCAGATGAAAGAACATGTTGATTTTGTTTATAAATTGTCTTTTGATATCCGGAAAGTGGTGCAAAAAATAATGGTGTAGCCCTGGTTGTAATTGATGGTTCAAGCAATATTCATGGCCTTTTCGGGGCGGTAACGGCAGAAGTGATTAGCAATTCTTGCTTTTAGAAGATTGTGGATGCCGGCTTCAAAATAAATAGTCGGTTTAATTACCGGATTACCCTATTTTTACAGGCGATGTTAATGTTGAATAACCCGATACACCATCACAAATTTTCCGACAATTGAGCACAATTTTTATCAACCCTCCTTTTATTTATAACATCATTCATTATTTTAGTAATTTGTTGAATCCGGAAAAAAATAACCAAAAAGAGCACCATGATCTTACAGTCCCTGTTGTGTCGAGCGGGTTGCATATTTTGCTTGCGGATGACGACGATGATGACCGCTATTTTTTTGCACAGGCTGTTAATGAACTTTCCGGTTGTATTAAACTATCCACCGCAAAGGATGGAACTGAATTGTTACGGCTATTAAAAAATACGGATGTTGAATTACCTGATTTAATATTTCTTGATTTGAACATGCCACGTAAAAATGGCCTGGAATGCCTGGAAGAATTGAGGCAAAGTGCGCAGTTGAAAAACATTCCTGTGATTATTTATTCAACCTCTTCGCATCCACGCCAGGTAGAAGACACGTACAAAAAGGGTGCAAATTTATTTATACAAAAACCAGATTCTTATACCGGGATAAAAAAAGTGTTACATAAAGTCCTTAGTATAAGCAGGGATGAACTTTGTCAACAAGCTGACCGGGCTTCCTTTTTAATTCAATAATTTGTTTCCCATGGTAAAAGCATATTGTTCAAATGTTTTCCTGCCACTTTTTAATTAAACGATGCAAAGTATAAAGAATATTATATTAGCCGGTAGTGACAACCAGCCAATGGGACTGGATATATTTTATGTAAAAGATCATACAAAAAAGCCGGTAGTAATCTATGTTCATGGCTTCAACGGGTTTAAAGACTGGGGAAACTTTGACATGATAGCTATGCGGTTTGCAGATGCGGGTTATGTATTGGTAAAATTTAATTTTTCGCACAATGGCACCACACCGGATCAGCCGGAAGATTTTGCAGACCTGGTAGCATTTGGAAATAATAATTACACCAGGCAACTGTATGATCTGAACCAGGTAATCAATTGGGTTTGTGATCCAACGAATCTTTACCAGGCTGAAATTGATTGCCACCAGGTTTGTTTGATAGGACATAGTATGGGAGGCGGTATTTCAGTATTGCAGGCCGCTGAGGATAAAAGAATCAATCGGTTAATAACATGGGCCGGTATCAGCGAATGTAAAACACCCTGGGGTGGCTGGCCCGCCGAAAGAATACAGGAATGGAAGGATACTGGCGTGCAGTATTACCATAATAGCCGCACCAAACAAAAAATGCCCATGTTCTACCAATTGTTTGAAGATTATATACAAAACAAGGAAAGATTGAATATCCAGAAAGCCATTCAAAGCCTGGATATACCCATCCTCATTTGCCATGGCTCAATAGATGGCTCAGTGCCGGTAGAAAAAGCGTATAAATTGCATCATTGGCAACCTGCCGCAAAAATATTTATCGTGGAAAGTGATCATGTATTTGGCCGCAAGCATCCATGGACAGAAACCTATTTACCGCCGGCAATGGAAGCCGTTGTGGAAGAAAGTTTGAATTTTTTGAAATAAAATAAGATCCATTCTTAGTATCACGTATTCCCCTCTATTGAACGGTTGCCTCTTATCTAAACGATATTATTACCGATTACTGAATGGGCGCCTGTTGTGAAAATGCTAAGCTGGTAAATTAATCTATTCATTGGAGCTACAAAAACACCCGACAATTGCGCATGATGATCTTAAAATTTTATGAATGGTGTATTTTCTCCTTATTAATATCCCTGCTTTCGTGCAGTAGTACCGTTTCTGAAACTCGTACACAGGAAATCGCATTTCAACGGGACAGCACTTTTGAAATAAAGGGGATTAGTCTTGAAGCGCCTCCCAAACCAATTGGCATGGAAACGATGAATGAGTTGGCGAATGAACATGCCAACTGGATCGCATTGATGCCTTACGCCTTTTGCAAAAAGGATGACCCAGTTGTTCATTTCAGCAACAACCACCAGTGGTGGGGTGAAAGAAAGGATGGGATTATTGGCTGCATTCAGTTGGCCCGGCAAAAGCAAATCAAAGTTATGCTTAAGCCTCATTTATGGATCAGTAACGGTGCTTATACGGGGCATCTTAAAATGAGCAGTGATTCATCCTGGAAAAAATGGGAAGACAGTTACCTTAGCTATATTTTACATTTTGCTTTACTGGCAGATTCAATGCAGGTGGAATTATTCTGCCTTGGTACGGAACTGGGAACCCCCGTTAATGAACGGCCCGGTTTCTGGAGTTCACTGATTGATACAGTAAAAAAAGTGTACCATGGAAAACTGACGTATGCGGCCAACTGGGATGATTACGCACAATTTCCTTGTTGGAATAAACTTGACTATATTGGTATCGATGGCTATTTTCCATTAACAAATGCCGTAACGCCCAACGCAAATGAAATTATGCAGGCATGGAAAAAGCATACGGATAAATTGGAACGTTTCAGTGAGAAAAACGGTAAGCCGGTATTGTTTACAGAGTATGGTTATCGTAATGCAGACAACTGTGCAGCAGAACCCTGGAAGGAGGATTCACAATCCGTGAATGATGAAGGGCAGGCAAATGCGTATGCAGGGTTTTACAATAATTTTTCAAACAGGAAATGGTTTAAAGGAGGATTTGTATGGAAATGGCATTGTAGTGATACGCATAAACGACAATCGGGAGTTGATTTTACACCACAGGGAAAACCAGCTTTAAACGTGATACGTAGGTTTTATAGTGGCAAATGATTGCAAGAAAAAACAGGAAGAATGCTACATACTTTTTTAACGAATATTCACTCCTATATTGTTGTATTAAATTGGGAGAGGTTGGATAGGTACCATCATTTCTTTAAAAAGTAAAGAGATAGATTATTGACAATTGGCCAACTGATAAATTTCTAAGTGCTATTACCATTGATCATTGCCCATTGCCCATTGACGATTGACAATTGCCCATTGATTATTGACCATTGCCTATTCACCCTATCACTTAAGTGTTTAATTATGAACATCAGTATTATTATTCCAACTTTAAATGAAGCAGAAAATATAGCAACGCTTATAGAATATCTTATACAACATAGTAAGCAAGCCATTTCGGAAATAATCGTATCTGACGGTGGCAGCAGCGATGATACCATGCAGTTGGTAATGCAGACAGGTGCAAAATTTATAAAAGCCCCAAAGAAATGCCGGGCGGTACAAATGAATTATGGTGCATCTGTTGCGCAAGGTGATATCTTATATTTTGTACATGCTGATTCCCTTCCCCCGGTAACCTTCGCTACAGATATTTTGGCGGCAGTTGAAAAAGGGTATGATTTGGGAAGATACCGGACGCAATTTGCAGGAAGCAACTGGTTGTTGAAAGTAAATGCTTTTTTTACACGGTTCGATTGGTTTGTTTGCCATGGGGGCGACCAGACTTTATTTATTAAAACAAATTTTTTCCATTCGATTCATGGATACGATGAGAGCCTGCTGATCATGGAAGAGTATGATTTAACGGTTAGAGCAAAAGAATCGGGACGATATAAAATAATACCCAAACGAGCCCTTGTTTCTGCCAGGAAATATGAACAGAATACATGGTGGCAGGTTCAAAAAGCGAACTACACTATTGTGAAATTGTACCAGCGGGGAATAAAGCAGGAGGCGCTTGTAAAGCGGTATAATGAATTAATCAGATATAGGTGATGTGATTGGATGCCAGGCAATTTGAAAGTTCAATGTCTAATAAATCGGGAAAATTCCTATATTACAGTTACAATAACTGCTAACCCTTCAAAACGAACGTATGCCCAAATATATTATCGAAAGAGATATCCCCGGCGCAAGTAACTTTACCCCGGATCAACTAAAAGAAATGTCTAAAACTGCCTGTGGGGTAATTCAAAAAATGGGAACTCAAATTCAATGGTTACATAGCTATGTAACTGCCGACAAAGTCTACTCCATTTATATAGCGCCCAATAAGGAATTGATACAGGAACATGCAAGGCAGGTAGGTTTTCCCGCCAATTCAATCAACCTGGTATCATCCATCATTGATCCGATTACTGCAGAGTAACCAGTTGGCTTAACCCTGGTTTACTGTGTTATCAATTACTGGGTTTTTACCGGTAATCCAAATTGTACCCTCCATACAGTATCAACATTTTTATGCATTTTCCAAAAGTTTATCCGCATTAAATGTTGGAGAGTAGCATAGTGGTAAGTTCTTTACCATCTGTACCGGGGAACCGATCATTCCATTCGAGAAATTGAGTTGGAAAATACTTCTTAAAAATTGTAACGTTCGGCCAGGTGCCACGTTAATTAAGGGGTGCCTACGGAGCCAAATTCATTATTGGTTGGATGTTCCTATAAACACGCAGCCCCCTTGGGGTTAAATTCATTAAGTAAATGACATTGCCTTACCGTACTTTAAAATTCATCTTCATTGTTGCAAAATAGTATTATCAAAACACTTGCTGTTTCATTCAACCGGTTTTAATAAGATGAAGATTTTATGCATGACCAAATCCTGTGATTTTCTTTTTACGTTTAGGCTTTGGGAAGTAATACCGCATTTTTAATACTGCAGAGACAATCATGCTATCAATGCACTAATTTTAAAAATAAATGATGGGTGCTTTTAAGGGCAGTCGACTAAATAACCAGGATGATAACAGATGTAATTATACCGGCATACAATGAGGAAGATGCAATTGCCAACGTGGTGAATGCGTTGCCCTTACATTTGCTACGTGAAATAATCGTGGTTAATAATAACTCAAGCGATGCCACCACGGAACATGCAAGAGCATCAGGCGCCACTGTATTGCAGGAAACTAGACAGGGGTATGGATATGCCTGTTTAAAAGGAATTGAATACTTAATTGCAAAGCCAATTCCACCGGATATTGTATTGTTTATTGATGCTGATTTCTCTGATTACCCGGAGGAAGCTGCTGCGATATTGGCGCCCATCATCAATAGGAATGCCGACCTGGTGATTGGCTCAAGGGCTTTGGGCAATAAGGAGAAAGGCTCTATGACCATACCACAGATATTTGGCAACTGGCTTGCCACCAATTTACTACGACTGATTTACAAGGTACGGTTTACCGACCTCGGCCCGTTTAGGGCAATTAAATTTGATCAACTGGTTGCTTTGAATATGCAGGATAAAACTTATGGATGGACGGTTGAAATGCAACTAAAGGCAGCTAAACACAAATTGCGGTGTATGGAGGTGCCGGTGCCTTACCGCAAAAGAATCGGGGTTTCCAAGATCAGTGGTACGGTAAAGGGAACCCTGCTGGCCGGGTATAAAATTTTGTACACCATTTTTAAATACATGTGATGAACACCGGTTCAAAAGGCAATGGTGCCCTCCTGGGTTTTATTTCGGTCATTTGCCTGCTTTGTTATGCATGGATAGCTTACCTGTTACCCCGGACTTCTTTTGGAATTTTAATTGTATTGATAACGGTGTTGTTTGTATTGTATGCGTTGCTGACTGCACCTGAGTTTGCCCAGGCAAATTTTAGCAAGTTACTTGGCCTGGCAATTTTATCAAGATTGATCTTTTTGTTTGCTGTACCTTCTTTGTCAGATGATTATTTCCGGTTTGTATGGGATGGCGTTTTAGATAGCTATGGCATCAACCCTTATTTGTTTGTGCCCGCTTCTTTTAATCAAATGAATGGTGGGCCGCTGCCGGGGTTTATGTTGGAATTAAAAGCTAACATGAATTCGTTGCCTTATTTTTCTCCTTATCCGCCGGTATTGCAGGCGATGTTTTTGGTAAGTGTAAAGTTGGGCGGATTTCACCTGGCAGCAAATATTATTGTACTTCGTATAATGGGTTTGCTGGCTGAAGTGGGTATTATTTTTATCGCAGTAAAATTAATGGATCATTTTAAGTTGCCCCGTAACCGGGTATTGTTGTATGCGCTCAATCCGCTGGTGATTATTGAATTGACCGGTAACTTGCATGGAGAAGTAGTCATGATCTTTTTGCTGCTGCTTTCCCTTTTCTTTTTAGTCACGGAGCGATCCTTTCTTTCAGCAATTGTTTTAGGGCTGGCTATTGCTACTAAATTATTACCACTGATATTTCTTCCTGCCATCATTTCTTTTATTGGAATAAGGAGAGGAATAAGGTATAGTTTAATAGTTGCCTTAACGGTTACGGCTAGTTTTTTACCTTTTGTAAATGCGGTTTTTGTGCAGCATATCGCTGAAAGCGTGGGCTATTATTTTCAGAAGTTTGAATTCAATGCCAGTATTTATTATGTGTTGCGCTGGATCGGTTACACCATCAGCGGCTATAACCTGATTTATTTTATTGGAAAATTATTACCTGTAATTGTTTTTGTTTTGATCATGCGTATGGCCTTTTTAAAAAAAATAACAACATCAGCAATGTTATTTGAAAAGCTGTTGTTTACCCTATTGATTTATTATTTATTCAGCCTGATTGTACATCCCTGGTACATTACGGTGTTGGCGACCCTATCCATATTCACAGTATATCGGTTTGCATTGGTATGGTCGGCGCTGGTAATGCTTAGCTACAGTACTTATTTACAAATCCCTTATCATGAAATATGGTGGGTTACCGCGATCGAATATATGATACTGGCAGGTGTACTGTATTTGGAAATTCGCAAACGAAAGGGGTTGGTATTTTTTAAGGATTGATTCTACAATTGTTGTGTTTTTTACACAGAGCGAAGCCCAGTGCAAAAAAATGCTGCCAGGCTTTTAACGGAAGTAATGATAGTGTTTTTTTTAATCTTATTGGTTTGTATTTGTTTCAGAAATGTATTGACATTAGCAGGCTGTTAATACCAATTGATGGACTGTAAAAGTGTGTGATCCGCCGCGTCGGACAGGCTGCCTATGAAGTTGAATAGCATTACCTCTGCCGGGCTCATAAAAAACATGAAAATTTTCAACAATTTTTTAGGATGATGAGCTGATGATTCGTACTCATTATCCTTTCAACGAATAATACACAACCCCACCATACCCCAGCATTAACAATATATGAAAGGGTAGGAGTGTAAGGTCATCTAATTGAATGGCTATGTAAACGGCTGCTGCAAAATACAGCATCAGCGCCGTTTCTGCGAAAATGAGTTTACTAAAACCTTTTTTTACGTATTGATTGGCCGACCATTGATCATGGCTGCCCAACAGGTTGAATTTGGGTGTTCTTATAAATGGTGTTTTCCTGCCGGAATATCCTTCCAACACGGCAATCGCATTGTGTAGTGTTAGTCCCATGGATAGCGAAAGGAAAACAGGAATGGTCTGCAAAAACTCCAATGCTCCTTTCCATTTATTACTGTATTGGCTGGTAGAGGTTACCAGGTACATGCCTCCCAATATCAGGAAACTGATGAAACAATAATTGGCAAGGGAAAACAGGAGGCTATAACCGGGATAATGATGCCGGATAAAAATCATTGGTACGCTTAATACCGCCCATGTAAAGGCTGATAAAAAAACACCGCTGGTTAATAGATGTACGATGCCATGCCACTTTACGGTCAATGGTTTGTTGGATAAAAATACTTTTCTTAAATGCTTTCTGGCCGTTTCGGCGCCACCCTTGTTCCAGCGGTATTGCTGGGTTTTTACAGCACTCATTACAGGGGGCAATTCGGATGGCGAACCTACTTCTTCGAGGTACACAAATTTCCAGTTTCTTAATTGTGCCCGGTAGCTTAAATCAAGATCTTCCGTCAGCGTGTCTGCCTGCCAGTTACCGGAATCCAGGATACAGGATTTCCGCCATACGCCGGCCGTTCCGTTAAAATTGATAAAGCCATTGTGAATGTTTCGTCCCACCTGTTCCACTGAAAAATGTGCGTCCAGTGCAAATGCCTGTACCCTTGTAAGAAGGGAATATGTTTTATTGATCCATGCCCACCTGGTTTGCACCATCCCTACTTTTTCGTCAATAAAATGGGGGATGGTTTTTTGCAGGAAATTGTTGGCTGGCATAAAATCAGCATCAAAGATGGCGATGAATTCGCCGGTTGCTGTTGCCAGCCCATCCTTTAAAGCACCGGCTTTATAACCGGTTCGGATTTCCCTGTGTACATGTTTGATGTTGATAGCCCGGCTCAACTGCCCTACTTTACCGGCTATAATTTGCCTTGTTTCATCCGTAGAATCATCGAGTATCTGTATCTCCAATTTGTCTGCCGGGTAATCTAACGCAGTGATACTATCAATCAGTCTCGCTGCAACGTATTTTTCGTTGTACACCGGCAACTGAACAGTCACCATTGGAAGGGATGCAAATTGCCAGGTGGGTTGTTGAGCAGCTTTGTATTTTTTTTGTTGAAACAAATACCGAAATACGAGGTTGGCCTGTGTGAGACTGTAGCACAATATAAATAGCAGCGAAGTTATATACAGTACAACAATCGATATCACCAAAATCTGTATCATTATACCCATCTTTTTTTAACCGTTCAGCCTGATGCTGTCTTTTTCAATGATGATAGGATTATGCGAAAACCGGGTGTTTGCATTGCCGTTTTCGAGTTTTAAAACGCCCCTAGGGCAAACAGCGGCACATATACCACACCCTACACAGGATGACCTTACAATATTTTCACCTTTCTGAGCATAAGCTCTTACGTCAATTCCCATCTCGCAGTAGGTAGAACAATTGCCGCAGGAAATACATTGACCGCCATTGGTTGTAATGCGGAATTTTGAAAATAATTTTTGTTGCAAGCCCAGTATCGCCGCCATCGGGCAACCAAAGCGACACCACACCCTGCTTCCCATTAAAGGGTAAAAACCCACTCCAATAACACCGCTAAATGCAGCACCTATCGCAAACCCATACCAGGATCGTAACACATAACTGTCGATGAACAGGATATTATGCTGTCCGGAAAAATAACTGACTAACATCGTGCCCAATACAATTATTCCCAGCGAAGCCAATGTGTATTTTGCATCTTTATCCAGCTCCTTTCTTTTGAAAACAAATATGGTTGTAATGATAGATGAAAGAAAGATGACAACGCCGATAGTGAACTGTTCCTTTGATATTACTACACTGTTTGTTTGATCACCTAAAAACGTATAAACAACGGCAATTGTAGTGAGGGTTATAAACACCAAAACAAGATGTACGCTCCAGCGTTCAAATTTCCAGGCGCTTAGTTTTTTGCTGGATAAATGACGGTAAGGATCACCCGCTGTTTCTGCCAATCCGCCGCAGCCGCATACCCAACTGCAGTACCAGCGTTTGCCATAAAAGTAGGTAAGAATGGGTGAAATGATAAAGATCATGGCAAGGCCAAACAGCAGTATAAACATTCCAATATTACCCCCGCCAAGCATTCCCTTTAAATGCCAGTCTTCAAAGAAATAATAATTTAAAGGCCACATGTTTTTAATGTCTTTGGAAAAATAGGGGAGCGTTGGATTGAGTTTGGTAAGTATTTCGGGAATTAAAAAAGCAAAGCCCAGTTGAAAAAACATTACAGAAATGGTTCGAATCAACTGGTATTTATTGTGCCGGTATTTGAGAATAAATTTATAACCGAAACCCAGGATAGCCATCGTATAGAGCGTACCGTATACAAACCACTGGCTGGCAACATGTCCATTTAAAAAATAACTGAGCGGATCAAAAAAGCCAACGAGTCCTGTATTTGCAGCGCCATCCTTTCCCATGCCCAGGTATTCGGGAAACCAGTATAAAAAAACATAGAGTGCAGTGAGCACAACGCCGGTGCCCCAGCCCCAGGCTCCCTTTGCGGACATGCTTTTGAAATATACACCGTTGTTTTTAATGCCTTCCGGCAGATTTTTATAAGTGCTGATGGAATAAATGACAATGCCTGCAAGAATTAACAGGATGGACCCATACAACCAGGCAATCTTACCTGGAAAATGGATATTGAGTAAAGCCAATACTAAAATGAATAGGCCGCCCAGGCCGATACCAATGGATAACTTCTGAATGCCATTTAAGTTATTTGGCTCCGGGTTGGCCAATGACATGCTGTCTGTATGTTTATCCATTATGTACAGGTTTTAATTTGGAATGATCTTTTTCAAAAGCCGCCCTTATCTCCCTTTCATAAGTTGTATAGAATTCTGGATCAAAATTCGCCTTTTTTAAATTGGAGATAACGGTATCTACTGAATGTTTTTCTTTTAAGATGGTATCGAAAAATTCGTGGCGCATTCTGATACCAAAACAGTTGATGCCCAAAAAGGCCCTGGTAGTTTTGTGGTAAGCTATACGGATGGCTTTTTTACCTGTTGGATGTTCCCAGTAAAACTGTGCTTCATAATTTTTGGGGCTTGCCCAAACCCAACCATAGGTTTGGTATTCTATGTCGAGGAATTTGGCGGAGTTAAACCATGGCCCGGGTTCGTAGGCAGTTCTTTTTCCAAGCAGGGTTTTAGCAAGGGTTTCGCCCATTATTCTGCCGGTATACCAAACTGCCTCAACCGGCTTGCGTAAATCAATGGATTCAAGTTGTTCAGCACAGTCGCCAATGGCAAATACATCTTCAATATTTGTTTCCAGGTAACGGTTTACTTTTACTCCTTTGCCCATGTCAATTCCAGATCCCTGCAGGAAACTGATATTTGGGCTAACGCCCGCAGCTAGTCCTACCACCTGGCATTCTATTGTTTCGTCTCCATCAGTTACTACGGCTTTTGCCCTTCCATTTTCATCGCCCAGTATTTCTTTTAGGCTGGTGTTTAATCTCAGGTCAATATGATGTTCCCGGATATGCCGGTTGATCATTTCAGAATCTTTCTTTGGCAATATGCTTCCCCAAAAGCCCGCCTCCCTTACCAGCAAGGTAACCGGGATATTCCTGGAATGTAACATTTCGGTCATTTCAATTCCTATTAACCCGCCGCCCACAATGACTGCATGATTGCAGTTTTTGGTGCAGGCTTCCAGGTACACCAGATCCTGTTTGGAATACATACCCATCACGCCTTTCAACTCCTGGCCTGGCCACCCAAACTTATTGGGAGTTGACCCGGTTGCTATAACTAATTTATCATAGCTGATTATATTGCCATTGTTTAATTGTAATGTTTTTGAAGCGGTATTAATCTTTTGAACCAATGCATTGATCAGACCGATCTTGTTTTTTTGCCAGAAGAAATTTTCATAAGGCTGTGTGTGTTCAAATTTCATGTGGCCCATGTACACATACATGAGCGCCGTCCTGGAAAAAAAATAGTCTGATTCGGCAGATATCACTGTAATGGGTTGATCACTTTGTTTTCTAACCTCCCTGGCGGTTGTAATACCTGAGATGCCATTGCCGATAATTACAATATGTTCCTGGTTTTTATTCATTCAAATTCCAATTGTAATCAAGGTAACCAATATCAGCGTTTTTATCAATTTTTGTATTGGTAAACTGGTTGATAAAATCAATTTTTGATTTCCCATTCACTTTAAAATCGCCACCAAACCAATCAAAAATTTTAGATAGTTTCGGCTTGTTGGCACTCACCTGGTTTTTACTGTTATCCGCTAAAAAATCTTTTGCTGCCTGGTTTAACTGGTTATCCAGTGATGGGGCCTCATAAGCCCTGTTTAACAATTTTGGGCAACTAACCGAAGCGCAAACAATGGTAAAATGCATCCTGGGTTCATTCATCTTTCTTAAAATACCATGTTCTATATTATTCAGGCTCATTTTATCTCCGCCCATTGAAAAAAACTTTTTATCCCACACCGTATTTACAAAAATAACGGATACCCCGGGATTGAGGTCTTTTATACTTTTTACGGGATAATTATCGAGAATCAGCTTTACGGTAAATGCATTATACGCATTGATCCAGAATGCAAGCGTTTCATTCCTGCTCCAGTTTTTACCCGGCTTTTGTTTGCTGAGTATTGCCAGGTATTCATCCAGTTTTGCCTTATCCGCTTTCATAGCTTTGTAATTTACCTTGCCATTGGTACTTACATGTTTTTGCAGGAGTGCTGACCATTTTTCATGAGTAGTTGCCGTACTATTGCTTTTTTGCGCATTGCCACATGCACTTAAAAAAATGCTGATGCACAGAATGGAAATTATTTTTTTCATAATGCTTTATTTTGCGGGCCGGTTTTTCAAGTAATTTTCAAAAATAACAAGACCGGCCGTTGTAGGTTATTTTGAGCTGGTTAAACGAATGTTATGTTCAATTGTTTCGGATTCAACTTATTTGAATTGGAGTTTACTTCCTTCAGTAATAAAGGGAAAAAATTCGTCGATTCAGTAAGCTAACCGGAAAAGGTTATATACTGAAAAACTTACCATAGAGTTTCAAATAAAAACAAAAATACCGGGAAGGATCTACATTATTTAATATTTAGAGGTAGAACTATTCAATTGTGCTGAACATAAAGCAGCTTAGGGACGATAAACGATGAGCAGCCTGGCAATCGCCAATGGCATACAAATATGGTTTGCGAAAAGCAGGTATCGTAATCTTCCTGGAATTAATGATAACGTACCGGCTTTTAATTATAATCTTCAAAAAAAGGATTGGGTATTTTTCCAGATCCGTTTAAATTCTCACAGTTACTTTTACTTTTTGCCCGGTAAGCTGCTTTTGGCCTGGACTGATTTTTTCCGTTTTTGTTTCCAGTTCCAGGTCGTATAATATCAACCCGGTTTCATCCTGGAATTTTTTAATGGATGATAAAATGTTTTTTTCAAGCAGTGACTTCTTTTCTTTTAATTCTTCTATTTGCATAATGATAGTTTTAAATTATTGTTGTCCGACTAAATGTCTGAAACCCTTATCAAGCCTGAATGACCTCACTCCAACCCCTCTCCAAAGGAGAGGGGTTAAAACCCTTAACCAGTAAGCTTTTAAGCAAATTGGGATAGTTTTAGTTGGACAATGGTAGTTTTAAATCAATGATTAAATCGGGTTGCTTCGGTAATTGATGGCATTTGCCGCCCTGTTAGCCGTCATACAACGACTGTTCGTTAAATGTACCTATTCCAATTAAAAAAAGCAAATGGGATAGTATCAATTTCTATCTGCGAGGGATGATCTTATCACCAAACTTTTCCTCCGAATTCAAAGTGTGCAGTGTGATCGCAAATATCAGGAAGGGTTTTCATTTCTGATCAATTGCAATAGTGAGGCGGGAATGTCTTTTTCTTCGTCGATATCCTTCAACGTTTCCAGCCGTCCCTCCATTATCCCGGCGCTTTGCAAATCCTGCACTGTGTCAGCAAACACTGAAGGGGTACCCCATTCTTTATTTTCGAAAATATTGGGAAATTGAGTGGTCATACCTAATAAGTAATAGCCACCATCTTCGGAGGGCCCGATTATAACCTTATGAATGCTGAGCATATCAAAAGCCTTGCTGATGATCGCTTCATTTAATTCCATACAATCACTTCCAATGATCAACAGCTTTTCATAACCTTCCAGGAAAAGATCCAGGAAAGCTTTTGACATACGTTCTCCGAGGTCGCCATGGGTTTGTAGTCTTTTTTGATATTGGTTATTATTCCACATATCACCCCGGTCAATATGATCGGAATAATATAAAAATTTGTCACAGGAAAGATCCCTCGTGACCAGGTGAGTATGTAATAGTAATTGACTGTAAATGCGGAAAGCTTTTTCATCGCCCATGGTTTTAGCGATCCTTGTTTTTACTTTTCCTTTAACCGGGTTGCGTATAAAAATAATGAGCCCCGATTTCATGACGATTTCAATTTATACTGCCTGGCTGAGTTGGTTGAAAAAAGTATTGGTATGGGATGATAAACTGGCTGCTTTACGCATTGGTTTTCCTTTGTGATGATTGGTTTGACTGCAGAGTTGAACCACTAAATATCTCATCATTGACGATTTAAAAGATGTCGGGATAAATAAATAGACTTTTTTCAAATCATCTTTACTCCTTTACATGAAATGACTCCCTTACTCATGCATTACCAGTATAGGAACCTTGCTGCGGTAAGTGAGTGCTTTGGTGTGACTTGATTTGAATAGTTTATCTGCAAATGATTCGTTCCGGCGTATCAAAATCATCAGGTCAATTTCCTTGTCCTCTGCAAACAGGTTGATCGCTTCGTTTACATCGTATAACCGCATAAAGTAAAATTCAGGATTATAAGCCTCAAACATTTTGAACAGGTTTTGTTTCTCGTTTTCGTAATTGGTGGTGAGGGAGATATAATGGTCCTTATCTACGTTTACAATATGTAACTGTGGATGGAATACACCCAGGAAATCCTTAATGGGAGCAGAGGGGGTGGTCTTTATCACGTTTTTAAAGTCTGAAGTCAGCATCACGTTTTTTATTTCCTTATAGGAAGCTTTTTCCGGAACGATTAACACAGGGCAAACTTTGGTTTCAACCATTTTAAGTGTGTTGCTTCCAAAGAAAACCTGCGCCAATGCGGATTTTCCGGTGATACCCATAATCACCAGGTCGGCTTTTCGGTGCCGGACGGCTCTTTCCAATCCCGTTACAAAGTCATCATCCAGATGCGCTAAAATATCTATATCCACAATGAAATTAGACATCAATTCATTTTTAAGTTCCAACAGGCTCCCGTTTGCTGCAGCTTCTTCTGCCGGTTTTGAAAAACTGTGATACAGCAACATGTGAACGCCATGATGACCCACCAATAAGGCGGCAGCATAATGGGCAGTATGTATAGAAGTAGATGAAAAATCAACAGGAACAATTACAGTATTCATATTTGAAGTATTAATTTAAAATAAAAAATTATGATGAGGGAAACCTGGTTATTCTGTTGGTGTAAGATTTTTTTCAAGTGGAAATTAGTAAAAATATATGTAAACGATCCAATTTTTTTACAGGTCCCGTTGTTTGTAAAATAAATTATCTGGTATTAATCAATAGCTATAACAAAACTGGCTGGCCCGGTTTTTTTCATTTGTAATAACCATGCACATGCCGGATACCCGGTTCCTTAACAAAATACTTCTACAGTATAAACGCCACTGCTATTTTTCAATACTTTCTTACTGCTAAATCCATAAGGTTGAGGTATGTCTTCCAGTAATTGAAAATATTGACAACTCCTGGTCAGTGCTTCAAATACCAATGTAAAACGAATGAATTCATTTTCCACCAAATGAAAGGTCCATTGCGGCATGATGGAAATATTGAAATTTTTGATCAGTTTACAGCGCCTGCCAGTATCTTCTATCAAAAAAGTGCTTGGCCATATACGCACCCCTGTTGGTTCATCAATAAAATACCTGCAATGTACAATGGTGCATTCTTCCGTCTTTTGATCTAACAGTTCCTTTACTGCATTATCAATTTCTACCTGTGGCCGGGCTATGGATAAATTGCTCATGGGTGATTAATAACAGGTGTATTTCTTTTAAGTAGTGATGTAACATTTGCAACACCGAATGTATGTCATTCTTCATTTTCCGCAGGAGGAAAAATTCTTTCGGGCAACTGTTTTTTGGTATTTGCCCCCATTTTTTTTAATTCTTCTATTTTGTTGATGATATTTCCCCGGCCACTACCCAATTGCCTGAATGAGGTATCGTAAGCCTGTTGGGCATCCTGTAATTTTTTGCCTACCAGTTCCAGATTTTCAATAAAGCCGGCAAACTTATCATACAGCGCACCCGCTTTATCTGCAATTTCAATGGCATGCTGGTTTTGCTGTTCCACTTTCCACAGATCGGCAATTATTTTTAACACTGCCAGCAGGTTGGTGGCACTTACCAGCATAATTCGTTTATCATAGGCATACTTCCACAAATGCAGGTCTGTTTTTACCGCTTCCAAGAAGGCGGGTTCAATGGGAATAAAAAGTAGTACATAGTCCAGGGCCTGTGCATAATGCGGATAGTTTTTCCGGCCCAGGCCATCAATATGGTTGCGGATGGACAGTACATGATCTTTCAGCAAAAGCTTTTGAGCAATAACATTATCTTCAGCAACATATTGTTCCCAGGCAACCAGCGACACTTTGGAATCAATAATAATTTTTCGCTGATCCGGGTAAATAACGGTAATGTCTGGCTGAAGGCCTTTGCCATTTTCATCTTTAATAATATTACCCGCATTGTCGCGTATAAATTCCTGGGCCAGGTATTCTCTTCCTTTGGTAAGTCCGCTGTATTCCAAAATACTTTCCAATATCATTTCACCCCAATTTCCCTGTTGCTTATTATTGCCTTTTAAAGCGGTGGTCAGGTTATTTGCTTCCTGGCTTACCTGCTGGCTCATCTCAATCAGTCGCTGCACTTCTTTACCCAATGTAAAGCGCTCTTTGCTTTCCTTATCATAGGTATCATCTACTTTTTTCTTAAAGTCAACCAATTCAATTTTTAACGGATCAAGAATAGCTTTCATTTTTTCTTCATTCACCTGGGTAAATTTGGCGGTTTTTTCATCCAGTATACCCTGCGCCAGGTTGCGAAATTCGAACCGGAATTTTTCGCCAATTGTTTCCAATTCTTCTTTTTGATTGGCTAATTTTTCATTGGCCGATTCCCATTGTGTTTGCAGGATGGCGAATTGTGTTTGTATGGCCTGGTGCTTAATTTGAAGCAGTTGATATTGATCAGATTCCTGTTGCAAAAATTTATTGGTATTTTCTGCCTGTGTAGCCCGGGTTAGTAATTCGTCCCGGTGTTTTTGTTGCACCAGCCTTTCCTGTTGTAATTGCATAATGTTTTGTTGTTCCTCCCGCAACCGTTCATTGGCTGAAACTAACTGCTGCAGGGTGTTAGCCCGGATAATATATGCAATGGTAAGCCCGATGATTAGCCCGGCTAAAAATAAAAGAATATAAGTGGTCATTTAGTAAATGATTTACTGCAAGATAAGCGGTATAATTAGTAGCTATTTTTAAATGGGATATTTTTAATTTCGTTTTAATTATAGGAACATGCCGTGGCCCAATGTTATTTAGTTAAGGGTTTGAATTGCCCCGTCCGCCACGGCGGACGGGGATTAAATTGGGCAATAGATAGTACGGCTTTAGCCGAAAGAATAATTTGGCTAAAGCCGGTAAGAGAATAATATCATTTATCACCGCCCTAAATGAGCGGTGCAATTCAAATAATCTGCTTAACTAAATGACATTGGGCCGCAGCCTGTTCCTGCAAACCCATTTACTCCACACCATTCACTATTCAAAAATTTAATCTGCTATTTAGTGCTTAATTTTAAATTTCAGATTGGATATCAAAATTTAAGGGATGTATAAAGAAATAGCGCAAATAGAGCCAAGGGAAATTGTAAAAGGTTACAGGGCAAGATTTATACATTCAACCACCATGACAATGGCTTTTTGGGAAGTGGAGGCCGGGGCGGTAATGCCGGTTCACCAGCATATACATGAACAAAGCAGCCAGGTATTGGAGGGCAAATTTGAACTTACGATTGATGGAGAAACCCGCCTGTTGGAGCCAGGCTTTATTGCTCTCATTCCTTCCAATGTACCACATGGCGGAGTCGCCATTACGGATTGTAAATTATTAGATATTTTTTCACCGGTTAGAGAAGATTATAAATAGCATATTATGGAAATTTCACTCAAGGGAAAAAGTGCTTTGGTAGGTGGGGCCAGCAGGGGACTGGGCAGAGCAATTGCCATACAACTGGCCAACTGTGGCGCAACCGTAACACTAATGGCAAGAAACGAAGAAAAGCTGAAAGTAGCCATGGCTGAATTACCTGTAGAAGCTGGCCAGCACCACAGTTATCTCGTGGTAGATTTTTCTGATTTTGAGCAATTCAAAACTACTATATCCGGCTGGTTTCAACATCACCAGGTGGACATTTTAATCAACAATACCAATGGTCCTGCCGCAGGTGGTGTGTTAGATAAATCGGTAGATGATTACCAGCGGTCCTTCGACCTGTTGTTTAAAACGGTCTGTCATTTAACGATGGCAGCCTTGCCGGGAATGCAGGCCGCAAAATATGGTCGTATCATCAATCTTTCTTCAATCACGGTGAAGGAACCTTTGCAAAATTTAGTGCTGTCCAACAGTATCCGCTCGGCTGTGTTAAGTTGGGCTAAAACACTGGCAAGAGAAACCGCCCCAATGGGAATAACAGTCAACAATATTCTAACCGGCTATTTTGATACAGAAAGGTTGAATGAAATACATAGTGTGCAAGCTGCAAATAAAGGCATTGCTTTGGATGTATATAAAAGTTTGATGAAGACTGAAGTGCCGGTTGGCAGGTTTGGTGAGGCGCCGGAGTTTGCATACCTCGTAGCCTTCCTGGCGTCGGGCTATTCATCATACATCACCGGGGCAAACATCCCAATAGATGGTGGATTGCTACGATCAATATAACTGTTCAGCTTTTCGCTTTAATTGTTGCAGAATGGTTTTACCGGAAAAAAGGGGACTGGCAAAATCAATCTTTAATACACAACATTAAATAAGCATTAATTTTTTTCCTCACTATACCATTGCAGTGTTTAAACAATTGTATGCTTCCTGCGATATTTGTTTATACGACTTGATCACAATATTTTCCGTTACCGCTTCGTCGTTTTTCATAGTGGCGATTGTTTTCTTAAAATCGTCAATATTTGCAAAACTGTGCAGGGTAATGCCCACGTTTTCGTTTTCTGTTACAGTCTTATGGTTTAAAATGATATAGTTTACCAGATAGTATTTCATAGCCTTGTGGATTGAGTTCAGTAACTTATTGATTTCAGTTAATGTAGTGGCAAAATTCTGCGATCAATAATAAATATAATTAGGAATTTATGACAATCTGTTGTAGTAATACTTCTAACGGCTACACTTAAAAAAAATTGTCTTTTCTTGTTTGTAAACAGCATTTGCCCTAATTTTTCTTTTGATTAATTTTTTTCTTGCTTTGTGTGAAAAATTTTTGACAAGGAAACCCAGGTAGCTTGCCGGATGGTGTTCCTTTACCCTGTAATGAATGCGGCAGTTTTAGATAAAGGAGGTAGAGAATTGAAATCAATATTTGGGGATAATAACAGGGTAACTAAAATATTGGATTAAATTTTTTTAAATTAATTTTTCCCTTTTTACAATAACCTTTCAGATACGTCGTTAATACTTTGGTTTTTCATAGGATATTGGATTTTAAAACGGGCTGAATTTCTATTCGGGCCCTTTTTTTTTGCCCTATAATGAATGAAAAACTTTACCAGGCTGCTTTATCCCACAAATGCCAGGTAATATAAATCATTTGTAAAGCCTGCCGCCGCAAATTTATATATGTTCATTGGGAACAAGAAGACCTACCTAAGCCAATCAGTTCACTTCAATCTCATCTGCAAAAAGCCAGGCAGGGTTGGATGCTCCAGGATTGCCAGCCGGAATAATGCCGAAATTTTTCACTACAATATGCAGGTACCTGCAATTTTGTTTGCTTTCGATTACAATAGCCCGGGTACCTTTTTCCTTTAAAGCATCAATGGACATTGTTTCTACAGGAGCATTTATTGCTGATGACGATGTGGGATTGGCAACCGGTAAAAAAGTTACCGTTACCTGTGAAGGCAAATAGATCCAGCTACCTGCCTGCTCAAACACATGGATCGTTATTTTATTGACATTAGTAATGCTGCCCAGATCAATGGTAGCATTTAAGTCAGTGCCGTTAAAGCCTAAAAACTCCGAAGATCTTGCAAGTCCTTTTTCGTTTTGAACACCGTCAACCAATGTAAATGCGCCACTGCCGGGATAAGCAGCCGCGGGTTGATTAACAAGGGCTACTTTTTTACCGGTAGCTTTATGAAATGAAAATTTTTGTTGTAGCCAGCCACTGATTATTTTGTTATCCGGGTCAGCTAAAGCTGCAGCATAGACTCCGGGACTGGTTATCGCTACCGGCTTTTCATAATTACGGGATGCCTTATTAGTCAACCCCTCTACGTAAACAATCTTGTTACGGGTGCTTTTGCTTTCTAATTTCCAGTACACTTCATTGTTTTTTTCTGAAGGAACGATGCTTGTCTGCAGGTCGTAATAAGCCCTGCTGTAATTTGTTCCCCAGAAATCAAACCGCCTCATCAGTCCAGGTATACGGCTTTCAAAATATTTCCAGTTTCTTTTTTCTTTAGGGCTCCACAACACTTCCGCCAATGCACTCATTCGGGGGAAGATCATGTATTCCAGTTTCTCCGGGTTATTCATGTATTCAGTCCACACATTACCCTGGGCGCCCAAAATATGTTTTGCTTCCAATGGGGTTAATTGGGCGGGGATGGGTTCGTAGCTATATACTGTTTCCAGCGGCAGGTAACCACCAATCGTTACAGAGTCTTCATTCTTACTTTGACTATGATCCAGGTAACAATGACTGCCCGGTGTCATGATCACATCGTGGTTTTGCTGTGCTGCCAGTATTCCTCCTTCTTCGCCCCGCCAGCTCATTACAGTAGCATTGGGTGCCAGGCCGCCTTCCAGTATTTCATCCCAGCCAATTATTTTACGGCCCTTGCTGTTGATGTATTTTTCTATACGCTGAATAAAATAGCTCTGCAACCCATGTTCATCTTTCAGCCCTTTTTTCTTTATCAGTTGCTGGCAAAAAGCCGATTTTTTCCAGGCTTCTTTCGGGCATTCATCTCCGCCAATATGGATATACGTGGAGGGGAATAAGGTAATAACTTCATCCAGTACGTTTTCTAAAAATTTGAATGTTTTTTCGGTAGGACAAAATACATCTTCATATACACCCCATGTTTCGCCCACTTTTTTAGCCGACTTTGGGGTACAGCTTAATTCAGGATAAGCTGTAATGGCTGCCAGTGCATGGCCTGGCATTTCAATTTCAGGAATAATATTGATGAAGCGGTCACCTGCATATTGTACAATTTCTTTTATTTGCTGCTGTGTGTAAAATCCACAATACTTTTTGCCATCGTATTGGTTGCTTCCATACCGGCCAACCAGTGTTTGGTTCCTGCACCCACCCACCTGGGTCAGCAAAGGGTATTTTTTTATTTCAATGCGCCAGCCCTGGTCTTCCGTAAGGTGCCAATGAAAATTATTAAACTTATGAAGGGCTAAATAATCGATGAACTTTTTTATAAACTCCACCGGCATAAAGTGGCGGCCCACATCAAGGTGCATGCCCCGGTAAGCAAAACGCGGCTTATCATTGATGGAGATGAAAGGAATGGATAACGACCTGTTCCTTTCTACCGGTAATAACTGAATCAATGTTTGAATACCATAAAAAACGCCTGTTTCATTATCTCCCGAAATAAAAATTCCATTGTCTCCCACGTCCAGGGCGTATGCTCCCGGCAGGCCTTTATTTTTACCATCGTAATTTAACACAATAGAATAATTCAGAACAATGGAGTTTTCGCCGCTCTCATCCCGGGATGTTCTTAACCGGAATCCAAAAAAATGTTGCATGTAATCATTCAAAAAGCTTACACTCTTTTCCAAATCGTTTCCGGCCAATACAATCGTGGTGTTTTTATTGATGATGAATGTGCCGGGCGTTTGAGGCAATACCATTTTGGCAGGTACCGGAATAATATTGATGTCTTCCTGGGCATTGAGCGATAACGAAAAAATGAGAGTAAACAGCAAAGCAATTTTATTCATGAGGCAGTTATTTTTGCAGCATTAATTTTTCATTTGCAGTCTCAAGCACCGGTAAAATAAACCTGGTTTGATGAATGCCATCATGGTATATTCTAATAGTTGCTTTCTGAAAATTACTGTCATTGGCGGTATAAATATTGATAAATTTTTGAGGGTTCCTGTCGGCCAGCGGAAACCAGGTACTTTGGATTTGAATCATCAGCCGGTGTCCTTTTTTAAAAGTATGTGCCACATCAGGTAATTCATATTTTACGGTGGTGATTTTATTGGGGACAAATGGTTCGGGTTTTTCAAAACTATTCCTGAACTTACCCCTCATAATTTCGCCTCTTACCAGCATCTGGTATCCACCCATCGGGTAATTATTACCATTGCCTGTTACTGTTGCATCGTATTGAAAATCGTCCGGGAATACATCCACCAGTTTTACTATAAAATCGGCATCGGTGGTACTGATACCCGTAACCAGTTCAGCAATTACCGGCCCGGCAAGGGTAAGGTCTTCGGTTAAAATGGAGGTTTCAAATGTGAGTACATCAGGCCTCCTGGAGGCGAAGCGCTGGTCATCGGTCATGTACTCCCTTGTTCTTTCTTCGTGTACATCTTCTGTGTAGGGAACTGGATGGGCAGGGTCGCTGGTATATTCGCTAAATGCGGTATGACCGATTTTCTTTAAAAAGGTTTTTTCAAAAGACAATGCACTGTTTCCCTGTATATAAACTGATTTGAATTCCACATTTTTAGGAGGCCAAACCGCTAATTTTTTCCAGTTGTTTTCACCGGTAAAAAATATATTAGCTTCCGCAATATCATCCACGGTTCCTTTTCCCTTCAGGTAATAATTAAAGAAAGGAACTTCAATATTTTGCTGGTAAAAAGCAGATGTATTGGCTGCAAAACGCACATTCCCCAGATAACTTCCTTCCTGGCTCCACTGGCCGTGATACCAGGGCCCCATTACTATTTTACTGTTGGTTTGCGGGCTCTGTGTTTCGCAGGCTTTATAGGCATTCCAGGCCCCCCAGCAATCTTCTGCATCAAACAAACCGCCTACCCATAGCATGGCTGGTTTTACATTGTATAATCCTACCCTTGCATTCCTGGCCTTCCACCAGGCATCATAAGTTGGATGCTGAAACATTTCATGAAAGAAGCGAATACTATCGCCGATTGCTGCAGCCAGGTTTTTAACGGCGCCAGCCTGTAAATAAAACCGGTAATTATCTTTGATGGGAGTAGTGAAGCCTTCGCCATAATTCATCGTTGGTTTTGGATGTGGCTTACCAAAGGTTGGATAAAACGAAAATGCATCCATTGCAAAGAATACTCCCTTGTGGTGAAAATCATCTCCTATAAACCAATCGGTTACCGGTGCCTGCGGACTTACCGCCTTCAAAGCGGGGTGGCCGCTCAGTGCTGCCTCGGTAGAATAAAAGCCGGGATAGGAAGTGCCAAATACGCCCACTTTCTCGTTATTGTTTTCAATGTTTTTCACCAGCCAGTCAATGGCATCGTAGCTGTCGCTGGCCTCATCTATATCGGTTGTTTTCTTCTTGTCTTTTATAAATGGCCGCACATCCATAAATACCCCTTCACTCATATATCGGCCACGTACATCCTGCAATACCATGATATAGTTTTCCCTTGCGTATGCCATCCGGTAAGTTCCCCATATTTGCATAAATTTATTTTCACCATAAGGCCTGCAGGAGTAGGGGGTACGGGTAATTAAGAAAGGATGTTTTTCAGATTTGTCTTTTGGAATATAAATGGACGTAAATAATTTAATACCATCCCTCATCGGTATTTGTCGTTCTATTTTTGTATAATTGTTTACAAACCAGGCGCTATCTTCATCTTGTGCAAATGAGGCATCGGCGGTCAAAAGAAATACAATTGAGAAAATATATTTTATCATGTAAAATTATTTAGAACGCTAAATTTAATAAAACTAAACCACTATCGTAATGAATAGCAATAAAGAATTGATCGGCCGGTTTTATTCCGCCTTTCAAAAGCTGGACTATAATGGCATGAACCGGTGCTACAGCGATGAGATTGTTTTTTTTGACCCGGTATTTGGCTTGTTAAAAGGAGATGAAGCAAAGTATATGTGGGAAATGCTTTGTAAAAACGCCAAAGACTTTTCCCTAACTTTTGGAAACATCATTGAACTGGATGAAGAGTATTGTACCTGTGATTGGGTAGCCACCTATACCTTCTCCAAAACCGGCAGAAGGGTGGTGAATAAAATAAAAGCCAATATGCGTTTTGCAGGTGGAGAAATTATTGAACACAGCGATGCATTCAGCATACATAAATGGAGTAAGCAGGCTTTGGGATTAACGGGTGAATTATTTGGCTGGAATTCTTTTTTTCAACGAAAGATTAAAAACCAGGCGAAGCGTAGCCTGATCAAATTTATTACGGCTAAAAACGCTTAGCCCTCCGCTGCGGAGGAGGAACTAATATCATATTTAAAATAGAAATGAAGTATGAGTGGCGAATTTTCTTGGTGGGGTCACCCTTTGGGGGTGACTCACCAAGAAAATTCATTTATATCAAATCGATGTTGACATAACACTAGCCTGCTAAAGTATTTGTTTTTTGATTTTCTTTTATTTTGAGGATAGCCTGTAAATAAAGAACCGGAAAAATATTTCGAATGAATATCTTTCCGGCTTTTGTAGTCTATTTGAATAATGCTCCGCCGTGGCGGGGACGGGGGCTTTAATCCGCCACCGTAATTTTTATAGTGTTGGTTGGCAGGTGCAACTTGGTAGGGGTGCTACCCGTACTTACCAATACATCTGAAGTTTTTATAAAACCTCTTTCTTTTAATATTTTTACCTGGTCAAAAATAATGGTGTCTAAGCTTTCTTCTTCTGAATAAAATATGGCCCGTACACCCCAACTCAAACTCAACTGATTGATAAGGGTTCTTTCCTTGCTAAAGATAAACAGCGGCGCTTTGGGCCGGTAACTGCTTAATATAAAACCGGTATAGCCACTTTGTGTCATACCTATCAATGCATTTGCATTTACATCCTTAGCCAATTTACATGCAGTGTAGCAAAGCGCATCACTTAATAAAGAAGGGGAGTGAGCCTGCGGCGCCAATATATCGTCCCGGTCATAATCATAAGCGGTGCGTTCTACCTCTAAAATAATTTTGCTCATCATTTCCACTACTAAGGTAGGGTAATGGCCCATGGCGGTTTCGCCGCTGAGCATTACTGCATCTGCGCCTTCCAGCACGGCATTTGCCACATCCGTTACTTCGCTTCGGTTAGGCTTTGTACGTTCCATCATACTCTCCATCATCTGCGTGGCTACAATTACGGGCTTTGCCCTGCGCATGCATTTCCGGATAATCTCTTTTTGTATCATCGGCACCTGTTCTACGGGAACTTCCACACCCAAATCACCACGGGCAATCATGATACCATCACTTTCCACAATAATATCCCGGATATTTTTAAGGGCCTCGGGCATTTCTATTTTGGAGATTACTTTTATTTTGCTGTTTTTTTCTTTAATCCTTTTTTTAAGATCAATGATATCATTTGCTTTTCTTACAAATGAAAGGGCCACCCAGTCGAGGTTGTTTTCAATAATAAAGGCCAGGTCTTCGATGTCTTTTTGCGTAAGCGATGGCATGGTCAATGCGGAGTCAGGAAGATTTACTCCTTTTTTAGGCGTAAGTGTACCACCCAATGTTACCGATACCATTATTTCCTTATCATTTAAAATTTCTTCTGCCTTCAGTTCCATTTTACCATCATCCAGGAATATGCGTTCACCTACTTTTACATCCTTGGCAAGGTTGGGATAGGATACATAAATTTTCTCTGAAGTACCCACCATTTTTTCAGTGGTAAATATAAATGTGTTGCCATCTATCAGCTCGATTTTCCCGTTTTCAAGATCACCCACCCGCAATTTTGGTCCCTGCAAATCGCCGAGTATGGCGATGTTAAAGGGCTGGGTCCTGTTAATTTCCCTGATAAATTCAATGATTTTAGTCTTGTCTTCATAAGCACCATGTGAGAAATTTAAACGAAATACATTCACCCCGGCAATCACCAGTTCCAATAATTTTTCGTATGTAGAACATGCCGGTCCTACGGTGGCCACAATTTTTGTTTTTTTGATGGAATGTTGAATACCTGCCTCTTTATCCATATTCTGGTGAAGGTATTTAGTGATGTTTTTATTCATACAGATGTATTAATTATTTGGTGTTTGACAATGCATCGTTTTTTAAAGGGAAACGTTGTGGGATAATAATTAAATGATATTGAATAGCGGATAGTTCCCTAAAATTTACATTCACAGGGTATCGGCAATTCCGGTTACCACTGCAAAGCTAATTAAGATGCCAGAATCTTTACAATTTTCATCCATTCTTCACTGATACGTTGTTTCTTTTTTACCGCTTCATTCAGCGGGGTGTAATGCATCCGGTTATTTACCATGCCTACAAATACATTGTGCCTGCCCTCTATCAAACATTCTACGGCGGAATATCCCATCCTGCTGGCGATTAGCCGGTCAAAGCAACTGGGTGAGCCACCTCTTTGTATATGGCCCAATATACATACCCTTACTTCCTGTATGGGCAGTCGTTGTTTGATGATTCTGCCTACTTCATCACCACCTCCAAAATCATCCCCTTCTGCAACTACTATCAGGTTTACCAATTTATGCCGCCTTTCCTTTTCCGCCAGTTGTTTGATGATTTCTTCAATATCTGTTTTACGTTCGGGGATCAAAATGTTTTCTGCTCCTGTTGCAATACCACTGTGCAATGCGATGTAGCCTGCATCCCTTCCCATTACTTCAATAATAAACAGGCGGTCATGGGCATCGGCGGTGTCCCTTATTTTATCAATTGCTTCTACTGCTGTATTTACGGCAGTATCAAAACCAATGGTAAAATCAGTACCAGCAATATCTTTATCGATAGTACCCGGCAAACCTACACAGGGTATGTCATATTCATTGCTGAATGTTTGTGCGCCCCTGAAACTTCCATCTCCTCCTATAATAACCAGGCCGTTGATGCCATGTCCTTTCAAATGCTCGTATGCTTTTTTTCTACCTTCGGGTGTGAAGAAATCTTTACAACGGGAAGTTTTTAAAATGGTACCACCTCTTTGAATGATATTGGCAACACTCCTGCTTTCCATTTTAAAGATGTCATTTTCCAACATACCGGTATAGCCCCGCATTATCCCAAATACATCCAGTCCGTGATAAATACCCGTACGAACTACCGCCCTTATTGCGGCATTCATGCCCGGTGCATCTCCTCCTGATGTTAATACTCCTATCTTAGTTACTCTTTTTTTCATATCTAATGAAAACGGTTAAATATTAAAATTTATTTAATGATCTGTTTATTTTTATAAACATAACAGGTTTGAACGACGTCAAAAATACACATTTAAAATTAATCAGCTTAAGATGCCGCATATAATTAATCTTATGTTTATGCAATAATCTAATTACAGTAAATTACACGATCATTTTACAGTAAAGAAAGATAAATATGTATCAAACAAAAAAAATAATTTCCTTCCTGCTTACAGTTGCTTTATTTCAACACAGCCTCCCCGCTCAGTTAAAGTATCCTTCTGTTAAGAAAGTAACCCAAACTGATGATTATTTCGGAACAAAAGTAGATGATCCTTACCGTTGGCTTGAGGATGACAAGAGTGAAGAAACCGGCAATTGGGTAGCAGCAGAAAATGCAGTTACACAAAGTTACCTGGATCAGATTCCTTACCGGGCCCAGTTCAAAGATGCTATTGAACGGGTTTTCAATTATCCGAAATATTCGGCGCCATTTAGAAAAGGATTGTGGTTTTACTTTTATAAAAATGACGGATTGCAGAACCAAAACGTTTTATACCGCCAAAAGGGATTGAATGGCAAAGCGGAGAAGGTGATTGATCCTAATATATTAAGCCCGGATGGCACAACCCGCTTACAATTATTTTCCTTAAATAAAGATGGCCGCTATGCTGTAGTGGGCCTTAGTAAAGGTGGCAGCGACTGGCAAACTTTTTATGTTAGGGATATGAATACCGGGAAGGATTTAAGCGATGAATTAAAGTGGGTTAAAGTTAGCGGAGCCGCCTGGCAAGGGAATGGCTTTTATTACAGCCGTTATCCTGCACCAGCATCAGGTGCCAGTGATTTAAGTGCGAAAAATGAAAATCACCAGGTTTATTATCATAAAGTGGGCACACTGCAAAGTGAAGATCAAATGGTGTATGAAAATAAAGATAACCCACAACGGTTTAATATCGCATCTGCCAGCGAAGATGAACGTTTTTTATTTTTAAATATCAGCGACAGGGGCAAAGGACTCAATGGCAATGCAGTTTATTTTAAAGATTTGAGTATTGGAAATGATACCAGTTTTAAACCCATAGTAAAAGAAATTACCAATTTTAATTACAGGGTGGTAGATAATATAGGTGACCAGTTTTTACTACAGACAAATGAGGGGGCGCCAAACGGTAAACTGGTTGCGGTAAATATTAATCATCCTGCTATTTCGTTGGCTAAAGTAATTATTCCGGAAAAGGAGGAACCGATGAAAGGTATTGGTACCGCCGGGGGGAAATTGTTTGTTGATTACCTGAAAGATGTAAGCACCCGAACTTATGTATATGATGTTAATGGCAGGTTATTAAAGGAAGTGAAATATCCCGGGATAGGCAATGGTGGCGGACTGGATGGGTATAAGGATGACAAATTTGTGTTTTATGTTTTTACCTCCTTTACCGTTCCGCCTACCATTTACAAATATGATATTGTAAGCGGTACCAGCACCGTATTCCGCAAGCCTGAGGTAACTTTTAACCCAACGGATTATGAAACCAAACCGGTTTTTTATCCTTCCAAAGACGGCACTAACATTCCGATGTTTATCATCCATAAAAAAGGGATTAAGCTGGATGGGAATAATGTAACCTTATTGTATGCCTATGGCGGTTTTAATATCACCCTTGAGCCTTCATTTAGTGCGACATTATTGCCTTTTTTAAATGCCGGTGGCGTATATGCACAGGCTAATTTGCGGGGTGGTGGCGAGTATGGCGAAAAATGGCATAAGGCCGGTATGTTATTAAACAAACAAAATGTGTTTGATGATTTTATCGCGGCAGGAGAATATTTAATATCCAAAAAATACACCGGTAAAGAAAAATTAGCCATCCGTGGTGGAAGCAATGGAGGTTTGCTGGTGGGTGCCGTAATTAACCAACGCCCCGATTTGTTTAAAGTGGCTATTCCGCAGGTAGGTGTGATGGATATGTTGCGCTTTCACAAATTTACCATCGGTTGGAACTGGATTGCGGATTATGGCAGCAGCGAAAAAGATGTGGCCAATTTCAACAACCTGTATGCCTATTCCCCCCTGCATAATATTAAGGACACAATCGAGTATCCTGCGGTATTGGTAACTACCGCTGATCATGACGACCGGGTAGTGCCTGCGCATTCGTTCAAATATATATCCACACTACAGGAAAAATACAAGGGCCGCAATCCGGTGCTGATCAGGATTGATACCAATAGCGGGCATGGTGCCAGCAATACCAAAAAAAATATCGAAACAATTGCTGATATTTATTCTTTCATTTTTTATAATATGGGTGTAACACCAAAACTATAATGAAAATATTAATTACAGGCGCCAATGGACTTTTGGGCCAGCATTTGGTAAAGTTGTTGATGGATTCAACATCTCATGAAATTGTTGCTATCGGTAAGGGGCCATCCCGTTTACCATTTACTGATTCGGGTAAGTATCATTATTATCCACTTGATATTACTGATGGCATAGCAGTGCTTTCATTCGTCAAACTTCATCAACCGGAAATAATGATACATACTGCGGCGATAACCCAGGTAGATGAATGTGAATCTGATCAGGTTGCATGCTGGGATACGAATGTTACTGCTTCCCGCTTTTTAATAAGTGCCGCAGAAAGTGTTTCATCTTGTTTTATTTATATCTCTACGGATTTTGTTTTTGACGGACTGAACGGCCCTTACCGGGAAACTGACCTGGCGGGCCCAATCAATTATTACGGCAGCAGTAAACTGACAGCCGAAAAATCTGTAATGGAAAGTAGCTTGCATTGGTGTATTATCAGAACGGTTTTAGTATATGGCAATATCCTGGTTGGCAACAGAGATAATATCATTAGCTGGGTTCAAAACAGCTTAACAGAGGGTAAAAAAATAAAGGTGGTCAGTGATCAGTGGCGCACCCCAACTTTTGTGGAAGACCTGGCAAGGGGAATAGTATTGGCAATTGAAAAAGAAGCCAAAGGCTTGTACCATATTTCCGGGGAAGAAATGCTAAGTCCTTATGATATGGCGATGGCTACCGCCGATTACCTAAACCTGGATAAAACATTAATTGAAAAAGTAGATGCATCTATATTTACCCAACCCGCCAAAAGACCTGCTAAAACGGGTTTTATGATTGATAAAGCTAAAGCAGAACTGGACTTTAAGCCACTAAGTTTTAAGGAGGGGTTGAAGAAAATGTTTGCTTAACCGTTATAACTTTCCGCATTTTTGCTGAGGGAGTGCCTGCTGGTGTAATTACTATTTTATTCTCTTAATATCAAGTGTAACTTTCACTTTCCAGACACTACATTTGTAAAAACATCCCTTTATGAAAAATATAATACTGTCCTTCATTTCCATTTCTTTTATTTCATTTACTGTTGCCCAGCAAAAAGGGAACATTTATTCAAATGAATTATCGCCGAAGGCGGGCATAGAAAACCATTACACTTACGAACCTCCAAAAGGGCTGGTGATTTCCCCAAAAGTAAAAGCTTCTATTCTTTATCTTAATAAACAGTATTTTAAAAAAAATATATCCCTGACAAAAACCGGCGATAAATACGGGTTTACATTTAAAGCGCCTGACTCAACCAATGTACTGCTGATAGCTATTGAAGATGATGACAAAATAATAGATAATAATAACGGCTCGGATTATATTTCTTATTTGCATGATGCAAAGGGCAAACGTTTTACCGCTGCCATGATGAACCAGGCACTCATGAGCGGTTTTGCAGGTTATTACCACAAATTAACTGTGCCCCTGCCGGTTATTATTAAAATGTACGAAGAAGGGTTTAAAGCAAACCCCGCATTAAAAAACGAAAAATTGTATACAGCATACCTGGCACTTTTATATAAGCAACAAGGGGATACTGCGAAACCCGTGTTACTAAAATATGCCAAAGGCATGTTGGCCAAAAACGGTAGTGAAGAAAATTGGCTAAATGCAGCAGAGGTGTACGGTATACTAAAGATGGTGAATGAGGAGCAGCAGGTAAAGGATAAAATTTTGGGCGCTTATCCCAATGGTGCATTAGCTATCCGTAATTTTTGGGAAGAAACATCTAAAGAAAAAGAAACAACAGAAGAAACGGTATTGGCGGCCATGAGTAATTACCAGCATCGGTTTAAAGATAGTTCTGCCAGCTCAACCATTCGTTTTTACATGCAGCTTATTGGTTTAGCTGCCAAAAATAAAGACTGGGCCGCTGTTTTAAAATACGGAAGCCATGTAGATAATAATTTGTGGCTCGCATCCAGCTACAATAATATTGCCTGGGATTTGTCTGGCGCAGGATTAAGTGGCGAAGGAAAGGAGCTGGACGCTGCTAAAAATATTTCTAAACGTTCTTTGGACCTGGTAAAGGAAAAAATCGATCATCCGGCAGCCAGTGAAGACCGGGATGAACTTACAGGTACCTATAACTGGTATGCCGATACATACGCCCTGATATTGTATAAGCTTAATAATTTTGACTCTGCTTTTTATTACCAAAATGCCATTTTGCAAAGAGGGCCTATGGGCCCCGATGGAACGGAACGATATGCTGCTTATGCAGAAAAATCAAAAGGAGCATTATTTGCAAAAAATTTTATAGAATCTCAATTATCCGGTGGTGATATTACACCCACTATGATAAAACAATTGCAATCTCTTTACCAACAATTGCACCTGCCCGAAGAAGATTTTTTGAAAGTAAAAGAAAAGGCTACGTTGTTTGCCAACAAAAAGATTGCAGATAAAGTTATAGCCAAACTTGGTACCCAAAAGGGGGCCGAATTTAATTTAAAAGATTTACAGGGCAAAGCAGTTTCGTTATCTTCTTTAAAAGGTAAAGTAGTAGTAATGGATTTTTGGGCAACCTGGTGTGGGCCCTGCAAGGCATCATTTCCCGCTATGCAGCAGTTAGTAACCAAGTATAAAGATGATCCGGAAGTAGTGTTCCTTTTTATAGATGTGTGGGAACGCAGCGAGCCAAAGGTTATGCACGAAAATGCGGTTAAGTTTATTAGTGATAATAAGTATAGTTTCCAGGTACTGCTTGATGAAAAAAATACAGTAGCCGACGATTATAAGGTGGAAGCAATACCAGCTAAATTTGTAATTAACAGATCTGGAAATATTGTTTTTATGGGCGAAGGAGACGGCGACCTTGCTTTGGTAATTGAAGCCGCAAAAACAAATTAAGGGAAGCCAAAATAAAAAGACTACCGGTTATTCTCTTCAAATAAGAAGCTGTCAAAAAAACAGCTTCTTTTGTATTTACACTACCCAGTATAATATCGGGTAATTCTTGTTGGATAAAATGATAGCAAATAAAATCGTCCCGAGAATTATAGCAATTGTTACGGGTTACATCCGCTCCGGTACCCTTATCCCCATCAACTGCATTCCACTTTTAATAGTATTCGCTGTCATACCAGCTATTCGTAAACGAAGTTGTTTTTTTGCTTCTGTTTCAGCAAATAAAATAGAATGGTCTACTAAAAATGAATTGAATGTTTTGGCTAAGTTGAATACATAATTGGCGATCACTGAAGGATTATGCTCAATAGCCGCCTGCTCCAGTGCTCCCGGGTATTGCTCTAAATGTACAATCATACTTTTTTCGAGTGGTAGTAAAATATTATCAACACTGGAGTGCTCCGTATTCAATTTTGACGATTGACCATTCACGTTTTCTTTTCTAAAAATACTCTTTATCCTTGCATGAGTAAATTGTATAAACGGCGCAGTAAATCCATGAAAGTCGATGCTTTCTTCGGGGTTAAAAATCATTGTTTTCTTTGGGTCAACCCGCAGCAAATAAAATTTCATGGCACCCAATCCTATAGTGTCGTAGAGTTCTTTTAACTCTTCTGTTGTAAAATCTTTTACCTTACCCAATTCCTCTGTCAGCCTTTGAGAAGTGCTCACCATTTCATCTACTATTTCGTCTGCATCTACTACTGTACCTTCCCGGCTTTTCATTTTACCGGTCGTTAATTCCACCATGCCGTAACTTAAATGAAAGATATTGTCTGCATTGGGCATTCCCAGTTTTTTGCAGATCAGTTGCAGCACTTTCATGTGATAGTTTTGCTCATTGCCAATCACATAAATGCTTTGATCAATTTTGTATTGATCATATTTCTGCATGGCCAGGCCAATGTCCTGCGTAATGTAAACGGAAGTGCCATCTTTACGTTGTACCAGTTTCTCATCCAATCCATCGGCAATTAAGTCAATCCAAATGCTTCCATCTTCTTTTCTAAAAAATATTTTTTTATCAAGCCCCTGTTGAACAATGTCTTTACCTAATAAATATGTATTGCTTTCGTAGTAGATTTTGTCAAAGTCGCAGCCTATGCGTTGGTAGGTTATATCGAAGCCTTCATATACCCAGTCATTCATTTTTTTCCAGAGTTCAATCACTTCGGGTTTTCCTTCTTCCCAATCCAGTAACATCTGTTTGGCCTCTGCCATAATTTTCGTGTTGTTCCTGGCTACTTCTTTAATTTCATCCTGCAGTTTCTTTATCTTTTCTTCATCTTTTACTTCATCCAGTTTGGTTAATGCGATCAGCAGTTTATCCAATTTCTCCAGTTCTGTGCCGGTAAAATCGCAGAGGTCCGCCAATTTTATTTTGTTGATCAAAATCTGGCTCTCCGCTTTCAGATCATTTTCAAATTGTACATAATAATTACCTACCAAATGATCCCCTTTCAAACCAGTTGATTGCGGCGTGGCGCCGTTACCATATTTTTGCCAGGCAATCATACTCTTGCAAATATGTATTCCCCGGTCGTTTACAATACAACTTTTTATTACATCGTAGCCATTGGCTTTTAAAATTTCAGCCACACTCCATCCCAAAAAAATATTTCTTAAATGGCCGAGATGCAACGGTTTGTTAGTATTGGGTGAAGAATATTCCACCATTACTTTTTTGCCATTCAGCGCTTTTTTGCCATAGCAAATATCCTGGTGATTGGTTTTAAGCAATTCGGTCCACCAGGCATCGGCGATTGTAAGGTTTAAAAATCCTTTGATGATATTGAATTGAGTAAATAAGTGCGGGTAACTACCGACCAGTTTTTCACCTAACTGATTACCAATTGAGTCCGGAGATAATTTCAGTGATTTCACCAATGAAAACATTACCACGGTGTAGTCACCTTCAAATTCAGGCTTTGTTTGATTGATCTGGAAATCTTTTTCAGTAAACGGTTGACTAAATACAGCCGATAAACCTTCTAAAACGCTTTTTTGAATGGTACTTACAATAGACATGCTGCAAAAATAATGAAATGAAGCACATTTAATTTGGTATAAATGCCTGTTTCATTAAAACGGTCGATTGTAAACGCTGCCTCCCATATTTTTTAATTCTTAATTCCTAATTCTTCATTCCTCATTATTCAATACCTTTGCGCCCATTTTAAAATTATGATAAGCGTAAATAATGTAACCCTTGCATACGGCAAGCGGGTTTTATTCGATGAAGTTAATATCAGTTTTACCAAGGGCAATTGCTATGGTGTAATTGGTGCCAATGGCGCAGGTAAATCTACTTTTATTAAAATCCTGAGCGGTGAAATTGAACCTAATAAGGGTACAGTTGATATTACCCCGGGTGAGCGTATCGCTACTTTAAGGCAGGACCAGTTTGAGTTTGATGAAGAAACTGTTTTGCAGGCGGTAATGATGGGCCATAAAAAAATGTGGGATATCATGATTGAGAAAGATGCGCTTTATATGAAGGAGGATTTTACAGAAGCCGATGGTATGAAGGCCGGAGAACTGGAACACCAGTTTGGAGAAATGGGCGGATACACCGCAGAAAGTGATGCTGCCCAGTTTTTGAACGAACTGGGTGTAAAAGAAGAAATGCACCAGGTGCTGATGAAAGATATCGCGGCCAACCTGAAAGTAAGGGTATTGCTTGCGCAGGCCCTGTTTGGCAATCCTGATATTTTATTATTGGATGAACCTACCAATAACCTGGATGTGGAAACCATTGGCTGGCTGGAAAACTTTTTGGCCGATTACCAGAATGTTGTGCTGGTAGTGAGTCATGACCGTCACTTTTTGGATGCAGTATGTACCCATGTGGCGGATGTGGACAAAAGGAAAATTAAAATATACACGGGTAACTATACTTTCTGGTACGAGAGTTCTCAACTGGCAGCCAGGCAGGCATCGGATAAGAACAGGAAGATGGAAGATAAGAAGAAGGACCTGTTGGAATTTATCGCCCGCTTTAGTGCCAATGCATCCAAATCAAAACAGGCAACCTCCAGGAAAAAGGCTTTGGATAAACTGGTGTTTGAAGATATTACACCCAGTAACAGAAAGTACCCGGGAATTATTTTTAAACCGGATCGGGAAGTTGGCAATCAAATCCTCAATGTAGAAAAGCTATCCAAATTACTGGATGGTAAACCATTGTTTAGCAATATTACTTTTGATATTGTAAAAGGACAGAAGATTGCATTCCTTAGCAGAAACCCATTGGCTTTAACAACTTTCTTCGAGATCATCACCGGTAGAATAAAACCGGATCATGGTAAGTACGAATGGGGAACTACAATTACATCGGCATACCTGAACAATGATAACACAGAGTTCTTCACCGGATCACTCAACCTGATGGATTGGCTGCGCCAGTTTGTTCCGCCTTATGTAAAGGATGTGGACGAGGATTTTCTGCGTGGCTTTTTAGGCAAGATGTTATTCAGCGGTGATGAAATTCTGAAGAAAACCAATGTATTGAGTGGAGGTGAAAAAGTGCGTTGTATGATCAGTAAAATGATGTTGCAAAATCCTAACCTGGTAGTATTGGATGAGCCAACCAACCACCTCGACCTGGAAAGCATCACCGCTTTCAATGACGGTATGCTGACTTTTCCGGGAGTGGTTTTATTAACTACGCATGACCACCAGTTTATGAGTACCGTAGCAAACAGGATTATAGAAATTACACCAAAAGGAATGATTGACAGGTTGATGACATACGATGAATACCTGGAAGATGAAAGAGTTAAGACATTAAAAGAAGAATTGTACAGCTAGTTCAACAAAGGGTGTAGTGTTCTTATTTACAACGCTTTGGCACGATTTTTAGAAGATTGATTTTGAACCAAATAAATGATATGATGAAAAAAGGATTTTTATTAGCCACCGTAATTACTTTCGTGGCGCTTACCCATGTTACTGCACAAAAAAGCAGGTCTTTCGATTCTCCAAATTACGTTACCGCACTTGGAATAAAGGGCTATCCGGGAAGTGGCGGTGCTGCGGTTACTTTGAAACATTTTATTAAAGAAGGAGCGGCTTTGGAAGCCCTGGGATATTTTTGGGAAAGAGGTGGAAGAGTTACCGGATTGTATGAATTTCATTGGGACATAACCGGTGCGCCAGGTTTGAAATGGTATGTTGGCCCGGGCGTTCATGTTGGATTTTATAATAACAAATCTTACAACAACAGCACGAATAGTGGCAGCTATGTAGCGGCTGGCGTGGATGGCGTAATCGGTTTGGATTATAAATTCAACCATATTCCCTTAAATCTTTCTGCTGACTGGCAACCTTCATTTGAATTTGGGAACAATCGCTACAATGGCTTTGGTGGTAATTTTGGAGGAATTGCAGTGCGGTACACTTTTTAAGGAAAGAGATGAATATTGAATTATTGACAATGAATGTTCAATAATCCGCCAGGAATAAATTGCCTTCAATAGTAACTTATTCTGCATTTGCTGATTTTTTCACTTCCTTTAAAAGCGCACCAAAAAAATACTGTTAAAAAAAATATCCTGCCGAAAGGCGGGATATTTTTTTGAGTTTACTGAAACAGAATTAAATTACCTTCGCGGCTATTTTTTTCTATGGTTAAAACTGGCATTCTTTCGCTGATTGATTTTTTCTATCCACCTTTTAAAAGATTGATGCCGATCAATACTTTTCGCTATGCTGCATGTGGTGGTGGCAATGTTGCACTTGACATTTCACTCTTTTTTGTTTTTTATAATTTTGTTTACCGCAAGCAGGTACTCGAACTGGGGTTCATTGCATTTCAGCCACATATCGCAGCTTTTTTGTCCTCGTTTATTATCACCTTCCCTGTTGGATTTTTAATGTCGAAATACATCGTATGGACCGACTCCAATATCAGGGGGCATGTACAATTGTTCCGTTATTTTGTGATCGTGCTGATGAACCTGTTGTTCAATTATTTTTTTATCAAATTATTTGTTGAATATTTCCACGTTTATCCCACTATTGCAAAGCTGATGACAACAGTGCTCGTCGTTATTTTCAGTTATCTCAGTCAGAAGCATTATACGTTTAAAGTAAAGGCGCCCTAAAATTGTTCGGTATTTAACTTCGAAATTAAAAACCACCAGTTTAAAAATGAGGCAGGCACTTCCCTTGTTTTGCTGTTTTATATTTCACAAATTGCGAAAGCGACAGTGGGTTTCAACGGTCATTTATTATTGGGTGGGGAATCAGGTATTTATGCAGCTATTTTGTCAATGATTTCAGCTATTCCACTATTATGCAGTGCAAATGACTGGTATCATTCCCATTGTCTGCCATTTTTTCACCTACATCCTTATGGCACAATCATTGAATATCTACCCCGAACAATAAAAATAAATAAATCATGGGAAAGATAATTGGAATTGATCTTGGAACTACCAATAGTTGCGTTTCCGTAATGGAGGGTAACGAACCAGTAGTAATAGCAAACGATGAAGGTCGTCGTACAACACCTTCCATTGTAGCTTTTCTGAAAAATGGCGAACGTAAAGTTGGTGACCCTGCAAAGCGCCAGGCCATTACCAATCCGCAAAACACCATTATGAGTGTGAAGCGTTATATGGGCCACAAGTGGAATGAAGTAACCTCAGATATCAGTCATAGTAGTTATAAAGTAGTAAAAGGTGACAATGATACGGTTCGTATTGACATAGATGGCAGATTATATACTCCTCAGGAGATAAGTGCAATGATTCTTCAAAAAATGAAGAAAACTGCCGAAGATTACCTTGGTTCTGAAGTAACAGAAGCGGTAATTACCGTACCTGCATATTTTAACGATGCACAGCGCCAGGCAACCAAAGAAGCCGGTGAAATCGCAGGACTGAATGTGCGCAGGATTATTAACGAACCAACAGCGGCGGCTTTAGCTTATGGTTTGGATAAAAAACACCAGGATCAAAAAATTGCCGTGTTCGATTTAGGTGGTGGCACATTTGATATCTCAATCCTTGAGTTGGGTGAGGGTGTATTTGAAGTAAAAAGCACCAATGGCGATACTCACCTGGGAGGTGATGATTTTGATAAAGTGTTGATGGATTGGTTAGCTGAAGAGTTTAAAAAAGATGAAGCGATCGATTTGCGTAAAGACCCAATGGCATGGCAGCGTTTAAAAGAAGCTGCTGAAAAGGCAAAAGTGGAATTGTCTTCCTCTTCTGAAACAGAAATAAACCTGCCGTATGTAACCGCAGTAGATGGCGTTCCAAAGCATTTGGTGAAAAAATTATCAAGGGCTCAGTTTGAAAAGCTGTCAGATGAACTGTTTGCAAGGTGTTTGAAACCATGTGAACTGGCCCTAAAAGATGCGAATTTATCAATTAATGATATCGATGAAGTGATTTTGGTAGGCGGTAGTACCCGTATTCCAAAAGTGCAGGAAATAGTAGAAAAATTCTTTGGTAAAAAAGCGAACCGTAGTGTTAACCCAGATGAAGTGGTTGCCATTGGAGCTTCTATTCAGGGTGGCGTATTGTCTGGTGATGTAAAGGATGTGTTGTTGCTGGACGTAACTCCATTAAGCCTTGGTATTGAAACAATGGGTGGTGTAATGACAAGACTGATTGAAAGCAACACTACTATTCCAACAAAGAAATCAGAAACTTTCAGTACTGCAAGTGATAACCAACCGGGAGTAGAAATACATGTGTTGCAAGGAGAAAGACCTTTGGCAACACAGAACAAAAGTTTGGGTAAATTCAATTTAACCGATATACCACCGGCACCACGTGGAGTACCGCAGGTAGAAGTTACTTTTGATATTGATGCCAACGGTATTTTACATGTAACTGCCAAAGACAAAGGAACCGGCAAAAGTCACAATATCCGGATTGAAGCAGGTAGCGGACTTAGCAAGGAGGAAATTGAAAAAATGAAGAACGAAGCTAAAGCCAACGAAGCAACTGATAAAGCGGAGAAGGAAAGAATTGAAAAAATAAACCAGGCGGATAGTTTGATATTCCAGACAGAAAAGCAATTGAAGGAATATGGTGATAAAATTAGTGCTGATAAAAAAGCCCCGATTGAAGCAGCTTTAAGCAAACTAAAGGAAGCACATAAATTACAGGATATCGCAGCGATTGATCCGGCAGTAGCCGAAATGAACGCAGCATGGACAGCAGCCAGCGAAGAAATGTACAAAGCTACACAGGGTGATGGCCAGCAGCAACCCCAGGACGGCGCTCCAAATGGTCAGCAACAACCCCAGGGCGATCAAACGGAAAATGTAACCGATGCAGAGTTTGAAGAAGTAAAATAGATTTCAAAAAATATAGTAAAAAAACCGCTACAGTGATGTGGCGGTTTTTTTTGTGCGTTTCAAATCCGATAGCTACCGAATGTCGCTCCTGATTCCGGGTGGTGAGGAAACCGACCGGGGCTGAGCCGTGGTTTGTGTCCTCACAAACCACTTGCGGTATCGATATCCGATAGCTATCGGATTTGGAATTCACCCTTTTTTAGCCAATTATTCATTATTATTGAATCGCCGTAACATTATTTCTACAATAATCTGCATCATCATAAAAGTATTCGTCAAAAGTTCGTTGGGATGGAATTCCATTTTTTAAAATTTTGAAAGCCATCCACAATACTGGAATGGGGGAAAATATAAATAGGAGTATAATCGCCTGGTCTGAAAGCCCGGCGTAAGGTGTAAACTGGTACAAAACTGCGAAGGTTGTTACCAGCATGACAGGCCACTTTATTTTTTTCATACAGTTGATTTTATAGTATACAAATTTAAAAAAATAATCAGCATCTTCAAATCAGTGCGATACATTAAAATCTGTTAAAAGTTCGATTTAAATGCACTTTTGTTAACGATGTATTAGCCATGATCTATTTAATTAGCTAGCTTATCCCGGCATTTTATCTTTGGTTAAAATTGAAAAAAAGCGGTAAGGGGTATAGGTAATTAATAGTGAAGGGTAGATGCTCATTGACTTCGGGAAAGTTTTTCAGTAGTAAATTTCACCGGCAGGCTTGTTGGCTGAAATGAGCATTTGGCCCTGTTAACCCTTTCCTAAAAGTTCGAATACATTTATTGCAAAATGTTTCTTTCTAACTATCTTGCCCAAAACAAATGATCTTGCATGAAACAATTTTCCATTGTATTAAATATCGTGTTGGTGCTTGCGGTTGGGTTCTTGTATTACCTCCATTTTGCGTCGGTTAAGAATGTAACGAACCATCAGCCTGCCAGCAAGTACAACGTTCGGGATACGGCTTTATTTGGAAAAAAAATGGTAGTTGCTTATGTTGAGCTGGATTCATTAAATAACAACGTGGCTTTTATCCGGCAAAAAAAGAAGGAACTGGAAGCTGAGCAAAAGATAATAGCGAATGAATACGAAAGTGCTTACCGCGAGTTAACTGCCCAAAGGGACAATTTTTTAAAAAAAGGAAATTCTATTACGCAACAGGAGGTGGAAGCATTCCAGGAAAAGCTGGGACTCAGGCAACAGGAGATAGAGCAGGCCAAACAACAAAAAAGTCAGCGGCTGGCAGAAAAGGGAGCCAGGATAATGGAGGATATGCAGCGTAAACTGAAAGATTTTATGAATGAATACAATAAACAACAAAAATTTACGCTGATATTTACAACCGGTACCGGGCTTGACTATTTCTTATATAAAGATTCTACTTTAAATATTACCTCGGAGATTGTAAAAGGCCTTAATGATAAAATGAAATAGCGAATACAGTGAGCCTGGCAATCTTAGGATATCAACTGCTACCCTTCGTTTTGCAATAATTCAATCAATTTATATATCTTCAATCCCGTTTCAATTACGGGATTTTTTGCGCCCGTGCTTATCTTACAAACCGATATTAAATAAAATACCAAATATGACAGAACAGAATGCTTCTTTTAAACCTTCTTTGAGCTTGTTTGATGCCACCATGATTGTTGCGGGCTCTATGATTGGTTCTGGTATTTTTATCGTAAGTGCGGATATGTTAAAAGATGTGGGTAGTGCAGGCTGGTTACTAACAGCCTGGCTGATCACTGGCTTTATGACTTTGACGGCTGCATTAAGTTATGGAGAGCTAAGTGCCATGTATCCAAAAGCAGGTGGTCAATATGTGTACCTGAAAGAGGCATACAATCCGTTGATTGGATTTTTATATGGCTGGAGTTTTTTTGCCGTAATACAAACAGGCACCATTGCCGCGGTAGCGGTTGGCTTTGCTAAGTTTGCGGGCTACTTTTTTCCAGCCTTAGCCTGGGAAGACATCAATACTTTCAATGTATTGGGTTTATCCATTCATTATGCACAATTAGTGGCCATCGTATTAATCATATTCCTCACTCTTATTAACACCAAAGGAATCGAAACTGGTAAGATCATTCAAACTATTTTTACTTCTACCAAACTGATATCGTTGTTTGGTTTAATCATTGCGGGGTTTATCGCTTTTAAATGGGATGTATGGCGGGCCAACTGGGAAAATCCATGGATAATGGGACATCTTACAAAAACGGACGGTGTTGTCAATTTTGAACCCCTGGTAACCGGCGTTGCGTTGGGAGCGATGGCCAGTGCAATGGTCGGTAGCATATTTAGCAGTGATGCATGGAACAATGTAACATTCATAGCTGGTGAAATAAAAAATCCAAAAAGAAATATCGGGTTGAGTTTATTTTTCGGAACCTTGATTGTGACAGTAATTTATATTTTAACCAATGTGGTTTACCTGGCTACTGTTCCATTGCATGAACTGGCTTTTGCAAAAGATAACCGGGTGGCGTTAAGTGCTTCTGAAGCCATCTTTGGTAGTAGCGGTACTATTATCATCGCAGTCATGATTATGATATCAACATTTGGTTGTAATAATGGATTGATACTGGCTGGTGCCAGGGTATATTATACTATGGCCAAAGACCAGTTATTTTTTAAACAGGCTGGTAAATTGAATAAAAATATAGTTCCTGAGTGGGCATTATGGATTCAATGTGCAATGGCCTGTGCGCTTTGCCTGAGTGGCAGGTATGGCGATCTGTTAGATATGGTTTCTTTTATAGTCGTGATATTTTATGTGCTCACCATTGCGGGGATATTTATTTTACGTAAAAAATATCCTGATGCAGACAGGCCATACAAGGCTTTTGGTTACCCGGTATTGCCCATCATTTATATTTTGATGGGTATAAGTTTTTGTACGTTGCTGATATTGTATAAACCGCAGTTTACATGGCCAGGTCTTATCATCACGCTGATTGGCATTCCTTTGTATTATCTTGCAGTGCGAAATAAAAAATCAACTGAATAATATTTTACCGGATTATGATTAGTAAAATTTGTAACGATATTTTTGATATTAGTATATTGGATTATCATATTACGGATGTTGTGGATGCACCCATTAGAAATCTATATCCCGTAAATACGATTGAACATTTATTGTATGCTAAAAACTGGGTTGATACCGTGCAATGGCATTTGGAAGATATTGTGCGTAACCCTGTGATTGATCCGGTAGACGGCCTTTCACTAAAAAGACGGATTGATGCATCCAACCAGGTTAGAACTGATATGGTGGAATATATCGACAGCTACTTTTTATTACAATACACATCTGTTAAGCCCAAATTAACTGCCCGGATTAATACCGAGAGCCCGGCATGGGCCATTGACCGGTTATCGATACTGGCGTTAAAGATATATCACATGAACCGGGAAATTCACCGGGACGATGCCAGTGCGGGGCATATCATTGCATGTACAGATAAGCTGGCCATCCTGATGGAGCAAAGAAATGATCTGTCTAAAGCTATTGATGAATTGCTGGAAGATATTGCCAAAGGCGATAAATATATGAAAGTGTATAAACAGATGAAGATGTACAATGATCCCGGACTAAACCCGGTGTTGTATCAGCAACAAAACAATTAGAATGTCTGATGTATGATTTTATGATATCTGATTTAGGTCAGTCTAACTTATGGGGAATTCTTTCATCTTTAGAAAACCTGTTATTTATGTAATGAATTAATCTGTAACTGAAAATAGCAGGAACACAGAGTTGGAAAAAAATCAGACATCAAAAAATCAGACATCAAAAAATCAGACATCAGACATCAGACATTCACTAAATATTCATTTAAATTTTTGCCCACTCCAAAACATATACTGGTTATCCGTTTTTCCTCCATGGGAGATGTGGCTATGACGGTACCGGTAATTAAACAGGTATTGCAACAAAATCCGACCCTGCAGATTACCATGGTGTCTAATGCTTTTTTTTACCCCCTGTTTAAAGACCTGGAACGATGTGATTTTCATCCCGCATTTTTGAAACAACAACACAAGGGACTAAGCGGTATGTATCGTTTATTTAAAGAGATAAGTAAGCTGCCCATATTTGATGCCATTGTGGATTTACACAGTGTGTTAAGGTCTCATATTCTTACTTCTTTATTTAGATTAAAGGGCTCTAAGTCGGTATCTCTTGATAAGGGAAGGGATGAAAAAAAAGCACTCACCCGGAAGGAGCATAAAGTGTTTAAACAGCTTCCCTATATGCATGAACGATATGCGGGTGTTTTTAGACAAGCCGGTCTCCCTGTTCAGTTAAATGTTAAGTTGTCGGTTTATAGTATCAAGCCGATCCCGGATGCTTTAAAGGCCGTTTTTTCTTCCGGAAAAAAAGTGATTGGCGTAGCGCCTTTTGCCCAATACAAAGAAAAAATGTACCCTATCGAAAAGATGAAACTGGTAGTACAACAACTGGCGGCAGCTAATAATACCATCCTGCTTTTTGGTGGGGGTAAGGAAGAGACTGAAGTATTACACCAATGGGAGCTTGATATTTTCTCCGTATTTAATATAGCCGGCAGGTATTCTTTTGAAGATGAACTGGCCATTATCAGTAACCTGGGTAGTATGATCAGTATGGATTCGGCCAATATGCACCTGGCATCTTTATTTAATGTGCCGGTGGTGAGTATATGGGGTGCCACCCATCCATACACAGGCTTTTATGGTTGGGCGCAGGACGAAAAAAATATTGTTCAGATAGAACTTTCTTGCAGGCCCTGTTCGGTATTTGGCAATAAGCCGTGCTATCGTGGCGATCATGCCTGTATGAAGTGGATAGGGGAAGAAATGGTTGTTGAAAAGATAAACCGTCTTAATATATCTCTCGTGCAATAATCCATTATAAGGACTATTTCTTTGTAAGATCAAGGCTTGCAGGATTAGGCCGCGGCCCAATGTCGTTAAGTTAAGCAAGCTATTTGAATTGCACCGCTCCTTTAGGGCGGGGATAAATGATATTATTCTCTTACAGGCTTTAGCCAAATTATAGTTTCGGCTAAAGCCGTACTTTTTATTGCCCTATTTAATTCCCGTCCGCCGCGGCGGACGGGGCAATTCAAATCCTTAACTAAATGACATCAGGCCGCGGCCTTAACCTACACATCATCCAATAGCTTCACCAATTAAATTGGTTAATTTCGCCCCAATAAATAATCAGTAACATGCAAAAAATTTCATTGGCGATTCATGGCGGAGCAGGCACCATTCTAAAAGAGTTGATGACACCAGCATTGGAAAAGGCTTACCTGCAGGGATTAGAAGCTGCATTAGACGAGGGTTACCAGGTATTGACCCGTGGCGGGTCAGCAGCAAATGCGGTTAAAGCTGCAGTTGTTATGTTAGAGGATAATATTTTATTCAATGCCGGGCGTGGTTCGGTATTTACTAAAGATGAGTTGCAGGAGATGGACGCCGCAATAATGGATGGAAAAGATTTGGCAGCAGGTGCTGTAGCCGGGGTTCGGAATATTCGTAACCCGGTGAATCTTGCTGAGGCCGTGATGCGTAACAGCGACCATGTTTTATTAAGCGGAAAAGGAGCAAACGATTTTGCATTAAAACAAGGATTTCCCCTGGAACCTGATGGTTATTTTTTCTCCCAATTCCGATATGACCAGTGGATGCAAATGAAGGATAGCGATGAGTATGCGCTGGATCATTCCGTACAACAGACAACCAATTTAGTAACAGAGAAAAAATTTGGAACCGTTGGGGCGGTGGCTTGTGATATCAACGGTGATATTGCAGCTGCAACGAGTACAGGCGGCATGACCAACAAACAGTATGGCCGCATTGGTGATAGTCCGTTGATTGGGATTGGCACCTATGCCAACAATAAAACCTGTGCCATCAGTTGCACCGGGCACGGAGAACCGTTTATAAAGGCGGTGGCCGCCTATGATGTGAGCTGCCTGATGGAATACAAAGAGATGAGTTTGCAGGAAGCCATGAACGAAGTAGTTAATAACAAACTGCCCAAATTGGAAGGCGAAGGGGGAATGATAGGAGTAGATGCAAGTGGAAATTTGGCGTTGCTTTTTAACAGTGCAGGAATGTATCGCGGCGCAAAGAGTAGCGATGGGTTTAGTTTTGTGCGTATCTATCGGGAGTTGGGGGAAAGTAGATAATGTAAATATGGCAAAAAAGTATATACAGTATAATAAGTAAATACAGTTTGAAAGGTAAATAAAGTTTAAAGGGTATATACAGTAGAATAAGTAAATACAGATTAAAAGGTAAATACAGTAGAAAGGTAAATACAGTAAAAAAGGGGAATGTAGTAAATAAGGTAAAGACAGTAAATATTGAAATGCAGGCAATGTGGTAATTGGTAATTTTTTGGGAATTGATTGGGTTACTATTTTTGCTCGTCCCTTTTTTTGCGAAGGAAATTTAAATATCCATTTAATAACCGTTCTATAAATTTCCCTTTTTGCTTTTGAGTTAATAGCCGTTCCTCCGTGATGTAATTTTCATCAAATGCGTCAATGATATGATTGATAGTTTCAGTGAGTAAACCTCTTGCCTGTATACAGTAATGAATTTGATCAGGAAAAGTAAATCGTCCATGTCCTTCCGTTATTAAGGCATTTATAGATCGTGAACTTCGGATAGCCTGGTCTGTAAGTCTGATTTTTCTTCTACAGGGAATTGTTTGGTAAGTAGACGAATCTCATTCTTAAACGCACTTGCTTTTTTCCATAACTCCAATTCCTCAAATCCAAAATTATCGCTATTCATTTTACCATTTTTTCGATTGAAAAATTGCTTTATGAGTCCTTATTCCATCGTATTTACAACGATTGCTTTTTATCGATAGTTCAACAAATTCCTTTTTGTTTTATCCTCCTGTTTGCGTTATAAACCCTATTAACCTTACAAACCCTATCTACTTTATCAACCTTATTTACTTTATAAACCCTATTTACTTTATAAACCCTATCTGCTTTATACCCCTTATTTACTTTATAAACCTTATTTACTTTATAAACCCTATTTACTTCCCACTACCCCCTCACCTGTCCATCTCCCCGCACAATCCATTTATAACTGCAAATTTCGTTTAATGCCATGGGCCCCCGGGCATGCAGTTTTTGAGTACTGATACCAATCTCTGCACCCAGCCCAAACTGTGCACCATCTGTAAAGGCTGTGGAAACATTGGAATATACCACGGCGGCATCTACCTGTTGCAGGAATTTATCAATCTGTTGCTTATCTTCTGAAATAATTGTTTCACTGTGTTTGCTGCTGTATTCGGATATGTGGTCAATTGCCGCTGCTATATTAATGACTGTTTTGATGGCCATTTTATAATCGAGGAATTCGGTACCGTAATGAGTTTGGTTGGCCCTTGACAATAATTGCGCAGGATATTTATTTTCAAGTACTGTATATGCGGCGTCATCTGCAAAGATCATTACATTTTGAGTCGCCATATTTATTACAAGCTCCGGTAAACTTTCTAAACGGCCAGCATGTATCAGTAAACAGTCCAATGCATTGCATACACTTACCCTTCGTGTTTTAGCATTAAAAATAATGGCCTTCCCTTTTTCTGAATCACCGCTTTCATCAAAATAAGCATGCACAATGCCGGCACCTGTTTCAATTACAGGCACCTTCGATTCGTTTCGCACAAAATTAATAAGCTGCTGGCTGCCCCTGGGAATGATTACATCTACATAGCCTACTGCATTTAATAACTCAGTGGTAGCTTGCCGGCTGGCTGGCAATAATTCAACGCAGTTTTCGGGTATGCCATGCTGTTTTAAAACGGACTGAATTATTTTTATAATGGCTTTGTTTGAAAACTCCGCATCGCTTCCACCTTTTAAAATACAGGCATTGCCCGATTTAAAACACAGGGAGAAAACATCAAATGTTACATTGGGCCTTGCTTCATAAATAATGCCGATAACACCCAGTGGCACCGTTATTTTACTAATATGGAGGCCGTTGCTCATGGTACGTTCTTCCAGCACTTTCCCTAATGGAGAAGGTAATGATGCGACATTTTTTATTTCCGCAGCAATATCTTTTATCCGCTGATCAGTAAGTTTTAACCGGTCATATTTCGGATCATCCACCGGCATCCTGTCAAGGTCTTTTTGATTTTCCTTTATTATCTCTTCTCTGCTGGAAATGGCTGCTGCTGATAAACTTTCCAATACATTGTTTACCTGTTGCTCACTCAATTGAACAAGCGCTTTGCCCGCTTTGCGAACTGCTTTAAAATTTTCTTTCAATCCTGGTTGTTCCACTATCATTTTACCTGGTCGTCGTTTAAAAATAGATAATCATAATGCACCAATGCTTTTTCATTCTTTTTGTGCATTAATTCTGCTGCCTTTTCCGAATGGTATTCTGCCCTTCCAACACCTAATTGCCTGCCTGCATGGCTGGTGATTTTAATGATATCGCCCTTCTTGAAACTGCCCTCTATCCTGGTAATACCTACGGGTAATAAACTGGTGGGTTTATGGGATTGCAAGGCTTTTTCGGCTCCTTCATCAATGTACACGATGCCTTTTACAAACCCCTCTGAATGTGCTACCCATTTTTTTATGCTCGAAATATTTTTGGTTGGCCTGAATAAAGTGCCGGTTGGTTTATCTGCTACAATATCAAGTAAAATATTATCCTGTTTACCATTAGCGATCTGTACCGGGATGCCCATGCTGGCAACCTTATTTGCCATGCTGCATTTGGTGAGCATACCGCCCCGTCCGAAGTTTGACTTTTCTGAATTGATATATTTTTCAAAGTCCGTATCGCCATATTCAACAATGGGTATAATGGTTGACGTAGTTTCCTTAGGAGAACCGTTATAGATACCATTTACATTGGAAAGGATGATTAATTTATCGGCGTCCAACATGCCCGAAACCAATCCTGCCAGTTCATCATTATCAGTAAACATTAATTCAGTTACCGATATCACATCATTTTCGTTTAAAATAGGGATTACATTATTTTGCAACAGCACCGTGATGCAATTTTTCATATTGATATAATGTTCCCGGTCTCTGAAGTCTTCCTTGGTTACCAGTACCTGTGCACACAGACAATCCTGTTTTGCAAACTGCTCCGAATAAATATTGATCAGTTTTATTTGCCCAACTGCAGCATACAACTGTCTCTTGCTGATGACATCTGTTTTGCCGGGTAGCGTTATTAAACTTCTTCCTGCAGCAACGGCTCCTGATGAAATCAATATGATTTCTGCTCCCTGCTTGTTTAAAATACTTATTTGACGGGTGAGTTGTTCGATGCTTTTTAAGTCGAGTCCTTCATTGTTTAGTGCCAGCACATTGGACCCTACCTTTATCACAATTCTTTTTTTTCTTTTTGGCATGTACAAAATTATTATTATTTATACCAAAAATATCAATCGGTTTTACCTGAGTGCAGCAACTGCGGTTTACTTGGTTTTGCCGTTAAGGCGTTCAGGCTTTTTTATTTCTTTTATAACTCAACGCCTTAACGGCGATTTACTCATTCTTTAGTTCTAAAATAAAGAGCGACATCCGATAGCTATCGAATTTAAAATGCAACCCATTATCTGTAGCGGCGTTTACTATCATTTGAGCATCAAAACTTATTAAAGTCAGGCGATATTGTATCGAAGTAATTTGTGCTATAGCTTTATGGTTACGCTTATCTTTTTAAATCCTGCAGCAGTTAAAAAGTTTTCCATCATTAGTTTTCCTTTAGCTGCCGCTTTTTGTAAAATATTTTGTTGCAAGGCTTTATCAATTAACCGGTCCCTTGCCTTTACTTTTACCGCTTTCATTTCATCATCGCTCCATTTTCCTTTTTCTTCAAATATTTCAAACCCTGAGGGATTCAAAATCACTTGCAATATTTCAGCGTTTGGTAATATCACTGACACAGAATCTTTTTTAACATATACATCACTGGCGGCCAATTTTGCCAGGTTAATCCCAGCCATAATTTTCCCTTTTCCAATAATAATTAATTTTTCATCGGGCTTTTTAAGATTGGGAAGGTTGACCAGGCCCGGTATCAGTGGATTATTAAAGAGCTTCCATCCCGCTTTGATGGAATCTATGGCAATTTCATCATAAGCAGCTATGGTAACCAGTTGCGCCAGGTTATTTATTTCTTTTACTAAAATCACCGTATTATCAATTTTTGGTGATCCGCTTTTAAATAAATCTGTGAAGGAGGGGATGGCGGGCATGTGCCGCATGATATAAATGCCAGATACAATAAAAAAAATCAGCAGGATAAATTTTATTAATCGCTTTTGCATTAGTTTTTTTGGAATTTAATCCTGTCAAAATTGATATTGATTTTTTCATACCCAAGCCTCCTCAAAAAATTGCTGATAAAGAGCGTGGCATTCGTTTCAGCAGTTTGTAATATGCCTAATTCCGGTATGCTTTGTTTTATTTGATTTTCGGCCTGGATAGCGAGCGCATTTCTTTCTTCGCCTGAAAATGGCTGCCTGAACATATCCACTTCCTGGTATTCCACCTGTATATCCTCCGGTTTAATATTGATGGAAATTAATTGGGCGTGGGGCAGGGAAAGTGTTATGTTTTTATCAGCTATTGTTACCTGTTCATTTGTAAGTTGGGCCAGGTCTATGCCGGCAGTGAGCGTAGCCTTGCAACTCATTAAAATTTTCCTGTCCCCAATTTTGTACCAGGTATTGTTATCACTGGCTTTTATCATTTTGGTTACAATGTATTCTACGGTAGCCAGGTCATTCATTTGTTGTAATGCCATTACGTGCTGAAGCTGCTTTTCCTGTTTATTGCATCCCACCACCCATAATAGGCTTAAAAATAAAAAAGCGGTATTTTTATTCAAAAACATGGGTGCAAAATAGTTACATAATCTAATTGTTACCAAATAATTATAAATTTGTGGAGATGAAAAAATACGCAGTGATAGTTGCCGGAGGCAGCGGTAGCCGGATGAATTCAAATTTGCCCAAACAATTTTTACTATTAAACGGTAAACCAGTACTGTTTTACACCATCGATACCTTTTTAAAAGCCTTTAAAGACCTGCAAATAATATTAGTGTTGCCCGAGGATCATATTGCAGCCGGGCAGGAAATCATTGATGCTTTTTTTAACTACGACCGCATCAGGATAACAGCAGGTGGCCGAACGAGGTTTCACTCGGTACAAAACGGATTACAGTTGATAACCGACGAGAGCATTATTTTTGTGCATGACGGCGTACGTTGTTTGCTTACTACCGACCTGATACAACGGTGCTATAAAGCAGCCATCGAATTTGGTTCGGCTATCCCGGTGATCGATTCAAAAGACAGTGTACGCATGGTACTTGAAGACAGTAATGAAGCGCTGGAAAGAAGCAAAATAAAACTGGTGCAAACTCCACAGACCTTTCACAGCAAGATTTTATTACCGGCCTATAAAATAGATTATAAAGACAAATATACCGATGAAGCAACGGTAGCAGAAGCATTTGGACTTAAAGTTCATTTGATAGAAGGAGAGGAGGGTAATATTAAGATTACCAGGCCGCTTGATCTTACGGTGGCGGAAGGGATGATTAATCCGGCACCACCAACTGCAAAAGGTGGAAGCACGAAAGTATAATACGTTTTATTACCTGCTATCAGGCTATTCGGACACGGAAAGTATTTCAAATTACCATAGTCTTCAAAAGCCCTTTTAGGGATTCAGGGCTTAAAAATCCTCATTAGCCGGGGGAGGCTGTTCCACTTTATGCCCACATACATTTCAGCTTTTGCTCCATAACTGCTGTAGAAAAATGCAAGGCTTTGAATATCACTTCCTTCAAAATCAAGCAGAAGATCCTTGCCCGCATTGTCTTTGATAAAGGCGTTGATTAGGGCATGAGAGGCCCCGGTTGTTTTTCCATTGGGATGATTGCCTACTAAAATATAATAAGCCCTGTTTTTAGAAAAAAGGATCACACAGGAAGCCACTAATTGCCCTGAAGGTAAATAAACCCCGTATGTAGTGGCTTGCTGCCGGGGGTGCAGATAGTGATATAATTTTTCAAAGCGGGTGTAATCCTCAATAGATGCTGTAGAAAAATTTTTGCCCTGCTCCCTTGCTAAAGCAATCACTTCGCTTACATCAATATTAGGCTGAATGGTACAATTTAGAAGTGCCGCCTTTTTTATATTTCGCCTTAAATTGATGCGAAATTTTGCATAAAGATTTTCATAACTATCCTTTAAAGACAATACATAATTCACCCGGTCGTACAGTGGAAACTGCTTCAGGTGAAACCGGTTTTCATAATTCAGGTAAATATCCCAATACTTGAATTTTTTAGGAATGGCCTGTAAAAAATCACTCAACATATCAGCAGTTAAGTTTTTGCCAAACACGCCAAGACATGCAGTGAAGAAAGGCTGGTACAGGTAATAAATTCCATATTTCTTGTTCCAGGTAAGCGGCATCACTGCCTCGTAGTCATTCAGTACCAGGGCATCCCAATAATGCGCCATCGAATCGAGGTAAAAGGAATATCCATAAATCAAACTATTATCTGCCTGATCCATACAGGCATTCCATTTCATTTTGTCTATCTCGTTATATGGAAGGTATTGGATGCTCACTAATAGCCGGGAATTTGAGGAACCAGTTTCCTTAGGTTAATATGTTGGATATCTATGCTGAAGGATATGTTTTTCCAGAAACGTTTTTCTGTGATGGTTGATTTGAAATAATCCCGATACACTTTGCTGTATAAAACCGGCACGTAAATGTTTACGATGTTCTTAAACAAAGAAAATTGAAATCCGGCATCATAAATAAATTTACCGGTACCAGAAGTGGCCTGCCAGGCTTCGGCGTAAGTACCGACATCCACAAATATCTTCAGCGGAATTTTAACCGGCAATACCTGCAGGGGATTGTACTTTTTAGGAATGTCTGACGTAATGTTAGCCGCTCCCAGCCAGTTGTCTGATTTTCCGATTTTGCTACTCAATAAATCCGTTCTTACTTTAAAGAAGCCATCCCGTTGCATGATCTGTTGCGAAGGGTATTTTTCAAATTCATTTCTGCCGATAAAGTAGTCGCTATAGGTATAATCTTCATTTCCTTTTGGCCCTGTCATGTTTAAATGATAGCGCTCGGTTTCAAATTGCTTGATGAACGTTTTATCACCCAGGTAAAAAAACTTGCCCGCAAATATCCGCACATTCATTCCGCCCCCTTTTGCGTAGTTGAAAAAATAGTTACCTGTAAATGCAAGTCTTGCAAAACCCTTGCCCTGGTCCAGTTGCAGCGCACCGCTATAAGGATACAGAGCCCGGTTATTATCCACCACAAAACGCAATTGATTTACATACCTGCTGGCAAAAGGGTAAGTGATCACGTCAATTTGATTGATGGTATCCCTGGTAAAAAGCAATCCCTGCTCCCGGATAAAAAATGTTTTCCATTGCAGGTATTTTTGCAGGTGGCTTCGGGGATCTTTATTTGGAAAAATAATCTTAAACGAGGGGACTAATTTACCAAAACGCTGGTATGTTGTATTGTTGGCGGAGTCGGTAAATGAGTCGCCGCTGAAAGACGCCACGGCAAGGGATAGTTCCGCTTTTAACCCTTTTTTACCGGGAAACCAATGATAACTCATTCTTCCCAAACCATTCAACTGCCTGCTCCCGGTGGCATATAAAGGCGCCAACACAAACTGGAATTTTTCAGGCGGTAAACTATAATTGTGAATGATACCACCCAGCATCAATTTATCATAAAAATTAAAACCTGCCAACGGTGCTGCAAAAATATAATGGTGTTGATCGCCATCTTTTAAATTGAAAAATGAAGTGAATTTAAAATCTTTTTTACCCGGTGTTGCCGGCAGATTCCCCTTTTTTGAAAGTAATGCAAATGTTGAATCCATATTTCTGCCACTGACATCTTCTATCCCTTTTTTAAAATCTTCCGGGTAGGGGTGTTTAAATTTCCAGTTACGGTAATATACGTGCATGCAACTATCAAACAGGGTTGTGCCCAGTTCATCTTCCAGAAATTTCATCCACTGGCCGGTTTTGTAATAGGCTGACAGTCCATAATTCGCTTCGCTGAAAACTGGAGATGCTGTTTCAATTGGCTGGTCCTTTTTGCCTGCAGCCATTGTTTTAAATGCTACAGCGGCTATGTCCTTAGGAATTCTTTTAGTGAAAAAAGTAGCTTTTGCCGACACGGCATTACCCGTTTTGCTTTCCGTAAGATTATACCTGTTGTCATAATAGGTATTCATACCTTCATCCATCCAGGGATGATCTCTTTCATGGGTGGCCAGTATTCCATAATTCCAGTTGTGGCCCACTTCATGCTCAATTAGTCCTTCCAGAGCTGCTTCGCTGTCGATAGGTGTAAGAGATGTGATGGTTGGATATTCCATGCCACCCGAAAATCCCATTTCGGCTTCCACCACGCTTACAATATCGTAAGGGTATTCTCCCATCCATTTGCTGCGGGTAAGAACGGTATTTTTAATAAACCGGATGCTATTTGCCCAATAATTTTGTTGTGTGGTTTTCGGCAGGTGATAACTATATAAATTAATTTTCCTTCCGCTGTTTAGCCGGAGGCTGTCATGATAAATGATATAACTTTTATCTGCAAACCAGGCAAAATCATGAATGTTGTTTTGCTTAAAATGAATGGTTTTGGTTTCTTTGGAAGACAGGATGTCGCTTTTATCTACCAACTGTTTTTTTGATTCATTGCAATCAGTGCATTTAACCGGTATCCTTATCTTTTTATTTAGCCAGGTTTGTTCTGCTTCGTCCTGTAAAACGCCTGTTGATGCTACCACGTAATTTTTGGGCAGGGTTATTTGCACTTCATAGTTACCGAATTCGCTGTAAAATTCTCCCTGGTCGAGGTAGGGCATCGGATGCCATCCCTTGCGGTCGTACACTGCGGGTTTGGGATACCATTGCGTTACCTGGTATGAATGACCAACGTGTCCGCCTCTTGAAAAATTAAAAGGCAATTGTACATGAAACGGGGTTTGGATTTTTGCGCTGCTACCGGGAGACAGTGGTGTTGGTAAAACTATTTTTATAATGTCCTGGTGAACCGGATGATCTTCCATCCGGGCAACGGTTCCATTTACTTTAAAATCGAGCCGGTTGATATAGCCACGCTGTTCGCTGCTGGAAAAATAAAATTCTGTTCTGCCATTCTCCAATAACTGGTCGCTAAATGCGGTGCGGTCATTTTTATAGGCATTGGGCCACAGGTGAAACCAGATAAAATATAAGGTATCCGGCGAATTATTGAAATAGTCCATTTTTACAAATCCATCCAATGTATGATCCTTATCATGGAGGGTAACGTCAATTTTACAATCAACCTGTTGTTGCCAGTAGCCGGTTTGACTTTTTGCAGTGGCAAGTTGTAAGCAATAGAGTATGAATAGTAGAAACAGTTTTTTCAAAACCTGGATGTTTGTTCAAAAATAATAAAAAGATGGCTGATGGCTGATTTTTTGATTGCTGATTTATTTGAGCTGTCAGTTTATATGGATATCAGCGTTTGGGGCTTCACATAAAAGGATATCCCATGGATGCATTACAATTCATTAATTTATAAGGTGGAAAAAGTTGCTTAATGGTATGTGTTATCAGGGAGTGATCCCGGGTTCCGTCGCTTTGCTCCTCGTCGTGAAAAAAATGCACAACGATGTTGATACAAGGTCAACTGCTGGTATCCTAAAAAACGTAAATGTTTCGAAGACTTGATCCGGTAAACTTAGTCAGGGCTGATTTAAGGGGGTTTCATTTTTCTTCAGGATCAAAAAAATAATGCTATTTTCCTTTCCCGGCCATGATAATACTGATCGTATGAATCATGATTTTTAAATCCAAAGCAATCGAAACATTTTCAATATAGATCAGGTCAAAAGTCATTCGCTCTATCATTTCTTCTACCGATGATGCATAGCCGAATTTAACCATTCCCCAGCTTGTTAGTCCCGGCTTTACTTTAAATAAATAGTTGTATTCGGGTTGCCGCTGAACTATTTGCTCGATATAAAATTTACGTTCCGGCCTCGGTCCAACTAGGCTCATCTCACCCTTTAAAATGTTCACCAACTGCGGTAGTTCATCAAGGCGCCATTTGCGGATGATCTTTCCCCAATTGGTTATGCGGGGATCATCGCTACTGCTTAACAGCGGTCCGTTTCTCTCCGCATTTTGTATCATGCTTCTAAACTTATAAATGGTAAATGCTTTACCCTTATACCCAATTCTTTCCTGTAAAAAAAAAATGCTTCCCGGTGATGATAATTTAGTGCGGATGGCAGTGTAAATTAATAGCGGGAAAAGAAACAATAACCCGGTTGCCGCTATAATAATATCCATAAACCGCTTGATGTTTTGCTGCCAGTTGGGAAGCAGGCCGCTATGTACATCAATTAACGGCACTCCCAATACATTACTTGTTTGAACAGCACCGCTTATAATATCCACGGCATCCGGCGTAATTTTAATGTTGACATCCTTATCACTTAACTGCTGTAGTATTTTGCCCAGCAGCTCCCTTTCATTTTTTTCAACGGTAATGATTACTTCTTCAATATTGTTTTTGGAGATGATGGCATCTATATGCCGCAAGTCATTATATTTATTGATACTATCGGGTAAGGTAAGAGTGCTGTTTCCATTAATGTTTAAAAAACTGTTGATGCTATATCCGGTTAATGCTTTTGTATTCACAAAAGTATTATAAAACTTAAAAGCATTTTTTGCTGATCCGATTACCAGTACATTAAAAAAAACAGTTTTGTTTTTTAACTGGTGCATACCAATCTGTAAAAATAATAGCCGAAGGAATATTGTTATCAGGAAGTTTGGTACCAGTAGGCTATAAAATTCCTCATAATAATAATTGTTATTGTCTTGTGGGTTTTTTAAAATAAAAATAAATAATAAAGCCAGGCACCCGATAATACAAACAATAAAGGTTCTTAATATTTCGGTTATCCCGGATTTATAATATACCATTTCGTAGGCACCACTTAAAAAATGTAAGCTTAACCATCCAATGATATATAGCAACGCTCCCAGGTAAAAGCCTGGAGGCATGTTAAACGGGTAATCATAAATGACAGTGCGTAAATAATAAAAGATTATCCAGGTTAAGATGGCACCACAAATATCACCAAGAATATACCAACTGATATTTATCCGGGGTTGATTCAAAATGTGGTTTGTTGGGATAAAATATTTTCGGTGTTGAGAAATTAAATGGCATGTTGGTTACCTATTTTTTCAAGTATCTGGTGGGCCACATCCATTGCCCTGAATCCATCCAGCACCGTAACCACGGTTTCTGTATTATTAATAATGGCATTGGCAAATGCCTGTAGTTCCATCTTTATTGCATTCCCGTCTTCTACTAATGGATTTGCTATGGCGATGGTTTTTTTGCCATTATTGGTTTCTATATCAAAAGTAAAAACATGCTGATCTTCGGGGGCGCTTAATTTTATGATTTCAGTTTTCTTTGCAAGAAAATCGATGCCGATATAAGCGTCTTTTTGAAACAAACGCATTTTACGCATCTTTTTCATTGATATCCGGCTGCTGGTAAGATTGGCTACGCAGCCATTATCAAATTCAATGCGCACGTTGGCAATGTCGGGAGTATCGCTCATAACCGCTACTCCATTTGCGGAAATAAATTTTACATTGCTTTTTACCAAACTTAGTATGATATCAATATCGTGGATCATCAGGTCGAGTATCACACTTACATCGGTACCACGAGGATTAAACTGTGCCAAACGATGAACCTCAATAAACATTGGATTAATATGGTAGGCATTCAAGGCTAAAAATGCGGGATTAAACCTTTCTACGTGTCCCACCTGGAATTTAATATTTGCCTCCCTGGCAAGTTTTACCAGTGTACGGGCTTCGTCCATTGTGTTGGCCAGGGGCTTTTCTACAAATACGTGCTTTCCTTTGGTGATGGCTAATTTACATATTTCAAAATGAACCGTGGTAGGGGCTACAATGTCAACCACATCACAGGCGTTCATCAGTTTTTCCATATCATCAAAACGCGGGAGCTTATATTGTTCAATTACCCCATTGGCATTTTCTTCACCAGGATCAAAAAAACCAACCAATTCTGCTCCTTCAATTTCATTCCAATTGTTTAAATGAAATTTTCCAAGATGCCCCACTCCGAAAACGCCAACTTTTAGCATAGCAATATTCTTTACTCAAAGATAAGCTCATAGCCTATAAGGATGAGCCATTATGTTTTGTTATTAATAAATTTGATTACACCCGCCAGGTATTTAACCGGCAAGTGCAAGTATAGTTTGTACTTGAAGGTATTCCATTTTGGTATTTCTATTTTCTCTTCGACTTTTTTTTAACCTGCAATAGACCACTGGTGCATAATTTGTAAACTGCAAATTAAGTACTCACATCAGGCTGTAGCTGGCTGGAAGTGGCCGGTATTGATGGGTCCGGTAATTCATCCCAAAAGCCCATCTTGCCAAATTTTTCAATCCGTTGATTACACCGTAGTTCCGGTGGTATTTGTTTTAGTTCAGTGATAACGGGTAACAGGAATTTTTTTAAAATAGCCGCCGCCTCATCGTAATCCCAGTGTGCGCCTCCTCCTGGTTCAGGTATCACACCATCTACCAGTCCAAATTTCAACATATCCTCACCTGTTAATCGCAATTGCTCCGCTGCGGTTTCTTTATTATCCCAATTACGCCACAAAATGCTACTGCAACTCTCCGGGGAAATAACGGTGTACCAGGTGTTCTCCATCATAAATACCCGGTCGCCTGCACCAATACCCAATGCACCTCCGCTGGCACCTTCTCCAATAATAACGCAGATAACGGGCACCTTCAAACGCAACATTTCATAAATATTGCGGGCAATTGCTTCTCCCTGTCCGCGTTCCTCAGCTTCCAGGCCGGGGTAGGCGCCCGGTGTATCAATTAATGTGATGATTGGTTTATTAAATTTTTCGGCCAGTTTCATTAAGCGGAGCGCTTTACGATAACCTTCCGGGTTGGCCATTCCGAAATTCCGTATTTGCCTCATTTTTGTATTAATGCCTTTTTGCTGGCCAATGATCATTACTGTCTGTCCATCCATATCAGCAAAACCACCAATCATTGCCTTATCGTCTTTGAAATTTCTATCACCATGTAATTCAATATAATTGGTACACATTTTATTAATGTACTTTAATGTATACGGTCGGTCGGGGTGACGGCTTAACTGTACTTTTTGCCAGGGGGTCAGGTGCTGTGTCAATTCTCTTTTGGTCACCATGATTCTTTGTTCCAGCGCTGCAATGGATGAACTCATATCCGTTTTGCTTTTTTCCTGTGCAGCCTTTAATAAATCTACCTGGTCATACAGATCTTTGATAGGTTTTTCAAAATCCAGGAACTGTCGGTTTTTTAATTCGGGCATATTGCTAATTTACAATGTGTTAATTATAATGTGAAAGTAGTCACTGAGTTTGTAAAATTAAGCGGAAAGAATTTTTAATAAAAGTTTTGGTGGTAAAAATTTAAAATCCCTATCTTTGCCCTCCCGAAAAAAAGCAGGGAAATATCAAAGGCTATTTTAAGCATCAAATTGGGAAACGGATCGGTAGTTCAGTTGGTTAGAATGCCGCCCTGTCACGGCGGAGGTCGCGGGTTCGAGTCCCGTCCGGTCCGCTT